>Ga0183095_10128_pt4 | contig 176695 bp, 177 predicted proteins | sample BioMet4_FD_130346 | JGI IMG/M metagenome (GOLD analysis project Ga0183095, IMG submission 130346) | Microbial communities from bioreactor (seeded with sewage sludge) at LBNL, California, USA - Biofuel metagenome 4 (v2) (version 3) | ecosystem: Engineered > Bioreactor > Anaerobic > Unclassified ...
CGGCTGGTGTCCGTCCCGCAGGAGGCCATTGACCTGCTCATCACGGAACACAACAAGCATTCCGACAATCCCTACCTCTTCCCATCTCCCGTTACCGGCGAGATGTACCATCCAGACTCGGTGGTAAACATCCACAAAAAGATTTTGAAGGACGCGGGACTCCCGCACCTGAAATTTCATGAGCTCCGACATACATTCGCGACAACAGCGCTGCAAAACGGCGTGGATGTGAAGACCGTTTCCGCCATGTTGGGTCACTACGACGCTGGTTTCACGCTCCGCACCTACACGCATGCCACCAGGCAGGCCCAGGAGGCCGCGGCGATCACCATGGGTGAAGTTATGGCACAGTGGTGTAAAGCTTCGAAAGCAAAACAATTTCCCGAAACGAGAAAAACGCAAAAACGACCACCCGATTTCCTATCCGGTGGCCGTTGATCCTCTCGAGACATTTCCGCGTGTGGGTCACGGTGCGGGCCAAAAATTTTTGCCTATTTTATTTTGAACTTTTAGACAGTAAAAACCGCTGTTTTCCAAAGAAAACAGCGGTTTTTTGGAGCTGCTACCCGGATTCGGACCGGGGACCTCATCCTTACCAAGGATGCGCTCTACCAGCTGAGCTATAGCAGCGTTTCCGAAACAGCTCTGTTATTATAGCATGAGATGTCGAAATGTCAATATGGAAATCGAAAAAAATGAAACCGCCCGGGAGAGAAAATCTCCCGGGCGGTTGTGTCATATTTTCGCCAGCCTGACCATCCAGCTCCACGGCAAAAGCTTCGCGAGCAGCCGGTAGAACCGGTAGAAACCGGTGGGCGTATAGAACGCCCGGCCGCGCTTTGCCGCGCGCAGCGCACCCGCGGCGACCTTCTTTGGGTCGCAGTAGGGCAGGACGTCGAAGGCACGGGAGTTGCCGGCGATCTTTCCGCTCGTCAGGAAGTCGGTGGCCATGGGGCCGGGGCAGACCGCCGTGACGGTGATGCCGCGCGGACGGAGCTCCTCATAAAGCCCGCGGCTGAGGGAGGAGATATAGGCCTTGGTGGCACTGTAAACCGACATGCGGGCGTTGGGACAGAACGAGGCAACGGAGGAGATATTGATGATCTTCGCGCCGGACGGCAGATAGGGGAGGGCCAGGTTCGTTACGAGCGACAGGGCGCGCACGTTGAGGTCCGTCATCGCCGCGATCTGCCAGGCGGGGTTGTCTTCGACATTGCCGAGAAAGCCGCAGCCGGCATCGTTGACAAGCAGAAAAATCTCCGCGTCCGCGCCGGCCAGCTGCTCCCGCAGCGCGCCGAACGAGGCCGGATCGCACAGATCCAGCGCGATGGCGCGAAGCGTTTTTCCGCCGCATGCGGCTGTGAGCTGATCGTTGAGCTGGATGCCGCGCGACACGAGCCAGAGCTCGTCAAGCTCGGGAAAGGCGGCCGCCGAGGCGGCCGTCAGCGCCTGACCGAGGCCCTTGGAGGCACCGGTGATCAGCGCGATCTTCCGTTTCATCTGCTGTACGGGTCGGCGAGTTTGTCGGGCTCGGGATAGCTTTCGCCCTTGGTATCCACAGTGATGGAATGAATTTTCTGCTCCTTGCGGGGGCGGTCGCCGGCGTCGGTGGCGACTGCGGCGACGGCATCCACAGTGTCCATGCCCTCAAGCACCTTGCCGAAGGCGGCGTACTGCCCGTCGAGGAACTCGCCGTCGTCGTGCATGATAAAGAACTGGCTGCCGGCGGAGTCGAAGGACTGCGCGCGTGCCATGGAAAGGACGCCGCGCTTGTGGGAAATGCCGTTCTTCACACCGTTCTGCTGAAACTCCCCCTTGATGCAGTAGCCCGGGCCGCCGGTGCCGGTGCCGTGCGGACAGCCGCCCTGGATCATGAAGCCGGAGATGACGCGGTGGAAGATGAGCCCGTCGTAGAAGCCCCTGGACGCGAGAGAAATAAAGTTGCGGACGGACTGCGGCGCGGTCTCCGGGTAGAGCTCGCAGACGATCTTGCCGCCGTTTTCCATGGTGATGGTAATGATCGGATGTTCCATAGTGTTATTGATTCCTTTCTTTCATGGCCCGGTCGATCTGACGGCGCGCGTCCTTTTCGGCCGCCACATCACGCTTGTCGTAGAGCTTTTTGCCGCGGCAGACTGCAACCTCGACCTTGACCCGGGCGTTTTTGAAGTAGACGGACAGGGGAATGAGCGAATACCCGTCCTGCCGGACGCGGTTGAAGAGCTGGTTGATCTCCCGCTTATGCATCAGCAGCCGGCGGGGACGCATGGGGTCTTTGTTGAAGATGTTGCCTTTTTCATAGGGGCTGATGTGCATCTGCTGAAGCCAGAGCTCGCCGTTTTTCACGGTGCACCAGGCGTCCTTCAGGTTGAGCGTGCCCTGCCGAATGGACTTGACTTCCGTGCCGCTCAGCTCAATGCCGGCCTCGTATTTATCCTCCACGAAATATTCGTGATAGGCTTTGGAATTTTTGGCAGCCACCTTGATGCCTTTGGACTCCATCGAGCCACCGTCCTTTCAGAGCATGTCGTTTCGGACATTATATCATATTCACGGCAAAAAACCAGAGAAAAGATAGTCGGAAAGCTCCCGAACGCTTTTACAGTACGCGTCGCTGCGCGCGCGAAGCTCACGCTCCAGCTCCGGGATGCTGTGCGACCAGCCCGCCGCCGCGAAAGCGGCCCCGGCCGCGCACGCCATGTCGCAGCCGGGCCTGAGATCGTCAACGACCAGAATCTCGTCCGGCCGGAGGCCGAAGCGGCGCGCCGTCTCCAGCACGGGCCAGGGCTGCGGCTTGCGGTGCTCCGGCGGAAGCTCCCAGCCGAAGATCAGGTCGGGCTGAAAGCCGAACAGCGCGCTGTAATCCCGCTCGATGTTCTCACGGCAGGAGTGGGAGACGACGGCAATCCTGCCGCCCTCCGCGCGGAAACGGCGCAGGAGCTCTCCAAAGCCTTCCCAGGCGGGCGGCACATGGGCCATGACGTAGCGGAGCCAGTCGCTGTAAAATTCCCGCTGCTCCTCGGGAGTGAGGCGCCAGATGTCGTCCATCAGCGCCTGAAAGCCGGGCGAGTTATTCCAGCGCTCGAACTGCGCGAGCGTGACGTTCAGACCGGGCCGAAGCCGCGCGAGCGACTCCCGCACCGGAGGAAAATTGACGGTGGGCGTGCTGCGCACCACGGTATCGTCGTGATCGAGCGCGAGGCATGGGTATCTCAGCAAAGCAGGCATCTCCTTCCGGAATATGACTATTTTACCAGATGTCCGGGGAAAAAACAACGACTCCCGACGTTTTCGGGAGCCGCTGTTATTTATAATGGTATGATAGCGCGGCTGCGGGCAACGGAAGGGAAAATAAAAAAATACCAGTTGCAAGCGGGGAACGTTTGTTATATAATAAAACAAACGTTCGATATAGACAAAGGGAGGGCGCAAGCCTTTCCACGGCATGGGAAGCTCATTCTTGGGAGGGAAACGCATGGAACTCCGCAACATACCGGTTCAGATGCTCTCCGTCTGCGGCGCGGACGGAAAAATGCTCCCCATCCGTTTCCGGTTCGAGGATGAGGAGCATCTGATGCAGACCGTCAGCATCGATCGGGTGCTCAGCAGCAACGAGGTGCGGTACGTCGGCATCGAGGCGGTCGTATTCCTGTGCCGCGCGGCGCTCGGGGCGAAGGAGCGCCTGTTCGAGCTGCGCTATACTCTGCGAACGCACCGCTGGGTGCTGTTGCGCGTGATCTACTGAGGCGGGAATATGGCGGAACGCGTGATTTTTCATGTGGATGTGAACAGCGCCTTTCTCTCCTGGACGGCGGCCTACCGTGTGAGCGTCCTCGGGGAGAAGGGCGACCTGCGGGACATCCCCTCGGTGGTTTGCGGCGACAGGGACTCGCGCCACGGCATCATCCTGGCCAAGAGCATCCCCGCGAAGAAATACGGCATCCACACCGGCGAGCCGCTCTTTCAGGCGCTCGAAAAGGATCCGGCGCTCGTTGTGGTGTCGCCTGATTACGGGCTGTACGTCGAGGCTTCACGCCGCCTCCTCGCGCTGCTGCGCGAGGTGTCGCCCGCGGTGGAGCAGTTCTCCATCGACGAGGCCTGGGCCGACATGACCGGTACGGCCTCGCTTCACGGCAGCGCCGTGGAGGCGGCGCTCGGCCTGAAGGATCGCATCCGGGAGGAGCTGGGCTTCACAGTGAACATCGGCATCTCGTCCAACAAGCTGCTCGCCAAGATGGCCAGCGACTTTGAAAAGCCGGACAAGGTGCATACTCTCTTTCCCGGGGAGATGGAAGCCAAATTCTGGCCGCTCGGGGTGCGCGATCTCTTCTCCGTCGGCCGTGCCACCGAGGAGAAGCTCCGCCTGTACGGCATCCGCACGATCGGGGATCTGGCCCATACCGACCCGGCGTTCCTCCGCCTGAAGCTTGGGAAAAACGGCGAGGGCCTGTGGCACCTCGCCAACGGCCGCTGCCCCGACCCGGTGCGCACGGCCTCCGCGGACAGCAAGGGCTGCGGCAACTCCGTGACCACTTCCTCGGACGTGACCGACCTCGAGGCGGCGCGGCGCGTCCTGCTTTCGCTCTGCGAGACGGTCGGGATGCGCCTGCGTCGGGCCGGGCAGACGGGGGAGTGCATGACCGTCCACCTGCGGACGAGCCAGTTCACCAACTATTCCCACCAGAAACTGATGCCCTGCTCCACCAACGTGACGCAGGAACTTTACCGCGCGGCCTGCGAGGTGTTCGACGAGGCGTGGAAGGATCGCCGGCCGCTCCGGCAGATTGGCGTGCAGGTAACGCGCCTGAGCAGCACCGGCGGCTACCGGCAGTACAGCCTGTTTGACGCGGGGAGCTACGACCGCCTCGAGAAGGTAGACCGCGCGGTTGACGCGCTGCGGGAGAAATACGGGGAGGACTCGGTCTTCCGCGCGCGTTTCCTCGGCCGTCCGGCCGAGCACATGGCCGGCGGTCTGGCCCGCGAGCGCCGGACGGCCGTGACCGGCAAGGAGGTATGAGCAAAATCGCCTTCGCGCGCGAAAAGACGGCGTTTTTCGCAAATATGTCCTTGCATTTGCCCCCTTATTATGCTATAATCTCAAAGTCTGTGAAACGGATGGTCCTCTGCCGCTGCCGGCACTGCGGTGCTGCGGCGTTACCTGCGGCATGAACGTCCCAATATAAAGGAGGACAATACAATGGATCTCATGAAGGCTCTGACCAGCCAGTACATGAAGCCCGAGATGCCCGAGATCAGCGTCGGCGACCTCGTTCGCGTTCATGTCAACATCAAAGAAGGCAACCGCGAGAGAATTCAGGTTTTCGAGGGCACAATCATCGCCAAGAAGCACGGCGGGATCGAGGAGTCCGTCACGGTTCGCCGCCTGTCTTACGGCGTGGGCTGCGAGAAGGTTTTCCCCGTGCATTCTCCCACCATCGCCAAGTTCGAAGTGGTTCGCCACGGCAAGGTTCGCAGAGCGAAGCTCTACTACCTCCGCGATCGCAGCGGCAAGGCTGCCAAGGTTCGCGAGAAAGTCTGAGTTTTCCCGACGTCAAACAGAAAAAACGCGCTGTCTTCGGACGGCGCGTTTTTTGTTATATTTTTGAATTTTGCACAATACTAACTGAGCGAACCGGATCACAGCCTGATAAGCACTACGCCGCCGTCACCCGGAAGCTGCCCGACGCGGGCGTGATGCGGAACGGCGCCCCGCCGGTCAGGACCGGCGCCATCATTCTCGGACCGCCGCGCAGCCCGAGGTCCTGGCTCAGGAGTCCGGGTCACTTCGAATGAGTTTAGCGCCGCCTTTTTCAAAAGACACAGAAAAAATATTAGGAAAATTGGAATAAATATTGTATATTATTACTGTTTACACACATAATAAGCACAATATGCAAAATAAATCGTATGACAAGCTAAATATTATTTCGATTTTTATGAGCTAAATGCACAACTTCGCCAGCCATTTCGATGGATGCTTGTAAGGAATCCTGAATTTTCGGGAAATGCGGAAAAAGCGTTGCTTTTGCCGGAAAAGGCTCGTACAATAGCGATGTAAACCAGCCTGAATCATGGAACGGAGGTGCGATATGGCCTGTTTCAGACAGATTCTCCTGCCCGGGCGCGATACGCCCCTGTCCACGGGAAAATTCTGCGGCGGCAGCGCCGGAATCGTTCACGGAGCCGGTGTATCTCAGCGCCGTCGGAATCAGACTGCAATTCGATAACAACGGGACCGGTGCAGAATATGCACCGGTCCTCTTGTTTTTACCGACAGGAGGAGCAGCATGAAAAAAGCAGCGATCATCATGGGCAGCGACAGCGACTGGCCTGTCGTCCGGGCAGCGGCAGAGCAGCTGAAGCGGTGGGACATCCCCTTTGAGGCGCACATTCTCAGCGCGCACCGGACGCCTGCCGCAGCGGCTGCCTTCGCGAAGAGCGCGGAGGGCAACGGTTTCGGCGTTCTCATCGCAGCAGCCGGTATGGCCGCGCATCTGGCGGGCACGCTCGCCGCAAACACGACGCTGCCGGTCATCGGCATTCCGATGCGGGGCGGCGCACTGGACGGGTTGGACGCTCTGCTTGCCACGGTGCAGATGCCTTCCGGCGTTCCGGTCGCAACGGTCGCGCTCAACGGCGCGAAGAACGCCGCCGTACTGACCGCGCAGATCCTCGCGCTCTCCGACGAGCGCCTTGCCTCTGTCCTCCGCACCGAGCGCGCGGCGATGGCGGCGGCCGCTGCGGAAAAGGACGCCAAATTGCAGGAAGAAATCCACACGATCTGATATTTTTAATTTAATAAGGAGTGCTTTATCATGGAAAAAAGAGAACAGCTGTACGAGGGAAAAGCCAAAAAAGTCTACGCCACCGACGACCCCAGCCTGCTGCTGGTGGACTACAAGGATGACGCGACCGCCGGCAACGGCGCCAAGAAAGGAACAATCCGCGGCAAGGGCGTGGTCAACAACCGCGTGACCAACAGCCTGATGAAGCTGCTCGAGTCCAAGGGCGTGCCTACCCACTACGTCAAAGAGATCTCCGACCGCGAAACGCTGGTGAAGCGGGTACAGATCGTGCCGCTGGAGGTCATCGTGCGAAACGTCGCCGCCGGGTCGCTGGCTAAGCGCCTGGGCCTGCCGGAGGGGACGAAGCTGAAGAAAACCGTGCTCGAATACTGCTACAAGAGCGACGCGCTCGGCGACCCCATGGTGAACGACTACCACATCGCCGCCATCGGCCTGGCCACCGAGGATGAGCTGCGCGCCATCGCCTGCATGTCCTTTCAGATCAATGAGATTCTGACCGCGTATCTCAGGGAGGCCAACATCGAGCTGATCGATTTCAAGCTCGAGTTCGGCCGCCTGCCGGACGGCAAGATCATCCTCGCCGACGAGATCAGCCCGGACACCTGCCGCTTCTGGGACACCGTGACACACGAGCATCTCGACAAAGACCTGTTCCGCCGCGACCTCGGCGGCGAGGAGCACGCCTATCAGGAAGTCCTCAAGCGCCTGCTGGGGGAATAAGATGGAGCTCCGGGACAAGCCCCGCGAGGAGTGCGGCGTCTTCGGCCTCTGCAACCGGGGCGAGATCGAAGACGTCGTGGCCTCCACCTATTACGGGCTGTACGCCCTTCAGCACCGCGGGCAGGAGAGCTGCGGCATCGCCGTCAACGACGACGGCGTGATCGCGCTGCGAAAGGGACTGGGCCTCGTCAATGAGGTATTTACCCGCGAGGTGCTCGAGAATATGCCGCGCGGAAGCATGACCGTCGGCCACTGCCGCTATGCCACCACCGGCTCGCGCAACGTGAGCAACGCGCAGCCTATGGTGCTGCGGCACGTCAAGGGGAATCTTGCCGTCGCGCACAACGGGAACCTTACCAACGCCGCCGCGCTGCGCCGGGAGATCGAGCTGACCGGCGGCGTGTTCCACTCGACCTCCGATACCGAGATCATCGCTCACGTCATCATCCGCGAGCGGCTGAACGCGCCGTCCATCGAGGAGGCTGTCGTGCGCGCGATGGAGCGGATTCAGGGGGCGTACTCGCTTGTCGTTATGTCGCCGCGGAAGCTCATCGCCGCGCGCGACCCGATGGGCTTCCGCCCGCTGTGCATGGGCAAGGTGGGGGAGAGCGTCGTTTTCGCAAGCGAGAGCTGCGCGCTTGACACGGTCGGAGCCACCTTCGTGCGCGACATCGAGCCGGGCGAGGTCGTGGTGGTCACGGCGGACGGAATCCGGAGCATCAGTACGCACTGCGGCGGCCCCACGGCCTTCTGCGTGTTTGAATATATCTACTTTGCCCGGCCCGACAGCGTCATCAACGGCTCGTCGGTGCACACCGCGCGGATGCGCGCCGGCGCGCTGCTGGCGCTTTCCCATCCGGCGCAGGCCGACGTGGTCATCGGCGTGCCGGACTCGGGGCTGGACGCGGCACTGGGCTTCGCCCGGCAGAGTGGCATCCCATACGGCATCGGCTTTCTCAAAAATAAATATATTGGCCGCACGTTCATCGCGCCGAACCAGAGCCAGCGCGAGAGCGGCGTGCGCATCAAGCTCAATCCGATCGCCGAGACGGTGCGCGGCAAGCGCGTCGTTCTGGTGGACGATTCCATCGTGCGCGGCACGACCTGTCTGAAGACGATCCGACTGCTGCGCGAGGCGGGCGCGACGGAGATCCATTTCCGCCTGTCTGCGCCGCCGTTCAAGTACCCGTGCTATTTCGGTACGGACATCGACTCGAGCGAGAATCTGATCGCCTACAACAACACGGTCGAGGAGATTCGGCGGATGCTGGAGATCGAGAGCCTGGGCTTTCTGGAGATCGACGATCTCCCCAAGCTGGCTGACCACACGCGGTGCGGCCTGTGCGACGCCTGCTTTACGGGACGCTATCCGCTGGAAATTCCCGGGGATTGCGCCAAGAGCAAATTTGAGACACGGCTCTCGGAGAACGGTGAGGACTGACGGAGGAAATATGAAGAGTTTTTCGGAATCCTACAAGGCGGCCGGCGTGGACATCACCGCCGGCTACGAGGCGGTAGAGCTGATGAAGCGGCACGTCGCGCGGACGATAACACCCGGAGCAATCGGCGGCCTCGGCGGGTTCGGCGGCCTGTTCGCGCCCGACCTGACCGGCATGAGCCACCCGGTGCTCGTCAGCGGAACGGACGGCGTGGGCACGAAGCTGAAGCTCGCGTTCCTGACGGACCGGCACGACACCGTCGGCATCGACTGCGTGGCCATGTGCGTCAACGATGTCATCACCTGCGGGGCAAAGCCCCTCTTTTTCCTCGACTACATTGCCTGCGGCAAAAACGTGCCTGAGCGCATCGCGTCCGTCGTTTCGGGCGTGGCGGAGGGCTGCGTGCAGGCCGGGGCGGCGCTCATCGGCGGAGAAACGGCGGAGATGCCCGGCTTTTACAGCCCGGAGGAATACGACCTCGCGGGCTTCGCAGTCGGTCTCGTCGATCGGGAGAAGATCATCGACCACAGCCGCCTGCGCGCGGGCGACGTGATCCTCGCGCTGCCGTCCTCGGGCGTCCACTCCAACGGGTTTTCGCTCGTGCGGAAGATTTTCGACGTGGAGCATACCGATCTTGCCGCGCGGGTGGACGAGCTGGGCATGAGCCTCGGCGAGTGTCTGCTCACGCCGACCAAAATCTATGTGAAGCCCGTCCTGGCGCTCCTGGAACGGGCCGACGTCCGTGCTGTCAGCCACATTACCGGCGGCGGGTTCTTCGAGAACATCCCGCGCGCCCTGCCTGACGGACTTTGCGCGCGCATCGAAAAAGCGAGCGTGCGGGTGCTTCCCATTTTCAACCTGCTGGCCAAAGCCGGTAACGTCCCTGAGCGCGACATGTTCAATACCTTTAATATGGGCGTTGGAATGACGGTCGTGGTGCCCGCCGGGCAGGCCGACGAAGCCGTGCGCACGCTGCGCGAAAACGGGGAGGACGCCTACCCGATCGGCGAGATCGCCGACGGCGAAAAGGGTGTGGAGCTGTGCTGAACGTGGCGGTGCTCGTGTCCGGCGGGGGCACCAATTTGCAGGCGCTGATCGACGCGCAGGCGAACGGCGGGCTGAAAAGCGGGCGCCTCGCGCTTGTCGTCTCGAGCCGCCCGGGCGCCTTTGCGCTCGAGCGCGCGGCAAAGGCGGGCATCCCGTCCCGCGTCGTGCGGCGCGCGGATTTTGCGGACGCGGCGGCCTACGGCGCGGCGCTCCTGGCTGTCCTGCGGGAGTTTGGCATCGGCGCGGTCGTGCTGGCCGGATTTTTGTCCATCCTTGACAGGTCCGTCATCGAGGCCTATCCTGAAAGAATCCTGAACGTGCATCCCAGCCTGATTCCGAGCTTCTGCGGCGAGGGCTATTACGGCCTGCGCGTACACGAGGCTGCGCTCGCGCGCGGCGTAAAGCTGACGGGTGCGACGGTGCACCTCGTCAACGAGGTCCCCGACGGCGGGCGCATCGTGCTGCAAAAGGCTGTCGAGGTGCTGCCCGGCGATACGCCGGAGACGCTGCAAAAGCGCGTGATGGAGCAGGCGGAGTGGCAGCTCCTGCCCCGGGCGCTGGAGCTTCTTTGCAGCGGAAAGCTCTGAACGAATTATAAGAATGAGGGTGTTTCTTATGGAAAAAAAGGAACTCGGCGCGCTGCTGCGTGCCAACTCCTACCCCGGCCGCACCATTGTGATCGGCTGCGACGAGGCGGGAACGCACGCGGTGATTGCCTACGCCATCATGGGCCGCAGCGTCAACAGCCGCAACCGCGTCTTTACGGCGAAAAACGGCGGCATTGTCACTGAGGCGGCCGATCCCGCGAAGCTGAAGGACCCGTCGCTCATCATTTATGCACCGGTGCGTGTGCTGGGCGGCGTGACGGTCGTCACGAACGGCGACCAGACGGACACCGTCTGCGCCGCGCTTGCCGCCGGCGGGAGCTTTGAGGACGCGCTTCGCACGCGCACGTTCGAACCGGACGCGCCGAACTTTACACCCCGGATCTCCGGCCTTGTGACGAGGACGGACGGCGGTTTTTCCTACAAGCTCTCCATCCTGAAATCCGATTCCGGCAACCCGGACGCGGCGCAGCGGTTCTTCTTCGACTATCCGCAGCCCGTCGCGGGCGAGGGCCGTTTTCTCAGTACCTACCTCGCCGACGGCGATCCGATCCCGTCCTTCGAGGGGGAGCCAGTGCGCGTGGCCGTCCGCGGCGGGATCGATGAGTTCGGCTCTTCGCTGTGGGAGAGTTTCCATGCGGAGAACAAGGTCTCCCTCTTTGTGCGCTGCCTCGATCTCTCGACCGGCGCCGCGGAGGACAGGATCTACAACAAGTACGAAAAAGCGTAAAGGAGAACGGGTAATGAAAGAACTGGAACTGAAATACGGCATGAACCCCAATCAGAAACCTGCCAAAATTTTCATGCGGGAGGGGGAGCTTCCCGTGACCGTCCTGAACGGCCGCCCGGGCTTTATCAACTTCCTCGACGCGCTCAACGCCTGGCAGCTCGTCAAAGAGCTCCGCGCGGCGACCGGCCTCTGCGCCGCCGCGTCCTTCAAACACGTCAGCCCCGCCGGTGCGGCGCTGGGCCTGCCGCTGGACGAGACGCTCAAAAAGATGTATTTTGTGGAGGATCAGGCCGAGCTGAGCCAGATGGCCTGCGCCTACGCCCGCGCGCGCGGCGCTGACCGCATGAGCAGCTTCGGCGACTTCATCGCCCTCTCCGGCGAGTGCGACGCCGACACCGCACGCCTCATTCGTCACGAGGTCTCCGACGGCATCATCGCCCCGTCCTACTCCGTCGAGGCTCTGGCTGTTTTAAAGGAGAAGCGGAACGGGAACTACAACGTCATCCGCATCGACCCGGATTACGTTCCCGCGCCCATCGAGCACAAGGACGTGTTCGGCATCACCTTTGAGCAGGGCCGCAACAATCTGAAGATCGACGAGAGCTGCCTTACGAACGTCGTCACCAAAAATAAAACAATCACGCCGGAGCAGAAGCGAGACCTGATGCTCTGCCTGATCGCGCTCAAGTACACGCAGTCCAACTCTGTCTGCTACGCGCAGGACGGCCAGCTCATCGGCGTGGGCGCGGGCCAGCAGAGCCGCGTCCACTGCACGCGCCTCGCCGGGAATAAGGCCGACAACTGGCAGCTCCGCCACCACCCCAAGGTGCTGAATCTGCCGTTCCGCGCCGATCTCGCCCGTCCCGGCCGCGACAATGCCATCGACGTCTACATTTCCGACGACACGGAGGCCCTGTTCGAAAACTGGCAGGACATTTTTACCGTCCGGCCCGAGCCGCTGACCCGCGAGGAGAAGCGCGCGTGGCTTGATCAGGTGAGCGGCGTGTGCCTCGGCTCCGATGCGTTCTTCCCGTTTGGGGACAACATTGAGCGCGCGCGCCGCAGCGGCGTGAGCGCCATCGTCGAGCCGGGCGGATCGATCCGCGACCGGCAGGTGATCGAGACCTGCGATAAATACGGCATCGCCATGGCATTCAACGGCATCCGTCTGTTCCATCACTGAGGCGCGGCATGAGAGTGCTTGTCGTGGGAGGAGGCGGCCGGGAGCACGCCATCCTCCGAAAGCTGAAGAAAAGCCCGGACGTGACGGAGCTCTTCGCCGCGCCGGGCAACGGCGGCATCGGCTTCGACGCCGTCTGCGTGCCCATCGGCACGGGGGAGCTGGCCAGGCTCGCTGAGTTCGCCGCCGAAGAGAAGATGGATTATGTCGTCGTCGCTCCGGACGATCCGCTGGCGGGCGGTCTTGTCGACCTGCTGCGGGAGAGGGGCATCCCCGCCTTCGGCCCCGACCGGAAAGCGGCCGTCATCGAGAGCAGCAAGGTCTTCGCCAAGAATCTCATGAAAAAGTATGGCATCCCCACGGCAGGTTATCAGGCCTTCGGCGACGCGGCCGAGGCGGAGGCGTACCTGAGGGAACAAAACCGCTACCCGGTCGTCGTCAAGGCGGACGGGCTGGCGCTGGGCAAGGGCGTGCTGATCTGCGAGGACGAGGCGCAGGCGCTCGGCGCCGTTCGGAGCATCCTGGAGGAGCACAGATTCGGAGCGTCGGGCAGCCGCATCGTGATTGAGGAATTCCTCACGGGCCCCGAGGTGTCCGTGCTCACGTTCACGGACGGGAAGACGATCGTCCCGATGGTCTCCAGCATGGATCACAAGCGTGCGCTCGACGGCGATCGCGGACTCAACACCGGCGGCATGGGCACGGTCGCGCCAAATCCCTTCTATACGCCGGAGATCGCCGAACGCTGCACGGAGACGATCTTCCGCCCGACCGTCGCGGCGATGAACGCCGAGGGCCGTCCGTTCCGGGGCTGCCTCTATTTCGGGCTGATGCTCACGCCGGACGGGCCCAGGGTCATCGAGTACAACTGCCGCTTCGGCGACCCGGAGACGCAGGTCGTTCTGCCGCTCCTCGAGAGCGATCTTTTCGCCGTCATGCGCGCGACGACCGACGGCTCGCTGGAAGATTGCCCGGTGCGGTTTTCCGGCCGCGCGGCGGCCTGTGTCGTGCTCGCGTCCGGGGGCTACCCGGAGGCATATGAAACCGGAAAGCGCATTCACGGCCTGACGGACGGCCAGCTGACCGGCAGCGGAGCGACGGTCTATCACGCGGGGACCGCGCAGCGGGACGGCGCGCTCGTGACGGCCGGAGGCCGGGTGCTCGGCGTGAGCGCTGTTGAGGACACGCTGCCCGAAGCGCTGAAGACCGCCTATGCGGCGGCGGAACGGATCTCGTTTGAAGGCGTCCGATTCCGCCGCGACATCGGCCGCCGCGCGCTCGCGGCGGAGAACGGAGGAGAGGCATGAGCGTATCCCGCGTGTATGTGGAGAAAAAGAAACCCTACGCCGTCGAGGCGGAGAAGCTGCTCGGCGAGATCAGAACGCTGCTGGGCATCACGGCCGTGACCGGCCTTCGCATCCTGAACCGCTACGATGTGGAGGGCGTGGACGAAGCGCTGTTCCGCTCCTGCGTGACCACGGTCTTTTCCGAGCCGCCGCTTGACGAGGTGTTCGACCATGTGCCGCCGTCGGACGCGGTGTTCGCCGTGGAGTATCTGCCCGGCCAGTTCGACCAGCGCGCCGACAGTGCGGGCGAGTGCATCCAGCTCATCCGCGCTGGCGAGCGCCCGACGGTGCGCACGGCGAAGATCTATCTCCTGACGGGTGATCCCGGCGCGGACGGACTCACCGCGATTAGAAAATACGTCATCAACCCCGTCGAGGCCCGGGAGGCCTCGCTCGAGCGGCGGGAGACGCTGGCCGTGCGCTGCGCCGTGCCTGCGGCGGTGGAGACGCTCTCCGGGTTCACCGGTCTAAGCAGCGAGCTGCTTGGTGAGTTTGTACGCCGACGCGGCCTCGCGATGGACGGGGACGATCTTGCGTTCTGCCAGAGCTATTTCCGCCGCGAGGGACGCGACCCGACGATTACCGAGATTCGAATGATCGACACCTACTGGTCGGATCACTGCCGCCATACGACGTTCGGCACCATCCTCGACGGGGCGGAGATCGACAATCCCCCCGTGGCGAAAGCATATGCCCGGTATCAGGCCATGCGCCGTGAGCTGGGACGGACGGAAAAGCCCGAAACGCTGATGGACCTCGCCACGATCGGCGCAAAATACCTCAAAAAAACCGGCGTTTTGAAAAATCTCGACGAGAGCGAGGAAATCAATGCCTGCTCCGTCCGCATCACCGTGGACAACGACGGCACGGACGAGCCGTGGCTGCTTCTCTTTAAAAATGAGACGCACAACCATCCCACCGAGATCGAGCCATTCGGCGGCGCGGCCACCTGCATCGGCGGGGCCATCCGCGATCCGCTCGCGAACCGGGGCTACGTCTATCAGGCCATGCGCGTGACCGGCGCGGGGAATCCGCTCGTCCCGGTCTCCGAAACGCTGCCGGGCAAGCTGCCGCAGCGCAAACTCGTCACCACGGCTGCGGCGGGCTACTCAAGCTACGGCAACCAGATCGGCCTCGCCACCGGCCTCGTACAGGAGCTCTATCACCCCGGCTACGTCGCCAAACGCATGGAGATCGGCGCGGTCATCGGCGCAGTGCCGGAGAAAAACGTCCGGCGGGAGACGCCGGAGCCGGGCGATGTCGTCATCCTGCTGGGCGGCCGCACCGGGCGAGACGGCTGCGGCGGCGCGACGGGCTCCTCCAAGGCACACAGCCACGAGAGTCTGGAGACCTGCGGCGCGGAGGTGCAGAAGGGCAACGCGCCCGTCGAGCGCAAGCTCCAGCGCCTCTTCCGCGACGAAGAGGCCGTGCGCCTCATCAGGCGCTGCAACGATTTCGGCGCGGGCGGCGTGTCGGTTGCCATCGGCGAGCTGGCCGACGGCCTTGTGATCGATTTGGACAAGGTGCCCCGCAAGTACGACGGACTGGACGGCACGGAGCTTGCGATCTCCGAGAGTCAGGAGCGCATGGCCGTCGTCGTGGAGGCGAAGGACGCGGCGCGCTTCCTCGCACTCGCGAATCGGGAAAACCTCGAGGCCACCGCCGTCGCGGAGGTGACGGCGGAGCCGCGCCTCGTGATGCGCTGGAACGGCAGCACCGTCTGCGACCTCAGCCGCGAATTTCTCGCCTTAAACGGCGCGGAAAAGCATGCGCGCGTCCGCGTCGGCCCGGACAAGGTCTGGCTGCCGGAGCGGAAGGGCTCGCTGCACGAGGCGATGGAATCGCTGGTGAGCGATCTGAACGTCTGCTCGCAGAAGGGCCTTTCGGAGCGCTTCGACTCTACCATCGGCGCGGGCACGGTGCTCATGCCGTTCGGCGGCGCAACACAGACGACGCCCATCCAGGCGATGGCTGCCAAGCTGCCGGTCATGGGGGAGACGAAGACCTGCTCGGGCATGGCATGGGGATTCAACCCATATCTGAGCGAAAAGAGCGAGTTCCGCGCGGCGTATCTCGCGGTGGCGGAATCCGTGAGCCGCCTGATCGCCGCGGGATTTTCCAAAAAAAACGCGTACCTGACGTTCCAGGAATACTTCAAGCGCCTCGGAACCGACCCGGCGCGGTGGGGGAGCCCGTTCGCGAGTCTGCTCGGCGCGCTCAGCGCGCAGGCCGATCTGGGCGTGGCTGCGATCGGTGGAAAGGACAGCATGTCCGGCAGCTTTGAGAAAATCGATGTGCCGCCCACGCTCGTGTCGTTCGCCGTGGCGGTCGGGAGTACGGACGGCGTGGTCTCACCCGAGTTCAAGCGAGCGGGAAGCCGCGTTGTTCTGCTCGAGCCGGAGTATGCGGACGGGCTGCTGCCGGTGCCGGAATCCCAGCTCTCCGTGTTCCGTACGGCGGAGAAGCTGATTGCGGAAAAAAAGGTGCTCTCGGCGTGGACGCCGGGGTACGGCGGCGCGGCGGAGGGCCTCTTCAAGATGGGGCTCGGAAACCGTATCGGCTTTGCGGCGGAGCCGGACGTCACAAGGGACGAGCTGTTCCTCCCGCGCTACGGCAGCTTCCTCCTGGAGCTCGCGGACGGCGCGGAGGCGGGGAGACCGATCGGCGTCACGACGGAGAATTACAGATTCTCGGCCTGCGGCGAGACGCTGGACGCGGAGGCGCTGCGCGCCGCGTGGGAGAAAAAGCTCAGCCCCGTATTCCCGTATTTCGGAGGAATCGGGGAGGAGAGCGCGCCAAAAATCACCTGCGAGTACGCGGTGCACGCCGCGCCGAAGACGGGAATCGCAAGGCCGCGCGTGCTGATTCCCGTCTTCCCGGGCACGAACTGCGAGTATGATTCCGCCCGCGCCATGCGCGCGGCGGGCGCGGAGCCGGACATCTTTGTGGTAAACAACCTGTCGCCCGCCGCCGTCGCGGAGAGCGCAGCGGAAATGGTGAGGCGCATCGACAGAAGCCAGATGGTCTTCCTGCCGGGCGGCTTCTCGGGCGGAGACGAGCCGGAGGGCAGCGCCAAGCTCATCACAGCGCTGTTCCGCAGCCCGGCGGTCTCCGATGCGGTGGCGCGGCTGCTCGGGCAGCGCGACGGTTTGATGCTGGGCATCTGCAACGGCTTTCAGGCGCTCATCAAGCTCGGCCTGGTCCCGTTCGGCCGCATCAGGGAGACCGACGCGGCCTGTCCCACGCTGACCTTCAACACGATCGGCCGTCACCAGAGCGGCATTGTCCGCATCCGCGTCGCCTCGAACAAGTCGCCGTGGCTTTCCGCGGTGCATGCGGGCGAGATCTTCAGCGTGCCCGTCAGCCACGGCGAGGGCCGTTTTGTGGCGGGGGCGGAGACACTTTCCACGCTCGCGCAGAACGGACAGATCGCCACACAGTACGTCGGCCCGGACGGACAGCCCTCGATGGATCTGCGCGCCAATCCAAACGGCAGCTTCTTCGCCGTGGAGGGCATCACCAGCCCGGACGGCCGCGTGCTCGGCAAAATGGGCCACTCGGAGCGGTGGGGAGACAATCTCTACCGGAACGTGCCGGGAAACTACGACATGCGCCTGTTTTCCTCGGGCGTATCCTATTTCCTCCTGTAAAATTTCCTGCTGTAAAGCAAGCGGCGGGGGCGAAGGCCTCCGCCGCTTGCTTGCGTCCCGGGAAAAAAAGAGGAATCTCCTCTTTTTTTATCTTCTCCGGTTGTGTATAATAAGAACAGTATGGATTTCAAAAGAAAGCGGTAGATTGCCATGAATCAGCAGGACAGTGATTTTTTCCGCGAGGACGGAGAATTTGCCGGGATCAATCGGATGACGGCCGACCGAAGCGGCGGCGCGGATCTGTCGGGCACCCCAAAGCCGCCGAAGGAGAAGCCGGAGGAACCCGTCGGGGAGCCGAAGGGCTTTTCCTACGAACTCTATTCGCTGCTGCACGATCTCGTCTATATTCTCGCGTGCGTGACGATCGTGTTCGTGTTTGCAGTACGGCTGGTCGGCGTAGACGGCGAGTCCATGTACCCGACGCTCAACAACGCCGATTATCTTGGCCTCCTGAGCAACGTGTTTTACAGCGAACCCCAGCGGGGCGACATCGTCGTGCTCACGGTGCCGTATTTTAAGAATCAGCCCATCGTCAAGCGCGTGATTGCCACGGGCGGCCAGACGGTGAACATCGACTTTGACAAGGGAGAGGTCTATGTGGACGGCGTCCTCCAGAACGAGCCGTATATCAACGAGCCGACGCACCTCAGCTACGCCGAGCAGGGCGAGTCGCTGACGTACCCCGTCACTGTGCCGAAGGGCTGCCTGTTCGTCATGGGAGACAACCGCAACCACTCGGCCGACAGCCGCTTTGCGCCGGTCGGCGTGGTGGACGAGCGCGACGTGCTGGGCAAGGTGCTCTGCATCCTCATTCCCGGCCGGGACGAGACGACGCAGAAGCGAGATTTCGGCAGGATCGGGGCTGTAGCATGACAGAAAACCAGCCCATGAACATCCAGTGGTACCCCGGCCACATGACGAAGACCCGCCGCCAGATGGAAGGGGATCTCAAGCTGGTGGACGCGGTGTGCGAGCTGCTTGACGCGAGAATTCCGTTTTCGAGCCGCAACCCGGACATCGATGCGATCTGCGGCGCGAAGCCGCGCCTTGTCGTGCTCAACCGTACGGACCTCGCCGATCCGGACGCAACGCGCCGGTGGGCGGAGTATTTCCGCTTGCGCGGCCTCGCCGCCATCCAGACCGACTGCAAGAGCAAGAAGGGCGTCTCCGCCTTTGAGCCGGCGGTGCGGATGCTGCTCGCGGAGAAGCTGCGGCGCTACCGGGAAAAGGGCCAGATCGGCCGCGCCCTGCGGGTGATGGTCGTGGGCATCCCGAACGTCGGCAAGTCCACCTTTATCAATCAGGTCTCCGGCCGCAAGGGGGCGAAGGCGGAAAACCGCCCCGGCGTCACGCGCGGCAAGCAGTGGGTCTCGGCGGGGAAGGATCTCCTCCTTCTCGACACGCCGGGGATTCTCTGGCCTCGGTTTGACGATCCGCGCGCCGGCATGATGCTTGCCTATACGGGCGCCGTCAAGGACGACGTGATAGATCTCGAAACGCTTGCCTGCCGCCTGGGCGAGACGCTCTGGCGCCGCTATCCCGACGCGATGCGTGCGCGCTACGCCGTGGAGCTTTTGCCCGGTTCGCCCGGGCACGAGGTGCTTGTGGCCGTCGGCCGCCGCCGCGGATTCCTGATCTCCGGCGGCGAGGTGGACACCGAGCGCGCCGCCCGTGCGCTGCTCGACGAATACAGGAGCTGCAAAATCGGCCGCTTCACTCTGGAGGAGCCGGAAATCTGCGAGGAACGGAAATGAGCATACAGAATTTATGGGAGCCGGAACACGGCTTTTGGGAACGGGGCTTCGCCGTGATCTGCGGCGTGGACGAGGCCGGGCGAGGCCCGCTGGCCGGGCCGGTGTGCGCCGCGGCGGTGATCCTGCCCCGGGACATGGAGATCCCGGGCCTGAACGACTCCAAGCAGGTCGCGGACAAAAAGCGCCGCGAGCTTTACGACCTCGTCACAGCGAAGGCGGTGGCCTTCGGCATCGCCTTCGCCACTCAGTCGGAGATTGACGAGATCAATATTTTACAGGCGACATTTCTCGCCATGCGCCGCGCGGTTGAACAGCTGAAGTCCGCCCCCGATCTCGTGCTGGTGGACGGCAACCGGGCACCGGAGCTTCCGTACCCCGTTGAGACGCTCGTGAAGGGTGACTCCCGCAGCGCCAATATCGCCGCGGCCTCCATCCTTGCCAAGGTCACGCGTGACCGGTATATGGAGGAGATGGCGGAAAAGTTCCCGCAGTACGGCTTCGAGATACACAAGGGTTACGGAACGAAGCGCCATTACGCGGCGCTTCGCGAGTTCGGCCCGTGCGAACTGCACCGCCGCACGTTCCTGAGAAAGTTCTATGGCGAGGGCTGACCTGCTCGGCCCGTGGGGCGAAGCGCTGGCCGCCGAATACCTTCGGAAGAAGCGCTATGAGATCGTGGCCTGCAACTACCGCTGCCGCTTCGGCGAGATCGACCTGATCGCGAGCAACCGGGAGTATCTCGTCTTCGCGGAGGTCAAGCTCCGCGCCTCAGATCGCTTCGCAGAGGCGAAGGAATTCGTCGACGCGCGCAAGCAGGAGCGCATCCGCTCCACCGCGATGCTCTATCTCGCCGAGCATGAGACGCGGCTTCAGCCGCGCTTCGACGTCATTGAAATCTACGCGCCGGACGGCACGGCCACCAGACGGCCCGCCGTCACGCATACGGAAAACGCGTTTTGATCCGCAATACATGAAAAAAGAGGGATCCACTATGCAGTATGTAAGCACCAGAGACGCATCCCTGCGCTATTCCGCCTCCCAGGCGATCGTGCAGGGGTTGAGCCGCGAGGGCGGCCTCTTCCTGCCGGAGACCATCCCGGCGCTGCGCGAAAGCGACCTGCGGGAAATGGTTTCCATGAGCTATCAGCAGCGAGCCGTGAAAGTGATGAAGCTCTTCCTCGACGAGTTCTCGGAGGAGGAGCTCGCCGGCTTTGCCGGGAAGGCCTACGCCGTGCCCGGCAAGTTCGACGATCCGGCAGTTACTCCCATCCATTCCACGCATCCCAAGACCCACATCCTCGAGCTGTGGCACGGGCCGACCTGCGCGTTCAAGGACATGGCGCTTCAGATGCTGCCTTACCTCCTGACGGCCTCGCTCCGCAAGACCGGCGAGAAGAAGACGGTCTGCATCCTCGTGGCGACCTCCGGCGACACCGGCAAGGCTGCGCTGGAGGGATTCCGCGACGTAGAGCACACCAAAATTCTGGTGTTTTATCCCAAGGACGGCGTTTCCGACATCCAGCAGCTCCAGATGGTCACGCAGGAGGGGAGCAACGTCGGCGTCAGCGCCGTCGTGGGCAACTTTGACGACGCGCAGACCGGTGTCAAGCGCATCTTCTCCGATGAGGCGCTCCGCGCCGAGCTCGCCGCGCGCGGCTATTTCCTCTCCTCGGCCAACTCCATCAACTGGGGCCGCGTCCTGCCGCAGATCGTCTACTACGCCGCCTCCTACGTGCAGCTCGTCGCCGAGGGCAAGCTCGCGATGGGGGAGAAGCTCAACGTCTGTGTCCCCACCGGTAATTTCGGGAACATTCTTGCCGGTTTTTACGCCAAACAAATGGGTGTCCCCATCGGCAGGCTGATCTGCGCCTCCAATGCCAACAATGTTCTTACCGACTTTATCCGCACCGGCGTGTACGACCGCAACCGCCCGTTTTACAACACCGTCTCGCCGTCTATGGACATCCTCATCTCCTCCAACCTCGAGCGGCTGCTCTATCTGCTCTCGGGCTCCGACGGGGAGGTGCGCGGTTATATGAAGTCTCTGAACGAGACCGGGAAATACACCGTCTCCGACCGCGTCCGCGAGGCCGTGCAGGAGCACTTTGTCTGCGGCTTCTGCGACGACAGCCGCACGGAGAACACAATCGGCAAAGTCTTTGCGCAGGAGCATTACCTGATCGACACCCACACGGCCGTGGCCTACACCGTCCTGATGGACTACCGCGCGGCCACCGGCGACGATACGACCTCCCTCGTCGTCTCCACGGCCAGCCCCTTTAAGTTCTGCTCGAGCGTCCTCACGGCGCTGGGTGAGAAGTCGCTGCGCGCGGGTACCGAAATTCTCGGCCAGCTGACCGAAAAGACCGGCGCCGCCGCGCCGCGTCCGCTTGCTTCGCTTGCGGGCAAACCTGTCCGCTTCGACGGTGTGTCGGAGAAGGAAAATATGGTCGGCGTCGTGCGGGAGATGCTTCGCTGATGGCGCTCTACGCAATCGGCGACCTTCACCTGTCCCTCGGCGCGGACAAGCCGATGGACATATTCGGCGGCGCGTGGAGCGGCTACCTCGAAAAGCTTCGGGCGGGGCTCTCCGTCATCGGCCCGGAGGATACGACCGTTCTCCTCGGCGACGTGAGCTGGGCGCTCAAGCTGGAGAGCGCCGGCGCGGACTTCGATTTCATCAATGCCATCCCCGGGCGGAAACTGCTCGTCAAGGGAAACCACGACTACTGGTGGGTGACGGCGAAAAAGTTCGATGATTTCTGCGCGGCGCGCGGCTATCGGAATCTTAACCTCCTGCACAACACCTGTTTTTTCTACGGCGAAACCGCCCTGTGCGGCACGCGCGGCTGGTTCTTTGAAGAGGAGCAGGCCGGGCACGACGCGAAGGTCTATCGCCGTGAACTGATGCGGCTGGAGGCATCGCTCCAGGCGGCGGGGGAGCGCGAGAAGTTCTGCTTTCTCCACTATCCGCCACTCTACCGCGGCTACGCCTGCCCCGAGATTCTGGAGCTGCTCGCGCGCTACGGTGTGCGCCGCTGTTTTTACGGCCACCTGCACGGCGACAGCCACCGTCTCGCCGTCGAGGGAGAGCGAGGCGGAACGTCGTTTTCTCTGGTTTCGGCTGATTATGTAAACTTTAAGCCGCTGCAAATTCTGCCGTAAGCAAAAAATGAAAAGAAAATGAAAAAAAGAGTGGAAATCCGAAACGATTCCTGCTAGAATAGTACGGCATATGACGGTGATGATGCCGCGCAGCGGCGCACCATATAGGAGGAAACACCAATGAACGTAAAGAGCGTTGAGAAAGAAAACGGAAATGCGAAACTCGTAGTCGGGATCGACAAGAACCTTTTTGAGACCGGCCTGAACAAGGCCTATCTGAAGGATCGCAAGAGCATCCTTGTCCCCGGCTTCCGCAAGGGCAAGGCCCCCCGCAAGGTGATTGAGGGTATGTACGGCGCGACGGTCTTCTATGAAGGCGGCGTGAACGAGGTCTTCCCCGACGTCTACGAGAAGGCCGTTGAGGAACAGAAGCTGAAGGTCGTGGGAATGCCCTCCGTTTCCGACATGAAGGTCGAGGACGACGGCTCCGTGACGCTGACCGTTGAGACTGCGCTCTATCCGGAAGTGACCCTCGGCGCTTACAAGGGCATCGAGGTTCCCCGTGCCGAAGCCAAAGTGACTGACGCCGAGATCGACGCCGAGATCGACCGTATGGCCGACCGCAACGCCCGTATCTCCACTGTGGACCGTGCCGCAGCCGAAGGCGACACTGTGATCCTCGATTTTGAGGGCTTTGAAAACGGCAAGCCCTTCCAGGGCGGCAAGGCCGAGAAGTATACCCTCAAGCTGGGCTCCCATCAGTTCGTCCCCGGATTTGAGGAGGCTCTCGTCGGCGTGAAGGCGGGCGAGGAGAAGGAAGTCCATGTGACCTTCCCGCAGAACTACACGCCGGAGCTTGCCGGAAAGCCGGTTGTCTTTCAGTGCAAGATCCACGAGGTCAAGGAGACCATCCTGCCCGCGAAGGACGACGAGTTCGCCAAGGACGTCTCCGAGTTCGACACGCTCGAGCAGCTGCGCGGGGACATCCGCGCCCGTTTCCTGAAGGACCGTGAAAACGCTGTCCAGCAGGAATTTGAGAACACCGCCGTCACCACGGCCGCGGCCAACATGACCTGCACCGTTCCCGAGTGCATGATCGACGAGCAGGTGGACAAGCATCTCGATCAGCTCGGCTATCAGCTCCAGTCCAGCGGCATGAAGCTGGAGGACTATGCCAAGATGATGGGCGGCGACATGAACGCCATGCGCAAGAATATGCGCCCGATGGCCGAGACCACCGTCAAGTCCAACCTCCTGCTTGCCGAGGTCGTCGAGACCGAGAAGCTCGACGTGACCGACGAGGAGATCGAAGAAGAGTATAAGAAGATCGCCGAGCAGTACCAGATGGAGACCGATAAGGTCAAGAAAGTACTCAGCCGCGATACCGTCAAGTCCGACCTGACCGCCCGCAAGGCGATCAAGCTCATCGCCGACAGCGCTGTGCCCGTGGCCCCCAAGGCCGCCGAGAGCGCCGAGGAGGATGCCACCAAGAAGACGACCAAGAAGAAGACGGAGTCCGCCGACGAGGCTTCCGCCGACGAGGCCGAGGAGAAGCCCGCTTCCAGAAAGAGAGCTTCCCGCAAGAAGGCCGAGTCCGCCGAAGAACCCAAAACGGAGGAATAATACCCCGCCTCATTGGTTAGAATGTTTCATCCGCTGAAAGGAGACATGACCATGAGTTTAGTCCCGTATGTTGTTGAGCAAACAAGCCGCGGCGAGCGCTCCTACGACATTTTTTCACGCCTGCTTAACGACCGCATCATCATGCTGTCCGAGGAGGTCAATGATACCACCGCCAGCCTTGTTGTGGCGCAGATGCTCTATCTGGAGGCTCAGGACCCCGACAAGGACATCCAGTTCTACATCAATTCCCCCGGCGGCGTTGTGACCGCCGGCATGGCGATCTACGACACCATGCAGTATATCAAGTGTGATGTTTCAACCATCTGCATCGGCATGGCGGCCAGCATGGGCGCATTCCTGCTGTCCTCCGGCACGAAGGGCAAACGCATCGCGCTGCCCAACGCGGAGATCATGATCCATCAGCCGTCCGGCGGCACGCAGGGCCAGGCGTCGGATATCAAGATCCAGGCGGACTGGATGCTCCGTACCCGTGAAAAACTCAACCGCATCCTCGCGCAGAACACCGGCAAGCCGATCGAGCAGATTGCCATCGACACCGAGCGCGACAATTTCATGCCCGCCGAAGAGGCGAGAGAGTATGGCCTGATCGACAAGGTCATCTATCAGAGATAATAAACCGACGCGCCCGGAGGGCTGTGCCTTTCGGGCGCGTTCGGCCATCACGTTTCCCAACTGAGAGGAGGGAACTCCCATGCCGCGCAACGAAGACCGCAATATCCGCTGCAGCTTCTGCGGCAAGCAGCAGGATCAGGTCAGCCGGATCATCGCCGGCCCGAATGTCTATATCTGCAACGAATGCATTGAACTCTGCGCCAGCATCCTGCGCGACGAGATGACCACGGACAAGGCTCCGGAATTTAAACTCCCGGACACACTGCCGACCCCGAAGGACATCAAGGCGTATATGGATTCGTATATCATCGGGCAGGACGAGGCGAAGGTCGCGCTGTCCGTTGCGGTGTATAACCATTATAAGCGTATCCATTATGACAAAAAATCCGATGTTGAGCTGCAAAAGAGCAATATTTTGCTTATCGGCCCCACCGGCAGCGGCAAGACGCTCTTTGCGCAGACGCTCGCCCGGATCCTCAACGTCCCCTTTGCCATTGCAGACGCAACCACGCTGACCGAGGCCGGCTATGTGGGCGAGGATGTGGAAAACATTCTGCTCCGCCTGCTCCAGGCTGCCGATTTTGATGTGGAGCTCGCGCAGCGGGGCATCATCTATATCGACGAGCTGGATAAGATCGCCCGAAAGAGCGAAAATACCTCCATCACCCGAGACGTCTCCGGCGAGGGCGTACAGCAGGCCCTGCTGAAGATCGTGGAGGGCACGGTGGCCAACGTGCCGCCTCAGGGCGGGCGCAAACACCCGCAGCAGGAGTTTATTCAGATCGACACGACCAATATTCTGTTCATCTGCGGCGGCGCATTCGACGGCCTGGACAAGATCATCGAAGCGCGGACGGATCGCTCCTCCATCGGCTTCGGGAGCGAGATCACCAGCCGGAGCGACCGCGACGTCGGAAAGCTCTTCCATCAGGTACAGCCGCACGATCTTCTGAAATTCGGCATCATTCCCGAGCTGGTCGGCCGTCTGCCGGTCATCACGAGTCTGGACAGCCTCAGGAAGGAAGATCTTGTGCATATCCTGACCGACCCAAAGAACGCGCTTACCAAACAGTACCAGAAGCTCATGGAGTACGACCATGTGCAGCTGACGTTTGAGCCGGGCGCACTGGAGGCCATTGCCGAGAAAGCACTCGAGCGTCAGATTGGCGCGCGCGGCCTTCGCGCGATTCTCGAGAGCGTCATGACGGAGCTCATGTACGAGATCCCGTCCGACCCTTCGATCACGCGCGTCACAGTCACGGAGGAGTGCGTGCGGAATGGCACCAGCCCGACCGTGTTCCGCGATGAAAAACCGCGTCTCGCCAACAGCGCGGACGCGTCCTGAGACCACAGATCAGGAACCTCCGGGTCCCGGAGTGGATTCTCATGAGTTGAGACAGCAACGGGAGCCGGTCAGGCTCCCGTTTTGCCATTTGCCGGGCGGTTTCGGCCGCCCGCAACCCCGGAAAGGAGAATCCCATATGAGCGAGCTTTATCTCTCCGAGCAGATGCCGGTTCTGGCGCTGCGCGGCTTGAACGTATTTCCCAAAATGCTCGTCCACTTTGACGTCGGGCGCGAGAAATCCGTCGGCGCTGTGAACGAGGCCATGAGGCGTGATCAGGAGATCTTCCTCATCACGCAGAAGGACATTGCCCAGGATGAACCGGGTCCCGCCGGATTTTATGAGATCGGCACCATCTCCCATATCCGTCAGGTCCTGAAAATGCCGGGCAACACGGTGCGCATCCTCGTGGAGGGCGAGCGCCGCGCGCGCGTCACGGAGTGGGCGCAGGGCGATCCCTTCCTCAGCGGCCGTGTCGAGACCGTGGAAAATCTGCCTTATGCGGAGAATTCCGCGCGGGCCGAAGCCGTCATGCGGCAGGGCTACCAGCTCTTCGAGCAGTTTGTTGAGCTCTCGCCGAAGAGCGTGCAGGACAATCTGCTGCAAATTCTCAGCTCCTCCGACCTCGGCTATATCGCCGACTTTATGGCGCAGAACTCCAGTTTTTCCTATCAGAACAAGCAGAAGGTGCTCGAGCAGCTCCATCCGCTCCGCCGCATGGAACTTGTGAACAAGCTCCTCACCCGTGAAAACGAGGTGCTTCGCCTCGAAAACGACATTCAGGAAAAGGTACAGGAGAATGTCAATAAGGGCCAGCGCGACTATTACCTGCGCGAGCAGCTCAAGGTGCTGCACGATGAACTCGGCGACGCCGAGGACGACAATGAGCTGGAGGACTATCGCAAAAAAATCAGGAATCTTCATCTGGAAACGGAGACGGAGGAGCGGTTCCTCAAGGAGGTCACTCGCCTGAGCAAGCAGCCCGGCGGTTCCTCCGAGGCGGCCGTGATCCGCAGCTATCTCGACACCTGTCTCGAGCTGCCCTGGAACACGCGTACCAAAGAGCGCGTCGATCTCAGGGCTGCCCGCCGCATTCTCGATGAGGATCACTTCGGCCTGGAAAAGGTCAAGGAGCGTATTCTCGAAATTCTGGCCGTCAAGAAGATGGCGCCGGAGCTGCCCGGGCAGATCATCTGCCTTGTCGGCCCTCCGGGCACGGGCAAGACCTCCATCGCCATGAGCATTTCCCGCTGCCTCAACCGGAAACTCGCCCGTATTTCTCTCGGCGGCGTCCATGACGAGGCCGACATCCGCGGCCACCGCAAGACCTATATCGGCGCCATGCCCGGCCGTATCATCAGCGGCATCCGCCAGGCGGGCGCCAAGAACGCCCTGCTCGTCCTCGATGAGATCGACAAGATGGGCACGGATTACCGGGGCGACCCTGCCTCGGCCCTGCTCGAGGTGCTCGATTCGGAGCAGAACCACGCGTTCCGCGACCATTATATCGAGGTGCCGTTTGACCTGACCGAGTGCATGTTCATCACCACGGCCAACACGCTCGACACCGTGCCCCGGCCGCTGCTCGACCGCATGGAGGTCATTGAGCTCAGCTCCTACACCGATGAGGAAAAGATCCACATCGCGAAAGAACATCTTTTGCCCAAGGAAATGAAGAAGCACGGCCTCCGCAAGGCCCAGCTTCGCATCGGCGACGAGGCGCTGCGCGAGATCATCACCTGCTACACGCGGGAGTCCGGCGTGCGCAACCTCGAGCGTGAGCTCGCGACCGTCTGCCGCCGGGCGGATATGAAGCTCGTCTCTCCGAACGCACCCAAACGGGTTGAGGTGGCGGGCAGCAATCTGGAGGAATTCCTTGGCGTGCGCAAATTCCTGCGCGATGCCCTGCCCGCGGAGGATCAGATCGGCGTTGTGACCGGCCTCGCATGGACTTCGGTCGGCGGCGAAACGCTTGAGGTCGAGGTCAATGTGGTTGACGGCAGCGGCAAGCTGGAGCTGACCGGCAACCTCGGTGACGTGATGAAGGAGTCCGTCCACGCGGCGCTGAGCTATATTCGCTCGCGTGCCGCCTCGCTTGGCATCTCAACCGATTTTTACCAGAAAAAGGACATTCATGTCCACTTCCCGGAGGGCGCCGTGCCGAAGGACGGCCCGTCCGCCGGCATTGCGATCTGCACGGCTCTCGTCTCCGCGCTGACCAATTCGCCGGTGCGGCGCGACGTGGCCATGACCGGAGAGATCTCGATCCGCGGCCGCGTGCTGCCGATCGGCGGCCTGAAGGAAAAGACCATGGCGGCCCTGCGTTACGGTGTGAAAACCGTCATTATCCCCGAGGACAACGCCAGGGATCTTGAGGAGATCGACCAGTCTGTCCGCAGAGCGCTTAACTTTGTGACGGTGCGGCAGGCGGACGCGGTGCTCTCCGCGGCGCTCCATCTGCCCAAAGCTCCCTCCGCCCAGCCGGAGGAGAGCGGCAGGGACGAGAAGCTGACCATTCCCCCGGTCGGCCAGGAGCCCCATCCGGGTGCCAATCCCGCCATCCGGCAGTAAGGCGGCGGATGAACTGGCAAAACGCGGAATTTATCCGCTCCGTGACCGCCGTGGCGAATTGCCCGAGGGACAGTCTTCCCGAGATCGCCTTCGCAGGTAAATCGAATGTCGGCAAGTCCTCGGTCATCAACCGGCTGCTGCAGCGAAGGAACTTCGCTCGCGTCGGCGAAGCGCCGGGGAAAACCGCGCATATCAATTACTTTCGCATCGACGATACGCTGTATCTCGTCGATCTGCCCGGCTATGGCTACGCGAAGGTCTCCAAGGCCGAGCGGGAGCGCTGGGGCGGGCTGATGGAGGCGTATTTCGCCTCGGGCCGGATCACGCTCGGCGTCATGCTCGTGGATGCGCGGCACAAGCCCACGGCCGGTGACGTGACGATGGCCGGGTGGTTCCTCGGGACCGGCTGCCCGTTCGCAGTGGCCGCCAACAAGCTCGACAAGCTGAAAAAGAGCGAGATCGAGGGGAACCTGACCATGATCCGCCAGACGCTTCAGCTCCCTGAGACCGTGCCGCTCATCCCGTTCTCCGCCGAGAGCGGCGAGGGCCGCGAAGCTCTCTCGCGCGAGATTCTCCGCGCGGCGGGTCAAAAATAGGGGAGTGTCCTTTAATTGTGATAAAATGCGGCCCGACCAAAAGGTCGGGCCGCATTTTCTTTTGCGCGGAGTTTCAGCAATAGCGGTCGCGGTGCGCCCGGAGCTGATCGGCAAGAGGTACGATGTCGTAGTATTCCGCGTGATGTTCCCCGATGCACGCTTTTGCGCGCTCCAGCCATTCCGGCTCAAGCAGCACGGACATGCCGCAGGAGAGCTTGCCCTGTATCGCACGCGGCGCGGGGGCGATCCGGTTTTCGATCCCGTGGGCCGTCAGCAGCTCGTGGAGCGCCATACCCTGCTCGTAGTTAACGAAAAGGACGTAGTACCGGACGCGGCGATCAGCCATGGAGCATTTCGACAAACGCGCCGATGCGGGTGCGGAGCTGCTCGGTATCGGCATCGGTGTAGTCGGTTTCCAGGCTCAGGACGGGGATGCCCGCCTCCTTGAGCGCGCGGGAAACGGAGTATTTTTCCGTATCGTACAGGCAGCAGAACTTGAGACTGCAATCGATCACGCCGTCCACCTGATACTCCTTCGCCATCCGCAGGAGGTCGTCGATGCGCCCGGTGTTGGGAGTAAAGCAGGCGCAGTTGGTCTTCATGTAGCGGCGGGAAAGCGCCATGAACTGTTCGTCGAGCGTCGTGCCGCTCTCGTCCACAAGGTTTTCAAAGTAGCGCGTGCCGGTGCACATCTCCTCGCAGACCACGGCCGCGCCGCTGGTCTCGATGATGTTGTGCAGCTTCCAGTTGGGCACGGCGAGCGGCGTGCCGGTAACGAGGATCCTCTTTGTCCCGGCGGAAACCACCGAAACGCCGTCGCGGATGCGCTGCTCCAGCTCGTCGGCCAGACGGTTGCACATCTTCGCACAGCGCACCGGGTCGTCAAAGAACGAAATCTGCATCATCAGGAGCACGTCGCGTCCCGAGATGGGAAGGCACTTGGACTTGCGGCAGTCGTAGACGCGCTGAAGCGCCTTGCGCTTTTCGTTGGCGATATGAATCGCCTCGTTCAGCTTTTCCGGCGTGATTTTATTTCCGGTGAATTCCTCCACCTTTTCCGCGAACGCCGCGATCTCGTCCTTCCATTTCAGAATGTCCTTTTCCCGCTTCATCTGCGGGACGTCCATGATGTACATGGGCACGTCCTCGCCCAGAATCTCATAGGCCTTTTTCTTCCCGTCGCAGGTGGTCTCGCCCACATACATGTCCGCAATGCGGAAGAACGGGCAGGTTCTGCCCAGGCGCGCGCCGACGGACGCCTTGATGAGCGGACAGGTACTCTTAGGCAGCACAGCCTCGCCGCCGGGGACCCAGAACTGCGAGCCGCCGCACAGGCCAGTGACGATGCCGCCGGCCGCGAGAACTACCTCGTCAGGCACATATACGCAGAAGGTGCCGAACACCTTGCGGCCCTTTTTCTGCTCCTCGATCAGCTCGGCGGGGCGGATGCCGTGTACCTCCGAGATCACAAGATCCCAGAAATCCATTGCTTTCGGGCGGTTCTCCTGCGTCAAAAAAACGTCTCCCACAGCGGTGGGCAGCACCTGGCAGAGCAGGTCGTGGCTTTCCAGGTCCATGCCGAGGTCTTTCCACATCTTCACATAATCAGACATTGTATTTCCTCCTGTTTTTATTTGGTATTTCAACTCTTCAGTCTATGCTTTCGCCAGTTCGCGGACGGCCTGAACAGCTGCGTCGGTCTCCGCCTCCGTGTTGTACCACGAAAAGCTGAACCGGACGGCGCCGCGCCCGGCGGTTCCGAGCGCTTCGTGCATCCGGGGCGCACAGTGTGCGCCGGGGCGGGTGGCGATGCAGTATGTTTCAGCCAGCTCGTCCGAGACGGCAGAGGAGTCGTAATCGCGGATATTCAGCGCGACGATCGCGGCGCGCTGCGGGGCGGAAAAGTCGCCGTAGACAGTCACACCGTCCACGCCCGCCACGCCGTCGTAAAAGCGACGCATGAGCGCTTCCTCCCGTGCGCCGACGGCCGCAAGGCCCGTGGAGTTGAGAAAATCCACCGCCGCCGAGAGGCCCGCGATGCCGTGACCGTTGAGCGTGCCCGCCTCGAGGCGCGTGGGATAGTCCCGAGGCTGTTCTCGGTCGTAGGAGTGGACGCCGGAGCCGCCGCGTTTCCACGGGAGAATTTCCACGCCCTCACGCACGCAGAGGCCGCCGGTGCCCTGCGGCCCCATCAGACCCTTGTGGCCGGTGAAACAGAGAATGTCGATGCCCATTTTCTCCATATTGATCGGCAGCTCGCCCGCCGTCTGGGAGGCGTCTACGATCAAAAGCACCCCGCGCTCCCGCGCGAGCGCGCCGATGCGCGCCACGTCCAGCATGTTCCCGGTCAGGTTGGAGGCGTGCGTGCAGACGATAGCACGCGTCTCCGGGCGGAGAAGGCGGGAAAAATCGTCATAGTCCACCGTACCAAGCGGCGTGGCGCGCACAAAGCTGAGCGAGACGCCCCTCTCACGCTCGAGCGCATAGAGCGGCCGCAGCACGGAGTTATGCTCCAGATCGGTGGAGATCACATGATCGCCGGGGCCGAGTATGCCGAACAGCGCGATGTTGAGCGCCTCGGTGGAATTTGCGGTAAAGATCACATGGTCGGCGCGGGCGCAGCCAAACAGCGCCGCCAGCTTCACGCGCGCGTCGTAGACGGTCCGCGACGCCTCCAGCGAGATGCTGTGCGCCCCACGCGCGGCGTTGCCCATGGTCGTCATCGCGCGGACGACCGCGTCGATCACCTGCGGCGGCTTGTGCAGCGTGGTCGCTGCATTGTCGAGATAGATCATATCATCCTATCTTCCTTTCTTCCGAGCGCGCAGAGCGCCGCTCCGATCGCCCCCGCGTAGCGCCCGTCCGGCTCCGTGAGCACCGGGCGGCAGAGCGCTTTGGAGAGGGACTCGCAAAGGTATGGAAAATCGCACAGGCCGCCGGTCAGACAGACCGTACCGCTGCCCGGCAGCAGGCGTCCCGCCTGCGAGACGACCTTGCGCACGATGGAGTCCACAACCGCGAAGGCGATGTTCTCGCGCGGTTCACCGCGCCCGACGAGGCTTGTGACCTCGGATTCTGCAAACACCGTGCACATCGAGCTGATCGAGGCGCCGCCGCCGCGCGCGGCCAGCTCGCACAGCTCGCCGGGGCGCACCGCCAGCGTGTTCGCCATGACCTCAAGGAAGCGGCCCGTGCCGGCGGAGCATTTGTCGTTCATCAGGAAATCGCGGACCGCGCCGTTTTCCACGCGGATGATCTTGGTGTCCTGCCCGCCGATGTCGATCGCCGTCAGGTCGCGCCGGCCGCAGAGGAAGCATGCGCCTTTCGCGTGGCAGGTGATCTCCGTCACGGTTCGCCCGGCGTAGGGGACAGCCACGCGGCCGTAGCCGGTCGCAACGACCGCCGCCTCCGCCGGATCGATCCCGTGCGCGCGGAGCTGCTCCTCGATGGCACGGGCCGTCTCCACGCTGCTCCAGCCCGTGGGCTGAAGCAGCCGGCAGAGAATGCCGCTTTCCCCGTCCATGACAATTGTTTTCGCGCAGGTGGAGCCGATGTCGATTCCGATATAATATTTCATGTCATTTTTCGACTCCCAAATCGTTATCTTTTGTATAGAATAACGCAAAGCGGCAAAAAAGAGAAATAGAGAGATTTGATAATAATAATTTATATATCGAAAAATCAAATATATTGTGCTATACTGGGGGAAATACTTCACGGGAGGGGGATGTTCGGATGGAAATGCGTCAGCTTGAGGTTTTTCGGAGCGTGGCGGACAGCAGGGGATTCCTCGCGGCCGCCGGGAAGCTGCACCTGTCGCAGTCGACGGTGAGCGCGCAGGTCGCGTCGCTCGAGCAGGAGCTTCAGACCGAACTGATCCGCCGCACCACGCGGTCGTTCCAGCTCACCCCCGAGGGGGAGCGGCTTTATGTGTACGCGGGCGACATGCTCGCGCTGCGCCGGAAGGCGGAGCAGGAGTTGTCCGGCTCCGAAAAAAAGCTTCTGCGTATCGGATCTTCCTCCGTACCGGCGCAGTGCATTGTGCCGGAGGTGCTTGCGGCATTTCACGAGCGCTCGCCGGAGACAGAGTTTCAGGTAGTGCGCGGCGACAGCGCGGACATCATCGGGAGCGTCGCGGACGGCAGACTGGACCTGGGGTTCGTCGGCACCAAAACGGACGCGGACTGCACGTTTGTGCCGGTTGCGGAGGATCGACTGGTTCTGGCCATGCCGAACACGCCCTTTTACCGGGAGCTGCTCGGGCGACGCGCACCGCTCCGGGAGCTGCTTCAGTGTCCGTTTCTGATGCGGGAGGAAAGCTCCGGTACGCAGAAGGAGGCGGAGCGGCTGCTCGGAGAATTGGGAATCGATGTCGGTGCCCTGCGGTCCGTAGCCCGCATCGGCGACGCCGAGATGCTTCGCCTGTGCGTCGCGCAGGGACTGGGCGCCGCCGTTCTCTCTGAGCGTACGGTGCGGGATCTCGCCGCCGACGGCCGTATTCTTGTCACCTCGCCGTGGGAGAAAGAGCTGCGCCGCAGCCTTTATCTCGTCAGCCGCGCGGGGAAGTATCCGTCACGGACCGTCCGTGGGTTTCTCTCCCTCACCGAGGAACTTTTGCGCAAACGAAAATAAGCACGCCGTCCGGCGTTGGAACCGGACGGCGTTTTCTTATTTCGCATAGATCCAGCCGATGATCCGGTTGAGCGCTGCGGCGGGGAGCAGCTTGGTCAGCGTCACCGCGGCCTGATAGGGGAAACCGACCGTGTAGAGCGGCTTGACCTTTTTCTTTTCCGCCGCACGGCAGATCATTTTTGCCACGGCAGAGGGCGGCATCCCGGTCTGCTCGTCGTGTTCCATGACCTTCACGGAGCGCGAAATGCGCCCGCCGTACACGTCGTCGCCGAGGACGACCTTCTGCCGTGCTGCGGTGAAGCCGGTTTTGATGTCTCCGGGCATGACTGCGCAGACTGAAACGCCGAAGGGACGCACTTCGTTGGCGAGTGCCATGGTGTAGGAGTTGATGGCCGACTTGGAGGCGGAGTAAAACGCCTGGAAGGGGATCGGCACCGGTGCAGCGACGGAGCTCGTCGAGATGATGCGTCCGCCTCCCGCGCGGCGCATCACGGGCAGTACGGCGTGGCAGCAGTTCACCATGCCGAAAAAGTTTACGTCGAGCTGGCGGCGCGCGTCGGCGGGTTCGGTGAACTCGATCGCGCCGGAGATACCGAAGCCCGCGTTGTTGACAAGAAGATCGATTTTACCCGCTTCGGCAAGAACGGTGTCGACGGCTGCCCTGACGGCGGCCTCGTCCGTCACGTCCGCGCAGAGGCATCGGATGCCGGGCAGCTCCGCCGGATGGCGGCTGAGTGTATACACCTGCCAGCCCCGCTCCTTGAGAAGCCCCGCGGCAGCGGCGCCGATGCCCGAGGTTCCGCCCGTGACCAATGCGACACGATTCATGTTGATTCCCCATTTCCGCCGATTCCGGCGATCTTTTCCTCAGTATAACGCGGCGCGGAGGGGGAGTCAACCAACAGGATGCGCATTTACTTTTTCGGCGGGGAATGGTATACTATTGGATATTCCAACAAAGTGGGGGGTCTCTCTTGAACAGTATTCTCTCCTGGCTGCGCCAGCTTAAGTTTGGCAGCCTGCTCGATACGGTCCTGATCGTGGCGGCATCCCTGATCTGCATCACCTTCCACGAGACGGCGCACGGCCTTGTGGCTCACTGGCTCGGCGACGATACCGCCAAGCGGGCGGGGCGCCTGACGCTCAATCCCGTGCGGCATATCGACCCGGTCGGGCTTGTGATGATGGCTGTGCTGAAATTCGGCTGGGCGAAGCCCGTGCCGATCGATATGCGGAATTTCCGCAGGCCCAAGGAGGGCATGGCGCTGACGGCGCTGGCCGGGCCCGTGTCCAACGTGCTCCTGTCCGCCGCCGCGCTGCTGGTGCGCAGCGTGCTGATTTTCTTCTATCAGTACCGGGGCGGCGGCGCCGTGATGGAAGGTGTGATCACCTTCTTTGAGTACATTGCCGTCATCAGCGCGGGTCTTGCCGTATTCAACGTCATTCCGATCTCCCCGCTGGACGGCTCCAAGGTATTTGCCGCCATCCTGCCGGACAAAACGTACCTGAAGCTGATGTACTACGAGCGCTACGGGATGATCCTCCTTGTGATTCTGATGTTTGCCGGCCTGTTCAACACGCCGCTGATCTATCTGCGCACGGGTCTCCTCAATGGGCTGCAGGCCGTCACCGGGTTCCCGTATACGATTCTCGTGCACTTTTTTGCCTAGAGGTCAGTATGGAAGAGCCAAAATATCATCTGGACGGCGTCGTCCGTTCCCGCCAGGAGGCGCTCGAGGATTTTGACGGCCCTCTGGATGTCATCCTCCAGCTCCTCAGCAAGAACAAAATCGAGATTCAGGATATCAGTATCTCCGCTATCCTCGAGCAGTATCTCGCCTATCTTGACGAGATGAAAAAGATGGATATGGAGATCGCCAGCGAATTCATTTCTATGGCGTCCTATCTCATGTATATCAAATCCCGCATGCTCCTCTCTGTGGGCGAGCAGGAGGAGGCCATGAGCGAGATGGAGCTCCTGATCCGCTCGCTCGAGGAACGGCAGCGCAAGGAAGCATACGTCGAGATCCGCAAGGCTGCGGAATTCCTCGCCGGGCGCAACGAGATCGGCTGCAACCTCTTTACCAAGCAGCCCGAGCCGATCAAGGTGGACGGCGCCTATCAGTACCGCCACGACGCCTCCGACCTGACCGTCGTGATGGCGGCGCTGATGGAACGCGGCGAAAAAGCGCCGCTTCCCGTCTCGCGCTTTTCCGGCATCGTCGGTGCAGAGCCGTACCCGGTGGTGACGAAGGCGGCCGAGGTGCTTCGCCGTCTGATTGCAAAAGGAGTCTCCCGTTTCCGGGCGCTCTTTTCCGGCAGCCGGACGCGCTCGGAGATCGTGGCGACCTTTCTTGCGATTCTGGAGCTCTGCCGCCTGAAATCCGTTCGCGTAGAGCCGGACGGAGAGAACGACATTTCTGTGACCTATCTCAGGATGCCCGAGGAGGCTGTCGCCGCCGCCGGCCCTGAGAAGGGTGCATCGTAGGAGGTTCCTCTGTGGAAGAAACAGAACTGCAGCGAGCGATCATGGCGATCTTGTTTGCCGCGGGAGAGGGCGTGGAGGCATCTCGTATGGCCGCCGCGCTGGAAGTCGATGTGGACGAGATCCGTCGCCAGACGGACAGTCTTATGAACCGCCTGAATTACGACCGCGAGGGTATCCGCATCGTGCGGCTGGAAAACGTCTATCAGATGGTTTCGTCGGGCGAGATGTCGGGCTTTGTCACCCGCGCGCTCGAGACGCGCAAGCCGCCGAAGCTCTCGCCCTCGCAGCTTGAGACGCTCACCATCGTTGCCTATTATCAGCCTGCGACGAAAGCCTACGTCGAGCAGATCCGCGGCGTGGACAGCTCTTATTCCGTTGGCGCGCTGCTGACTAAAAAACTCATCGAGGAGGCGGGGCGCCTCAATGTCCCCGGGCGGCCCATTCTCTACCGCACCACGCCCGCATTTCTTCGCACGTTTGGTCTCTCGTCGCTCGACGAGCTGCCCGTGATCGAAAAAATTTCCATCGGCGTACCGGAGGGGCAGCAATTGCAGATGCAGGACATGCCCGCGCCGGAGGAACCGTCATGATCGCGCTGGCGATCGTGGCCGCGGTGCTGGTGCTGTTGGCGCTGGTGCCGGTCGGGGGGCGCGTGAGCTACGACGAGGACGGGCTGAACATCTGGGCCGCGGCGGGGGCGCTGCGTGTCCATGTCTACCCGCCGAGGCCGAAAAAGCACGGCGGAAACCGCGTCAGGAGGGGACGGCCTTCTGTGAAAAAGGAAAAGAAAACAAAATCCGCTCCGAAAAAAGAAAGCACGGACGAACCGAAAAAGCCCGGCGGCCTGGCGGCGTTTCACCCGTATCTTGAGCTCGGCAGGGAGATGCTCGGCAGGCTGCACCACAAGCTGCGCGTGCGCGAGCTGCGGGCATACGTCTGGTTCGGCGGAACCGACGCGGCACAGACCGCCATTGCCTACGGCCGGGCGTGGGCGGCGCTCGGCACGCTCACGGCGGTGCTGGAAAATTTGTTTTTGATTGAAAAACGTGACATCGGCGCAAAATTAGATTATACTAAAGAAAAAATAGAGCTTCAGCTCCTGCTGGATCTCCGTATGCGTATTGGAGACGCTGCCGTCCTCGCGTTCTGGGCGGGCGTGCGGCTGCTGAAGCTGCTGAGACAAAAAAGAAAAGGCGGTGCAAAAGCATGAGTCATCCACTTCCCGATATGATGCAGACCACCATGCAGAAGATCCGCGAGATGGTGGACGTCAATACGGTCATCGGCGACCCAATCCAGACGCCGGACGGCGTGACGATCATCCCCGTCTCCCGCGTCAGCTTCGGTTTCGGCGGCGGCGGTTCGGACTTTACCACGAAGAACCAGCCGCAGGGCGCGCAGAATCCCTTCGGCGGCGGCGCGGGCGCGGGCGTCACGATCACGCCGATTTCCTTTCTGATCGTCAAGGGCGAGAGCGTGAGGATGCTGCCCATCGCCGAGCCGGCCAGCAGCTCGCTCGATCGCGTGCTGGAAATGCTGCCGGACCTCATTGACAAGGTCTCGGCCCTTCTGAAGAAGGACAAGGGCAATACCGAAATTTAACTGTATCAACCGCTGCGTTTTCGGGAAAACCGATAGCGGTGATGCAGTGTGAGAAACAAGAAAATCCGGGCGGTGGCGGCTGTGCTTGCCGCCGCCCTTTCCCTGTCGGCGCGCGTCTGCGCGGCGCCCGGCGTCTCGGCCAGAAGCGCCGTTTTACTCGACGCGTACACGGGCGACGTCCTCTGGGAGAAAAACGCCGACGAGAAAAGCCTGATTGCGAGCACGACGAAGATCATGACCGGCCTTCTCGTGGCGGAATCCGGGAATCTGGACCGGTTGGTGTCTGTCCCTCCGGAGGCAGCCGGCGTGGAGGGCTCTTCGCTCTACCTGAAGGCGGGCGAGATCCTGACCGTCCGTGAGCTCCTCTACGGGCTGATGCTCCAGTCCGGCAACGACGCGGCGGTCACGCTGGCCGTCCGAACGGAGGGCGGCGTGGAACGCTTTGTGGCGCGGATGAACAGCCGCGCGCGGGAACTCGGCCTGACGGAGACGCATTTTGCCAACCCGAACGGTCTCGACAGCGAGGAGAACTACTCCACCGCCCGCGAGCTCGCGCGGCTGGCCTGCTCGGCGATGGATAACGCCGTGTTCCGCGAGGTTGTCTCCACCCGGAGTTTCCGTGCGGGCGGCCGGAGCCTGAGCAACCACAACCGCCTCCTCTGGAGCTATGAGGGCGCGGTCGGGGTAAAGACAGGTTATACCAAAAATGCGGGCCGCCTTTTGGTAAGCGCGGCCGAACGGGGCGGAAGACGCCTCGTGGCGGTGACGGTCAACGCGCCCGACGACTGGAACGACCATGCCGCCCTGCTGAACTATGGCTTCTCGCTCTACCACGAGGTGCGGCTCGCCGAAGCCGGAACGCTGCTCGGCGGTACGCCGGTCGTGGGCGGGACGGCGGCGGCCGTCCGCTGCCGGGCTGCGCAATCCGCGTCGGCGCTGGTGCGCTGTGGGGAGAAGCCGTCCGTGCGAATCTGTGCACCGCGCCTGGCCTTTGCCCCGGTCGCGGCGGGAGCGGCGGCGGGGGCGGCGGAATTCCGGCTCGGAAACCATACGATCGCCTCCGTGCCCCTGCGCTGGAACGACAGCGTGCCCGTGCGGACGGAGCTGGTCCGAAGAAATCTGTTCGAACGCTTACTGGGAGGAACATCATGCAGGAGAGATTGCAGAAGCTGATCTCCGCTTACGGTCTGGCGTCCCGCCGTCAGGCGGAAAAGTGGATCGAAGAGGGCCGCGTCCGGGTTAACGGGATTGCCGCAAAGCTCGGCGACCGCGCGGACGACGCGGAAGACGTGATCGAAGTAAACGGAAAGGCGCTCCGGCGCGAGCCGGAGCGCCTCTATCTGATGCTCAACAAGCCGCGCGGTTATGTGACCACTCTCAGCGACGAGAAGGGACGCAAAAATGTGGCGGAGCTCGTCGCGGACTGCGGCGTGCGCGTCTATCCGGTGGGGCGGCTCGACCTGAACTCCGAGGGCCTCCTCCTCATGACGAACGACGGCGATGCCGCCAACCGCCTCATGCATCCCTCGCACGAGGTGGACAAGGGCTATCTCGCCTGGGTGCGCGGCTGGCGCGTGGGGGCGGATGCCGTCCTGAGCGGCCCCATGGAGCTCGACGGCCGCCCGCTGCGCCCCGCGGGGGTTAAGGTGATCTCGGCGGGGGAGAACGCCCTGCTGGAGGTGACCATCCACGAGGGCCGGAACCGCCAGGTGCGCCGGATGTGTGAACAGGCAGGCCTCAAGGTTACGCGCCTCAAGCGCATCCGCGAGGGCGCGCTGACCCTGGGCGATCTGCCCACGGGGCGCTGGAGATCGCTGACAGAGGCGGAAATTCGCTCCATTCAGGAAATTGTATGAATTTTTTCTTGCAAATTCTGCTGAACTTGCGTATGATACATATTTGTGAGCATTTGAAATAAGGGGGGCGTACAGATGGCGCTGGATATTCTGACAGCCATACAGAGACAGATGGGCTCGCTGTCCAAGGGACAGAAGCGGATTGCTGGCTATATCGCGAAATCCTACGACAAGGCCGCGTTTATGACGGCCAGCCGCCTCGGCAAAACGGTGGGCGTGAGCGAGTCCACCGTCGTCCGCTTTGCCGTGGAGCTCGGCTTCGACGGCTATCCCAGCATGCAGAAGGCGCTTCAGGGACTTGTGCGCAACCAGCTGACCTCGGTGCAGCGCATCGAGGCCGCGAACGACCTCATCGGCAGTCAGGACGTGGTCTCCAAGGTGCTCCAGTCGGATATCGAAACGCTGCGTATGACCAACGAGTTGCTTGACCGGAAGGCATTCGAGGAGGCGGTCAACGCGATTCTGAACGCGAAAAATATTTATATCGTCGGTGTGCGCTCCTCGGCGGCACTGGCGAGCTTTCTGAATTTTTATCTCCGCAATATGATGGACAACGTCAAGCTCGTCGAATCGACGGCCATCAGCGAAATGTTTGAGCAGCTGGTACATATCAGTCCCGAGGACGTGGTCATTGGGATCAGTCTTCCGCGCTATTCCAGCCGCACGATCAAAGCCATGCGGTTCTGCCGCAACTCGGGCGCGACCGTCGTGGCCGTGACCGACAGCGTGCAGGCGCCCGCCGCCGGCATCGCGCAGTATGTGCTGGCCGCCAAAAGTGACATGGTTTCCATCGTCGATTCCCTGGTGGCTCCGCTGAGCCTCATAAACGCGCTCATCGTGGCGATCGGGCGGAAAAAAGAGACCGACCTCTCGCGCACTTACGAGGAGCTCGAGCGGATCTGGGCGGAATACGAGGTATACGAACGTGTCCAGAACTGAGTTGGTTGTCGTCGGCGGGGGAGCGGCGGGCCTGTTTGCCGCAGGAACCGCCGCCGCGGAGGGCGCCCGGGTAGCGCTGATCGAGAAAAACGACCGGCTGGGCAAAAAGCTCGCCATCACCGGCAAGGGCCGCTGCAACGTGACCAACGACTGCACGGCGGACGAGGTACTGCGGAACGTGCCCCGCAACGGCAGGTTCCTCTTCAGCGCGATGCGTGCTTTTCCACCCGAGCGGACAAAGAACTTTTTTGAAACGCGGAACTGTCCGCTCAAGACCGAGCGCGGCAGCCGCGTCTTTCCGGTGTCGGATCATGCCATGTCCGTCGTACGCACGCTGGAGGACTGGTTGCGCGCGGAAGACGTCAGGATCGAAACGGGCTCTGTCACGGAAATTCTGACGGAGCACGGCGCGGTCACCGGCGTTCGGACCGGCGGCGGCGTGAAGAGCACTGACCGTGTGATCCTCGCGACGGGCGGCTGCTCGTATCCGCTGACCGGCTCGACCGGAGACGGCTACCGCCTTGCCGCCGCGCTCGGCCATACGGTCGTGCCGCCGCGCGGCTCGCTCGTGCCGCTCGAGGAGAACGGGGACTGGTGCCGACGGATGCAGGGCCTTTCGCTTCGGAATGTGGGCGTCCGGCTTTGCGATGCCCACGGAAAGGCGGTATACGAGGATTTCGGAGAGCTGCTGTTCACGCATTTCGGCCTTTCCGGGCCGACGGTTCTGTCCGCCAGCGCACATATGAAGCCGGGCGAAACCTATACGGTGCAGCTTGATCTCAAACCCGCGCTCGACGAAAAGAAGCTGGACGCGCGTCTCCTGCGCGACTTTGAAGCGTACCAGAACCGCGATCTCGAGAACGCGCTGATCGACCTGCTGCCGCGCTCCATGATCCCTGTCGTGATCGAGAAGGCTGGGCTTGACCCGCTGGAGAAAATCAACGTTCTGACCCGCGAGCAGCGGAGAAAGCTGCTCTGCGAGCTCAAACGCTTTCCCGTAGACATCGCCGGGCCGCGTCCCGTGGAGGAGGCCATCATCACCTCCGGCGGCGTGGACGTGCGGGAGGTCAATCCGAAGACCATGGAATCCAGGCTCGTGCGCGGGCTTTACTTTGCCGGGGAGCTGCTGGATGTGGACGCCTATACAGGCGGCTTCAACCTGCAGATTGCCTGGGCCACCGGCTATGCGGCCGGAAGGGCCGCGGCAAAAGCTGAAACTGAATCGGGAGAGTATCGGGAATGAGCAGAAAATTTCACGCAATCGCGATCGACGGGCCGGCGGGAGCCGGCAAGAGCACCATGGCGAAAAAGGTCGCCCGGGAGCTGGGCTGGCTCTATGTGGACACCGGCGCGATTTACCGCACGGTCGGCTACTACATGAGAAGCCTCGGCATCGGCCCGAAAGACCGCGACAACGTCGAGCGGCTGCTCGGCGACGTCAACATCGAGATCCGGCATCAGGAAGACGGCGTACAGCACATGATCCTCAACGGTCAGGACGTGACCGGGGAGATTCGCACGCCCGAGATGTCGGCCGTAGCCTCCGCCATCTCCGCGCAGAAGTGCGTGAGGGATTACCTCCTGGAGCTTCAGCGCGGTCTCGCGCGGAAGAATCACGTCGTCATGGACGGGCGGGACATCGGCACTATCGTCCTGCCCGACGCCGACGTGAAGATTTTCCTGACGGCCTCGCCGGAGGAGCGAGCCCACCGCCGCTGCGACGAGCTGGTAAGCCGCGGTGAAAAGACCACCTATGAGAAGGTGCTCTGCGACATGCGTCAGCGTGACGAACAGGACAGCACCCGCAAGATCGCGCCGCTGCGCTGCGCGAAGGATGCCATGTGCCTAGACACCACCGGCAAATCGATCGACGAGAGCGCGGCGCTCATCCGCTCCGTCGTGCGTGAGAAGCTGGGCCTGTGAGATGGAGACGGTTAATTTCATTTTCTATTGCCTGATCTGCATTCTGGCGAGGCTGGGTCTGCTGTTTTGGCACCCGGTCTTTCGCGTGACCGGCCGTAAGAACATCCCGGAAGGGCCCGCCGTGATATGCTGCAACCACTCTGGTCTCGCCGACCCCGCCTGGCTGATCCTGGGCCTGCGGCAAAAGAAAATGCTCCGCATTATGGCAAAGGAATCACTGATGCACGTTCCGGTGCTGAAATATCTCTTCCGCTGGCTTCGCCTGATCGGCGTCCGGCGCGGGGAGAACGACGTCGCGGCGGTAAAGACCGCGATGAAGACCCTGCGGGACGGGGGAAAGCTGCTGATCTTCCCGGAGGGCACCCGCGTCAGCGGCGAGCGCCGCATCGAAGGGAAGACGGGCGCGGTTATGTTCGCCTCTCGGGCGGACTGCCCCATCCTGCCGATTTTTCTTACCTGGAAGCGTCGCCCGTTTTCCGTCATCCGCATGGTGATCGGCGAGCCGTACCGTCCCGGATACGCTGGTGCGAAGCCGACTGCAGAGGATCTCCGCCGCCTGACAGACGATCTGATGGATCGAATTTATGCGCTGGGAGAGGACGTATGAAGATCATTCTCGCCAAAACTGCGGGATTCTGCTTCGGTGTGGACCGCGCGGTTTCGCTGGTTGAAGAGACCGTGCGGGAAGGCGAACGCGCCGTAACGCTCGGCCCCATCATTCACAACCACCACGTCGTCGACCGCTTCAACGCGCTCGGCGTGCACGCGGTGGAGAGTCCCGACGAAATCGAGGACGGCGTGGCTGTCATCATCCGAAGCCATGGCGTTTCACGCGCCGTCTACGAAGAACTGCGCCGACGCCGACTCAGGATCGTTGACGCCACCTGCCCGTTTGTGGCGCGCATCCACGAGATCGTGTCGAAGGCCGAGGAGAAGGGGCGCCATCCCATCATCATCGGCACGCGCACGCATCCCGAAATTGTCGCCATCGCCGGCTGGTGCCGTGACCCTCATGTGTTTGAGAGCCCGGAGGAACTGGAGCGCTGGCTGGAGGCATCCCCGGAGCGGAAAAACATGCCGATTTTGATGGTTTCTCAGACGACGAGCACACAGAATCTATGGGATTCCTGCTGCAAAATCATAAAAAAACAGTGTACAAATTACGAAATCTTTGATACAATATGCAGAGCGACGGAAAAACGACAGAAGGAAGCTATCGAGCTTTCCCGGCAATGTGATGCAATGGTCGTAGTAGGCGACGCCGCCAGCTCCAACACGGGGCGGCTGGCTGTGATCTGCAGGCAGAGCGGCAAGGCCGTCTACCTCGTGGACAACGCCGACGAACTGGACAAGGCGTTTTTTTCTGACGCAAGTACCGTTGGCATCACGGCCGGCGCTTCCACTCCGGCGTGGATTATAAAGGAGGTCAACAACAAAATGGACGACGAAATCAAGGTTGAAACTGCTGCACAGGAGGAGAACTTCGCGGAGCTTCTCGAGCAGTCAATCAAAACTTTAAATACAGGAGAGAAAGTCACCGGTGTCGTAACATCTATCACGCCCACTGAGATTTATGTCGATCTCGGTACCAAACATGCCGGTTACATCCCGTACAGCGAGGTCAGCAACGATCCCTCCGTCAAGCCAGAGGACGCGTTCAAGGTCGGCGAGGAGATCGAAGTCTATGTCGTTCGCGTGAACGACGTCGAGGGCACCGTTATGCTCTCCAAAAAGCGTCTGGACGCCGTCAAGAGCTGGGACGACGTGGAGGCAGCCTGCGAGGACAAGAGCACCGTAGAAGGCGTCATTACCGAAGAGAACAAGGGCGGCCTGGTCGCGAACGTCAAAGGCGTGCGCGTCTTCATCCCCGCTTCCCAGACCGGCATCCCCAAGGGCGGCGAGCTGGGCGCTCTCGTCAAACAGAATGTCAAAATGAAGATCACCGAGGTCAACCGCGCCCGCCGCAGAGTCGTCGGCTCCATCCGCGCGGTGTCCTCCGAAGGCCGTAAGGCCGCGGCCGAGAAGATCTGGGCCGAGATCGAAGTCGGCAAGAAGTATCAGGGCACGGTCAAGAGCCTGACCTCCTACGGCGCGTTCGTCGACATCGGCGGCGTGGACGGCATGGTGCACGTCTCCGAGCTGAGCTGGAGCCGCATCAAGAATCCGGCCGAGGTCGTCAAGGTCGGCGATCAGATCGAGGTCTATGTCATTGCCTTCGATCCCGAGAAGAAGAAGATTTCCCTGGGTTACAAGACCGCCGAGACCAACCCCTGGAACATGTTCATGACCCAGTTCAAGGTCGGCGATGTGGTCAAGGCCAAGGTCGTAAAGCTGATGACCTTCGGCGCGTTCGCCGAGATCATTCCGGGCGTGGACGGCCTGATCCACATTTCTCAGATCGCGGATCGCCGCATCGGCAAGCCCGAGGACGTACTGTCCGAGGGTCAGGAAGTCGACGTCAAGATCATCGACATCGACGCCGAGAACAAGAGAATTTCACTCTCCATCCGCGCTCTTCTGGTTCCCTCAGACGAGCAGCCCGAAGAGAACGAGGCCGAATAAGTAAAACGAAAGCGGGCTGTCGTAAGGCAGCCCGCTTTTTCATGGAGGAACGGAATGACGATCGATCTTCTCAGCCGGCGCCCGGAGCTTTTGGAGCAGTCCGCCGCGTTGATGTGCGGGGAATTTGGCAAGACGGGCGGGCTGCCCGCGTGGCGGGAGCTTTTTCGCCACGCGCTCACGCCGGGATCTCTGCCGCAGATCGTGCTTGCAGCGGAGGGGAACGCCGTTGTGGGGACTGCGGGACTCCTGCCCGCCGATTTGATGTCGCGGCAGGATCTGTCGCCATGGCTCGCATGCCTTGTGGTGCGGGAAGACCGGCGCGGGCATCGCATCGGGCAGGCCATCCAGCGCTTTGCCGTGGACTGGTGCCGTGCGAAAGGGTTCGAACGGCTGTATCTCTATACTGATCTGGTGAATTATTATGAGAAGACGGGCTGGCATTTTCTGTGTCACGGCTTCGAGGACGACGGGCGGACAGTGCAGATCTATGATTCCGGCGATCTTCGGGGCGGCGCATTCCTTGACCCGGCGGCCCGGACATGATATAATAATTCAAATTCAACGAAATCACGCAGGAAAGCGGAGTGAATGTCCTGAAAAGGCTATGGAATCAATTGTGGGCGCTCTACCTTCGGTATAAGGAGATCGTCACTTACGTCTTTTTCGGCTGCTGCACAACAGCTGTAAATTACATGGTCTATTTCGTCAGCTATTACGCGCTGCACATTCCCAATGTGCCGAGCGACGCGCTGGCGTGGATCATCAGCGTGGCGTTCGCATTTGTCACGAACAAACTGTTCGTGTTCGAGAGCAAGTCGCGCCAAATAAAACTCGTGCTGTTCGAGCTGCTGTCCTTTGTTGGCTGCCGGGCTGCGACGGGGCTGACCGATGTCGGCCTGATGTACCTGCTGGTGGATGTGTCCAAGGGCCACCCTGTCGTAATGAAGGTCGCCGTCAGTGTCATCACGGCGATCCTGAACTATATTTTCAGCAAGCTCTTTATTTTCAGCAAACGCATCCGCGGCCGTCTCTCCGAAGAGCGGGAGCAGCCGCAAAACCAGAGCAAGGCGTAAATGCACGCGTGGAGACCGTTGTCTCCACGCGTGTTTTTTTCTATGGGGCGGCCGACAGCAGGCTGTCCGTGAGCTGCTCCGCGGCTCGGGCCGAACGGCCGCCGCGCCGCAGGGCAAACGCCTCGGCCTGCCGATCCAGCTCCTCCGGAGGGAGGACAATGCCTTTTCGCTGCGCCAACTCCCGGACGATCTCCAGATAAAGCGCCTTGTCGGGCCGGGAAAAGAGCACAGTGAGGCCAAATCGGTCGGAGAGGGAGAGAAGCTCCTGCATCGTGTCCTGGCGGTGCACGTCGTCGTCCCCGCGGTCGGAAAAGGACTCGCGCACCAGATGACGGCGGTTGCTCGTGGCATAGATGGCGACGTTCTCCGCCCGCGCTGTGGCCGAGCCCTCAAGGATTGCCTTGAGCGCGCCGAAATTGTCGTCGTTCCGGCTGAACGAGAGATCGTCGATAAACAAAATGAATTTCAGTGGGCTGCCGCGCAGCTGTTCCATAACGGAGGGAATAGAGCGCAGCTGCTCCTTTCGCATCTCCACGAGCCGAAGGCCCTGCGGTGCGAGAAGATTGGCAATGGCCTTGACGGTGGTGGACTTGCCCGTGCCGGCGTCCCCGCAGAGCAAAACGTTCGCGGCGGGCAGGCCGCGCAGCAGCGAGAGCGTGTTGTCGAGCACCTGGCGGCGCTCGCGGTGATAACCGATCAGCGCATGGATGTCCGTACTGTCGGGCGAGCGAAGCGGACAGAGGACACCGTCCCGCACGTCAAACATGATATTGTGCGCAAAAATACCGTAGCCGCTCCGCTGAACGTCGGACATGCGCCGCTCGTATTCGGCAGGAAAGTCGAGCGGCGCCCTGCCAAAACGCGGCAGGTAGCCCGAGTAGGGGATGCGCGAGCACAGATCGTCCGCGCTGAGAGCCGAGAGCGCGGAAAGAATCTCCAGTTCCGCCTTCGCGCAGGCCGCGAGCACGGGCGGCATTGACTTGCCCCGGGCGCGGGCAATGACGTATGGATTCTCGTCCGCCGCCGCCGTGTCAAGGAGCCACGCGCCGAAGTCGCAGCCGTGCGCGAACAGTTCCCGCACAAAGGCGGAGTACGCGGCGATCTGCTCGTCGGCGGGGCGGGATTCGCTGTGCAGGAAATCGTTCAGCCGAACCAGCACCGGCTCCTCCGCCAGATGGTGGAAGACAACCAGAGAGGCAAGCTGCGAGGGAATCTGTGTAATATCCATGGAAACCTCGATTTTATCGGTTGATGATCGCGCCCTTGTCGGCGGAGGAGACCATCGCGGCGTAACGCTTGAGATAGCCGCTGAGGCTTTCGTTCTGTTTCGGCGCTTCGGCCGCGCGGCGGCGGACAAGCTCCTCCTCGGAGACGAGCAGGCTGATACGGTGCGCGGGAATGTCAATGGAGATGCGGTCGCCCTCGTGGACGTAGGCGAGTGTGCCGCCGGTGGCGGCCTCGGGGGAGATGTGGCCGATGGCCGCGCCGCGCGTCGCGCCGGAGAAGCGGCCGTCCGTGATGAGAGCCACTTCCTTGTCAAGCCCCTCGCCCGCGATGGCGGAGGTAGGGGAGAGCATCTCGCGCATGCCGGGACCGCCCGCGGGGCCCTCGTAGCGGATCACCACGACGTCGCCCGGATGTATGCCGCCCGCGTAGATGACCCGGATCGCATCCTCCTCGCTGTCGAACACACGGGCGGGGCCCTCGTGCACAAGCATCTCCGGCGCGACGGCGCTGCGCTTCACCACGCAGCCGTCCGGGGCGAGGTTGCCGCGCAGGACGGCGATGCCGCCGGTGGCGCTGAACGGGTTTGAAAGGGGACGGATCACCTCATGGTCGGAGCATTGCGCGTCCGCGAGGTTTTCGCCGAGCGTTTTCCCCGTGCAGGTCATGACGTCCGTTTTCAGGAGGCCGGCGTCAGCCAGTTCGCGGAGCACCGCGTAGACGCCGCCCGCCTCGTTCAGATCTTCCATGTAGGTGGGGCCTGCCGGGGCGAGATGGCAGAGATTCGGCGTACGTTCGCTGATCTCGTTGACCATGTCCAGGTCGAACGGCACGCCGCATTCGTTCGCGATGGCGGGAAGGTGCAGCATGGAATTTGTCGAGCAGCCGATGGCCATGTCTGCCGTGACGGCGTTGCGGATGGCGTCGGCGGTCAGGATGTCGCGCGCGCGGATATTATTCCGCACCATTTCCATGACCTGCATGCCCGCATGCTTTGCCAGCTCCAGGCGGGCCGAGTAGGGCGCGGGGATGGTGCCGTTGCCGCGCAGGCCCATGCCCATGACCTCGGTGAGGCAGTTCATGGAGTTGGCTGTGTACATGCCGGAGCAGGAGCCGCAGGAGGGGCAGGTCCTGCACTCGAACTCACGCAGCTTTTCCTCGTCGATTTTCCCGGCGGCATAGGCGCCGACCGCCTCGAACATGCTTGAGAGGCTGACCTTTTTCCCGCCGACGCGCCCGGCAAGCATCGGCCCGCCGCTCACAAAGATCGTCGGCAGGTTCAGCCGCGCGGCGGCCATCAGGAGGCCCGGCACGTTCTTGTCGCAGTTGGGGATCATCACGAGGCCGTCGAACCCGTGCGCGAGTACCATCGCCTCGGTGGAGTCGGCGATCAGGTCGCGGGTCACGAGGGAGTATTTCATCCCCCGGTGGCCCATGGCGATGCCGTCGCAGACGGCGATGGCGGGGAACAGAATCGGCGTGCCGCCCGCCATGGCGACGCCGAGCTTGACGGCTTCGGCGAGCTTGTCGAGGTTCATGTGCCCCGGCACGATCTCATTGTACGAGCTGACGACGCCGATCAGCGGACGGGCCGTCTCCTCCTCGGTCAGGCCGAGCGCGTGATAGAGCGAGCGGTGAGGCGCGTTCTGAAAGCCGTCTACGATCGTATCCTTCACCATGGCGCGAACCTCCTCTAAAATCAGTTGTTGATGAGCTTGTCTTCGTCGTTCCAGCTGTACAGCTTGCGGATTTCCTTGCCGACGATCTCGGCAGGGTGCTCCGCAGCCTTGCGGCGGAGGGCGTTGAAGTGCACCTGGCTGCCCGCATCAGACATCTCAAGCAGGAACTCCTTGGCGAAGGTGCCGTCCTGAATGTCGCTGAGAATCTTCTTCATGGTTTTCTTGGTTTCCTCGGTGATGAGCTTCGGACCGGTGATGTAGTCGCCGTACTCGGCGGTGTTGGAAATGGAGTAGCGCATTCCCGCAAAACCGCTCTGATAGATCAGATCGACGATCAGCTTCATCTCGTGGATGCACTCAAAGTACGCGTTGCGCGGATCGTAACCCGCCTCGACAAGCGTCTCGAAGCCTGCCTGCATCAGTGCGCTCACGCCGCCGCAGAGCACGGCCTGCTCGCCGAAGAGGTCGGTTTCGGTCTCGGTGCGGAAAGTGGTCTCCAGCACGCCCGCGCGCGCGCCGCCGATGCCGAGGGCATAGGCGAGGCCGATGTCCCACGCGTCGCCGGTGGCGTCCTGCTCTACGGCGATCAGGCAGGGCACGCCCTTGCCGGCCTGATACTCGCTGCGAACGGTGTGGCCCGGGCCCTTCGGCGCGATCATGATGACGTTGATGTCCTTCGGCGGCTTGATGCAGCCGTAGTGGATGTTGAAGCCGTGCGCGAAGGCGAGCGTCTTGCCCTCGGTGAGGTTGGGGGCGATGTCGTCGCGGTAGAGCTTGGCCTGCTTCTCATCGTTGATGAGGATCATGATGATGTCGGCGGCTTTCGCCGCTTCAGCGGAGGTCATGACCTTCAGACCCGCTGCCTCGGCCTTCGCCCAGCTGGGGCTGCCCTGATAGAGGCCGACGATGACGTTCACACCGGAGTCGCGGAGGTTGAGCGCGTGGGCATGGCCCTGAGAGCCGTAGCCGATGATCGCGACGGTCTTGCCGCTGAGTTTGTTCAGATCACAGTCCTGCTGATAAAAAATGCGTGCCATAATAAAAACTCCTTTTATAATAAATTATTGGTCATTCTTGGAAATCAGGCTGCCCGCGCCGCGCTCGAGCGCGGTGATGCCGGTGCGGCACATCTCAATGATGCCGAAGGGCTTGAGAATCTCGATGAACGCGTCGATTTTGGAAGGCTCTCCGGTCGTCTCGATGCACAGCGCGTCAGGGGAGAAGTCGATGATCTTCGCGCGGAAAATGTCCACGACGGCCAGCACATCCTGCCGCGTCGCCTGCTGGTTTTTGATCTTGATGAGCATGAGCTCACGGCGGATGGAATTGTCCTTTTCCAGCAGTTCCACCTTCTTGACGTTGAAAAGCTTGCTGAGCTGGCTGATCATCTGCGCCTGCGCGTAACCGTCGCCGGTCATCGAGAGAGTGATGCGGGAATACTCGGGGCACTCCGTCTCGCCGACGGTGAGAGTGTCGATGTTGAAGCCGCGCCGGGTGAACATGCTGGTGACGCGCGTCAAAACGCCGGATTTGTTGTCGACGTAGACGGCGAGAACAAATTTACTCATGCGCGTCATCCTCCTTTCCGGTAATCATTTCATCAAATGAGCCGCCGGGCGGCAGCATCGGGAGCACCATTTCATCACGCCCGATGGGACAGTCGATCACGACCGGGCCGCGGCTTCGGAACGCCTCGCGGAAGGCTTCCTCAAAGATCTCAAGACTCTCTGCGCGGATGCCCTTCGCGCCGAACGCCTCAGCAAGCTTCACAAAATCGGTTTTGCGGTCGAGCGTGGTGGAGGCGTAGCGCTTTCCGAAGAAGAGGGTCTGCCACTGGCGCACCATGCCGAGAACGCCGTTGTCCACGATCACGACCGTAAGCGGCAGATCGTAAGTCACGGCGGTGGCGAGTTCATTGAGATTCATGCCGAAGCTGCCGTCTCCGGTGATGAGCACCGTCCTCCTGCCGGTCGCCAAACACGCGCCGATCGCAGCGCCCATGCCGAACCCCATTGTGCCGAGACCGCCGCTGGTGAGGAAGGTACGGGGCGTTTTCAGGTTACAGTACTGCGCGGCCCACATCTGGTGCTGGCCGACGTCGGTGACAATCGGGGTATCGTCGTTCACGCTGCGGTTGATTGCGCGGATCAGGCTGCGGGGCGCGAGTGCCACTGTTTCGGCGGGACGCCGGGCCTCCTCGCGCTGGAGCGCGTCCACCTCGGCGCGCCATTCGGGATGCGTTTGGGGTTCGAGCGCATCGAGAAGCGCCGCGAGCGAGTCCTGCAGGTCGCCGAGGACCGCGATGGTCGAAGAAACATTCTTGTCGATCTCGGCAAGGTCAATGTCCATGTGGATGATCGTCGCGTCCCGCATGTGGCGGTTGAAGCGGTCTGTGTTGCCCGTGGCGCGGTCGCTGAACCGCACGCCGACGGCGAGGATCAGGTCGGCGCGGCTCTGCGCCATGGACGAGGCGTAGTGCCCGTGCATGCCCTCCATGCCGAGAAAGCGGGGATTGTCCGTCGGGATCGCGCCAAGGCCCATCAGGGAGCAGCCGACCACGGCGTCAATGCGCTCGGCGAGCTTTGCGGCAAGCTCCCAGGTCTCCGAGCGGATGACGCCGCCGCCGAGGTAGAGGTAGGGCCGCTTGCAGGCCCGGATGGCCTCCGCCGCGCGGGAAAGCCGGGCGGGATCGGGCTTTCGCACGGGAAACGGGGGATCGACCGGCCTCGGCGTAAATTCCGATTCGGCGGTCTGGATGTCCTTCGGGATGTCGATGAGCACCGGGCCTGGGCGGCCGGAACGGGCAATACGGAAGCCCTCGCGGATGGAATCGGCCAGCTCGGAGATGTTGTGGATGAAATAGTTATGCTTGGTGATGGGGAGCGTGATGCCGGTAATGTCCACCTCCTGAAAGCTGTCACGGCCGATTTGGCTGCGGGGGACGTTGCCGGTGATGGCGATCATGGGCACCGAGTCAAGCATGGCGGTGGCGATGCCGGTGACGAGGTTCGTCGCGCCCGGGCCCGAGGTGGCGATTACCACGCCCACCTTTCCGGTAGCGCGGGCAAAGCCGTCGGCCGCGTGGGCCGCGCCCTGCTCGTGGGCGGTCAGGATGTGGCGGATGCGGCCGCTGTATTCGTAGAGTGCGTCGTACAGATTGACGACCTGCCCGCCGGGATAGCCGAATACGGTGTCAACACCCTGCTCCAATAGTGTTTCAATGACGATTTGTGCGCCGTTTCGTTTCATTCCGACCCGTCCTTTCCTTAATTTGGGTATAAAAAAACTCCTTTGCACGACACAATCATGTGTCCATGCAAAAGAGACGAAGAAGCAAAGCCTCCGCGGTACCACTCTTTTTGGTGCGACGCACCCACTCATGTGCATCAGTCAATGCACGACTCTGTAACGGGAGAACCCGGTCAAGCCTACTATACTTCAGCCGACAGCTCGGGGAGGACCATTCCGCCGATCAATCGCCGTTTTACACCAACCAACGGCTCTCTTTGCGTCGATCAAACGTTTTATTTCCCTTCATTGCCTTTGTTGGCGTTATCATATGCCTGTTTTTTTCGTTTGTCAAGTGGCTTTTTGAAATTTATTCATTTAGCCAAATAAAGATACGGCGGATCGTGTTTTTTTGTCAGAGGATTTGTAATTCGTTCCGCAATCGTGTAAGATAGAGACAATTGCCCGCGTCACCGGACGGGCGGACGCCTCATACAATAGGGTATGGGGGTGATGGAATGGTCTGGCAGGTGATTTTCTGCGTGCTGGCCGCGGCGGGGATCCTGCTGTTCCTGTGGTGCCTGGCGGGGACTTTTCTGCTGCCGGTCGCCGGAGACGGCATGGTGATTCGCTACCGCGCATCCGGCGGAGCGCCGGCCCTCGAGCAGACGGTGCGAAGCTTTCTCTGGCTCCGTGAAACAGGTCTGATCGATATGCCGCTGCAAATTATCGATGACGGACTCGATCAGGAAGCGCGCGGCGTGGCTGTCCGGCTGGCGCAAAAGTACCCCTGCATTCAGCTTTTGCCGGCGGCGGAAGAAGAAAAGACAGACAGCGGAAGGTGAAGGATTCATGGAAGCGGAGAGACAGGAGATCCTGCGCGGCAGCATCGCGGCCGTGATCTATCAGAACGAGGAAAACGGCTATTCGGTGATCCGGCTCCAGACCGAGAACGGCGAGACGGTCACGGTCGTGGGCACGATCCCGATGGCGTCGGCAGGAGAACGGCTGATGGCGACCGGAAAGTGGACGCGTCACGCCTCCTACGGGCGGCAGTTCGAAGCGGAGTTCCTCGAGCGGCTGATGCCGGAGTCCTCGGCGGAGATCCTGTCCTATCTCTCCTCGCGTACAGTGAAGGGCATCGGCGAGAAGACCGCCGAGCGCATCGTGGAAAAATTCGGCGGCTCGTCGCTGGACGTGATGGAGAACCAGCCCGACCGACTCTCCGAGGTGCCCGGCATCTCGGAAAAAAAGGCGCGGGAGATCGGAGAGAGTTTCCGCCGGCAGGTGGGCGTGCGGCGGCTGATTGAGTTTCTGTCCGCGCACCGTCTTCCGGCCGACCTCGCGCTCAGGCTCTACCGTTCCTATGGGGAACTGGCTGTGGATGCCCTGCGGGACGACCCGTACCTCCTGACCGATGCGTATTTCGGCGCGGACTTTTCCGCCGTGGATGCCTTCGCGCTGGAGCTCGGTGTGGACGGGGACGATGAGCGGCGTGTCGAAGCGGGCATCCTCTTTGAGCTTTCCCACAATCTTGGGAACGGACATACGTTTTTGCCGCGGGACAAGCTGTGTGCCGCCACCGCGGCGCTTCTGAACCTCGACCCGGAGACCGTTTTGCCCGGCTTTGTCCGGCTGGAGGAGCAGCTGCGCGTCCGGACCGACACCCTCGCGGGTATGGCGGTCTGCTATCTGCCGGAATTATACGAGGCGGAGTGCCGGATCTCCGCGCGCATCGCGCGCATGGCCGCCGCGGAGGTAAAGCTCCCGGACAACCTGAACTCTCTGGTGTCGGAGGTGGAACGGAGTAAAAACCTCGTGTACGCCGCGCAGCAGCGCGACGCGATCCGCGCGGCGGCCTCGCATCAGGTACTGCTTGTGACCGGCGGTCCCGGCACCGGCAAGACGACCACGCTGGACGGTATTCTCGATCTTTTTGACCGGCTTGGCTTCAAGTCGCTGCTGGCCGCGCCCACCGGGCGGGCCGCGAAGCGGCTCTCCGAGCTGACCGGACGCGACGCATCTACGATTCACCGTCTGCTAGAGGCGCAGTTTGACCCGGATACGGGTGCGATGGCCTTTTTTCACGATGAGGACGAGCCTCTTCGGATCGACGCGATGGTGGTGGACGAGACGTCAATGGTCGATCTTCTTCTGATGCAGTCGCTTCTGCGGGCTCTGCCGGAGAAATGCCGCCTGATCCTCGTGGGCGACCCGGATCAGCTCCCGTCCGTCGGAGCGGGAAACCTCTTTTCCGATCTCATCCGCAGCGGCGTCGTGCCTGCCGTCCGGCTCACGGAGATCTTTCGGCAGGCTCGCGAGAGTTTGATCGTTATGAACGCGCACGCGGTCAACCGGGGAGAAATGCCGGATCTCACGGTGAGAAACAAGGACTTTTTCTTCCTTCGCCGCCGAACCGGCGAGTCGGTCGTGCAGACGATCCAGGAGCTCTGCTCGCGCCGTCTGCCGGATAACATGGGGATTCCCGCAGACGAGATTCAGGTGCTTTCGCCGACGCGCCGCTACGAAACGGGGACGCAGAGCCTCAACCGCGCGCTCCAAAGCGTGCTCAACCCTCCCGCGCCGGGAAAACGGGAAAAACCCTACGGCGATTTTTTGTTCCGCGAGGGCGACAGAGTGATGCAAATCAGGAATAACTATGATATAATGTGGAAACGGAACGACGGCCTCGGCGCCGGCGCGGGCATCTTCAATGGTGACATCGGCCGCATCACAGAGATTGACCTCTCCGCCGAGACGATGACCGTCTGCTTCGACGACCGTACGGCAGCCTACGACTTCGACATGCTTTCCGAGCTCGAAACGGCGTACGCCATGACGGTTCACAAGAGTCAGGGCAGCGAGTACCGCGCGGTGATCCTCTCCGCGTTTCAGGGTGCGTCGATGCTGCTCTCCCGCAGCGTGCTCTACACGGCCATCACCCGGGCGCGTCAGCTTCTCATCATCGTCGGCAGCGAGGAGATCGTCGCCGCGATGACCGCAAACGACCGCCAGCAGCGGCGGTACAGCGGTCTCAAGCTGCGGCTCCAGAAAGAGGGCGCGCCGTCTTGAGACGATCCTTTCCGACATGGCTTCTCAATCTTCTGTACCCGCCGAAATGCGTGTTTTGCGGGCGGCTTCTCGCAGATGGGGAGAGCGGCGTCTGCAATCGCTGCCGCCTCGGTCTTCCCGTGTTTTCGGGCGAACTGCCGAACGTACGCTTCACCTCGGCGGTCTGCGCGCCGTTCCTCTATGAGGATATGGTGCGTGATTCTCTCCTCCGCTTCAAGTTCCGCGGCATGAGCCAGTACGCTGAGGTCTACGGGCCATTGCTGGCCGCCTCCGTGGGGGCGCATCTGGCGGATCGGTTCGACGTGATCTCCTGGGTCCCGGTCAGCCGGAAACGCCGGAGAACGCGCGGCTATGACCAGGCGTATCTGCTTGCCGAAGCCGCGGCAAAATCCCTGGGAGGGAAGCCGGAGGCTACACTCCGCAAGCGGCGCGACAACCCGGCGCAGTCCTCGCGCACGAGCGCGGAGAGCCGGCGGGCGAACGTGGTCGGCGTGTACGAGGCGGCCGCACCGGAGCGGCTTGCCGGAAAACGGATTTTATTGATCGACGACATTCTGACAACGGGCGCGACCCTCTCCGAGGCCGCACGGACGCTCAGGACCGCCGGAGCGGCGGATGTGGTAGGCGCGGCCTTCGCGGCCGCGGGGAAGGAAGGCTGACCGGCTGTGCCGGCAGCGCGATTTAGTGGGTGACACAATGCTGAAAATGTCCAGGGATCTGGGGATCGACCTCGGAACCTCCAATGTTCTGATCTATGAAGAAGGCAAGGGCATCGTCCTGCGCGAGCCGTCCGTCGTGGCGGTTGACAAAAACACGGGCAAGGTGCTCCAGGTGGGCGCCGCGGCGCGGAATATGCTTGGCCGCACGCCGGGCAATGTGGTGGCGCTCCGTCCGCTGCGCGACGGGGTGATCTCCGACTATGAGATGACGGAGAAGATGCTCTCACAGTTCCTGCGCAAGATCATGAGGCTGTCTTTCGTCAAGCCGCGCGTCGTGGTCTGCGTTCCGAGCGGCATCTCCGAGGTGGAGGAGCGCGCGGTGTTCCAGGCGACGATGGAGGCCGGGGCGCGGCGCGTGTACCTGCTCGAGGAGCCGTTTGCCGCCGCGCTGGGCGCGCAGATGGATCTGAACGGCCCGTCGGGCCACATGGTGGTGGACATCGGCGGCGGCACGACGGACGTGGCCGTGCTGACGATGAACGACGTGGCCGTATCCGACTCCATCAAGGTCGCGGGCGAGGCATTCGACGACGCGGCCGTGCGCTATGTCCGCCGCCGCCACGGCGTTCTGATCGGGCCCAACGCGGCCGAGGAAATCAAGGTGACCATCGGCTGCGTCTATGAGCGCGCGCAGGAGGTTTCAATGACCGTCAAGGGCCGCGATCTCAAGACGGGCCTCCCGAAAGAGATCGAGGTGAACTCCACCGAGATCGGCGAGGTGTTCAAGCGCCCGGCCCGGCAGATCACGGACGCCATTCTCGCCGTCATGGAGCAGACCGCGCCGGAGCTCGTCTCCGACCTTTCGCAGAACGGCATCGTCCTGACGGGCGGCGGCTGCCAGATCTGGGGTTTCGACAAGCTCATCGAGGAGCGCACGGGCCTTCGCTGCACGATCGCGGACGACCCGGATTCCTGCGTGGCGCTCGGCTGCGGCAAGAGCCTGAGCTGGATCAGCCAGATGCAGGAGGGAACCATCAATATTTCCCGGAAGAAGCTGCTCAAAGAGTAAGATTTAAAATTATACACAAAGAAACGGCATGGGAATTGTGTATCATTCTCATGCCGTTCTGTTTCGGGGTGGCTTGACTTTTTCCAAATATTTATTTAAAATGAATCTGTTTCTTTGGGTAAATTGCATAAAGGAAGTGCTTCTGGTATGAGGGAAAGAGAGGAAATGATATGGAACTAAAGCGAAAATACGGTCTTCTTACGGCTATCTGCATGGTGGTCGGAACGGTGATCGGCTCCGGCGTGTTCTTTAAAGCGCAGGCGGTTCTGCAAAAAACCGGCGGCAATATGCCGCTGGGCATTCTCGCGTGGATCATCGGCGGTGTCATTATGCTCATCTGCTCGCTGGCGTTCGCCATCATGGCTAACCGCTACGAGAAGGTCAACGGCCTGGTGGACTACTCCGAGGCCATGGTCGGCAAGGGCTACGCCTACTTCGTAGGCTGGTTCTCCAGCGCGATCTATTATCCCACGCTGACGTCCGTTCTGGCCTGGCTCTCCGCGCGGTATACGCTGGTGTTCATCACCTCCGTCAACCCGTCGTTCGGTCTGGCGATCGGCGCGGCGGATGGCGGCTGCATCATTGGGCCGGAGTGCCTGGCGCTGACCATGTTTTACCTGTGCGCAGCGTATACCGTTAACGCGCTCTCGCCCAAGCTCGCGGGCAAGATTCAGGTGTCCTGCACGGTGATCAAACTGATTCCGCTCCTTCTGATGGCCATCGGCGGCATTATCTACGGTTTGATGCACGGCATCACACAGCAGAATTTCACCACAGCCGCACAGGTCGCCGGCGGTGCAGTCAAGGGAAACCCCCTGTTTGCCTCCGTGGTGGCGACGTCCTTCGCCTACGAGGGCTGGATCATCACCACCTCCATCAACGCCGAGCTGAAGGACGCGAAGAAGAATCTGCCCCGCGCGCTTATCCTCGGCGCGATCATCGTGGTGGCGGTCTATATCTCATACTACATCGGCGTCGCCGGCGGAGCGTCCAATCAGCAGCTCATTGACACCGGCGCTTCTGTCGCCTTTGTCCGTGTGTTCGGCAACGTGTTCGGCAATATTCTCAACCTGTTCATCGCCATCTCCTGCATCGGCACCATGAACGGCCTGATGCTCGGCTGCTGCCGCGGCCTCTATTCCGTCGCCGTTCGCGGCCAGGGCCCGGCGCCCAAGGTGTTTTCCGCCGTGGACAAAAGCACCAATATGCCGACGAACTCAGCGGTGTTCGGCCTGTTCGTCTGCGCGTTCTGGGGCCTGTATTTTTATCTTGCCAACCTTTCCGCCTCGCCGGCGAGCTGGCTGGGAAAGTTCGTGTTCGACAGCTCCGAGATTCCCATCGTCACGCTCTACGCGATGTATCTCCCCATTTTTATCATGTTCATGGTGAAGGCGAAGGACGCAGGCGTGATGCGCCGCTTCGTGGTGCCGATCCTCGCGTTCGTGGGCAGCACGTTCATGGTGATCGCCTGCATCTATGCACACGGCATTTCGAATCTCTATTATATTATCATCTTCGCAGTCATCATGCTTTTTGGCATGATGTTCTACCGTCAGAATCCGAAAAAGACCGTCTGAACGAAAAAAATACGGCGTCCGGCATTGTGCCGGACGCCGTATTTTTCTGCTCAGTTTGCCGCGCCGCGGCGGCGGAAGAAACCGATATAGACAATCATCGCGGCAATGGACCAGAAGTAGGCCATCATATAGGGTTGCTCAAAGATGTTCTCAAAGCAGCAGTGGAGCAGCACGCCGCAAAGGCCCGCGAACATGCCCGCGCAGAGGGGATACATCGAGCCCTCCTTCGGCGCCTTGCTGCTGCGGTAAACCGAGCGCAGCCCCGCAGCGATAAAGCCCAGCATCATCAGGAGGAACGCTGTCAGACCGACGTAGCCCATCTCGACGAGGATTTTGAGATAGTAGTTGTCAACGTAAAAATACGAGATCCAGGCGTAGACCTTGTTCTGCATCGCGACCGCGCCGCCGAACATCCCGAGGCCGAAGCCGAGCAGGGGATTGGTTTTGAGGTAGTCCTTCGCGATCAGCCAGCGGCTCACACGGCCGCCGTTGGCCGTAGAGGCTGCGTACTGGTCGGAGAAGAGATAACCGAGGCGGCTTGTGACAAAGGGGAGAGCCAGCGAGCAGATGCCCGCGAGGGCCATCAGTGCGATCAGGCGGCGATCCACCAGGAGCGCGAAGATAAAGACTGCCAGAACAAGGCCGACCCATGCCCCGCGCGACATCGTAAAGAGGCAGGCGAAGCACATGCAGAATGTTGCGAACCAGCAGACCAGCTTTGCGCGCTTGTCCTTGAACCAGTAAGCGAGGCCGGCGGTCATGGGGGCGAACATCACCATGAAGTCGCCCATGATGTTGGGGCTTCCGAAAATCGAGAACACCCGCGTGCGAACGGAAGTCTCCGCCTGGTCCGTCCATTTTGAGGGAATCGGCACGGCGACGATATACTGATAAATACCGTGCAGCGAGATCAGAAACGCTGCGCTGACCAGTACGAGGTAGAGCGTCATCAGGTCGCGGTCGTCCCGGAGCAGGCGCAGGATCAGATAGAACCAGAGAATATACTCGACCGTGGCGCGATAGCCAGCGACGGCGATAGAGAAAAACGGGCTGACCGCGAACATCAGTGCGAGGCCCACGCCGAGGAAAAGGAAGATCGGCGTGTCCAGCGGGTTGGCGCGGGGCGTGACGGGCTTTGGCGCGCGCATTCTCAGGTAGATCAGCCACAGGAAGGCCAGAATCAGCAGGCCCTCGTCCCAGGCCGAGGAGACGATGGGGATGATCAGCACGCGGCGGAAGCCGACGTCGATCAGGCAGTAGAGGCCTACCGCCGTGAGAAGAAAAGCGGTCATGCCGCCGCGGAAGAGCCAGCCGAGAAGTCTGCTGTTTCTCCCGCAGGTGAAAATTGCCCGGTAGATCCGATAAAGCAGGCTCCCCTTCAGAATGGGGACAAACGTCCTGCCCCGGTGATACAGCCGTATGTTCAGGCGGCCCAGCCGCTTGGTGATCCCGGCGCTCTCCGCGCCGGCTGACGGGCGGGATAGATACCGCACTCCCACCCGATGCGTCCCGGAATTCAGGAAACAGCTCCGCACCCAGACGCAGAAGCGGCGGAAACGGCTGCTGTTCCACGAGGCCGCACACCAGGCAAGCACGCACCACAGACGGCTCTGGCGCAGTGCGTTAGCCATTTTCCTTTGAGACCTCCATGTTCGTGATGGAGCCGTTGAACTCAATCGACGGCGTCTTTACGATGTGGGACTTGCCTACGCGGATCTCCTGCGTGCCGATCGCATAGGCGTTGTTCGAGAAGGGAATCTTTGCCTCGATGGTGAAGCGGAGATTCTTGGAGGTCGGGCTCTCCAGCTGGACGGGGTTTCCCTGAGCGTCCGAGGCAAGGATGTAGTACGGCTCGATCACGCAGTCGGTGATCTTTGCGTCCATCATGTCGCCGTTGCTCATGAGCTGCTCGCCGATGTGGGTGACGGCGGCGTCGGCCGCGGCGGAATCGACATTGGTGCAGAGCACCTCATAACGGACGGTCGGCACGTTGCCGAGCTTGTCCACAGCGCCGGAAATTCGGCTGCCCGCGACCTTCCAGACGACGGCGGCCACGACGAGCACCAGAACGAGAATCACGATCAGGTCGATCAGGTTGATCTTCCCAAAGAGCTTTCCTTTTTCATCAACAACCTTCAAAACAATTTCCTCCCAGATTCGTTTTTCAAATGGATTTGATTTGAGCGGACAAGTATATTATAATATGCCTGCCCCGGTTCGGCGGGATTCCCCGCCGTCCGACTATTATACCTGATTGCGCGTCATTCTACAAGACAGAATCTTGATGGGAGCATACCATGAAAATTATCCATATGATCTCCGGCGGTGACGTGGGCGGCGCGAAAACGCATGTGCTCTCACTCCTGCGCGGACTGTCCCGGACGGAGGAAATCCGCCTGATCTGCTTCATGGAGGGAGCCTTCGCCGAGGAGGCCCGCGAAATGGGCGTGGAGACCGTTGTCCTGTCCTCCGGGAATCTTCCAAAAGTAGCCGGCGTGATCGCGGAGATGATCTCGCGCGAGGGCTATGAGATCGTCCACTGCCACGGCTCGCGCGCCAACCTGATGGGAGCGCTGGTCCGGCGGAAGACGCGTGTGCCCGTCGTGACGACGGTGCACAGCGATTACCGTCTTGACTATCTCGGCCGGACGTTCCACCGCCTGACCTATGGCACGATCAACACGATCGCGCTGCGCCTGCTCGACTATCACATCGGCGTGTCCGATGCCATGGCGAGCCTTCTGATCTCGCGCGGCTTCGATCCGCAGACCATGTTCGCCATCTACAACGGTGTGGAGTTCGGCGAGATCACGCCTAAGCTCAGCCGGGAGGCCTACTTTGAGAGCATCGGGCTGCAAACGGAGCCGGATTCCGTGGTTTTCGGCATCGCAGCGCGTCTTTCGGCGGTCAAGGACGTGGCCACGCTCGTGCGCGGCTTTGCCCGCGCTGTGAAGGAGCAGCCCTCCATCCGCCTGATCATCGCCGGCGACGGCGAGCAGGCCGCGGAGCTGAAAAAGCTGGCCGCATCCACCTGCCCGCCCGGCTCCTACTGCTTCGCGGGCTGGGTCACGGACATGGACAGCTTTTACCACGCGATCGATGTGAACACCCTCACCAGCCTCTCGGAGACGTTCCCCTATGCCCTCACCGAGGGCGCGAGGCAGCGCTGCGCCACCATCGCCTCGGCGGTGGGCGGCGTGCCCGATCTCATTGAGCACGGCGTGACGGGCCTTCTCTTCCGTCCGCAGGACGACGAGACGCTCGCGCACCACATCAGTGCGCTCGCGTCGGACGGCCCCTTGCGCCGCAGGCTGGGCGACAGCCTGTGGGACAAGGCGTCGCGGGACTTTTCCGCCTCTGCCACCGTGGAAAAGCAGAAGGAAATCTATCGCGTCATCCTGCGCCGCGCCGCGCGGAAGCCCGGCAGACGCGACGGCGTGCTCATCTGCGGCGCCTACGGTAAGGGCAACGCGGGCGACGACGCGATCCTTGAGGCCATCATCCGTCAGATGCGTGGCATCGATCCGGACGTCCCGCTCTATGTACTCACGCGCACACCGAAGGCGACCAAGATGCGCTACCGCATCGGCGCGGTGCACACCTTCGATTTTCCCGGATTCCTTCACATCATGCGCCGCACCAGGCTCTACCTGAACGGCGGCGGCAGTCTGATCCAGGATGTGACAAGTTCGCGCTCGCTGCAATACTATCTCTTCAGCATCCGCTGTGCCCGCTGGACGGGCAACCGCGTGCTCATGTACGGCTGCGGCATCGGCCCGGTGAACAAAAAACGCAATATCCGCCGCGCCGCCCGGGTCATCAACCGGTGTGTGGACGTCATCACGCTGCGCGAGGACACCTCGCGCGAGGAGCTTGCCCGCATGGGTGTGAACCGTCCCGAGATCCGCGTCACGGCCGACCCGGCGCTGCTGATGCGCCCGGCGGACGACAGCCGGGCCGAGAGCTTTTTGCTCGCGAACGGCCTGCGGCCCGACGGGAAATACCTGCTCTTTGTCCTTCGTCCGTGGACGGGCTTTTCTGATAAGGCGTCCGCGTTTGCGGAGGCCGCGCGCCGCGCCCGGACACAGTACGGTCTCACACCGGTCTTCATGGCGCTCGAGCCCGCGCGGGATCTGGAGGCTTGCCGCACGGCGGCGAAGCTGACGGGAGATTCCAGCCCCGTGCTTGCTGCGCCGGACGACGGGGGACTGCTCGTCGCGCTGATGCGCCGGATGCAGGCCGTGGTCTCCATGCGCCTGCACGCGCTGATCTTTGCCACGGCCGTCGGCACGCCTGTGGTCGGCGCGGTCTATGACCCGAAGGTGCGCGCGTTCCTTGACTACATCGGCCAGAAGCGCTACCTGCCCCTTCCGGAGATTGATTCCGAAAAACTCTGGGTCTGCGTGGAAGACGCTCTGCGCGGAGAGCACGAGGATGCCGGACGCATTGCCCGTCTGCGCGCGCTGGCAGAGGAAAACGAGGCCGTCGCAAGAAAACTGTTGGAGGAAAAAGCATGAATCAGATCGTCTGCCTGTCCACCTCGCCCTGGCACCCTATCCCGACCCGCAAGCAGCAGGTCATGAGCCGGCTCAAGGACGCGGAGATCCTCTATTTTGACCCGCCCGTGACGAAGATCGCGCCGCTCAAGGACAAAAACGCCCGGCCGAAGATGACGGCGTACCGCCTGCCCGGCGAAGCCGTGAAGGAAAATCTCACTGTCTACGCGCTGCCGCCGGTCTGGCCGTTTTTTAATAAATTCCGCTGGATAAACCGCATAAACCAGAAGAAGATCGCAAAATTTGTGACGAGAACCATGAAGAAGCACGGCTTCACGCAGCCTGTTCTCTGGACGTATTCGCCAACCTCCTGCGATGCTGCACCGCGCATCCCGCACAGCGCGCTGGTATACGACTGTGTGGATCGCCACTCGGCCTACGGCGGCCTGATGAACCCGGCGGCCGTGGATCGGATGGAGATGGATCTCGCGGGGCAGACGGACATGGTGTTCGCGACGGCGAAGAGCCTGTGCGAGCGGCTGAAGGCCGCCAACCCCAAAGCGGCGTTCCTTCCGAACGGCGCGAACTACGAGCTTTTTGTCCGCGCGGCGGAGAAGCTGCCGTGCCCGGAGGATATGAAGGGTCTCAGGGGGCCGGTCTTCGGCTTTGTCGGCGCGCTTCAGGAATGCATTGAGTACGGTTTTGTCGAGGCCGCCGCGAAGGCGCGGCCGGACTGGACCTTCGTCTTCATCGGGCGTGAGAATCCGGGCGTCGACCTGAGCGCGCTGCGCGCGCTGCAGAATACGAAATTTCTCGGCCTCAAGCCGCATGACCTGCTCCCGGAATATATTTCCAATTTCGACGTCTGCCTGAATCTCTTCGCGAGCGGCGACCTCAGTAAGGATGTCAGCCCGCTGAAATTTTACGAGTATCTGGCTACTGGCAAGCCCATCGTCTCCACCCCGCAGCCCGATCAGATTCTGCAGTTCGCGCCCGTCATCCATATCGCGCACAGCGCGGAGGAGTTTACAGAAAAGTGCGCCGAAGCGCTCGAAGACCGGGATGAGGCACGCCGGCAGGCTCGGCTGGACGCCGGCAAGGCCAGCTCCTGGGACTCCCGCGTGTCGCAGATGACAAAGATCCTGCGTGAAATGGACATTCTGAAATAAGGATGCAAAAAAATCCCACCGGCCGACAGGCCGGTGGGATTTTTTCACTTGCCGTTTCTTCCGCAGCCGCAGGAGCAGCCGGAGACGGATTCCGACGAACCGTCGCTGCAGGGCGGGAAGAAGGACTTGACGGGGAACTCGATCTTGCTGAACATTTCGCACGGGTCTTCCGCAGTTCCGGAGGTGGCGGAGCAGTCCTTTTTCGGGATGCAGTAATCATAGCAGGGAATGAGGAGCTGCGTGTCGCGCTCGAGACGGATGATGGAGAACTGGCCGATCGTCACATAAAGCCGCTTCGCCTCACCGCTCAGTACCAGTTCCGAGTCGAAGCAGCTGCTGATCGCCTCCGGGAGATCGGCGATGTCGCAGTCGCTCCGGCAGCAGTTGCACACGTCGAGCACCTTGGCGGAGAGGATGATCGGATCGACGACTTCCACCACGGCGTCGGGGCGTCCCGCGCACGCCATGCTCTGCTTGTCGGGCCCAAACATGCACGCTTTACTGGAGAAGACCTTCGCGCTGCCCTGACCCCCGGCCAGAATCACGCGCTTGCCGAACACAGCGATTCCGCAGAGCGTGCAGGGCCGCGCCGCACCGATGATCGCGTCGGCGATGATGCGGTAGTAATAGGTGATGTCTACGGAAAAGTGACCGCTGTTGAACTGGACAGGCTCGACGTCTATGTAGACATGCAACAGCTCGGCCGAGCGGGCTTTGGCGGTAGTAGCCTGATCGAGCACGGCCTGCGAATCGCGCGTCAGATAGACGCGAAGATCCTCAATGCAGTCCTTGTCGATGCAGGCGTCGCAGATCTTTTTCGTATGAACGCAGACGGCTTCCCGAATCCGGTTCAGATCGCAGGCCGGCTCGACCTGACATTTATCGGACATTGGATTACCTCCTATTCTTTGTCAAAGCATATATGCTTTCATCACAGTTTATGCGCGGGACGAAATATTGTGAGAGTACGTTTCCAAATTCGCGGAAAACCGCCACGCGCCGCGAACTTCCTTTAAAAATATGGGTTGACATTTTAAGAGAACAGAGTATCCTGAAAGAATAAGCTGAACATTGTGACAATCTGTGTTCGTGCACATAACAGAGGACAGGCTATTATGAGCAAAGTAACAATCAAAATGATCGCGGACAGGGCAGGCGTCTCGCGGGGAACCGTAGACCGCGTACTCAACCGCCGCCCCTACGTCAGTGACGAGATCCGCCGCCGCGTGCTGGACATCGCGGAGGAGCTGCATTACAGCCCGAACCCCGCCGCGCGGGCTCTGAAAAACAACGACAGGAAGATTGCCGTACGCGTGCTGATCCCCTCGCAAAAGAGCGCTTACTCCGATGCTATCCGCCTTGGCATCGCTGCGGCAGCCAGGGAATTTGCCAGCGCGGGCGTGAGCGTGGAGCTGGCGGAGACGGCAGAGATTTCCTGCGACGAGCAGCTCGCCCTGCTCGACCGCGCAGAGCAGGACGGCGTCTCGGGCCTTGCCATCATTCCGTATGAGGACGAGCGTATTCTCCGCAGGCTGAGGTCGCTTGCCAAACGTATCCCCGTTGCGACCATGAACACGGACGTGGGGGACGTGGGCGACCTCTGCTATGTGGGCCAGAACCATTACGCCTGCGGCCGCGTTGCGGCGCAGCTGATGGGATTGCTGCTGGGCGGGCAGGGGAACGTACTTGTTTCGCTCGGCTACGAGGCGATCACCTCGCACAAGCAGAGGCGGGACGGGTTTCTGGACTGCATGCGAAAAAAATATCCGGGAATCCGCATCTGCAACACCTTTGAGAACCGTGAGGACGATGAAGCCATGTACCGCATCATGGAGGAGCGCACGGCGCGGTTCGGCAGGATCGACGGGGTCTATGTCTGCGCCGGCGGCATAGACGGCCTGTGCCGGTATCTTCTCGAGCACGGGCTGGAGGAGCGCGTGTCGGTCGTCTGCTCCGATTTCGTCAACAATACGGTTGCCATGCTCAAGCGAGGCGTTATCGACTTTGCCATCGGCGAGCAGCTGTTCGAGCAGGGCTATTTTGCCGTGAAGCTCCTGACGGAATACCTGCTGGATGGGACGCGGCCCGCCGCGCGAAAGCTCTACACCAATATCGATATACGCACCAGTGAGAACATTGACTACTCCTTTTCAGCGTACCGGGGATGAGCGTTGTTTTTTGACTCAATATGTGCTCGAGCACAGTTTAAATAATATGAGTAAAAACTACAACATTTTAAAAATGAAATTGGGAAAGGGAGTTTTTTCATGACAAGCCGGGAGAGAATGCTGGCCGTCATCCGGGGGGAACCGGCGGACAGGCTGCCCATCGAAATTCATTTTGTAGACGCCGCGGTGCTGGCGCACTACGCAAAACACTATCACATGACGCCCGACGACTTCTTTGAATATCTGGAAAACGATATGCGCTACGCATACACCATGGACGAGGTGGGCTGCTATATGCAGGACCCTAAGCTGATCTCGCGTGCCGCGGAGCTTGGCTTTGCGAAGCGGGATGCGCGGGGGGAGAACGCCTATACCGACGGCTTCGGCATCACCTGGGACTCGGGCTGCATCGGCCAGCGACCTCTCTCCCACGGCCGCAGCTGGGAGGAGCTGGAGCACTTCCATATGCCCGATCCCGGAAAAGAGGGGATGTTCTTTGATTTCGACCGGAAAGTGCCGAAATTCCGTGAAAAGGACTGCGCCTTTGTTGCGCTGCAATACTACGGCCCGCTGGAAAAGTTCGAGAACATCCGGGGCTTTGAAAACGCCATGGAGGATTTTTATCTTGAGGAGGACAGGGCGGACGCCCTGCTCGACCAGATCGCGGACTACCGTGTCGCGATGGCGGAGGAAATCTGCGCGCGAGGCGTCACAATGGGCCACGGCGGCGACGATTACGGCATCCAGACCGGGCCGCTGATGAGCCTCGAGCTTTGGCGGCGGTTCATCAAGCCACGACTCGCCAGAATTTATCAGGTATACAAAGATCACGGCCTGCCCGTCCTGCATCATAGCTGCGGCAACTGTGCCAATTTTATCGACGATCTCCTTGAAATCGGCGTGGACGCGCTGCATCCCATCCAGGGCTCCTGCATGGACATCGAGGCGCTTTACCGGCGCTACGGCGACAGGATTGTCTACTACGGCGGCTTCAATATGCAGGCACTTGCGGACTGCCGCACCCCTGCGGAGGTCAGGGAGGGAGTCCGCCGGACAATCGCACTGCTCGGGCAGCACGGAAGGATGGTCTGCGCTGCCACCAACATCATGGATGACATGCCGATCGCCAATTTCGAGGCGCTGGTTGACGCCATCAAGGAATATCGCTGCCAGTACGGTTGCTAGCGAAGCGAGCCGGCATGAAAGCGCCGGCTTCAATGCCCCCTGCACCGGTCACAGCGCCGCGGAATCCGTCTGCCGCGCGGCGCGCGGGGTGCGAATTCCACGGCGCTCTTTTTGCCGTCGGCTCCGGGCCGAAAATAATCCTATGCGCCCTTGCTATTGAAGCCTTTTTGGGTTATAATCAGATAAATTATAGGTAGGGCTGGAGATTGCTTATGTCAACGACTACTCATTTTTTTAATGAGCTGCTGAGTTCCTTCTCTACAATTAAATTTATGGATATCGTGGACATTCTTGTGGTCACCCTGATCTTCTACAAGGTCATCCTCCGGGTGCAGAGCACGAGGGCGTCCCGAATCGGCAAGGGCATTGTTTTCCTGCTTCTGATCACCTGGCTGACCAGCGTCCTGCACATGTATTTGATGAACTTCATCATGGGCAAGATCCTTGAGCTCGGCTTCATCGCCCTGGTCATCGTGTTTCAGCCGGAGCTCCGCCGTCTGCTGGAAAAAGTGGGCAGCCGCTCCGTGCGCGAGCTGCTGGAGACCAAGCCGGCGGTGCGCAGCGTAGACCTCGCCATCGACGCGACGGTCGCCGCCTGCGAGGTCATGTCCAAGCAGAAGATTGGCGTCCTGATCGTCTTCGAGAGGCAGATGCTCCTCGACGATTACTTCAAGACCGGCACCGTCATCGACGCGGCCGCCTCCGAGCAGCTGCTCCGCAACATTTTCTTCCCGAAGGCTTCCCTGCACGATGGGGCGGTCATCATCCGCGGCGGCCGGGTGGCGGCGGCAGGCTGTGTTCTTCCGCTCTCGGAGAACACACACCTCAGCAGCGATCTCGGTACGCGCCACCGCGCGGGCATCGGCATGAGCGAGGCATCCGACGCAGTTGTCGTGATTGTCTCCGAGGAAACCGGAACGATCTCCGTCGCGGTCGGCGGCATGCTTAAGCGCCACCTTGCACCGCAGATGCTCGAGCGCCTGCTCATCAACGAGCTCATCCCCGGCCAGAGCGAGAAAAAGCCCGCCAAAATCGTGGAAAAGGTCAGGGACCGTCTGATCGGAAGAGGCGGGAAAAATGAAAAATAAACTTGTCGCGCTGATTACGGCGCTGATTGCCTCGACCTGTCTCTGGGTATACGTTGTGACTGTCGTCACACCGGAGGAGCCCAAGACCATCAGCAATATCCCCGTTGTCTTTTCCGGAATCGAAGACCTGCGGGACGGGCAGAATCTCCTTATCACCAAGGGCGCCGACCAGACGGTCAGCCTCAAGGTCTACGGCAAACGCTCCGTCTGCAACAAGCTCAACGCGGGCAATATCACCGTCAGCGTGGACGTCAGCCGCATCAAAAAAGTCGGCGTTTACAACATGAGCTACGACATCAAATTTCCCGCCGACCTCGAGGATCAGGAAATCAGCATCATGAACCGCTCGCCGAGTTCTCTCTCATTTACGGTCGGGACGCTCGCTACCAAGGCCGTTGAGGTCAAGGGCGTGTTCGACGGCGATGTAGCCGATGGCTATATGGCGGGCACGATGACCTTCAACTACGATGAAATCGAGATCAAGGGCCCGGCGGAGGCTGTCAACCGCGTCAGCTACGCACAGGTCATCCTCACGCGCAGCGGCGTCAGCAGCTCCGTGACGGATACGCTTCCCTACACGCTCATCGACGCGGACGGGAACCCGGTTCCGACCGACGAAATCTCCGCGGATGTCAGCGAGATCGAGGTTACGCTGCCGGTCATCCAATACAAGGAGGTTCCGCTCGCGGTCGACGTGTCTCCCGGCGGAGGCGCGGCCGCGGCCAACGCGGAGATCACCATTGAACCTTCCACCGTCACCGTTTCCGGCGACGCAGCCGCACTGAATCAGCTCACGGAAATTAAGCTCGGCACCGTTGACCTCTCTGCGATCGAGGGAAGCACCACGCTCACCATGCCCATCCAGCTTGCAAACGGCCTGAGCAATGTCAGCGGCGACGAGGAGGCGAAGGTCTCCGTGCGCATCAAAGGGCTCGACACCAAGCAGGTTCGGGCGAGCGACATGGCCTTTACCGGCGTTCCGGCGGGCTATGCAGCCGTATCCATGACGCAGATGCTGCAGGTCAAGGTGCGAGCGCCCAACAGTGAGATCGGCAAGATCACGGCGGACAATCTGCGCGTCGTGGCGGATCTCTCCGAAATTAAGCAGGCCGGAAGCTATACCGTGCCCGTCTCCATTGTGATTACGGGCTTTAAGGACGCGGGCGTGATCGGGAATTACACCATTGTCGTCTCGCTGACGGCACAGTCGGAATAGGCAGCGGGGCGGTGTGCCCGCGTTTGAGGAAAAACGGAGGGAATACAGATTGATTAAAAGTATGACCGGCTACGGCAGATCGGTTCAGACGCTGGACGGCAGGGAGATCACCTGCGAGGTCCGTTCCGTCAACAACCGTTATCTGGACTGTACCGTAAAGCTCCCGCGCATCTTCGGCTATGCCGAGGACTCCGTAAAGCAGGCCGTCAAGGCCGCCATTACCCGCGGCAAGGTGGACGTTTTCATCACGGTCAACGCCGCCGGAGCCGAGTCTCAGAAGATTACGCTCAACCGCCCTGTGCTTGAGGGCTATCTTGCCGCTATGAAGACCGTCGTGCACGACTACGGCGTGCGGGACGACATCAGCGTTTCCTCGCTGATTCGTCTGCCGGACGTCATCCTTGTGGAGAAGTCCGACGACGACGAAAATCAGGTCACGGCGGACATCCTGGCTGTTGTTTCCGACGCGCTCGCGCAGTTCGATGCCATGCGCTCGCGCGAGGGCGAGGCGCTTCGTGCCGATCTGGCCGGCCGCGCCGAGACGATCCTCGCGCTGACCGAAAAGGTCGAGGAGCGCAGCCCAATCACCCTCGCGGAGTACCGCGAACGCCTGACGGCGAAGCTGATGGACGTGCTCCAGAGCACCACGATTGATGAAAACCGCATTCTGACCGAGGCCGCCATCTACGCCGATAAGATTGCCGTGGATGAGGAGACAGTCCGCCTGCGCAGCCATTTCGCACAGATGAAGGATATGCTCAGGAGCGGCGGCACCATCGGCCGCAGGCTGGATTTCCTGCTCCAGGAGATGAATCGCGAGGCCAACACCATCGGTTCCAAGGGAAACGACATTGAGCAGGCCCGCACCGTCGTGGAAATCAAGGCAGAGCTCGAAAAAATCCGCGAGCAAACTCAGAATATCGAGTGACGGAGGCCCGAATGAAGCTAATCAACATAGGTTTTGGAAATATGGTGTCCTCCGGGCGGCTGCTTGCCGTCGTCTCGCCGGATTCCGCGCCGATCAAACGCATCATTCAGGAGGCGCGCGACCGCAGCATGCTCATCGACGCCTCCTATGGCCGCCGCACGCGTTCCGTGATCCTGATGGACACCGACCACGTCATCCTCTCCGCTATCCTGCCCGAGACGATTGCCGGGCGCATGACAGGTAAGACGGACGGCGCGGACGAGGAGGAGGCGACATGACGAAAGGGCAGCTCTGTGTGATTTCCGGTCCGTCCGGCGTGGGAAAAAGCACGGTCGTGCGGGAGGTCATGCGCCGGAGGCCCAATCTGCGTTTTTCCGTCTCCGCGACTACCCGGCCGATCCGTATTGGGGAAACGGACGGTGTGAATTACTTTTTCGTCGGCCGTGAGCGGTTTGACGAAATGCTGGCTGCCGGCGAGCTTCTCGAGCACGCCGAATACGTCGGAAACTGCTACGGAACGCCCGAAGCGCCCGTCAACGAGGCTCTGGAAAACGGCATCGACGTCCTGCTGGACATTGAACCTCTCGGCGCCCTTCAGGTGCGTTCATGCAGGCCGGACGCGACGCTGATCTTCATGGCGGCCCCGTCCTTTGCGGAGCTGGAACACCGCCTCCGCAGCCGCGGCGACACGCCGCCCGAAAAAATTACAGGCAGACTGGAGCGTGCCAGATGGGAATACCGTCAGGCGCCTCAGTATGATTATATTGTGGTCAACAACGAAATCCAGCGTGCCGCCGACGAGGTGGACGCCATCCTGACCGCACATGCCTGCCGGGCCAACCTGCGGCTCGGCTATCTGAAGGAGGACAAATAACATGCTTTACCCACCTGTATCTCAGCTGCTCAAACATGTGGACAGCCGCTATCTTCTGGTGAACCTGATCTCGCGCCGTGCGCGTCAGCTCTCGATCGAGTCCGAGGAGTTCCACGTTCCCCTGGACGAAAAGCCCGTCACGCTGGCCATCAAGGAAGTCGCCGAGGGCAAGCTGACCGCCGCCGTCAAAGAGCATTACCTGAAGTAAAATGCCACTCTGCAAGGCGCAGGCGAGAACCGCCTACGCCTTGAACGCGTCTTTAAGGGGGATTCGGAATGCTTGCCAAAATTGCCGTTGGTGCGGCGGTTTTTGCCATCGACAAGCCTTACTCGTATAAAATCCCCGATTCTATGGCTGTTTTGCCGGGCATGCGCGTCATGGTTCCGTTCGGACGCGGCAACCGGCGCACCGAGGGTGTCGTCCTGCTCACGGAGGAGGGCGAAGAGTCCGGCCTAAAGCCGATCGAGCGCGTGCTGGACGCCGAGCCCGTGCTGGACGAGGGGATGCTTCGCACAGCCGCATTCGTCCGGGAGAGGTATTTCTGCACGTTTTACGAGGCAATCAAGGCGATGCTGCCCGCCGGGCTCTGGTTCTCGGCAGTGGACACCTACACGGCGCAGCCTCAGGATGGCTGGCAGGAAAAGCTGGCGAAGCGTCCTCTCGCCGCGGACGTTTTTTCCGCGGTTCTGGCGATGGGCGGCAAGGCCGAGTATCCGGCGCTTCGCCGGCAGTTCCCGGCCGATGAGACCGCGCTTCAGGACGCTGTCCGCTGCCTGGTGGACAAAAAGCTGCTCACCTCGGAAACCGACCTTTTGCGCCGCGTGGGCGACAAGACGGAAAAAATTGCTTCTCTCGCCGTGCCGGCCGAGGAGGCCATAGCCTACGCCGAGACACGCCGCCGCACCGCGCCGCTCCAGCATGCCGTGCTTTCTCTGCTTGCCGCGATCGGCAGCGGCTGCTGCAAGGAGATCTGCTACTTCACCGGCTGTTCGATGACCACGCTCCGCCGCCTGGAGAAGCTGGGCTACCTCGCGCTGAACGATCAGCCCGTGCTCCGCAGCGTCTGCGAGCCCTCGGAGCAGGAGGCGGAACCGGTCAGCCTGAACGAAGCGCAGCAGGCCGTGTACGACGGACTCTGCAAAATGGCGGACGAGCCGAACCCCGGCGCGGCGCTGCTCTACGGCGTCACCGGCAGCGGCAAGACAGCCGTCTATCTCCGGCTGATCGACCGCTGCCTCGCAGCGGGAAAATCAGCTCTGCTGCTCGTCCCGGAGATCGCGCTGACCCCGCAGCTGCTCCGCCTGTTCACCTCGCACTTCGGGAAAAAAGTCGCCGTGCTGCACAGTGCCCTCCGCATCGGCGAGCGCTGCGACGAATGGAAACGCATCCGCAGCGGTGCGGCTTCTGTCGTGATCGGCACGCGTTCGGCGGTCTTTGCGCCCGTGCGAAACCTCGGCGTGCTGATCGTGGACGAGGAGCAGGAGCACACCTATAAATCTGAAAATGTCCCGCGTTACCACGCGCGCGAGGTGGCGCTCTACCGCGGCCGCCACGAGGGCGCGCCCGTCATCCTCGGCTCCGCCACGCCGTCGGTGGAGACGATGTATCACGCCAGGGCGGGGGACTACCGCCTCTTCGAGCTGCGCGAGCGCTACAACGGGCAGGAGCTGCCCGCCGTACAGATCGTGGACATGAAGGACGAGCTCCGCCGGGGCAACTCCACCTCGGTCAGCGCCGCGCTGGAGGAGAGCATCCTCGACAACCTGCGCGACGGCCGCCAGACCATCCTGTTTCTCAACCGGCGCGGCGCGGGGCGGCTGATGGTCTGCGTGGAGTGCGGCTATGTGCCGCGCTGTCCGCGGTGCAGCGTAAACCTCACCTATCACGCGGCGAACCGCCGGCTGATGTGCCATTACTGCGGCTATTCCGAGCCGGTGCCCGACCGCTGCCCCGAATGCGGCGGCCATCTCAAGCCGGTTGGGACAGGCACGCAGAAGGTGGAGCTGGAACTGCGCGGGCTCTTTCCCGGGACCGGGGTCGTCCGCATGGATGCGGACACCGTCAGCGCCGCCAACTCCCATGAGAAAATACTTTCCTCGTTTGAAAAAGAGAAAATTCCTGTTCTGCTCGGCACGCAGATGGTCGCAAAGGGGCTGAATTTTAAAAACGTCACGCTGGTGGGCGTGCTTGACGCGGATCTCTCGCTGTATGTGGATAACTACCGTGCGGCGGAGACGACCTTCGCCATGCTCACACAGGTCATCGGCCGTTCCGGCCGGGGCGAGGCCGAGGGCCGCGCGATCATCCAGACCATGACGCCGGATAACGCCGTCATCCGACTGGCCGCCGCGCAGGATTATGACCGGTTCTACGACACGGAGATCGTCCTGCGCCGCCTTCGGGGCTGTCCGCCCTTTGAAGACCTCCTGACCGTGACGTTCTCCGGCGCGTTTGAGGAACGCGTCGTGGAGGGCGCCGTCCGTTTCCGCGAGATGCTGCGCCGGGCGCTGGAGGCCGAGGCCTACCGGTCGCTCAGGCTCTGCGTGCTGGGTCCCGCGCCCGCCGCGGTGACGAAGATCAACAACCTCTACCGCTACCGCCTGACCGTCTGCTGCGAGGCCTCGCGCCCCGTGCGGCAGCTGCTGGCCTGGCTGCTGAGGGAATTCGGAAAAGAGAAACGCAGCAGGGGCGTGACCGCCTTTGCCGACGTGAACAGTTACGACTGAAAGGAACGATACCATGGCACTTCGAAACATCTTAACGGAAGGGGAGCCGACGCTCACGAAGGTCTCCCGGAAAGTAACAAAATTTGACGATCGCCTCCACACGCTGCTCGACGACATGACCGAGACACTGCTCAACGCGAACGGCGTGGGCCTTGCCGCGCCGCAGGTCGGGGTGCTGCGCCGCGTGGTTGTGATCGCGGACGGGGACGACATCCTCGAGCTCGTCAATCCCACAATTCTGTCCGAGAGCGGCGAGCAAACGGGGATGGAGGGTTGTCTGAGCGTTCCCGGGAAATACGGCATCGTCAAACGGCCGAATTATGTGACGCTTCAGGCGCAGGATCGGGACGGCAGCTGGTTTGAGGTGGACGGCGAGGAGCTGATCGCCCGCGCTTTCTGCCACGAGCTTGAGCACCTGGACGGCCATCTCTACACCGAGAAGGTGGAGCGTTTCCTCACGGAGGAGGAACTCCAGCAGATGATCGCGGCTGAGTCCGCTGCGGCGGGCGAAACTGGGGAGGCTGCGGAATGAGAATCGTCTTTATGGGCACCCCGGCCATCGCCGCGACCTGTCTCGCGCGGCTGACCGAGGATGGCCACGAGATCGCGGGCGTCTTCACCAAGCCCGACACCCCGAAAAACAGGGGCATGAAGCTCGCCATGAGCGAGGTCAAAGAGTACGCGCTCTCGCACGGCCTGCACGTCTTTCAGCCTTCCACCTTTAAGGACGAGGCTGTAAAGGAGCAGCTTGCGGCACTCCGCCCGGAGCTCATCGCGGTCGTGGCGTATGGCAAAATCCTGCCCCAGTGGGTGCTGGATGTGCCGCCGCTCGGCTGCGTCAATATCCATGCGAGCATTCTCCCGGCCCTGCGCGGTTCCGCGCCGATCCAGTGGTCGATCCTCAACGGATTCGAAGAGACCGGCGTTACCGCAATGTATATGGACGCCGGCATGGATACCGGCGACATGATCGAAACGCGCTCCACGCCCATTGATCCGATGGAGACGAGCGCCGGGCTGACCGGCCGTCTGGCCGTCATCGGAGCGGAGCTGCTCTCGGACACCGTTCGTCACATCGCCGACGGCACGGTTCACCGCGAAAAGCAGGACGGCTCGAAGGCTACCATGGCGCCCATGCTCACCAGAGAGCTCTCTCCGATCGACTGGGACAGGAGAGCCCGGCAGATTGTCGATCAGGTGCGCGGCCTGATCCCGTGGCCCGTCGCAACGGCGGAGCTGGACGGGACGCATTTCAAAATATTCCGTGTTGAGCCCGCCGGCAAAACAACGTCTGCCGCGCCGGGCACACCGCTCGCGCTGACAAAGCACGGCCTTGAGATCGCCTGCGGCGGCGGGGAAGTCCTCACCGTAACCGAGCTGCAGGCCGAGGGCGGCAAACGTATGGCCGCGCCGGACTATTTCCGCGGCCACCCCATCAAGCTGTAAGGAGTATTCTATGTCCGCAAGAGACACGGCGCTTGCCGCGCTGATCGCCTGCCGGAAGGCCAATGCCTGGTCCGACGGCGTGCTCAAGGAATATATCCGCCGGGACAAGCTCGACCGGCGCGACGCCGCGCTCGCAAGCAGGCTCTGCTACGGCGTGCTGCAAAACCGGATGCTTCTTGACTTCTATCTCGCCTCCTTTGTGCGGGGGAAACTGAAGGATCTGCAGCCGATCGTGCTGGATATTCTGCGCCTCGGGGCTTATCAGCTAGTTCTGACGGACCGAATCCCCGATTCCGCCGCGGTCAATGAGGCGGTCGGGCAGACCAAACGGTACGCGAACGCGCGCGCCGCGGGACTGGTCAACGGCGTGCTCCGCAGCCTCGCGCGCAGCCGGGACAAGCTGCCTGTACCTCCCGATCTGGCGACAAAATATTCCCACCCGAAGGAGCTTGTCGAGCTGCTGCGCGGCGCGGTCGGCACGGAGCGGCTCGAAGCGCTGCTGCAATGCAACAACGCCGCGCCCCGGACGGCGGTGCAGGTCAATCCGCTGCGCCTCTCGGCGGCCACGCTGAAGGCCCGCTGGACGGAGGCGGGCGTAGCCTATGAAACGCTGCCGTGGCTGCCCGGCTGTCTGGAGCTCTCCGGCGCGGGCGGCATCGAGGATCTGCCCGGCTTCTCCGAGGGCTGGTTCTATGTGCAGGACCCGGCTGCCCGGCTTGCCGTTCTCGCCGCGGGGCTGACGCCCGGCATGACCGTGCTGGACTGCTGCGCCGCGCCGGGCGGGAAGAGCTTTGCCGCCGCGATGGAAATGAAGAACCAGGGAAAAATCCTCGCCTGCGACCTGCACGCCCATAAGCTCTCGCTCATCGAGCGCGGCGCGGCCCGTCTGGGCATTACGATCACGCAGACGCTCGAGCAGGACGCGTCCGCGCCCCGGCCAGAATGGGAGGGGAAGATGGACGCCGTGCTCGCCGACGTGCCATGTTCCGGCCTTGGCGTGATCCGCAAGAAGCCCGACATCCGCTATAAGCGGACGGACGAGCTGACGCGTCTCCCGGAGATCCAGTCGGCGATCCTCGGAAACGTCTGCCGCTATGTGAAGCCCGGCGGCGTGCTGCTGTACAGCACCTGCACAATCCTGCCGCGGGAAAACGAAGACGTCGTCTCGGCGTTCCTCCGGTCACATCCCGAATTCTCCGCCGAGTCCATGCCGCTGCCCGCGGCGCTGAACCTGCCGAACGCCGGCATGGCGACGCTGCTGCCCTGTGAGCACGGGACGGATGGTTTCTTCCTGGCCCGGCTGAGGAAAAAAGCATGAAACAGGACATCAAATCCATGACGCTCGCCGAGCTCACGGACGATTTTTCCAGAATGGGCCTGCCCGCGTTTCGGGCAGAACAGGTCGTTTCCTGGCTCTACCGGGGCGCCCGCAGCTTTGATGAAATGACCAATCTTTCAAAAGACTTGCGCTCGACCCTCTCAGAAGCGTATAATATCACCACGCCCGCCGTCGTGCGCAGGCAGATTTCCGCGCAGGACGGCACGATGAAATATCTCTGGCGCCTTGCGGACGGCAACTGTGTCGAGACCGTCCTCATGCGCTACCGGTACGGCAATTCTGTCTGCATCTCCTCGGAGGTCGGCTGCCCGATGGGCTGCAAATTCTGCGCCTCCACGCTGGGCGGCCTCATCCGCCGCCTCACGGCTTCGGAGATGATCGACCAGGTGCTCTTTGCCGGGCTTGATTCGGGCCTGCCCATCTCGCATGTCGTGCTCATGGGCATCGGCGAGCCGCTGGACAATCTGGAGAACGTGCTCCGCTTTCTCGAGCTTGCCAACAGCCCCGAAGGACTGAACATCGGTATGCGCCATATCAGCCTCTCCACCTGCGGCCTGGTCGACCGCATCGATGAACTGGCGGAGAAGAAGCTTCAGCTGACCCTTTCCGTTTCGCTGCACGCCCCGGACGACGAGTCCCGCAGCAAAATCATGCCGGTCAACCGGCGCTACAACGTGGAAACTTTGCTGGACGCCTGCCGCCGGTATTTTGAAAAGACCGGAAGACGGGTATCCTTTGAATATACCATGATCGACGGCGTCAGCGACAGTCCCCGCCAGGCGGAGCTGCTCGCGTCCCGCCTGCGCGGGATGGCCGCGCACGTCAATCTGATCCCGCTCAACCATGTGGAAGAGACGGGACTTCATCCGAGCAGCCGTCAGGCCGTCGCCGCGTTCCAGGCGGTTCTGGAAAAGCACGGCATTCCCGCGACGGTGCGGCGCTCGCTCGGCGGCGACATCGACGCGTCCTGCGGCCAGCTCCGCAGGAAATTCGAACGCGAAGACCATGAACAGGAGGACTGAGCATGGAAGCATGGGGCCTGACCGATCTGGGCAACGTAAGGAGCCAGAATCAGGATTATTACGACATCGTCTCTCTTGGCAAGGAGTGCCTCCTTGCCGTAGTCTGTGACGGCATGGGCGGCGCGAAATCCGGAAACGTGGCAAGCCGCCTTGCCGCGGAGGTATTCGTCGGCGAGGTCAAGCGGAGCTACCGCCCGGAGATGAGTGCCGAAGCATTGGGCGATATGCTCCGCGAAGCCGTAGAGCTTGCAAACAGTTCTGTCTTTGAGCAATCCAAGCTGGGCAACGACTTCTCCGGTATGGGTACCACGCTCGTAACCGCGGCCGTACGGGAGGACATGGCGGTCATCGCCAATGTGGGTGACAGCCGCGCGTATCTGATCGGCAAGGACGGCATCCGTTTTGTCACGGTGGATCACTCGCTGGTGGAGCTGATGGTGCAGCGCGGGGAGCTGACCCGGGAGCAGGCCAAGAGCCACCCCGGCAAAAATTTGATTACCCGTGCGGTTGGTACGGAGCAATCCGTGGAATGTGACATTTATCAGCAGAAGCTCGGCCGGGGAGACCAGCTGCTGCTGTGTTCCGACGGTCTCTCCAACGCAATGGCGGATCAGGAGATCCTGTTCGAGGTGCTGCACGGCGTCCACAAAGAGGGCTGCTGCCAGCGCCTGCTGGACATTGCAAAGAGCAGAGGCGCGCCGGACAATGTGACCGTGGTTCTGGTTACGGTCTGACCGGCGCTTGCCGGATTTGACATTAGGAGGAGCTTCTTATGGATAAATACATAGGCAGGCTGCTGGATAACCGATATGAGATTCTTGAGGTCATCGGAACCGGAGGCATGGCCGTGGTCTACAAGGCCATGTGCCATCGGCTCAACCGTCTCGTGGCCATCAAGGTGCTCAAGGACGAATATTCGCAGGATGCCGAGTTCCGCCGCCGTTTCCACGCGGAATCGCAGGCGGTCGCGATGCTCTCGCATCCCAATATCGTCAGCGTGTACGACGTTTCGCACTCTGGCGACATCGACTACATCGTGATGGAATTGATCGACGGCATCACGCTCAAGCAGTATATGGAGCAGAAGGGCGCGCTCAACTGGCGCGAGGTGCTGCATTTTTCCACGCAGATCGCCAAGGCGCTCGAGCATGCCCACAGCCGCGGGATCATCCACCGCGACATCAAGCCCCACAACATCATGATCCTCAAGGACGGCAGCGTGAAGGTCGCCGATTTCGGCATCGCGCGTATTACCTCCGCGCAGAGCACGCTCACGCGCGAGGCGCTCGGCTCGGTGCACTACATCTCGCCCGAGCAGGCGCGCGGCAGCCGGGTGGACAACCGTTCCGACCTCTATTCTCTCGGCGTCGTCATGTACGAGATGCTCACCGGCCGGCCCCCGTTTGACGGGGATTCGCCCGTGGCCGTGGCCATCCAGCACATCAATGCCACGCCCAACATGCCCTCCGAGCTCAATCCATCCATTCCGAGAGGCCTTGAGCAGATCACGATGCACGCAATGACCGCGGACATCAACCGCCGCTATGCTACCGCCACGCAGATGCTCTCCGACCTGGAGGAGTTCCGCAAGAACCCGAACGTCAGCTTCGACTTCACCGCGCCCGTGAGCGCCGATACCGCCGCGGTGCCCACGATGCCGCGCGCGGCGGAGCGCGTCTCGCAGGCGGAGCGCGCCGCGGCCCGCCCGCCAGAGCGCCGCGAGCGCCGTCAGGAGGAGCCGGAACCGAAAAAGAAGACCAGCAAAGCCGCCTTGATCGCGGGCGTGATCTGCATTGCGCTTGCCGTGTTCGGCATCTGCTATTTCCTCTACAGTTTTTTCTTCAAGGATATGCTCGCCAAGACGAAGGACGTGACCGTGCCGCAGCTTGTCGGCGAGCAGTACGACAAGATCGATCCGAAGGACGCCGACCTCGCCGATTTTGAGATCGTCGCAGAGTCGTGGGTCAACGATGACAAGGCGCCATACGGCCAGGTGCTTGACCAGGACCCCGCCGCCGGTTCTACTGTGAAGCAAGGCACCAAAATCAAGCTGACGGTCTCCCTCGGCCAGGAGACGGACAAGATGCCCGATGTCACGGGCTATACCTCGGCGAACGCCGAGAACGTCCTCAAGAGCCTTAACGTCAATGTGACCGTTCAGAAAAATTCCGTCAGCGACGACAAGGTGGAAAAGGATAAGGTCATCTCTACCGATCCGGTCGGAGGCACCACGCTGAAGGACGGTCAGACCGTCATACTCACGATCAGCAGCGGCCCCGAAGAGGAACCGGTCAAGGTTCCTGAGCTGCGCGGGCTCGACATCAAGGAGGCGCTCAGTTCTCTCAAGGACGCAGGCTTTACCAGCCAGAGCAACATCACCTATGTCGAAAGCGAGCTTCCCAAGGACACCGTGACCTATCAGAGCGTCGATCAGGGCACGGAAGTCAAGCCCGATACCGTTATCAATCTCCAGGTTTCACAGGGCCCGGCGGAAACGGAGTCCGAGACGGTATCCGAGACCCAATCCGCCGCAGCCACAACTGCGACAGAAACTCAGGCGGCGACGGAGCCCGTCAAACATGAAAAAACCCTCAAGATCAAGCTGCCCGAAGGCGACGGAACCGTGACCGTCTCCCTGCGCGTGGGCGACAGCAGCTACGGCGAGCCGTTCTCCGCGAACTGCGCGGACGGGACGATCAGCGTGGCCGTCGCCGGCACGGGCGTACAGCAGGTCGGCATCTATTTCGACGGCGTGCTCAGCGATACGCAGACAGTCGATTTTGACAGCTGATATGCCGGAGGGACTTCTCATCAAAGCCCTCAGCGGCTTTTACGATGTATGGACAGACAGCGGCGCGACCGTGACCTGCAAGGCGCGCGGCCGTTTCCGCAACGAGAATCTCTCGCCCCTCGTCGGCGACCGGGTGACGATTTCCGGGACGGGAAAGACGGGGATGATTGAGTCGGTTCTGCCCCGAAAAAATTGGTTTGTCCGCCCGGCGGTCGCCAACCTGGACGCACTCGTGATGCTCGTCTCAGGAGCAATCCCGGTGACGGAGCCGTTCCTCATCGACCGAATCACGGCCATCGCGGGCAACCAGAACGTGCCGGTCATCCTGTGCGTCAACAAGTGCGATCTGAACGAAGGCCGTGAGCTGCGCCGCGTCTATGCTCACGCCGGTTACCGCGTCATCGCGACCAGCGCCGAAACAGGCGAGGGCGTTGAGGAACTGCGCGCAGCCATCTCGGGCGGCGTCGTAGCGTTCACCGGAAACTCCGGCGTCGGCAAGAGCAGCATTTTAAACCGGCTCGACCCCGACTTCCGCCTGAAGACCGGCGAGGTATCCGACAAGCTCGGCCGCGGCCGCCACACGACGCGCCACGTCGAGCTCTACCGTCTTGCGGGCGATACCTGGGCGGCCGACACGCCGGGATTTTCCTCCTTTGACACGGAGCGCATGGATCTCGTTCTGAAAGAAAACCTCCAGTATGCGTTCCCCGATTTCGGGCCATACCTTGGAAAATGCCAGTTCCACGACTGCGCGCACCTCAAGGAGCCCGGCTGCGAGATCCTGGCCGCCGTAGAGAACGGAACGCTTGAAAAGAGCCGGCACGAGAGCTATGTCAGGCTCTACGAACGGGCAAAGGAGATCAAACAGTGGGAACTGAAATAGCGCTCATTTTCGGCTCTTCGCCCTGCGGGAGCTGGGAATTTCTGCAGCCCTACCGCGGTGCGGCGCACGTCGTCTGTGCAGACGGCGGCCTTCTTATGGCCGAAGAGGCCGGGTTCCGCCCGGATGAGTACGTCGGTGACAGCGACTCCGGCGGCGCGCCGCGCGAGGGGCTGCCCGCCATTCTGCTCCCGCCGGAAAAAAACCTGACCGATCTTCAGGCGGCCTATGAGCGCACACGGGACGAGGGCTACCGCGAGATCGTCCTGACCGCCTGCACAGGCGGACGGCAGGATCATCACATCGCCAATCTCCAGCTTCTTGAGACTGCCCGGCGCGACGGCATCCGCGCAAGGATTCTCGACCCCTGGAACGAGATCCTGTTTCTGGAGGAAGAGAGCATCACATTCCGGTGCGACGGGTTCCGCTATTTTTCGCTTCTTCCCGCCGATCGCGAGCTGCGCGGCGTGACGATCACCGGGGCCAAATACCCACTGGAGAACGTCGTGGTTCACCGGGGCGACAGCCTGACCGTCAGCAACGAGAGCCTCGGCGGAGACGTCTCCGTTACTATCGGTCGGGGGAGCGCCTGGCTGATTCTCGCCGGACGAAAATAAGAACAAGAATCAGCCGCCTTCCGCGTATACTGATGCGGGGGGTGGCTTTTATGTGTCGGCGTAATTGTAATCTCGGTCTGGTTTTGATCTCCATCGGCGCGACGCTGCTGATCTCTCTGATTATGCCGCGCTGCTTCTGGGTGGCGCTGGTGGGCGCCATGCTGATCGTGGCGGGCTACTGTCTCGTCCAAAAATAGGGGTGTTGCGCAAACTTGCGGCATAACGTTGTCCCACTCCGCGTATATAGTTCCATAGGATGATACAAGGAGTGAGGACAATGGAGCTGGCATTTGAGACCAAAACCATCCCCTGCCTGCAAGAGATTCTCCGCGAGACCGTCTCGCAGGAGGAAACCTCGGAAACCATCGTGCCGGACAGCTTCCCGGACGTCGCGCGGGTTCTGGACTGCTTCGGCACCGTGATCCTGCGGGCAAAGGAATTCCGAACAGGAGGCATCAGCGTAAGCGGCGGTGTCCAGACCGGTGTGACCTACGCGCCGGAGGACGGAAGCGCCCCCCGGACACTGCATCTCTATGTTCCGTTCACCATCCGCGTGGAAAACGACGGCATCAAAGAAAAGACAAAAGCGATCGCGGACTGCCGCCTCCGCTCGGTGGATGCGCGGGCGGTCAATCCGCGCAAGCTTATGGTGCGCGTAAACCTGACCGGAACGATCACAGCCTGGGAACCGGCGGAGATCGAAACCTATGACTATACGCCGGAGCCCGGGAGCGATCTCCAGCTGCGGAAGACTGCTTATCCGGTCGTCCACCCGATGGAGACGGCGGAAAAGCCCTTCGCCGTCAACGAAGAGGCGGAACTGCCCGCAGGCCGTCCCGCCATGCAGGAGCTCTGCAAATATGCGGTCGATCTCGCGGTGAACGAGTCCAAGCTCGTGGGAAACAAGGGCGTGTTCAAGGGAACCGCCGGCATCAAGCTGCTCTATCTGACGCCGGAGGGAGAGCCGGCGGTCTGGATGTTCCAGCTCCCGTTTTCACAGTATGTGGAGTTCGACCATGAGTACGGCGGGGAGGAGGAACTCCAGATCGTTCTCGCACCCACGGACGCGAGTGTGGAGGATGCGAACGGGCAGGGGAAACGTGTGCTTGTGAGTCTTCAGGTGCTCGCCCAGTGTTCCGTGGTCGGTACGCAGACGGTCGGCGTGCTCGAGGACGCGTACAGCCTGAGCCGCGAATTCAAGCCAAACTGGACGGAACTGGCGCTCGGCGGCCGCCTCGACCGGCAGAAGCTCAGCGAAAACGTCCGAACCTCCGTGGAGGCGCCGGCGCGCGGCGTGATCGACACGCAGCTCTATCTGGACGCACCCGTGCAGCGCAGGGAGGACGACACGGTCGTCATCAGCGTTCCGATCACGGCAAACACTGTCTATGTGGACGACAACGGCGAGCTGCAGCAGAATCTTTCCCGCTTTGAGGCCTCCTGCCGAACGGAGCTCGCGCCGGGCTGCGTCTGCCGCGCGTCGGCCTCGCTTCCGTCGGAGGCGTCCGCCGTCCCCGCGGGCGAGGGGATGGAGATCCGCTGCCTCGTTGAATTCACCGTGGACTCCATGAGCGGCGGAGGGGTCCGGGCGCTCAGCGGGGGCCAGCTCGGAGACGAGCCTCTGCCAAATGCCGACCGGCCCTCGGTCATTCTCCGGCAGGCCGCGCCGGACGACAGCCTCTGGAGCATCGCCAAGAGCTGCCGCACCACGACGGAGGCGGTCAAAAAAGCAAACGACCTCGCGGACGATAACGCGAGACTGACCGGAATGCTGCTGATTCCGGTCGTGAGAGCTTGACGCCGGGGGCGCCGCCTGTGTGGCGGCGCCCCCGTATTTTGCCGTTTTTCGGGGAAATCGGAGCATTTGCGGCACAACAGGGGGAGAAGGTTGACAATCCCGTCGGCAGAGGGTACAATAAAGATAAATGAGCGTCATATTGCACAAAATTACTGCTTTCTTTTAGAAAGGATGAACAAAATGCGGGGAATCCCCTCCACCGTTACCGACATTCGCAAACGCGTTTTTACCGAGGTGGCCCGGCTTGCCTACGAGGGCGGCGATTATACCAGAATGGAGTCGCTTCCCTTTGTGATCTCTCCCGGCGAGATCGCCGCGCACCGGGAATCCATCTTCCTCGAGCGCGCCATTGCGGGCGAGCGTGTGCGCCTCGCCATGGGTCTGCCGCTCCGCCCGGTGAACGAACACACTCTCCTCTCGGACGGCGTGAATGAGAGCGCCATTGCGGAAAAATATTATGATCCCCCTCTCATCAACATCATCAAGTTCGCGTGCAATGCCTGTCCTCCGCGTCAGTACCGCGTGACGGAATTCTGTCAGGGCTGTCTGGCGCAGGCATGCCGCGAGGTGTGCCCGAAAGGCGCCATCCAGATCCGCCACGGCAAGTCCGAGATCGACCAGAGCAAGTGCATCAAGTGCGGCAAGTGCGCCGAGGCCTGCCCGTATCACTCGATTCTCCAGCTCGAGCGGCCCTGCGTCAGAGCGTGCGGCATGGACGCCATCGGCTCGGATGAATACGGCCGTGCGGAGATCGACCAGAACAAGTGCGTCTCCTGCGGCATGTGTCTCGTCAACTGCCCGTTTGGCGCGATCGTGGACAAGGGGCAGATCTTCCAGCTCATCCACTCCATCAAGCGCGGCGACAAGGTCATCGCGATTCTCGCCCCGGCGTTCGTGGGCCAGTTCGGCCCGTACTCCACGCCGGAGCGCATGACCGCCGCCATGAAGCGCCTCGGGTTCGACCATGTGACAGAGGTGGCCGTCGGCGCCGACCTGTGCACGATTGACGAGGCGAAAGATTTCCTGGACAAAGTACCGGAGAACCAGCCGTTTATGGCAACCTCCTGCTGCCCCGCGTGGTACACCATGGCTACCAAGCTCTATCCCGATCACGCTCAATGCATCTCCATGGCACTCACGCCCATGGTGCTCACCGCGCGGCTGGAGAAAAAGAAGTATCCCGGCAGCAAGGTCGTCTTTGTCGGCCCCTGCGCCGCGAAAAAGCTCGAGGCCAGCCGCAAGGACATTCGCAGCGACGTGGACTTTGTCCTGACTTTCGAAGAGCTGCAGGGTATGTTCGAGGCAAAGAACGTCAAATTCGAGGAGATCGGGGAGGATGAGTATGTGCCGCTCACCGAGGGCACCGGCGGCGGGCGCGGCTTCGCGGTCGGCGGCGGCGTGGCCGACGCGGTGGCGGACGTGATCCACGCCTGGTATCCCGACCGGGAGGTCAAGCTGAGCCGGGCGGAAGGACTGCGCGACTGCCGCAAGCTCCTCACGATGGCGACGAAGACCCACAAATACGACGGTTACCTGCTCGAGGGGATGGGCTGCCCGGGCGGCTGCGTCGGCGGCGCGGGTACCATCCGGCCCATCGAGAAATCGTCCGAGCTGGTCTCCCGCTATAAGAAGGAAGCCCCCCAAAGCAACGCGCTCGACTCAAAATATGAGGCCGAACTGTCTTCGCTGGACTGATATATGGTGCCTTGGGATCTCATCAGGCAGGAAAAATGTTCAAACAATGTTCCTGCTCTCGTCATACATTTTTCATAAATTGGCGATATGATGAGACCATAAAAAAATCAAGAACACCAAGGAGTGAGTTCTTTATGTTTGAAAACAACGAATATGTCTCTTATCATTTTGAGCCCGATGGCTCCGAACCAAATGATTCTCCGAGGAACGATTTCCACAGCGCGCCCTCCGGTCCCGAGCCTGAAAAGCCCAAAAAGAAGAAGCACGGCGGTGCCAAGCTTGTAGCGGTCGCTTTGAGCTGCGCCATCCTCGGCGGTGTCGGCGGCGGAGCGATCGTCTCCAGCCAGTTTTCAGCGAAGCTCAATCAGATCACAGCCGCTCAGGCTGTCCAGACCTCCGCTGCGGGTAGCAAGGCCAGCGCCGTCGTGACCAACGTCGTCCAGCATACCAACACCGGCGATAAGGATCTCACTCCCCAGGAGGTCTACAACAAATATGTGGATACGGTCGTCGGCATCACCACCTCCGGCGTGACCACCAACGTCTTCGGTCAGGAGACCGAGTTTGCCGCCTCAGGTTCCGGCTTCATCATCTCGGGCGACGGCTACATCGTCACAAACAACCACGTGATCGCTGACGCTACAAGCGTCAAGGTCGCCCTCCACAGCGGCAAGACCTACGACGCCAAGGTCATCGGCGGCGACGCCAGCAACGACGTCGCGCTGCTCAAGATCGAAGCGACCGGACTTCCCACGGCCGCCATCGGAGACTCCGACAGCATCGCGGTCGGAGATCAGGTCGCCGCGATCGGCAATCCGCTCGGCGAGCTGACCTATTCCCTGACGGTCGGCTACGTCAGCGCGCTCGACCGTGAGATCAACGCCGACGGCACCCCGATCAATATGCTCCAGACCGACGCGGCCATCAACTCCGGCAACTCCGGCGGCCCGCTGTTCGACATGAACGGCAACGTTATCGGCATTACCTCCGCCAAGTATTCCGGCTCCACCTCCACCGGGACGAGCATCGAGGGCATCGGCTTCGCCATCCCCATCAACGATGCCATTTCCATTGTCAACGATCTTAAGACCTACGGCTATGTGACCGGTCAGGCATATCTCGGCATCTCCGTGAAGGATCTCGACACCACTACCGCGCAGTATTACAGCCTGCCGGCAGGCTGCTATGTGGCCAGCGTTGCCGACGGCAGCTGCTCGGCGAAATCCGGACTTAAGAACGGTGATATCATCACCGCGTTGAACGACACTGCGGTTGCCAGCTATACCGATCTTGTCGGCGCGCTCAAGCAGCACAAAGCCGGCGAGACGATCACTCTGAAGATTTACCGCGCCGGCCAGACGCTCAGCCTCAAGGTAAAGCTCGACGAGAAGCAGCCTGAGAAGACAAAGGCTCCCGCCCCCGGCAGCCAGAACGGCACCCAGCAGAACGGCCAGAATTCCCAGAATCAGCAGGGCTCTCAGGGCCAGCAGAGCGGTCAGCAGCAGAGCGGTCAGCAGCAGAGCGGCTCCGGCTCGGAGCAGGATCCCTTCGGCGAGTTCTTTAACAACTTCTTCAACGGTCAGAACGGTTAACTGCCGTTCCCGGGAGACGGACGTGAGAGCGCCCGTCTCCTTTTTTACCGTTTGGCTTTGCAATGGTTGCATTTTATGCCTCGCTTTGTTAAGATAAGATGATTCAAGACGGTGACGGAGGAGTATTTCTGTGTTTCGTGTGATCAAAACAGAGGGCGCTGCCCGCCGCGGTGAGTTTACCTGCCCTCACGGTACGGTTCAGACGCCCGTTTTTATGAATGTCGGCACGCAGGGAGCCATCAAGGGTGCCCTGAGCGCACGCGACCTGCGCGACATCGGCTGTCAGGTCGAGCTCTCCAATACCTACCATCTGCACCTGCGCCCCGGCGATGAGGTCGTGCGAGACCTTGGCGGCCTGCACCGATTCATGACCTGGGACGGCCCGATCCTCACCGATTCGGGAGGATTTCAGGTTTTCTCTCTGGCAAGCCTGCGGAAGATCCGGGAAGAGGGCGTCAGCTTCGCCTCCCATATTGACGGCCATGCGATCTTCATGGGCCCGGAAGAGAGCATGCGCATCCAGTCCAACCTTGGCTCTGACGTCGCGATGGCGTTTGACGAATGCGTGAAGAACCCCTCGCCGTATCCCTACGTCAAGGAGTCCTGCGAGCGCACCTATCGCTGGCTTGAGCGCTGCCAGACCGAGCTGACCCGACTCAGCGCGATGCCCGACGCGGTCAACCCCGGTCAGGTTCTCTTCGGCATCAATCAGGGCGGCACGTTTGAGGATCTGCGCGTCCGGCACATGAAGGAGATCGCCGGGCTCGATCTGCCGGGCTATGCCATCGGCGGTCTCGCGGTAGGGGAGCCTACCGAGGTGATGTACCGCATGATCGAGGCTGTGGAGCCATGGATGCCCGCCAGCCGCCCGCGTTACCTGATGGGTGTCGGAACACCCACAAACATTATTGAGGGCGTGGCGCGCGGTGTGGACTTCTTCGACTGCGTTATGCCCGCGCGCAACGCGCGGCACGCGAAGCTCTTCACCTGGAGCGGCACGATGAACCTGAAAAACGCCCGCTACGAACGGGACGGCAGCCCCGTCGACCCGCTGTGCGACTGCCCGGTCTGCCGGCGCTATTCCCGCGCTTATCTCCACCATCTCTTCAAGGCGGAGGAGATGCTGGCCATGCGCCTGAGCGTTATGCACAATCTTTATTTTTACAACAAGCTTGCCGCGCGCATCCGCGAGGCGCTGGACGCGGGCAATTTTGCGGCTTTCCGAGCGGAATACTCAGAAAAGCTGACTTCAAAAATCTGTCCGTGAACTCTTGAAATCCCTGCCGTATCCCGGTATAATAACCATATTATTTGAACGGAGGAAGCCAAATGAACTCTGAAACCATGTCTACCATACTGATGTTCGCCGTGCTGATCCTGGTATTCTATTTCTTCCTGATCCGGCCGGAGAACAAGAAGAAAAAGCAGGCCGAGGCCATGCGCAGTTCCCTGAAGGTCGGTGACAGCATCACGACCATCGGCGGCATTATCGGCACGATCTGCCATATCGCGGACGACAACATCGTCATCGAAACCAGCGCCGACCGTGTGCGCGTCGAACTGGGCAAGTGGGCCGTCTCCAGCAACGACAGTGCCGCCAAATCCGAGCTGAAAGCCCGTGAGAATGCCCTCGCCGCCGAGAAGGCTGCAAAGGAAGCCAAAAAGAAGGAAAAGAAGTAAACAGATTTCCGAGCCGTCCGCGGGTGATCCGCGGGCGGCTTTTTCTGTCTCCGGTCATACCGCCGGGAATCCGCCGCATATGCTTGTACGGAAAGGGGAGATCATGATGGCAAAAAGGGAGAAAAGACACGGCGGAAATCCGATGCGCAGCGGAATCCTGCTCAGTATTCTGCTCGGCGCTTTGAGCCTACTGCTGACGGCGGGGCTCGGCGCAATCCTGATTTTAAAAGGAGTTCTTCCAGAGAGCGCGGAACCGGTCCTCGCCGCAGCGGCGATCCTGCTGGCGGCCTTTCTCGGCCCGCTGCCGCTCATCCGGGCGGTGGGGGGGAAGCGGCTACCGTGCGCCTATGCCTGCGCCGCCGTTCTTCTGCTGGCCGCCGTTCTGATCCGCTGGTCGTTCTGGGCGACGCGGCCGTTCGGCAGCTGGTACGTTTTTGCGGCTGCCTTTGCCGGTGCCACGCTGGCCGGGCTGATAGCCGGCCGTCCCAAAAAACGAAGAGTCTAATTGTGCAAGTTGTCCTGCAAAACGAAGGGGCGTTTCGGCTGCGAACGCCCCTTCTGATTTTGCAGGAAATCCTGCATTATCAATATTTGCGGTAACGAGGCATAAAAATCCCCCAGATATGGTGTATCTTGGGCTGAATTCACGGCCGTCAGCCCGTTCCTGGTTCAATGGTATACATAATGTTGTAGACATAACATACTGGCATAATATACAAAAAAATTGATTTAAGTGATTTTTCCTTGATATTTCAACGTTTCTGCATTATAGTAATCTCGCTGGTTTCCAAAACGGTAGAAATAATATGAGTGTGGAATTGGGAATGAATCGCCCCCCGGACGGCATAGTCTGTTGTGGGGTGGTTGACATGGCGATAAAGGGACAGCCGATTTTTTCCCGGCGTCTTCGCATGGATTTATTCTTTTTGATTTGGCTCCTTATTTATGCCGCCGGCGCGGGTCTGGGAACGGTCTGGGCGGGACGAGCCTGCCGGTCGGATTCTGCTGCGCTCGGGGAATTCTGCCGGAGCGCGGTTTCGGGCGGGCGCGGCTTTCTCGCCTGTTTTTTGCCGGCGGCGGCGGCGTGTCTGATCGCTCTGCTGCTGAGTTTGTCCGGCTTTCGTTTATTGCTCTGGCCGTTTATGGCCGCGAAGGCGTTTTGCAGCGGCTATGTACTGAGCGTTTTTTATCTGTGTGCGGATCCCATGGTGCGTTTTCCGGCAATTTGCGGGATTGTTTTTCAGTCCGCAATGCTGATGCCGGTTTTTACTTTTTTGTGCTCGTATCCGGGCGGCGCGCGGCCGTTTGAAAAGGGAACAGGGCGGGAGCGTCTGACAGGCTCTTTCGCCGCGTTCGCTTTCCTGGCGCTGGCCGCGTTGGCGGAAACCGGTTTGCTCCGCCGTTTTGCGGGCATATAAATTCTGGAATCTGATTGGAAAAGGAAACGCTGACATGGTCAATCTGATTGGCGGATATGAAGACTATTTGATTCATATCAAGCGCGCATCCGAAAATACCGTCTCGTCCTATCTGAGGGACGTGCGGCAGTACTCGGATTATCTGAATACGGTTGCCGAAGTCAGCATTTCCGAAGCGGACCGCGATACGATTGAGGGATATCTGGTTTGGCTGGGCGAACACGGGAAATCTCAGGCTACCGTTTCCCGTTCACTCGCCTCTCTCAAGAATTTTTACAATTTTCTTGTCTCGACCGGGGAGATCGACGTATGCCCTGTGCGGAACATTCGGCTGGCGCGGGCCGAGAAAAAGCTCCCGCAGATCCTCAGCGGACAGGAGGTCGAGCTGCTGCTCGATCAGCCCAGGTGTACCGACCCCAAGGGCTACCGTGACAAGGCCATGCTGGAGCTGCTGTATGCCACTGGCATTCGCGTAACGGAGCTGATCTCTCTCAACGTGACGGACGTGAGCCTCTCCGGCGGCTTCATCAAATGCGCCAGCGGCGAAAAGGTTCGCATCATTCCTCTCTATCCCGCCGCTGTCAAGGCGCTGAGCGACTACATAGCCGAGGTGCGGCCGCAGCTGATCGCGAGCCCGCTGGAAACATCCCTGTTCGTCAATCTGAGCGGTGAGCGGATGTCCCGCCAGGGCTTCTGGAAGATCATCAAGTACTATCAGGAAAAGGCCCACATTGATAAGGACATTACGCCGCACACACTCCGCCACAGCTTTGCCGCACACCTGCTGGAAAACGGTGCCGATCTTCGCTCCATTCAGGAGATGCTTGGCCACAGTGACATTTCTTCCACGCAGATCTACGCGCAGCTCGTCAAGCAGAATCTGAAATCGGTCTACAACAAGTGCCACCCAAAGGCGCATTAAGAAAAGGAAAAGCCTGACAAAGCCGGAATTTCCGGCCTTGTCAGGCTTTTTTGAATCAACAAAAGGGAAGAGGGGAACGCAAAAAGGCCGCTCAGCCCGCCGTCATGGCTTCCAGAACGGCGTACTGCTGGCTGCTGAGTTCCTTCTTCATTGCAAGTCCCTCGGCGATGTCCACGTCCTTGAGGATGCCGCGTACCGTGCAGATCAGGCGGTTCGTCTTGCCCTCAGCGAGCGTCATCACAGCCTGATAGCCCATGCGCGTAGCCATCACGCGGTCGCGAGCCGATGGCGTGCCTCCGCGCTGAATGTGGCCAAGCACCGTCACACGCGGGTCAAGTCCGATCGCATCCTTGATCTTCTGCCCGACTTCCAGCGCGCTGGCCGCACCCTCAGCCACAACGATCATGTAGTGCGTTTTCCCGTTCAGACGGGCCGTTCGGATTTTTTCCACCACGTCTTTATCAAAATTCAGCGGCTTTTCCGGTACCAGCACAGCCGTCGCGCCGACGGCCAGGCCGACATAGAGAGCCAGATGTCCCGCGTTGCGGCCCATGACCTCTACCACAGAGCAGCGCTCGTGTGACTGCATTGTGTCGCGCAGACGGTCTATGGCCTCGACAGCGGTATTGGCTGCCGTATCGTAGCCGAGCGTGTAGTCCGTGCAGGCGATATCGTTGTCGATCGTAGCCGGGATGCCGACGACTGAGATGCCGCGCTCGGAAAGGGCGAGCGCGCCGCGGAAGGTGCCGTCGCCGCCGATGGCGACGATACCCTCCAGACCGAGCAGCTTACAGATGTCGGCGGCCTTACGCTGACCCTCCTCGGTCATAAATTCCTGGCTGCGGGCGGTATAAAGGATCGTGCCGCCGCAGTTAATGATATGGTTAACGCTGTCCGCGTCCATTTTGATGATGTCGCCGTTGATGAGGCCATTCCAGCCGCGACGAATGCCGATACAGTCGATCCCGCGATAGACGCATGTCCGTACGACCGCGCGGATCGCCGCGTTCATGCCGGGGGCATCGCCGCCACTGGTCAAAACACCGATGCGTTTCACTGCGCTTTTCAAAAAAACACCTCCATAAATCAGAGCCGGGCGCCAAAAACGACTGAAGCGGGACGAAGTCTTTAATCGTCCGGCTGACGTAGAGCGGCGCTGCTGCGCTCGCGCTCCGTGACTCTATTTTAAGTTCTTTGTGTGAAAAAGTAAACCCAAAATTTTGCAAAACGCCGTCAAGCGGTAATTCGAGTGCAAATTTTTGTGCGCATACCGTATCTTTTCTGCGCGGAAGGGGGGGACGAAACGGATGAACCGCGCGGACTACTGACACCGGCCATAGCTGTTCGGGCGGACCTTGTCCGCCTACTTGATATTGGGACAGTGCGTGCTCGGCCTGTAGGAAGGTCAAGTGCCCGCGGTCGCAGTATCGGTGCATGTATTGGGACGACTGCGCCGGGCCGACGCTGGACTGTGTGTTTTTCGAGAACAAGTATATCGCGATACGGTTCAAGGTCAAGCGGGCGCATCACAAAACGGTGTCGGTCGCGCACCTGCTGCGCCTTCAGGAAACGCTCAACGAAATCCTCGGCCCGGCAGAAGCTCCGGAAAAGCCGCTTACTGAGTTCCAGCGTTTGAAGCAGGAGTATCAGGCCAGCTTGACGGAAGCTAAAAAAAGTGCGATACTGGAAGACGAGAACTCAGGGAAGGAGTAGAGACTCCGCTATGCCGAACTGTCAAATTATGGCAACCAACGCAACAAAATAAAGATTTTGTTGCGTTAAGTCCGCATTCTGAGTATTTCGGCCGTCAAGGGGGCTCTGACTGGGGTAATGCCTTACGATCAGGACTGCCCGCAGATCCTGCGGGACTTTCTTTCTTATCACGAGAACATCAAGGGACAATCCAAAAAAACGGTTTCCGAATACTATCTTGACCTTCGGATGTTCCTTCGGCTGATGAAGCTGATGAAAAACGAAATGCCGTACAATACCGACCTCGAGACGATCTCAATAAAAGATGTCGATCTGGAATTCGTCCGAAAGATTACGATGACGGACATCTACGACTTTCTCAGCTATCTTTCCAACGACAGAGTCAAAAACGAGGATACCTTTTCTCAGGAGCGCGGCATTGGTGCGGCCGCGCGCGCGCGGAAGCTCTCAGCGATCAAATCCTTTTACAAGTACCTCACAGTGCGCACCAAGCAGCTTGACGTCAATCCCGTGCAGGATCTGGAGTTTCCCAAAATCCGACGCGCTCTGCCCAAGTATCTGACGCTCGAGCAGTCCAAGGCGCTGCTGAAGGCTGTGGACGGGCCAAATGACAAACGGGATTTCGCCATTCTCATGATCTTCCTGAACTGCGGAATTCGCCGCGCGGAGCTGGTCGGGCTGAATATGAGCGACATCTACGAGGATCGCATTCGCGTTGTCGGCAAGGGCAACAAGGAGCGAATCGTCTACATGGGCTCCGCATGCCGACGCGCAATCGACGAATATTTCCCCGAACGCAACAAAATTGTGCTCACCGACAACCGGGCGCTTTTCGGTTCGCGCGATCACAACCGGATCAGCGTCTCCGCCGTTCACCGGATCGTGAAAAAGCACCTCGCGGCGGCCGGGCTGGACGCGTCGCAGTTCTCCGCGCACAAGCTGCGCCACACCGCGGCAACGCTGATGCTCTCCGGCGGCGTGGATGTCAAGACCGTTCAGGAGGTGCTTGGCCACGAGCACCTGAACACAACGGAGATTTACACGCACATCGAAAGCACTGAACTGAAGATCGCCGCAGAGGCCAATCCCCTCTCCAAGGTAAAGATCGAGCCTAAATAAGCAAAAGTGCCGTCTTGCAAGACGGCACTTTTTGTAATTATTTGTAATTTATAGGGATATTTCGATTGCTTCCCGAATATTCCGCACGCGCAAAAGCTCCAGTCCATCGGGCGCCGCGGTCTTCTCACTCCCCTGCCGCGGGATCACGCACCGGCGGAAGCCGAGGCGGGACGCCTCGGAAAGACGCTGGGCAAGATTGGAAACCGCACGGATTTCGCCGGTCAGGCCCACTTCGCCCATGGCGGCGAGACTGTCATCCACCGGCTTGTCCCGCAGGCTCGACGCAACCGCGATGACGACCGGCAGGTCGGCGGCGGGCTCGTCCAGCCGGAGACCGCCGATCACGTTGATGTAGGCGTCGCTTGTGCTGAGATTCATTCCGCCGCGCTTTTCCAACACGGCCAACAGCAGCGCGGCGCGGTTGAAGTCGAAGCCGTCTGTCGTGCGGCGCGGCACGTTGAAAGACGTCCGCGTGACAAGCGCCTGAACCTCCGCGAGGACGGGACGCGTGCCCTCCATCGCACAGGCTACACAGGTGCCCGGCGCGCCGAGCGGCCGCCCGGCCAGCAGCATCTGCGAGGGATTCGGCACTTCGCGAAGGCCCTCGTCCATCATCTCGAAGACGCCTAGCTCGTTGGTGGAGCCAAAGCGATTTTTTTCTGCGCGCAGCAGGCGGTAATTTGTGTTACGGTCGCCCTCAAAGTAGAGCACGCAGTCCACCATATGCTCGAGCACCTTGGGGCCGGCGATCGCACCCTCCTTGTTGACATGGCTGACAACAAACACTGTGATGCCGCTGGACTTTGAAAGCCTCATCAGCGACATCGTGCAGTCCTTTACCTGGGAAATACTGCCGGGAGGTGAGGCGTTTTCGTCGTTGTAGAGCGTCTGGATGGAATCGACGATCAGGACATCGGGTTTGAGCGCCTCGGTGTGGGAAAGAATCGAATTGATATTTGTCTCAGAGAGGACATAGAGCGGCTCACAGCTCACATGCAGACGGCCGGCGCGCATCTTGAGCTGCCGCTCGCTCTCTTCACCCGAGACGTAGAGAACGCTGCGCGTCCGGCAGAGGTCTGTGCAGATCTGGAGCAGCAGCGTGGATTTGCCGATGCCGGGTGCACCGCCTACCAGCACGAGTGAGCCGCTCACGGCCCCGCCGCCGAGCACGCGGTCAAGTTCATGAAGGCCGGTGGAATAGCGGATCTCGTCGGCCCCCTCGACCTCGCCGAGGTGCTTGGGGCGTGAGAGCGCCGCGGCGGCCGCCGAGTCCCGGGACGAAACCGATGCCGCCTTTTGTGACGGCTGCTCGATAATCGTGTTCCACGCGCCGCAGGAGGGGCATCTCCCCTGCCATTTCATGGTCTCGTTGCCGCAGTTCGTGCAGAAAAATACGGTTTTAGATTTCATTCTTCTCTTTTCCGCTTACCCATGCGGCGATTCCGTCCGCAATCGCCAGGGTCAGCTTCTTTTGATAGTCCGGCGTCTGCAAAAGCCGATCCTCCTCCCGGTTGGAGAGAAAACCGCACTCGACCAGAACGCCGGGACATTGGATATGGTTCATCAGATAGACGCTGTCGGCGCGTTTGACTTTGCGGTGATTATTCGGGTCGACCAGAGCGCGCAGTGATGCCTGAACGTTCTCCGCCAGCTCCTGGCTTCCGTCCGTCGGTGCAAAAAACACCTGTGCGCCGGCGTATTTTCCATCGGAAAATGTGTTCTGGTGGATGCTCAGCAGCAGTGCGCCCGGCGTTTCGCCGACCAGCTTGACGCGGTTTTTGAGGTCGGACACCTTTTTTTCGCTGATCGTTTTCGCCGAGGAGTCGTAAACTGCCTCGTCCCCGGTGCGCACCATGCGCGTGCGGTATCCCAGAAAGGCGAGCAGATCGTCGGCACGGTGGGCGATCTCCAGATTGATCCGGCTCTCCCGAGCACCGGAGATCGACGTGGCGCCGCCGTCCTCGCCGCCGTGCCCCGCATCGATGACGACGCACAGCGGCGGCTCCTCGAGCGCGGCGGCCTCACGAGCCACATAAGACCTCATGGCGGCAACCGTCCCGGCGACCGTCAGCACCGCGGCCAGCGCCGCGAGAACCACCATACGTCCCCATTTCATACACAACACCCCAGATTAATGTATGGCCCGTAAGACCGAAACATGACGCGCAGGAACTGTGCGTTGATTATTCCCGTGCAGGTATTGTCAGCATGGGGACATAGCACCCCAGCTTTGAGTTTTGTGTATTGTAATATATATTATAGTACAAAACCGGCGCGTTGGGAAGATGCTTTGCGGGAATTGAGTTGTTCTGCGGGAACCTGTCGAATCCTTCCGGCATAGACTGAACCGGAATGAAATTCCAGATTTCTTTGGAGGAGGAACCCAAGTTGGACGAAGGAACAAACCTTCAGCCGGTGCAAGCACAGGCGCCGGCCTGCCCGCAGACGCAAGGGCAGCTCCCTGCCTGCGCGCCGCTGGCCAACCCTTACGTACCGTATCAGCAGAAAAACCCTACGGTTTATCCCGTGCGGCGCGGCATGATCCGCGGAACACTGTTTCCGGGGCTCGACCTGCCGTTCATGGGCCTTGTCAACCGGACGGAAAAAACAACACCGCTCAACGAGCTGCAGGCGCTCTGCTTCTCGCTCGGCGAGCTGGGACTTTACCTGGACACTCATCCGGATGATACGCAGGCACTGGAGCTGTTCAACCAGTACAATACGCTGTACCGGGACGGCGTCGAGGCGTATGAGAAGACCTACGGCCCACTGCTGCAGAATAACGCAGCACAGGACGGCTCCTACACCTGGCTGAACAATCCGTGGCCCTGGGACTATCAAAAAGCAGGAGGCGAAGGCTGATGTTTGTCTATGAAAAGAAGCTCCAGTACCCGGTCAATATTGTCAATACCAACCCGAGGCTGGCAGCCATTATTATCACCCAGTACGGTGGACCTGACGGCGAACTCGGCGCGTCGCTGCGGTATCTTTCCCAGCGTTACGCCATGCCCTACCCCGAGCTCAAGGGGCTTCTGACCGATATTGGTACAGAAGAATCCGGCCGCTTTGATTATCCGTAAGCCACAAAGAAGAAGAAAAAAAGTATAATTTACCCGAACGATGGAACCGGGTCAAATGGCACGGCTGAAATTGCGCATTTTCAGAGGCTTCGCCAATGCTGTGTAGGTTTCTCTATTCTTCATTCCACCAGCCCGTATTTGATCTTGATGCGGTCGAGCTTATCGAGCATTGGCTCAGCGGTGAACCAGAGGAAAAATGCGGAGGCGGCAGCGCGAACAAGATCCCATGGGAAGCCGGAGATGTAGTAGGTCATAAGAATCTTCCAACTTATCGTATGCGCCCACATCAGAGCAGAAGCGGGGTTCATGATGCCGCCGTAGATGATGACGGAGGCAAGCGCTCCATATACGCACAGACTGAGCCGCGTGCGGCGGATGAGGCCTTTGCGGAACAGGACGCCCGCGAGAAAGCCGATAATGCCCATGGTGAACATCTGCCATGGCGTCCACGGTCCCTGCCCGAACAGAATGTTGGAGGCCAGCATGGTCATGGCCCCTACGAGAAAGCCCGTCTCGCCGCCGAAGGCCACGCCAGCGATGATGACCAGCGCCACTACCGGCTTGAATTCCGGCAGCATGAAAAACGCGGCTCTGCCTGCCACGCCGAGCGCGCAGAGCACGGCGATGACCACCAGCTCCCGCGCCTGCGGTTTTCGGCCCTCGAACACAAGCGCAAAGGGCAGCATCGTTTCGATGAGGATGAGCAGTGCGATGAAGTAATACTTCCTGTCCCCAAGATAATAGACGCCGACGAAGATGGTGAGCGGGATGAGCAGCAGAATCATAATCGCCGCTGCGGCGGTGCGCTTGCCGAGCTTCCGGTTTTCACGGACTGTCTGCACGGGGCATACCGGATTGGGCGCTTTTCGGCTGATCGCAAGCGCGAACACGAAAAGCGCCGCGAGCAATGCTATATAGAGATACGCATAATTCTCCGAGAGCCCCGTCGCACCGGACGAGGTTAAAAGCGCCGTAAGATCGGTGACACCGATAGCCTTTATAAACGCCCACACGACCACCGCTCCGGAGCCGGCGGCTATCATTTTCCTCCACCACGGGAGCTTTTTGGGTTTTGCGTCCGCGCTTCCCTCCGCTGGCGCGGGCAGCGGCTCGTAATCGCCGTCCAGCTCCGGCGCAGTCGGGACATCGCCGCCGCAGGCGGCGATGATGTCGGCAGCCGTTACGGCCTCCGGCAGAATACTCCGCGCCATGCGGTTGGCAGACGTAGTGTAGAAGCTGTTGCCGGAGAAGAAGTCGCGCGGCGTCCCCTCCGTCACGATGTTCCCGTCAAAAAAGAGGGCACAGCGGTCGGCGTACTCTGCGCAGAACTCCACGTCGTGGCTGACTATCAGGACTGTTACGCCGCCGTGCAGGAGTGTTTTTATGATGGCGGCGAACGCCTGCTTGAACTCGGCATCCAGCCCCTTGGTGGGCTCGTCCAGCAGAAGAATCTCCGGATCCAGCAGCAGCACCTTTGCCAGCGCCGCCCGCTGCTGTTCTCCGCCTGAGAGATCGTAGGGATGACGGTCCAGCAGTTCCTCCAGCCGGCACAGCTTCACCGCCCGGGCAACCTTTCCGTCCTGCTCGGGCTGTTTCAGCTTCCTGCCCTTGAAGATCTCGTACAGGTCCTCCCGCACGGTCTTTTTCACGAACAGAGACTGCGGGTTTTGGGGCAGGACGCCCACGCTGCCGCCGGTCTTTACCTCCCCGCGATAAGCCTTTCGCAGCCCGCCGACGACGGAGAGCATGGTTGTCTTTCCGGTGCCGTTGCCTCCGAGGACGGCAAGGAATTCGCCCTTATGTACCGTCAGCGATAGGCCTTTCACCACATCCGGAAGGTCCTTATCATACTTAAACCACACGTCGGAAAGCTCGATGGCCATCTCGCCTGCGGTACCTGCCGCGGAGCTCTGCGCGATGGACTTCAGCTCATGTCCGGCGGCATAATCCGTCAGCCAGTCCCTGCCGTCGCGGACGGTGACGGGGCAGGCGGCGGTATTCTGCACCGCCGCCCATACCCGCATGGCCGTGGGCATGGCGAGAAACATGGAGTGGCCCGCACCCTTCAGCGCTGCGCCCACCTCCCGGGTGGTGCCGTCGGCGATGATGCGTCCCGCATCCATCACGAGCACCCGGTCGGACATGGGGAACACCTCCTCCAGCCGGTGCTCAGTCATTAGCACGGTGGTGCCCAGCTCGCGGTTGATCTTCCCCACGGTGGCCAGAAAGTCCGATGCCGCGATTGGGTCCAACTGGCTGGTCGGCTCATCCAGAATGAGCATGCTCGGCTGCATGACCATGATGGACGCGAGGTTCAACAGCTGCTTCTGTCCGCCGGAGAGCTCCGTAACGTTCTTATAAAACCATGTCTGGATACCAAAAAACGACGCCATCTCCGCGACGCGGCCCCGGATGGTGGGTGTGTCGTACCCAAGACTCTCCAATCCGAACGCCAGCTCGTGCCACACCTTGTCGGTGACGACCTGGTTCTCCGCGGACTGCTGTACGAAGCCGATGCGCGAGGACTGCTCCCGCTGGCCGATGCCATCCAGCGCCCTGCCCTCAAATAAGATTTCGCCCGTCCGGACCCCGTGAGGGGCCAGAACGGTCTTGAGCTGGCGGAGTAGCGTTGATTTCCCGCAGCCGGAGGGGCCGCACAGCGTTACGAACTGTCCCGCGCGAAGCGCAAAGCTCAGGTCCCGCAGCGCGGGCTGTTCTTGTTCCGGATAGGAAAACGTCAGTCGTTTGACATGAAAAACAGGTATTATGGACAAGACGGCAGTCCTCCCTTGCGCAGAGTCTCCCGCTGGAGGGACACCGCGTGTTCCCGCTCCGTCCGGTTTTTACAGGACAGCTCGTGGGTCAGCCACTCCGGACCGATGCGCCGGATGACTCCGGCGATGTCCGGGTCAGTCCAGGGGAGGTGCCGGTCAATCTGCAGGATATGGGCGTAGCTCTTTCCGAAGCGGAGCATGTAATGCCCTGTCGGGTCCTCCGGCACGGCGCCGGTGTGGGCCTGCACATATGCCCCGGAGAGAGACTGATGCAGATGCATCCCCCGAATGGCGCCGCACAGTGCCCCGTGAGCGTCCAGCATCCGGTGCAGGTATTCCACGCCGTCCGCCTCCGTCCGCAGGCTAGTGTTTGTGTTCATCAGGTGGCCGGTGTCCAGCAGAACGCCCTTGTTCTCAAACCGGATGCCGTCCAGCAGATATTGGGTCTGGGACGGGTCGGTAAAGGTGAAGCCCGGCCACCACTGGTTCTCCACCAGCAGGGCGAAGGGATAGCTTCTCTCGCCGAACAGCAGGTTAATGAGCTCCAGCGCCGCGTCCAGCACGGCCTGATCGCTGTGGATCCAGCGGTAGGTATATCCCTCCTCCAGCGAGACGTCGGAGACGTGAAAGACCACATACCGTGTACCCATCCGCATGGCCCGGGAAAGATCCCGTCGGTACTGAGCGATCAGCGCATTCCGATCCGCTCCGCCGTAAAAGGCAGACCAGGCAGCGCGGCTGCCGAATTTCCGCGTCAGCGCGTTCTCGTCCCCCTGCCAAAGATCTACCCAGTCGGGATAAAAAATCAGATGGTAGCCAGGCGCGAAGCCGTCCGGCAGCGCGTCCATGGCGCCGTCTCCGCCCCAAACGGCCTCGATCCCGCCGCAGCCCTGCGCGCGGCAGGACTCGGCCAGCGCTTCCGCGCCGCCGTATTCCGCCATGCTTTCGTCATAGACGGGAAAGCTAATGGTCTCTAGCATGGGATTCCTCCGTTTCCTTCCCGCGGAGCGCACACCAGACGCGCTCCTCCCGGACGTTTAAAAATACCGGCGTCAGGCACAGCGCCAGATAGGCCAGCGGAAAGCTCAGGGTAAACGGCGTGAGTGCGACGCCCTTCATGGTGGGGTAATAGCGCCAATAAAAACCGCCGGCCATCCAGCCGGAGAGGATGTAAACCCCGCAGAAGCCCAGCCAGCACAGGGCGTTTTTGTCCCGGCTGTCAAAGCGGTAGATAGAGAACGCCGTCCGCCCCGGAAGGCCGTAGCCCCGGCTTTTCATACTGTCCGCCGTCTCGATGGCGTTTTCCAGGCTCCAGGTGATCATGATGGAGAGAATGGTGATGCCGTTTCTCGCCCGCCGCAAAATACTGCCGTCGGACACGTCCCGCCCGATGCACCGCTGGGCCTCGGACACGGTTTTGATCTGGGCGCTGAATTTCGGCACAAACCGCAGCGTCATGGACAGAACCAGTGACAGCGCCGGGATGACCCGTCCAAACAGGTACACAAATTTGTCCGAGGTCATGACCTCGTTATAACAGGAAAACCAGGCCACAACCGAGGCCAGCATCGCCGCGGCGGCGAAACCGTAGGTGATGCTCTCCAGCGTCAGGGGGTTTCCGGAGGGCAGGTAAGTCAGCAGCGTCGCCCCCTCGTGGTTGAAAGCAGGATTGATGACCGCCGCCAGCAGCGCCATGGGCAGCAGATACCGGAGCGATAACCGCACCGCCTTCCGCCCCCGCAGATAGATGCTGTACGCCAGCGCCGCGGAAAGCGAAACAGCAAGGCAGATCGGATGCATGAAGCACATGGAGAACACCAGCACCAGCCCAAAATAGAGAAAGCTGATGATCGGATGGTAGCTGGAAAATGTATCCCGATATGTATCCCGATTTTGTATAAGATCACTTCCCTTCACGGAGTATTCCGTCTGAGCTGTCAACCGCCCGTGGAGTTATTACCGCCCACGTCCACGCCCAGATTACAGGTGTAGACCCACTCTACAGTGTCGCCATTTTTTAGCTGATAGCGGGAACAGCCGTAGTTCGGAAACCAGTCGTTGACCTTGAACATCCAGCCGGACAGCTCGCCCACGTCGAATTCGTAGAGATTGCCAATACCCTTGATGTAGGCGCTGTTGTAAATGGGCGTATTCTCAAACTCCATGTGGATTTTGAGCTGCTTGCAGGTGCGCAGGAGTACATTGAACACGCTTTCACCCCCGTAGAACGTCACCTGCGTGGGCTTGAGAATCCATCCGTCCTCCGGCACCAGCTCCACCTTCTCCGGGTCGCACAGGTTTATGTTGTTGAGAATTGTGGAGCAGGAGATGGAAAGCGTACAGGTGTAAGCCGTCGAGTCGGTCACGACGTCCTGCGGCTCGACCGGCAGGGGCTTTCCCTCCGGCACAGGGTCGGTCTGGTACTGATCCTTGCCCGTCTTGGTGTTGATGAGCATGCCGTCCCGCCACGCGTAGCCCTCCGGCGCCGTTTTCGCAGGCTTCGACGTCGTATCGGCTGCGCGGGTCTGCGATTCTGGGGCAGGCGTCTCTGCGGGCGCGGAGGTCTCGGACGATTCTTGCACTGTCGTCTCGGCCGTCGTATCAGTCTGCGCGGAGGTCTCGGACGATTCAGGCACTGTCGTCTCGCCTGCCGTGTCAGTCTGAGCGGAGGAGGTTTGCGGCGTGCCGGGATCCGGCGTGTCCGATACGCCTTCGGTTTCCGTTACTGCCGCCGTCCTATTTGTCGTATCGCCGGAAGCGACGCTCCAGCCTTTTGACCCAGGCGCATTGCCGCCGAAGTAAAAAGCGGCGGCCATTACGGCGACGGCTGCGACGGGGATGATAACCTTCCATTTGTTTTTTTTGAACCACATGGCTTTTACTCCCGTCAGATAAGATTCGCGGAGGAGAGCATATTAAACAGCATCTGCGCGATCTCGCAGCGCAGGACAGGCGTCTTCGGCTCGATGTTCAGCGAGGATTTGTCAATGATGTTCTCCTGATAGCAGAAGGCCATGGAGCTCTTTGCCCAACCTGAGACCGTGACATAGTCGCCGAACTGTGCCAGTACGTCGCGGATTCCGGCGGTGGTCATGTCCGTATCCATACCGCAGAGCTTCGCCGCGCGGGTCAGCATGGCAGCGGCCTCCTGTCGGGTGATGGTGCCGTTGGAATTGAACAGGCCGTTCCCGACGCCGTTCACGATGCCGTACTTGTTGGCGGTGCCGATGTAGCCCGCGTACCAGGCGGTAGGGACAACGTCGGTGAACACGCCGGCGTCCTTTGCCGTGAGGCCGAGACCGCGGGTGACGATGGCCGCGAACTCGGCTCGGGTCATGGTTGCGTCCGGGTCAAAGTGGCAATTCCCCTTGCCGTTTATGATGCCGCGAGCGGCCAGCGCCTCGATGGCGGCGCGGTTCGCGGAATTTGTGATGTCGTCGAAGGTCGTGCCGGCGGCGGTGATGGGTTTCGCGCTCACGTCGGCGTTCTTGCCCTCGAGCCCCTCGCCCTTTTTGCGTCCGGCGGACGTGTTCTCTCCGATGCTGATGGCGTCGGACATGCGGTATAGGCTGTTCTTACCTGTTGCTGCCCGAAGCGCCGACACGAGCCCGTAAAGGCCCTGCTCGGAGGACATCTGGTTGCTGCCGCTGCTGTCCGGCGTGTGCTTGAAGCTGCCATCCGAATTTCGGTAAGTCAGAAGATCATCCAGCACGGTGTTCCCGTTTTTTACAAAGCGGGAATCTGTGAGCGAAATTCCCAGTTCATTGAGGGCAACGATGACCTGCACGACGCTCTCGGAATTGGCGTTGCCCCACGAGGCGAAGCCGCCGCTTGTATCCTGCATCGCGGAGAGGCGGGCGAGCGCCTTGTACGTCGCAGTCTTGACCGTCGTTTGCTTCTGGTATTTTGCGAGCGCCTGCAGCGCCATGCCGGTGATGTCCGGGTCTGCGGAGGCGCTGCTGCCCTTATCGGTGAGATTCCAGCCTCCGTCCGAAAGCTGCCGGGACAAAATCTCGTCCACGTACATCTGGCGTGTAGCCTGCGTCGCGGCGGTCGAGTTTTTCGGCATGGCATAGCTGCCGGTGTCCAGCGCGATGAGCGCCCAGATAGGGCCGTTGATGCCCTGCCAGACCGTCTTGTCGAAGTCACCCAGCGGCGTCAGGAGGTTGTATCCCGCTACGTTGGCCGGATCCTTTCCGATTGCGGTCAGCGCCACGATGACACGGGCATACTCTGTATACTTTTTCTCGTGCAGCACTCCTTTACACGCCTTGACATAGGCTTCGACCGAAGCATAGTAATTCCGATAATACTCATTTGGTACGGCGTATCCGCTGCGGGCAAGTCCCATTACGGCCCATTCGCCGCCGACGGAACCCACCTGAGGATTCGCAACAGCCTTGTACAGGTAGGCCGCCGCACTGTTGACTGCGCTTTCAAGCTCTGTCTTGTCCACGGCCAGCGCCGGAGCGGATAATCCCAGCGTCAGCGCAAGCACCAATGCCAGCACGAGCAATCTCCTTATTGCTTTCATTGAGTTCCCTCCATATACGCATTTTGTTTTTTCATAATGTCTGTTATCCTGGAAAATTACCTGCTGCAGCATAATCGCAGCCGGTTTTTGGAAGAGGAAGCGGGCAATTACCCGCCTTTCGGTGTATCAGTGAAATTGCCGCCGCAGCCGTCTCCAGGCGCGTGAAGAGGGCAATCGCGAACAGGCAGTTGAAGTCATCGGGGTCGTTCGCTTTATGACACGGAAAAATTCACATGTCCTGTTGGGAAAACGCAGGGAATTGTCCCCGCTATTTTTCAATTCATTTGCTCTCCCTCTTCACCTTCGGAGCTTTCAGGCCTGCGGCCCGCAGCGCCGTCGGCCAGTTTGTGAAACGGTGGCGGATGTATGCCCGGTAGACGCAGAAGATTTCCCTTTGCGAGGGGACGTGGCCGAGCTCGTCGGCCGCAAGACGTAAGATATCCAGCAATTCCTCATCGGTAAAGCTGTCGTAGAGCCGCCTTCCGGCTTTGCCCGTATACTGGCTCCAGAGCAGAGGGTCAATCCAATCTTGCCTGCATTCCTCACTGCTCCCCTTTTTTGATCGTTCCGCGTCGGCTGTCAGCTGTACGCGAAGCATGCAAATATGATCCGCGCTAAACAGTTGTTGTTCCAATTTACAAGCCTCCCTATGTGACACCGGGACTCCCTCATTTCAGAGGGAGTCCCGGCACTTTAAATAAAGGCCTTTCCCCATCCGGGATGCGGCGTATTCTGTCAGCTTGCCGACTGTACGGCGGGGGTAAGCCCATGACGGAATTCCACCGTCCGACTGGTTTGGTTTGCGGCGGATACCCATGGCATCCGTTGACAAGCGAAATGTGTGTGTTGCCGCAAACCGGGAACAGGAAACTTATTTTACAGTATTTTCACTAAACCGCATGAGGATCGTCGCCGCCTGTGCGCGGGTCGCGTTGCCTGTCGGGGACAGCTTCGTTGCCGTCGTTCCGGTGATGAGCCCCGCGGCATTGGCCCATTTCATGGCATCCGTCGCCCATGCGCCGATATTTGACGCGTCGGTGTAATCTCTCAGGTCCGCCGTTTTCGTCACGCCGTAACTCTTGTACTGAGCGTAGCGGTACAAGATTGCCGTCATCTGCTCACGCGTGATGTTGTCATTCGTGCCGAAAAGCCCTCCGCCGTAGCCGGAGACGATCTTGTTTGCACTCGCCCACGTCACTGCATCGGTATACCACTGACCGCTTTGTACGTCTGTGAAACTGTTCGCACCTGTTACAGCAGGCTTCCCTTCCAACCGATATAGAGCGGTGACGAGCATTGCACGCGTCATATTGTCGTTTGGCGCAAAGGTTGTGGCCGACGTGCCGTTGAAAAGCTCTTTCTGTACGGCATATTTTACCGCGTCGTAAAACCAGACCCCGGACTTCACATCCGTGAAGTTCGTGGACTTTGTATGCGTGACGAGGAAGGTGGAAAGATGCGTGGTATCAACCTCTGCAAACAAGCTGCCGTCGTTCCTGACGCACTTGCCTATCGCCGTTTCGGTCGTGCCATCCGCGGAGATGATGATTACGTTATAACTGGCGCCTTCGGAATAGGTGCTGTCCACAGGAATATGAATGGTGAGGGACTTACCGCCGAAGGTGGTGATGGCCGTATTTCCGGATGTAATTGTAACTTCCGTGACGATGGCATTTGTGGCGTCAATGCTCTTATCCGTCACGTCGGAAGCCGTCTTTTTCTGAACGCTGATCTGCAGATCGCTGCCGGAAGCTGCCGAGACAAGCTGTGATAGTGTATTGTGCGGAATGATCACGTTTCCGCTGCCGGTCTCGATCGCCAGAGACACGCTCCCGTCCGCAGCAGTCTTTGCGGCGGCTTTGGGGATGCTCACACGGATGTCGGTCGCGCTGCCGGTATCTGTCGGACTGATGGTAATGCTGCCGCGGGAGTTTTTCACCGCCTCAATGGCGGAGGCAATGGACTCCTCCCGGATAGCGACCGTCGCGGTCTTCCCGCTCACCGTCGCCGCCTGCTTAATGACGGAAGCGGAAGTGGCGGCAGGATTGCCGGCGTTTGTGTCGTTCCACGTTCCCGAACCCTCTTCTATGTGGTAGTTATCCGTGTAGTGGAAAACGATCACGTCGCCGTCGGCGACCTTTTGCTCATTGATGCCCAAAAGCGGATGTGTACCGTTCAGCGTATACATCCAGCCGGAGCTGGCTCCGTTGGTAAATTCAGCCAGCGTAACGCCCGCGGGAGTGGTGATGCTTTGAATGTAGTTGCCGGTATTGCTGTTGGCCTTGTCGTCGTTCATCCAGGAATATCCGTTTTTATTCAGCACTTTGGCCAGGACGGTCATGACTTTCGATCCGGAGGCGACCGTAACGGGCGTCTGCGAAATCCAGGCAGTCAAGTTTCCGGCCTTCAGCGTATGGGTCGTTCCCCCTGCTCCGTGTGCGTCATCACCCAGGAGGGTAAAGCTTACCGTTATGTCGGTAGACGGCGTTGGATCCGGATCCGGTGCAGAACTGCCGGCGTTGACATTGAGCCGAAACACCAACTGGTGATTGTTATACATAACCGATGCCGCCATGCTCTTTCCGATCAGGCTGGAGGAAACCGTGAAATTCCGTGCGGCCGGACCGGCCGGACCGGCGTCCACCATTTCCGTTGTGCCGTCGCTGTATGTCAGCGTCAGCATTTTTCCGGACAGGATGTCCGCTTCGCCTACACGGGCTGTCACACCGGACGTTCCGGAAAGGCTGGAGCAGGTGATACCGAGCAAATGCCTCTTGCCGCCGAACACAGGCCCGTTCGTTCCCTGTGTCCAGTCGCCGCTGCTGTTGAGCCCTGCGTTCAGGGCGCGCACCACCGTGCCGTTGGTCAGCGCCGCCGCAGTGCAGGATTTGGCCAGTGCATCTGCTCCCGTCCCGGTGGGGTCGTCGCCGCGGCCATACACGGCGCCATTATAATAGACGGCCGCCCATCCGCTTCCGATGCTTCCGGTAGTTTCGGGAGTAATCACGAACTCTACCTGGCCAATGCCCTTGTCTGCGCCGCAGGCGGCGGTGAAGTAATTATTGCTGATGATGTTATAGCAGTCCAGAGCACGCATATTGCCGATGATGCCGCCGACAACAGCGTTTTCCGCCGTTGCTGAAACTGTACCTGCAAAGCAGTTGTTCTGGACATAGCCTATGCCGTTCGGCCAGCACTGAATAACGCCGCCCTCGCCGCCAAAGATGCCGCCGACATAATTGGCGCCGCTGACGCTGCCGTCGGCAAAACAGTTCAGAATGCTGACGCAGGGGCTGTTTGGTGCGGTGACGTTGCTGTAGCCCTTCCCCACAATGCCGCCGGCGTAATTGCCTGTAGCTTCCACCGTACCGTGGAAAGCGGAATCCTGCACGGTACATGCACCCATGGACTGGCCCTTGATACCCACGAGTCCGCCCACGTTGTTGACGCCGTAGACAGTAGCATAGCTGGCACAGTTTGTCACATACCCATTAAATCCACCGCCGAAGGAGCCGATGTTGCTCTGGGTCTTGTCATAGCCGATGACAACACCCGCTTCCACTGTGCAGTTTGTAACGTTAACGGTGTTGATGCCGGAGGCATAGCCGCCGATGAAGCCGGAAGCAAGGGTCGAGGAACCGGCTTTCAGCGTGCAATTAGCAATATCGATGGTCTGCGTGATGCCGCTGTCCTCTGAATAATAAGCCACAAGTCCGCTGGATGCGATCTTTGTGCCATAAATGTTGAGGTTGCTGACGGAGGCGTAACGCACATAACCTAACAGGGGCAGCCCATTCTCCGGAACAGTGAGCAGATGGCCGCCTCCGTTAAAGTTTCCGCAGAAGCGGTTGGTTGAAGTACCGACAGGTGTCCAGCCGTCCGGCAGCATTATGTCTGCTGTCATTTTAAAATACTTGCCCTGGAAGGTCAGACCGCCGCTGCACAGGGTCGAGAGGGTCTGCAGGTCGGTGGCGGAAGCGATGAGATAAGGAGATGTCTTTGAGCCGTCCCCGCTCCAGGCCGCGCCGTAATCCGCCGCACTCTTAAATTCCACCTTGGCCGTATCGGTCTTGACGGAAGCCGTGAAGGTGGCGCCTCCGACACTCTCAATCGTGTTAGTGACGCGGCAGTAATACTGCAGCACGCAGGGGCTGCTCTCCGCCGGGGTAACGGAGCCGGTGGTCTGATCCGTCAGGATCTGAAACTCCCCACCGTTGCGGCTGAGATACCACTGATAGGTCAGCTTGCCGCCGTCGGTGACCTTTGCGCTCACAGAGACGGCCTTCACACCGGAAGCACCGGCCAAATAAGTCCCGCCGGAAGGCTGGGCATTCATAGTGGGTGTCTGCGCAGCGGATGTTATAACCTTCACCGGAACACAATTGCTTTCCGCCGTATAACTGTATCCGTTGAGTTTATAGGTTACTTTGCAGTAGTAGTAGAGCAGACCGTCCTGCGTTGTCGGGGGCGTATAGGTTTGCTGTGTTCTTGTTCCCGCCGCCATGCTGGATGATGCGGCATCGGGCACGGTTTTGCAACACCACTGATAGGTATAGGTTCCGCCTTCTATGCCGGCGGATGGAGCCACCTTCAGAGCAGTTGCGGTGTCGCCCACATTGTAGGTATAGCCGCCCGAGGGGATGGTACCATCGCTTGCGTCTGTGACCGATGTGGTTACAGACGGTGCCTGAACCGTAACCACGCAGGCCGGGGCAATGATGGGACAGTCAACGGTTTTTGTGGGGTATAAACCTTCAACCGGCGCCGCGCTATAATCCGTTACCTCGCCGCTGACCGTGCCGGAGGCAGAAACGAGATAGGTCCCGGCCGCATCAAAGGACAAGGCGACTGTTCCATCCGCGCCTGTGGTTTTGTTATCCAGTGCCGTAAAGCCGGCGGAGGAAACGGTGCCGACGGATATACCGGAAAGTGCCGCCGGTGTCTTGCCTGCCTCGGTGTACGCCATGCCAAGATACCCGGAAAGCGTCAGCGTGAAGCTCTCACCAACGGCAACGGTTTTGGCACTTGTGTTAAATCCGCTGTACCAGTCGGCATAATAGGTATTGTCTTTGTTGACCGAAGCCGTCACATGATCTCCGTCAGCAACCTTGTCCGTGCCTACATCCTTGGTGAGGCCGGTGCCATTGATAAAAAACAAAGTGTTTGTAGTTTGAATGCCCCACAGCTTTGTTACGCTGACGCCATAGGCTGTGTTACTTGTCGTGTAACCGTCCGGGCAGTAAATGCTGTGCGCAGCCTGCATTACCGCGTCAACGGTCGCTTTAGTTTCCCCGTTGGAGGGTACGGTCACAGGTACATCTGCCATTACCGTGTGCGCCGTATCGCTGCCGGACGCAATCGTCCCCTGGTTACTCACGGTCACATACACCGTGATTGTCGGTTCATTCTCTGCCATGGCCGAAACCGGCAGCAGGGTTAGAACCAGCATTGCCGCCAGCAGCAGCGCGAGCAGACGACGGGATATTCCTCTTGTTTTCATTCTTCTTCCTCCTTTTTTATATCATCGCAAAAGCGTATGAAACATGTGAAAGGCAACAGGCAGCCTCCCGATGCGCGGTGCGGAGAAGCGTTTGTATGGGATTCAGCTTTTACGCAAAATGTCGTTTGCGGTATGGGCAATGTAGTTTGGTGATGCGTATTGCGCATAATTCTCAACGTAAACGCAGAGAAAAAGTCCGTGCAGCCCCACCCCGGCTGCACGGACTTCTGGTCCTTATAAATTTGGATTAACGTCCCAGTGTAGGCAGGAGTTTACATGCAATCCTCAGCGTATCTGACTTAGCTTCTCATAGGAAGCATCACAGTGACCCACTCGCGGGGCATTTCACCCCATTCCGCCGTCGGTATCCCGAACAGACTGCTCGCATATTCAATTAGTTGTATCAGATCTGTTGAAATAAACCAAAACGTCCACGGCAGATTGAAAATCTGCCGTGGACGACTTTTTCCACGAACTCCCTGCCGTCCGCGCTTTTGCGTTCTTCGGCCTCGATCATCATAGGTCTTCTGACTTGCGCGCTACCGAGGAGCTTTTCCTCTGCGGCCTCCGTTCAGCCTTCTCGGGGCCTTCCGACCCCAATGACCAACTCACGTTACGAACGGGAGCCTCACACGCATACAGCAACGGTAATGTTCCGGATTCTCACCGGATTTCCTCATTCCCGGCTCTGCCTGCGGCAGATACGGGAGCATGATGCAGCGTATTCAATTTTCAGAAATTCGTCCGCGGTGCCTGCAAAACGGTACGAGCCGCGTCCTTTTTATGATTATAACACATATATAAAATATATGTTGTTCCATACTTGCTATGTTGCACTTTGCCAAATTATTTTCAGATTTTCAAAATAGCATGTTTGGAACACTAAATTATTTAATGATGTGCTATACTGAATAATCAATAACGATGTCGGGGTGAATTATTTTGAAGAGCTCGGAGCGTATGAGCGAGGTCATGAGATACATAGACGACAACATTGCGCGGAATATCACGGCGGAGGAGCTGGCTGCCGTGTCCGGGTATTCCTTTTCCCGTTTCTGCCACATCTTCACCAGCTTTACCGGGCAGCCTGTAGCCGCGTTCCTGCGGCATCGGCAGTTGGAGCTGGCAAAGAACGACATTCTGGCCGGAAAGAATATCACGACTGTCGCGGCTGCGCGCGGTTTCTATACGGCGTCCGGGTTCTCAAAGGCGTTCCGGCGGCGCTATGGACTGTCGCCGTCGGAATATAAGGCTCTGAATGGCAAGGGCCGCTTCATCTTGCCGGAGATCAGGCGGATGGCCGGTTTCACAGTCATCGGCTATCGTCTCACGCCTCCGAAGGGGGATTTCGACGTGATCGACACCGGCGCGTACTGGCGGGGAAACAATTTCTCCGGCGTCAGCAAGGAGGATTATGCCAAGCTCCGCATCCCGGGCCATGCCGAGATAGGCATATGGCTCAACCCGAACAAGGTATCCGGCGATTTTTCCTACTTTTTCGGCCCGATGGTCCCAAACAGGGACTTCATTCCCAAGGGGATGGAGCCGCTGGGCATTCCTGCCGCGCAGTACGCGGTGTTCCCCGTGGAAAAGGCCGACACGCTTGAAGGCTTGAAGGAAAACGTCCGAAAGATGTGGAAATACGTTTTTAACGAATGGCTTGACTCCTGTGACTATGATCTTGACGAGGAGAAGGTGAGCTTTGAATATTACCTCGACGAGGGCTCCTATCTTTATGTCCCCGTCCTGAAGAAGCAGGGCGATCCCAAGGATTGATCCGCCGCGGTTTTTGAGAAAATCGCAAGCACGGAAACCGCAATTATAATAACTGCGGCTTAGATCTTTATTGAAGAACAATACGCTTGCGGCAATCTGTGTATGTCCCTGATGATCTCGATAAGAGCGGCTTGGCAAGCTGTGATTGGAGGGCGGAAGAAATCCTCGGTGCCGTCCAGATCATAAGAGAGAAAAGCGTTGGCAAGCCCTGGATCATCGATACGCTCGACCAGGTGCAGCGAATGATCCTTGACTATCTTGGCAGCACGCCATATGGTGGCCCGAAGGACGCTGCGCGAAATGCATGGTATTCGATCTGCAAAGGCCATCCGTATGCAACCGATCCGGTACAGCAGACGTTCATGCTCCTAATAGATACGTTATAATAAAAAGCGGCTGGCAACGAAGATCAGTTTGCCAGCCTCTTTTTATATTCTGAACAAAATATATAGTCCAATGATTTCCCATACTTGTAAATGTATGGGATTAGGTGTAAAAATATAGATAAAAATAGCTCTATATGTGAGTGCTTGGACTATCGGCGATATGGGAGAGAAATTTCAGAGTATAGCAATACTCAGAAAGAAATCAAAAGGAATACAGGATATTGACATTGATTTCATTGAAACATTTATGTTTGCTTTAAATGATGAAGCTGATCAATATGAATCGTTTCTGAATAAGAAGATAGGCAAACGATAGATTACGTCTAATGTTTATACAGGACAAGCCCAAGGGGTATTCCTTGGGCTTCGAACAACAAGATAGCACGAAAAATAAGAAAATGAATAGTAAATTATCCGGGGTAAGGCATGAAAAAAAGCAACTTGTGATGCAACCACAAATTGCCTGAGCACGAAACCGCATTCATTCCATAAAAACAGAGAGCTGAAAACGCAAAGGTTTCAAAGCTCTCTGTGAACAATTTGTTTACTAAAATCATATTCTTCAATAGGGATGGGGCCTCTGACGATATTTCTTTCAATTCTGAGATTACCATCCGGGTCTGCCCGGATTCTCCAACTCACCAGCATGATTTCGCCACCGGCTATTTCAATTCCTGTAATCCCCTTTGTGTGAATACAGCAGCCTGTGTTAAAATATGGAAGCTCTCCCTTCTCTGAAAATTTTGGCCGGTGCGTGTGCCCGCAGATAATCATGATATGATGCGCTGCGATCCATTTCTTGTACTTAATTTCTATTTTTGACCTTTTGTAAAGGTTTTTTGCCGGGCTGGCCGGATTTTGAAATCCGACCACATGCATAAACCTCCAAAAATATCGCATCAGTGCCATGGAAACCATCCAGAACTGATCATTCATGAAATCGCCTTGGTGCCCGTGTATAATCAGGATTTCCTGCCCCGTACCCTTGTTCTTTAATACCAGCGCCTCATATGGAACCAAGCCTCTCAGAAATTCCTGTGTATCCTGACTGAATTCATCATAATAACTATAGTAATTTCTCTCGACAAAAGATCTTGAACGCAGATAAATGTTGTGATTACCGTAGAGCAGAACCAATCGGTCTGCATCATAATATTTCTTGATGGACTTAAATACGTCGGAGTGCGCGAGACGTATGGTTTTAAAGTCGGAATACTCCCACAACTCATCCCCGTCTCCTGCCTCAACGTATCGGTACCCATTCTCATAGTAGTATTCAAGGGCGTGCAGCAGGACACTTTGGTTCCTGGTGAATTCATCGGAAGCACTATCGTCGCCCCGATGGGAATCACTGAAAACTATATACTTAGACTTTGTATCAAAGTATTCAACTTTAGCATTTCGGTATGCAGTTGTCAGTCTTTTATCTGTGAGCATGTTTACTCCACAATTTCATATGATATAGATTCGGGTTAGGGCTTGTTTGAAAGTAAAAATTGGCAGCTTAGGGAAGCCCGTTGCCTTTATGCTTAGGATGGCCAATGAGAATGATTCCATTCGCGCGTTTCCCTTACTGAAGCAGATGATATTAAAGGCTGCAATATACCGGGCGATAAAACTTATGGAGCACAGGCAACAAACCCTAGTATTCTCAAAACATTTCGCTGTCAGTCATTTTAAGTGACGAATAATACCGAAAAATTTAGCTTATTTGAACTTCACCTAATGTTTATTGGAGGAAATTGGGCCCACGCCGAATCACTTGGCACGAGCCTGAAACCTGCATCAATAAGCCGGGGGGGAGAAATCCGCCCCGGTTTTCTACGCCCGAATTTACGCCCAAACGGAGCGCATAACGATATTTACGCTCAAAAATACGCCCTAAATTCTTGGTTTTCCCTTGTTTTTCGAGCCTGTTTTTTCGCGAAATTTGCATTTCATTGTTTTGCAGATTGTTCGCATTTGAAGCTGTTTTTTGCGAATAGAGTAAAGAAAAGACCGTGATTTCTTTGAAAATCACGGTCTTTCTATTTGGTGGAGACTGGGGGACTCGGACCCTCGACCTCATGCGTGTGAAGCTCGCGTTTGAAGCCTTGAACTGACTGATATTACAGCATATTTTCGGTGTCATGCCACAATTTACACCCAGATTTACACCCAAAATCTCAAGTTAAGCGTATGCTTTCATGATCTCCTGCATGGTGTCCTTTGGCTGGTGCTGCATCAGATGGGTGTAAATCCGCAGCGTCATTTCCGGATCGGCGTGGCCTGCGAGGTATTGCACGGTCTTAATGTTGACTCCCGACAGAATGAGATTGGTAATGTATGTGTGCCGGAGCAGGTGCGGCGTGACCTCGAAATCGATCGTGTAACGGTAATTGTGGCACGGGCATTTCTCTCCGAGCTTCTTCTCGATCACGGCCCGTTTCCCGTCCTTCATTCCCTTGTACGTTCCGACAGACCGGGCCTCGACCGCGTGCCACATGTTTTTAAACTGCGTCTCGGTCTTCGCTCCTCCGGCCTTATTGCAGATCACAAACTCGGACTTGTTCCTCTGCTTTTCCTGCTTGAGACACGAGACAAGCGTTGGAGGAATTGGAATGTCTCTGCGCGCGGCATCTGATTTCAGGAGATCTGACAGCTCCGGTTGATTGTGTACCCATCGTACGGCACGTCTGACGGACAGGTATGGGGTCTTCCCTTCCAGGTGGACACAGTCCCATTTCAGCCCGAGAATTTCCTCCCGGCGGAGGCCCGCATACAGCCCGATTGCAGCAAAGGTTTCAACCGCGGTTCCCTTCACGGCATCTTCCAGCGTTTCGCGCTGATCGTCTGTCAGGGCAACTTTCTCTTTTGTCTTGACTCCCCCGGCCTTGAGCTTTCTGGCCGGGTTGGACGCGATCAGTCGGGAGTCCTCAGCCGACTCGAAGATGCTTTTCAGGAGCCGCAGGGCCTTTTCACAGGCGCTTTTGGATTTCCCGGCAATTGCTGCCATAGCTCCCCGGCAATCGTCCGTGGTAACATCCCGCATCCGCTTATCGCCGAGCGGCTTTGTGAGGTAGTCCCGGATGATATACTCGTAGTTGGCTCTGGTGTGATCCGACACATGGCACAGGTTCAGCGCTTCCCATTGTTCTGCGTACTGCGCAAATGTCGGATTTCCGCGCAGCTCCAGCGCGGCGGAAACGGCTTTCTCCGCGTACTCTTTTTTCTCTCGGAGCTCGTCCTCTGTTTTCCCGTACAGACAAACATATTTCCCGTCTGAGTCTTTGATTTTCTTCCGGTACAGCTTCTTATCCGGGAGCCAGGTATAGTGCTCTTTTTTCGGTCTCGGCATGACTATTCCTCAATTCACCTTGTGTAGTACGTCGTAAAAGTCGCTGTCTGCCGTTGCTGTAACGGAGTTAGTGTACTCGTATGCCGCTGAATAGGAATTCTTCGCATTTTCAACCGCTGTAGAATATTCATCAGACGAAATCGTATTGCTGTCCCCCATGCAAGAAATAAAATAATCATTTGTAGCAGAAAGAGCATCTATGTATGTCATTGAAACGTAAAGTTTGTCGCACAGCGTTTCGGCGTCTCCGAAGTAAGCGCTTCTTTCGCTTTTACTATATGCGACAACGAACGCGCTCATTTCATTTACCATCGTTTTAAGGCTGGATATTGAGTTTTTATGCTCTTTTGAAATATTCTCCATCGCACTTTTTCCGGTCGTTTCAGACGACATTATCATCATCGATAATGCAAAAATCTGCTGATTTAATCCGCTTATCTGAGCTGACGTTTCAGCGAGCTTCCCGTATATAAATGCTGCATCGGCGTAATACGAATTCGTGGCCGTTTTTTTATCCAAGCTGACCGTGCAGTTTTCAGCGTTCCAAGAAACGTTCATCCCCATTGCATTGGCAACCGCTCTTACTGGTAAATAAGTAGTCCCATTGATAACAAAGGGTTCAACAGCGTTCCCACTTGCGTCAGTTGGAGTTATAGCCGTCCCGTTAACTTTTATTTTGATATTATTATATGTTAAAGCCAAGTTTTTCTTTGCTACTGTTGCTGAAACGCTTCCCGTTATGGAAAATATAAGTATGCAAGATAAAATTATGCACAAGGTTCTTTTGCTAATTCTTATTTTTACTTCCATTTATTTTTCTCCTCTTCCTTTTCTCCAATTGGTTTTATTACGATATTTTCCCCGCCCTTAAAGCCATAACCAAAGAAATCCCGTATCCAATGTAAAGCGCGATGATCTGACTGTTTAAAAAATGTTTCACAAGGAAAAATACTCCGAGTAAAATTCCAATCCATAGAACCGTCGTGAATACTGTCGCCATTGGTGGCCTAACTAGGATATTCTGTAAGCTTCCGATAATCTGGCAAAACCCAAAAACACCGATAAAGTATGCTCCCGCCAAAACCACCAGGAAAAGCAAATATTTCATATCATATCTCCTGTCCCATAATCTGTACTTTACTCTGACTTCATGTCCCAAATATCAGCGTCAAATCTTGTTCATAATTCTTAATTGCAATTATCGAACGTACGTTTTATTATATTCACACAGGGAATTCCGCAAAGAAAGAAAGGAATGTGAAAATTGAATGAGGAAGAACGAATAGCAGCTCTGTTGGAAAAACTCACTCCCGAGAATCAGGCTCGTGCTCTTGAAATTGCAGCAGAAATTCTAGCCGGTCAATCAGCTTCCGCTTGTTCTCGGGAGTAAGCTGCCTAACGGTTCTCATGATTTTAGCATCCAGAGCATCCCCGCTGTCGGAAACGGCAGCGGGATTTTCTTGCCCATTCAGGATGTAGTCGGCAGAAACTCCAAAGAACTCTGAAAGTTTTACGATTTTATCTGCCGTTGGCATCTTGTCTCCATTCAGCCAGGTTCTTATAGCTCCTTCCGTAACCCCGCACGCATCGGCGATTTCAATATTCGTATATCTTTTTTCTGCTTTTAATTTTGTAAGAGTTTTACCAAATTGCACAAAATCCACCCCTATTTTTTTACGTCCAAATCGTAATAAAGTCATTGTTTGTCGAACTATAATACGTTATACTATACCTATCCCGGCCGGATGAACAATTGCAAAGGAGGATATAGCAAAGTTAGGAAGACGCATAAACCCCTTCACAACAGTACCGTTTGCTTCTCCCCCTGCCTGCCAGCTTCGGAGTAGCACGTGCTACATCAACATAGCACGATATAGTCACGTTTGCAAGTACAATAATACGATTTTGAAGTATTTAATGGGAGGTTAAAAAATGGAACCTAGATACACCTGCGACGAGGTCGCCGCCATGTACCATGTCACGCGCCACACGGTCTATGAGTGGGTGCGGAGCGGAAGACTCCCCGCAATGTCTCTTGGCCGGAATTACGTGTTCCGTCCCGAGGATCTGGCGGTATTCGAAAATAATTGTCGGAAGGTGAACGAACAATGACCGGCTATATGACGAGAGCAGAGGCCGCGCAATATCTTCGCTTCGGCCTGAACAAGCTTCACAACCTGACGGAATCCGGGAAAATCCCTTACTACAAAGACGGCGGACGAATTCTGTATTCTCCGGACGATCTGGACGGATATATGGCCCGCTGCCGCAGAGCCCCTTCCGAGACCGTCAATCCGTACGATACCTTCCGCAGGCGGAGGCGCACATGAGCAAGTGGGATTACCTCCGGGAGATCGCCGCCGCCTGCGACGAATCCGGGGACAAGCTCTTCGATCTGATGGAGCGTACCGGAAAAATCAGCCTGACCGATGTCACCGAGACAGAGGCCAGAAATTACTTCGAAAGGATGAATTCTAAATGAAATTTAAAATCGGCGACAAGGTTAAATGCCTCGGGAAGTACCATAAGATCCTTCCGTATTTTAACCCCGTAGCTGGCACCGTCGGTGAAATTGTCTATGTAGACGTTCATGACAACCGCAAACCTTATCTGGTCCAATGGCCTTCCGGAGCAGCGGTAGGAAATGGAAGATGTTGGGCGCGTGTGGACGATCTGGAACCCATGACTACCGACAGCAAGATCGTTATCACCAGCGATGGCGCAACGACGCTCGCCCGCCTGTACGACGGCAAGAAGGTCGTAAAATGCGCCGAGGCAAAGTGCTCCCCGTCGGATACATACGACTTCAAAATCGGAGCCAACCTCGCTTATGACCGCCTGATGCGGCCCACGGTTGAGCCGAAGAAGCCCACGAACAAGTACGAGGCCATGAGCAACGAGGAACTGAGGGAAAAGGCTTGCGATTTTTCCGAATGCTATTGCAATACCGCTGGTAGGGGAAGACAACACGATTGCCCATTGTGGGGGCACTCTGTAGGTGACTGCATCGATTACGTTGCCGCTCATCCCGAACTCCGCCCCACGCTTATCCAATACTGCCTTGATGAAGATGCGGCCCGACGAACCCCACCAACGAGGACAAGCGCAAATTCAAGAACGGGGACAAGGTGAGAATCGTTTCTAAGGAGCATTATCCCCACCACTGTTTCTGCATCGGAGAGATTGTGCAGATCAATAGTGTTGCTCCGCATAAAGATTCGCGCGGCACCCTCTGGGGATGTAAGAGCGTAAGCGGTCTATGGCAGTGTGTAAGCGAGAAAGACCTCGAAGCCGTTCGCCGCTCCGAAAAGGAGGATAAATGATGCCGCAAGTAACTCATCTGTACCCCGAGCCTGATCTGGAGCGTATCGTCAATTCCCATTCCGCCGCGGCATCCCGCCGCCGGGAAATCGCCGGAATCCAGCGTGTCTGCGCCGCTGTCCTCTGCATGGTCTCCTCTGCCCTGCTCGTCTGGGCCGTTTCCGCCATCGTAGCCGACCGCGCATTCGTTGCCGTCGTTACACTCCTATCTTCGTTCGCGGCGTTCTCCGCCGCACGGTCGTTCGACCGGGAAAGCCGGAGGTGAGCGCCGGTGTATCTTCATTCTACACTATACAAGACCGACATTCGCGAGGAAATGCAGCTTCTCCGGGACGAGGAGCATCAAACCTACGCGGAGATCGCGGCGAAATACGGTATCAGCCGGCAGCGCGTGGCACAGATGATCGGGCGCTGGAATCCGTATCATTTTCAGTATGTCAAGCCAAATAGCTGCGTTTACGTCGGCCTCCGAAACTGGATGAACGAGCACCGCGTCTCCCGCGCTGAGATCATCCGCCGGATGGGTCTCGCCTATAATCCTACGACGGCGCACCGATTTGCCTGTAAGATGTGCGGAAACCAGCCGTTCACAATTGACGAGATTGAGTTTCTCCTTCACCTTACGGGCCTCACCTATGAGCAGGCGTTTGGCTCAAAGGAGAAACCAATATGCACTACACCACAGCAGACCGAATCCGCGCGGAGCTGAAACGCCTCTGCCACACGCAGGAGGAGCTTGCCCGCGAATCCGGGTACAGCCTGACGTACATAAACCGCCTGCTGAATGGCCGGGAGCACAACGATAAAGCCATGCAGGCCGTAGAGGGCCAGCTCCACCACTGGCGGGTCGTCCGCCGGAACGAACTTCGAAAGAAGGGATAAGCCATCGCAACACTGTTGTTTTTTGACGAGGGCCACCGCTATACGCTGGACGGGGAAGAACTCCCGAGCGTGTCGGAGATTTGCCGCTTTCTTTCCCGCGAAGTGTATGGGGAGGTCAGACAGTACGCCCTCGATCATGCGGCCGAAAGAGGCACGGAAGTCCACCGCTTACTGGAGGCTCTGGACAAATACGGCAAGGCCGATGTTGCCGACGATCTTCTCCCCTACGTCCGCGCATACCTCCAGTTCCGCAAGGAACACACCTGCGTCTGGACGGGGATCGAGAAGCCGATGCACCATGATTCCGACCGCTACGCCGGAACGCTCGACCGCATAGGAACCGTGGACGGAGAACCGGCCATCGTGGATTTCAAGACGTCCTGCGCGGTGCAGAAGGCGCTTGCGGTCGCCCAGCTCAATCTGTACCGGAGAATGGCGGAGCAGAACACGCCGACGCAGTACCGGCTTCTGATCCTGCATCTGCGCAAGGACGGAACATACAAGCTCATTCCCATCGACCGCCGGGACGACGTTCCCGAGGCGCTTCTGACGATCCACCGGCTGATGGAGAAAAAACGGAGGAAAAAAGATGCCTGACGAAATTGTAAAAACCGAAGAGTCCCCGGAGGAGTCGCTTGCTGTGCAGGCTCCGAACCCCAGCGGTCTTACCATGTGGAATGACTCCAAAATGATGAACCTCGCCTACCGGACGGCGAACATGCTCAGTAAATCCGGTCTTGTCCCGGACAACTACCGCAACAGCCCGGAAAACTGTCTCATTGCCATCGATCTTGCCAACCGGCAGGGTATTTCGCCCATGCTGGTCATGCAAAATCTCTACATTGTGAAGGGAAAGCCCGCATGGTCCGGTTCCTTCTGCGCGGCGGCGGTGAACGGCTGCGGGAAGTTCTCTCCTCTGGAATTCGTATTCACTGGCGAGGAAGGGACGCCCGGTTACGGATGCTTCGCCCGCGCAACCCGGCTTTCCAACGCTTCTGTCTGCACATCCGAGACCATCACATGGCAGATGGTAAAGGACGAGGGCTGGCTCGACAAGAATGGAAGTAAATGGAAAACCATGCCAAGGCAGATGTTTATGTACCGCGCCGCGTCGTTCTTCGCCCGCGCTCATTGCCCGGAGGTTCTGCTCGGCATCCAGACCATTGAGGAAGTAAAGGACGTCCGAGGCTATGAAGAGCCGGAGAAAACCACCACGACTGTCGTTCTCGACGAGGAGGCGTGACCATGCAGGTAAAATTCCCGGACGGCTCCGTCATGGTCTGCGGCGGGGCTGCGGCGGACGGAGAGTTGAAATTCGTCGGCGCTGACAATAAACGCGTCTGTAAACTGGGCCTTGCGGTAGGAAAGCGGCAAGACGCAGACGGCGGGACTACGCCGAAAACGGTCTGGTGCAACGTTACCGCGTGGCACGGCCTCGCTCCGATTCTCGCGTCAGCCTGCAAGGGAGACAGCGTACTCGCGATCGGCCGCGTGAAAACGCACGAGTACAATGGAAAGACCTATGCCGAGCTGAACGCGGATTACATCAGCGTCGCCTCGGTCTCCGATTCCACCCCGGCGCATGCCTCGCCCCCCACTTCCGATTTCGCCCCGATCGACGATGAGAACGGCGACGAGCTCCCGTTCTAGGCGGTGAAATATGGAACGTTCACAGTTTACGTTTTACGAGTCGTTTTTCAAGGCAATCAGCCGGATTCGGAAGAAAGCCGACCGCGCGGATGCCTACGACGCGATCATAGCCTACGCGCTCTACGGAACCGAGCCGGATGCGGACAAGCTCCCGGATGCAGTTGCCATTGTCTTTGATCTCATTCAGCCGAATCTTATCGCATCCCGGCGTAAAGCCGAGGGAGGGATACGCGGAAGTAAGAAGAAAGATAACGATAAGATACCTTTAAGTTCAGAGGAAGATTCCGACAAGATACCGGCAAGTTACGATAAAGATAACGGCAACAAGAAAAAGAAAGAGAAAGAGAATAAGAAAGAGGATAAGAAAGAGAACAAATGTTATATACCCCCTGACCCCCCTAAGGGGGGACTCCCCCGCTTCTCTCCGCCGACTGTTTCCGAGGTTTCCGCCTACTGCTCGGAGCGGAAGAATTCCGTGGATGCTGAAAACTTCGTGAATTTTTACGCTGCCAAGGGATGGGTCGTCGGGAAATCCCCCATGAAGGACTGGAAAGCCGCTGTTCGGACGTGGGAAAAGCGGGACCGGCAGGAGAATCCCGGATACCACTTCGACCCCGGAGACGAGGGAGAGTACGTATGAGCGATATGGCCGATGCCTTTGTCAGCATCATAAATTCCGCGAACCGGGCCAACGCGAAGCAGTCAGGTGACTATGTGCAGGGAGGATTGCTGTACTGCGGAAAGTGCCATACGCCGAAGCAATGTCATACCACCTTCTGCGGCCACGATATGCTGGTCGGCTGCTTGTGCCGGTGTGCCAAAGCGGATTATGAGACCGAGAAGCAAGAAAAGCGTCAGCACGACACTCTGGAAAGGGTGAGAAAGCTCCGTACAACCGGGATTTCCGACGCCGATTTCCGGCGAAACACGTTCGGGGTGGGTAAGGATACCCCCACACTCCTGAAATGCCGAAAATACGTTGAAAACTGGAGCAGCGTCCGGGAGAAAAATATGGGCCTGCTGCTGTGCGGAGGCGTCGGAACCGGCAAAACATTTGCTGCCGCCTGCATCGCAAATGCCCTGATCGACCAAGGCATTCCGGTGTTGATGACCAGCTTCCCAAAAATTCTCTCCTGCATTGAAGACCGCTCCGGGCTGATTCAGGACATGAAGCAATATCCCCTGCTGATCCTCGACGATCTCGGCGCGGAGCGCCAGAGCGAGTACGCGCTGGAAACGGTGTACCTCACCGTGGACGAGAGATACAAATCCGGCAAGCCCATGATCGTCACGACCAATCTGAGCCTGCCGGAAATCAAGAATCCGAAAAATATCGATTATGCCCGCATTTACGACCGGGTGCTTGAAATGTGCGTTCCGCTGAACTTCGGGACGCAGGACCTTCGGGAAAAGCACGCGTCGGAAAAGCGGGATCTGGCCCGCGAGCTGTTCGCGGACGGAAAGTGAGGAAATCTATGGAATATCAATTTTGCGTTCCCGGCGCCCCGCACGGAAAGGATCGCCCTCGGGCCGGACTGATCCACGGCCGAATCGTCATGTACACGCCAAAGAAAACCAAAGACTACGAAAAGTCTGTTCGGGAGGCGTTCGTGAAAGCGTATCCCGACTCTATCCCGCTGGACGGACCGGTCTGCGTCGTAATTGAGGCGTGCTTTCAAATCCCAAAGTCGGAACGGAAAGCCGTCGCGGAAAAGTGCGTTTCCGGCGAACTGCTCCCGACAAAGAAGTGTGACGCCGACAACATCGCCAAGGCGGTGCTCGACGCGGTCAACGGACTCGCCTACCGTGACGACGCGCAGGTCGTGCATCTGGACGTACATAAGCGTTACGTCTCAAACGTCGGAGACTCCCCCTCCGTGGCTGTTACGGTGTACGCGATGGAGGGACTTCTCCATGAGCCGTGGTGATCCAATGGAGCCTGCGGAGCCGAAAGAGGTTGGAAAATGCCTGATGTGCGACGAGCCAATTTATGCCGGAACATGGGTTCGCCGCGTGGATGAAGGCATGCTGCACAACGATGCCCAATGCCTTGCCGCCTATATTCAGGAACACTACGAACCCAAGGAGTTGCTTGACGCGCTCCAAATCTTTGCGGAAGTATCCGGGGAGGATCAAGAATGAACCAATACGTCGCGCGAGACCCCAAAACCGGAGGCATTATCGTCCGAGGAACCGCGGCGCATTGTGCCGAGGTGCTCGGGATGAAGGAAAAGAGTTTTCGGGCTGCCGCATGTAACCAGAAATACAGGCTCTATGAAATCACCAACGAGTCGGATGATCTGGATTTCAATCCGGCCTACGAGGAGGCCGCCGCCGCGTGGGATGAAATGGTCCGCCTGTTCAAGCTGGCGCTGCACAAAAAAATTACAAAGGCAGAATACCGGAAAGCGGCGTCCCGGTATCTGCCGGAATGGATGCGATAAATTATGGCATACAAACTGATCGGCACAAAACCGGGAGAAACACCCGACGAGGCTATCATCCGCTGTGCGAACAATCTAGTCAAGGCGGTGCTTGCATCTGGACGCTCTGTACACGGAACCCCCGGGTGTTCCTTTTTCGACGTTGTATTTTTTAACCATTGTCCCAATGAAATCAATGTATTCAGCACTTTGCAGCACTGGGACGTCAAGGGAAAAACCCCACTGAAAATTACGTTTGCGCAGAAGGAGCCTGAGAACGATCTGACGCAGGACGACGCGGAGGCCGAAAATGCTCCCGAATAACATCGCCATGATCGCCAAGAGGAACAAGCAGAAGATGGCGAGCAGGAAGAATAATGGTAGCAGAAGGCCACAATCGAGAAAAGGCGTGAAAAAATGAACCATCTGGGTGATATTACAAAAATCCATGGTGACAACATTCCCCCGGTGAACTGCATTATTGGCGGAAGCCCGTGCCAGGATTTATCAGTCGCGGGGAAACGAGCCGGTTTGTCCGGCGCGAGAAGCGGCCTTTTCATGGAACAGATTCGGATTGTGAAGGAGATGAGAGAGAATGATCGAAGTTCTGGAAGGGCAAACGAGTTTGTTCGCCCAAGATACATGGTGTGGGAAAACGTTCCCGGCGCGTTCAGCAGCAACAAGGGCGAGGACTTCCGCGCCGTTCTCGAAGAAACAGCGAGAATTGCGGACGGTAACGCCGTTATTCCTCAACCTCCAAAAGGCAAATGGGCAAACGCTGGCTGCATCATGGGAAACGGATGGTCTATCGCTTGGAGAGTACACGACGCGCAGTTTTGGGGAGTCCCCCAACGTCGCCGTAGAATCTCGCTTGTCGCAGATTTTGGAGGACAATCCGCAGCCGAAATACTTTTTGAGCGCAAAGGCGTGTCAGGGGATTCTGCGGAGAGCGGAGTGGCGGGGCAAGGAACTGCCGGAGTTGCTGAAAACGGCATTGATAGCGCAGTCTGCGTTCGGATGCGAGAGGGATGCGATGGAGGAGGCAAAGGCCCTCTGATACAGACTGAGAAGTCTGGCACTCTTGGAACGAGTAACGGCCAAACCGCTTTTGCTTTTTCCGGAGGTCAAGGTGCAGAGTGCTACGGAATATGCTCATTCGCCTCAAACAGCATGAAATCAACCAATCCACACAGCGGAATATATGTGGCTGAAACAAGCCGCACACTTGATTTAAATGGAGGAAATCCAGCTTGCAATCAAGGCGGAATCTGCATCGTCGCGCAGTGCTACGACATGACCCACGCGACCGACGTTATCCGTGAGTGCGGTGAGACTGCGCCGACCTTGCAAAGCCGCATGGGAACTGGCGGGAATCAGATTCCGCTTACATTTTCAATGCAGGGATTCGGAGACTATAAGGCGGGTGAAATAGCCAGTTCTTGCAAAAAGCGGGACTATAAAGATTCCACGGATTTAATTGCCAGTGTTGATTGCAGGAACGGAGCTGAATCCGAAGTCAACGGAACGCTCCAGGCGAAACCATCGGGTGGGCAATCGCTGAATCTGAATAATGTCGTGCGGACAGGCTACGCCGTGCGCCGCCTAACCCCGCTTGAATGCGAACGCTTGCAGGGTTATCCGGATAGATGGACAGATATTCCCGGTGCGTCAGACAGCGCACGATACAAAGCCCTGGGCAACAGCATAGCACTTCCTTTCTGGCGGTGGATGCTGACCCGCATGAGTACATATCTCCCCGCAGATGCAACGTTGGGCAGCTTGTTTGATGGCATAGGCGGGTTTCCGCTGATATGGGAGGAAATTCACGGCAAGGGTTCGGCACGATGGGCAAGCGAGATCGAGAAGTTTCCCATTGCAGTCACAAAATATCACTTTGGGAGGGCTTATGAATAAGCAAGGAGGGCTTATGAGCAAACAGTGTGTGCTAATCAGCATACGTCCGCAATATTGCGAGTTGATAGCAAGTGACAAAAAGACTATCGAGGTGCGCAAGACGCGCCCGAAGCTGGAAACGCCGTTCAAGTGCTACATCTACTGTACAATCGGCGCGCCGTATCTGAACAGGCACAATGGGTATTTATACCTAGAGGAAAGGGACACACTCGGAGGACGCGGCCATGGTATATATGATCGTCTTAATAGAAAAGTCATAGGCGAGTTTGTGTGCGATTCTGTCATGGACTTCTTTGGAGATAGCAGATTCTGGCTTGATGAAAAAGCGGTAGAGCAGTCTTGCTTGACGGGAGATCAGATCAGAGAGTACGCCAACGGAAAAGAATCGGTTTACGGTTGGCACATCTCCGCCCTGCAAATCTACGACAAGCCGAGGGAACTGAGCGAGTTCAAGCGGAAAATCATGGGCGAGACATGGGAATATCCCCAAAAAGTCACTCGCCCGCCCCAGTCATGGTGCTATGTGGAGGAATTGAAATGACTGACGAACAAATCATCAAGGCGCTGCGTGAAAAAGGGGTCGGCTATCGGGAGATTGCCGCCGACCGCATAGAGTCCCTGCAAGCCCAGCTTTCCGACGCACGGAACGAGCTATGCCAACGATGCGGCCGATACCACGAGGCCCATAAAGGCGCCTGCGATGGGTGCAGATGGAGGAAAAATCAAAATGCTTAAAAACGGATTTACACGGTTCTGCGATGACCCGGAAATCGCGTGTTGCAAGGCAGAGCGAGAGCTTGAGCAACTGCGAGCGGAAAATGCTTCACTGCAGAATCAACTCTCCAAGAGCCAGAGTCGAGAACAGGTAGTGATGCAACTTGCAGGAAAGTTAATAGCATTATGCGATATGCCGGAAGAGTGGCGAGATAAGTTACTTCGGCGTCATATGAACCGTCCGGGTGATTATATGGGATGTGGGTATGACTTTCTTGACACATTCAATCGGATTTTCGATGAATTTACGGAGTCCACAGATGATGAAACATATCAAGCCGTGAGAATTTCAGCGGAATATGAAATTGAAAAGTGGCGCGGCCCTCAGGAGCACAAAAAAAGAGTAAGCCCGCCGTAAAGGCGAGCCTACCCCTTCGTAAATCATCCAGTTCATAGGTGGAAAGAACAAATGCATGCTGCCCCAAATGTAATCAGGTACACCCGCGAGGCCGCCGAAAAGGCACTGGAGGCGGAGAAATGACGATTTTAGAATCAATTGATATTGCCGGAACAGGAGAATTTTGCGGCTGGGCAAAAGACCATAACATGTGCAGCTGTGCAACTACTGGATGTTCCAATTGTAAAATCAGTCAAGCAAAGTTAAAGGCACTCTCAACGCTCTGCGCTCAGCAGGCGGCAAACTCGGCGGCCGAAAACAAATCTCCGTGCGACCTATGCCGCTACGACCCTACGTCGAGCTGTGACGGGAAACCGTGCACCATATGCCCGGCGGAACCAAAGGAGGCACCCAAATGAGTGGAAAGCGCGACTACCTGAAAAACCTTCCACGGCAGGATGAATTCTCGCATTGGTGCGCCTGCTGGGCTCAGAACCACAGAGGCTGGGCAAAAATGAAAAAGGCCAATCGCAGACGGTTGAACAAAAAAATGCGCAGGGAAGCAGAAAGAGAGGTTATGCAGAAATGACTTTCAAACAAAAGCTGATGCAGGAGCACCCGGAACTGGTGGATGATAAATATTGGGGTGGATGTTACCAGCACCCAGAAACATACGGGTACGAAGACAACAGCGATTTTTGCGGCGGCCACACCTGCAAAGAGTGCTGGGGCCGAGAAATGCCGGAAACGCAGGCCGCCAAATCCGATGCCGGGAAACCTCGTCCCACGCTGGTTCCCGTCAGTCTGATTCGTGCCGTGACAGCAATCCGGGAGTACGGCTGCGCGAAGTATCACGACCCCGAGAACTGGCGAAAGGTCGAGCCGCAGCGCTACCGTGACGCGCTGTACCGCCACTGGTTGGCATATCTCAGCGGGGAAGAGAACGACCCGGAGAGCGGCCTGCCGCACCTGTGGCACATGGCATGTAACGCAGCGTTCCTGATCGAGATGGAGGCGGACAAGCATGAGTGAGTGGATCAGTGTTAAGGACAAGTTTCCGAGGTACAACCAAGACGTTCTAACATTCGCTCCGGGAATGGCAATGCCTATCGTTGTTGACAGGCACAACGGATACTATGGCGAAGACGACGATGAATGGTACGAAGGGTGGAACACGGGCCGAAACATCACGCACTGGATGCCGCTTCCCAAGCCACCCAAAGACAGAGACGCATCCGTTTTCCTGATGCAGAACAAGGAGAATACATAAATGGACATGAACGAAACAACTTATGAGCACGTTTCCGGCGACCCAATATTTCGCGTCACCGCCTCCGAGCGATGGTCAATCGCCATGGTGAACCGCCTGAAAGCCGCCAGACCAGACGAGGTCACGATCGAGCATATCAACCCCGACGGCTCCATGGTCGTCACATTCCCCTTCGACTGGATGAGGATCGTACCCAAAAAGCGCCTTGCAGACAATCAGCAGCGTGGGAACGCCGAAAACCTAAGGCTGTACCGGGAGAAAAAAGCAAAAACTCAGGAGAACAGCGAAGACGCGTCAAATTATCCTCCTGAAATTTGCTAGGAAATTTGAGGAGAAAAGTATACGCACGACGTGAGAAGCCCGCCCGGGGAAACCGGACGGGCTTTCATTATTTGTAGACCTTCTGCGAATTGTTGTAGAAGAGCACCGCCTGTGCGTAGGAAAGCCCGGCCTCTTTCAGGGATGCAATTGCGTCCGGCTTTTTCTTGTTTCCGATCACGGTGTAATATTCTGCAAACTGCGTCTCGGAATACTTCGACTTGCCCCAGTGGTCGTACACAGCCTTCCCCGACTTTGACAGGGTGTCGTAGTTATACGCTTCCGGCTTTGCCTTGAGTTGCTGGTAGAATCCGTAAGTGGAATCCACCGCCTCGCGCTGCTGATCCGTCAGATTCAGCCCGTCGAGATACTTCGAGAATTCCGTCGCCTGTTCGGATGCCTTCATTTCGGGATTCGTGTTTTTCTCGTTGTCGATCTCGGCTTTCTTGGTCATAATGCCGAGAATCGTCTCGGTGTCCACTCCGGACTCCGCCGCCGTTCCGGTGTAGGGGTTCTTCGCCTCCGACCATTCGCTGCTCTGGTTCTGCCACATTGCACCCTTGATCTTCTGAGAAGAATCCGTCTGCTCCAACGCGCTCAGAGCTTCCGCCTGCGTCGCGCTGTCCTTTGCCTTGGTCGCGTTCAGGATCGAACGGTAGGTCAAATACTCCCGAGCTGATGCGCCCGCATCGATTGCCTCAAATGCCTGGTTCCATGCTTGGGAAGTGTAATCCACTCCCCTCTCGGAGAGCGCTTCGGCCTTTGCCATTTCATTCCCGAGCGACACCGCATTCGACAGAATTTCCGCTTTCCGCTCCGCGCTCATGGCTTTGTACGCATCGGAGCCAATCAGCTCGGACATCGTCTCATGGATGTACTGCCCGCGTGTGGTCTGGTACAGGTTTTTCTGCTCAGCCGTCATGGAATATTTCTCGTTTTCAAACTGCACGGACGACGGCGCGTTCTTGCTCGGGTAAATGGACGTATCCCCTGTTTCCTTCCGAACGCTCTCCAGCTCCTTGGACACGCTGTCCTGAGCGTAGTGATTCACGCCGGCCGGATTCAGAAGCGAGTTGAACGCCTGCTCTGCTGCGGTTCCCTGATATGTTTTCGCATTGCCAAAACCGTCCACGGAGCCGGGAAGCGTCTCCCGCAGGCCGGGAATGCTGTTTTTCACATTGTCCGTGATGTGATCCCATACAGAGTTCCCGGAATATGTCTGCCGTGGCCGGTCGTCCGTTGCCTTCGCCACCGCGCGGAGCGCGTTCGGGACCACAGAGGAGACGACGGTGTTCGCCGCCTGTTCCGCGGCCGTCTCCTTCCAGTCCTGCCCGTACTGGAATACGTCTTTCGTGAAATTCCCGACGGATTGAAGAACCGGAAGCTCAGAGGCGGAAGCGGCAAACGAATTCGGAACGCTCATAAAGGACGAAACAATTGGGTTTTGATCGCTCTGCGCCATTTCCGCGCCGAGATTCAGCAACAGATTCAGCGGTTCGATAGAGCTGAGATCGACCAGCGTGTCGCCCTGCTTCCACTCCGCACTTCCGCCCTGCAAATACCGCTGTGCCGCGCCAAGATTAAGCTGCGTCCCGGTCATACCTTCAGCCTGATTCTGCGCCTGAACGTCCTTGTCGTTCTCGTCGTCCGCTTTTCGGAGAAGACCGGATTTCGCAAGCGCCCATGCGCCGGCCGCAATCGCGGTTCCGGTCATACCTCTGGCAAAATCGGAGACGCCCTTCGCCTGAAACGCCGCGTCCGCATTCCCGCCGGAGGCGCGCGCAATGTTGGAAACAATCTCCACAACGCCCTTCGCCGCGTTGACTGGGGAATAGTCCAACCCACGAGAAGCGAGATTTCCGGCAACCTTCGTGAACGGGGCCACAATGTCGCCGAGGCCGAAGGACGAGACCTTGTTTCCCCTAATCGTCTTTCCGCTGTCTCCGACTCCAAACAGATTCAGCACGTCGTGAAGCTGCTGGATGCCCGCCGACAGCTTGCTGTTGTCCTGAAATGTACGGTATTTCGCGAGCTGCGCCGCCTGATTCGACGCGTAATTTTCGTTATCGGTGACGATCTTCCCTGCGTCAACGAGCGCCTGCGTCCGTGCCGCCGTTCCCTTCGCCGAGCCCTTGTAAAACTCGTCGGTCGCGTTCAGGAGATATGCCTGATTTCTCTCGATTGCGTGCATCACGCGATCCGCGAAGTTTCCGTTTGCCTTGAATGTGCTGTTCGAAGTCGTGCCGTACCGGCTGGACTCCCCGTCCATGTCCACGTCGAGCGTGATCTCGGCAATCGCCATCTGCATCGCCTTCGCCGCGTCGGAAAGCGACCCCTTCGACATAGCGCCCCGTTCAAAAGCCACGCTGCGCGTACCGGTGACGGCAGACTCCGCCATGTCGAGAATTGCCGCGCCCTTCATCGCCAGCGCGTCGATGCCATAGAACGTCGTGTTTCCGGTCAGATTCTTCACCGCCGTTTTCGGAGACGACAGCATGGAAAGAATCTGGATCGTCTTGATCTTTTGCCCGAGATTCACCGGAACGGAATCGGTTGACAGCGCGGAGGTCGAGGCATACGCCATGTTTTTAAGCTGCTCGAACGTCATGGAGTCCATCGATTTCGACGCAAGAGAGGTCAAGAGGCGGCTCTGGCGTCCTGTCAGGCCGTTCAGCGTCCCGCGCTCGTTCGCCACGTCAAGAATGATTTGCTTCATGGATTCGGTGTTGCCGTCCTCCATGCCGCCGATCTTCTGGTCGAAGTCCGCGATTTTTCGGAAGGTGGCCTTTTTCTCGTCCTCGGAGAGATTCCCCTTCTGGAGATTATCCCATGCGTCCAGTTCCGTCGCGCTGCCGCCGACGTTGTCGGTGCGGCTCCACTTTGCGTTTGCCTGCACGCCCTGACCGGTGGAAGTGGCATGCTCACGCATGGTTTTCAGCCAGTCGATGTATTCCGTCTCCGTGACGCCGCCGTCCACGCTACGGCCCTGAAGCTCGCGCTGGATCATGTACGCCGCATCGGTCTGCGGTCCATTCCATGCCGTCGCGTCTCTCAGGCTGTCGGTGATCCCCTTGTAAGCATCCTCGTCCACGTCCTTCAGGAAGGTCTTTTCCCCGTTCTGCTGATAGTATAGAAGTTGCTCCGCGAGGTTTTGCGACCGTTCCTCCGTCTGGCTCTGATACTTCCAGATGTCGTTGTGCTCGTTTTTGCCGAGTCCGGTCGCCTCGCGCTGGTATTTGTTGTATGCGAACGTGTCCCCGAGGCGGCTGGTTTTTTCCTCACCCTCCATGCCCTTTCCGGTGAATCCGGCCTCTGCCGCCCCAACGCTCTGGGTGTCGGAATTCTGGGAAACATTAGGATTTACAGTCTGCTCCGATGGGAATATACTAGCCTCAGGAGAACCTTGCGGCAGTACGCTTTGGGCGTTGTGTGTGGGGCCGGAATTTGTTTCGGCATCATACCCTGTGTGCGGGTTCTTCTTTGTTGTATCCAGAGCGTCCGAAGAAGATTGCGTATCGGATATGTCAATATTCTGTTGTGCGGCATTTTTGGAGTTGAGAAGGTCCATAAACGCCTGCGCGGCGGTAGTTTTCTCCCCTTCCTGCATATTCTGCACTCTCTGCGGGTTCAACGCATCCAAGACTGCTTTTACCCCGTCCACTTTTGCGTTCTCGTCGTATCCGGCGGCCTTCGCGGCAAGCGGTTCCGGGATGTCGTTGGATACCGTCTGATTCGGCGTCGCGGCAAGCTGCCCGAGGCCGAGCAGAAGCCCGCCAGCCCCGGCCATCGCCGCGCTCTGAGCCTCCCGCTTCGGGTTGAATACGGCGTTGTTGTCCGTTGTGGAGAAAACTTTCTTGTTCCGGTCGGCGAACGTCTTTTGAAACACCTGAGATACCACGTTCTGGGCCGGCTCCTCCTCCGCTTCCTCGAGGCCGGATTTCAGCCATGTCACCCACCGATTCGAGTTTCCGCTCCTGAGCTGTTCGGGGAGCGTCTCAATGCCGCCTCCGACCTCGATCGCGGAATTGACCAGAGAAGAACCGATCGCCGAGACAAGCGCCTCTCCCGCATTTCCTCCCGCCTTTACTGCGTCGTCGTAGTCACCGCCGAGCGTGGAAAGGAACGTCGTCCAGTATTGCGGATTTTTGACCGCCTGAGAAAGCCCCTGATACAGCGTTTCCGCGATGCCGGATGCTTTCGGTGCGAGCTTGGAAATCGTCCCTGCTCCGCCGGACAAGACGGAAAGCACCGCACTTGGAACTGCCGAGATCGCCGAGGCACCTAAGTCTCCGAGAACCTCCCCGACCTTCCCATACTTCCCTGTGGTTTTCTGCCGTGCCCGCGAAAAATCATCGTTGATATTCTTTATGTTTTCTTCTTGGTCTATCACCCACTGAATGGCTTTCCCATCAACTCCGGCCGATTTGAGCAGATTAGCCGGGAGCGCCGCTGTCTGTGTGACACCGCTGTAGAATTTGGAAAGACCGCTCAAAACCGTCGAACCGACCGCCGAGTTTTTTACGGCGTTGTCGATCTTTTCCCCGGTCTTGTTCTCCTCCCATATTTTATCGAGATTAATCAGCTTGTCCCCGGCGTCGTGGATTCTGTCTCCGATGCGTTCGATCTGCCCCAGCACGCCGCCGCGCACCTTCTCGCCCGGGAACCCGATTGCGGCAAAATGCTTCGTATCTGCGCCTCGTTCTCCGTAGGAAAACGAGGTTTTCGCCGTATCCGGCGTCGGGTTGTAAACACCCGCGCCGCGTTCCCCACTCGTCGCCTGCTCAATCAGGGACGGGTTTTTCTTTTGCAGCATGGAAAACGCCGCCAGATTCGCGTTCAGATTGCTTTTCTGCTCCTCCTCCGTATACGCAGACCGGTTGGATACCGAGTAGGAGCTCGCCGCCGGCGTAGTAAACTCCTTCTTTTGCAGTCCGCGTCTGAACCTATCTTCCAGATTGCCGTCCGAGGACGGATGCCAAAGCGCCATAAAACCGCCTCCCTTTTTTGCTCGCTTACGCGCCGATCGCAGACATCAGATAAGACGCTTCCTGTGATGTGATTGTCCCGCTGCTGCACGCGCTCTGAATTGCCTGCGTCTTCTGTGCGGTCGTCATGGAATGAGACATGAAGTTTGCGAGCATATTCTTTGCCGTACTTCCAATGGTGGAGCTGTCTGCAGCTTCTCCGCTGGAGGACGCCCATTCCAGATACCCGTTATAAACATTCGAAATTTGCGCATAGGGGATGCCGTAATCCTTATAGTGCTGTGCAATATACAGCTCCGGTTTCCCGCTTGAGAGCATAGCGCTGTAAAGGCTCGCGGAAGATGCGGACGTTCCCGAGGAACCCCCAGAAGACTTGGAGGAACCGCTTCCCGAAGATTTTGCGGCCTTCGCGGCGAGTTGCGCCGCCGCCGCCGCGTTGTAGGTTTTGACCTGCGCATCTGTCCACCCATAAATCTTCCCGAGCGCGGAATAATCGCCAAGTTCTGCCTGAATCTTCGCCGCATCGAGCGCCGAGGACTGCTTGTCCTGCGAAACGCCGTAGTTGTAGCTCCGGTCGGTGTTGTACTGGTCAAGAAGCGCCTGATAGACCTGCATGGCCTTCGTGGAATTGTACTGGCTCTGGCTCTGGAGCGCCTCGTCCTGCCTGGTGGCCTCCTCATAGAGCGCCTGCGCCTTCTGGTAGTCGTTTTCGCTCTGCGCCTGAAGAATCTGACTCTGGTATTCCTTCGCCAGATTCGTCCTCTGGCGCTCAATCTCCGTATTTGCTGCAGCCTGCGCCGCCTGAAGTGTGGAAAGATTCTTTTGAAGCTCGTTGGAGTGGGAAAGCTGCGCTTGCCCGGAGGTACCGGAATTCAGACCGTAGGCCGCTGCCGTCTCGTTGAAGTTCTGCTTCTCCTGCGCGTTATCGGCCGCCGTCTGCTGCCGGGAGGCCGCGTAGGTCGTCCCCAGCTTGTCCTGCTCTGCGTCAAGATCGGAAACGTTCGTGTTGTAGGCGGATTTCAGAGCTTCCAGCTGGTTTTCCTGCTTCGCCGAGTAGAGCTGCTTGATATAGTCCGAGTAATCCGTCGGCGTATAGGAGGCGTTCTTCGCCGCGGCAAGCTGTTCCTGCAAATACTGCTCGTCTGTATAGTCGACAGTGGTAGAGGGCCCGTAATTGCTCGTACGTGCATTCGAGGTTTTTTTGCTCTGGTATGTCCCGTCCGCGTTGACACCGGTGATCGTGTAGGTGCCGCCGTTCGTGATAACAGCATCGCCCACGCCGAGCCCCTTCTGCGCCTGACCGTCAGCCCCGACCGTATACACTTTCCCTGTGCTCGGCACCGTTGAGGCGGTGGCCGCCGCCGGAGCGGCAGAGGACGTGCCCGCATTCTTGCTTGCTACCTGCGCCGCCTTTTGCGCCACAGCGCTGGCCGTGTCGAGCGCCGTACTCAGAGCAGTCCCGAAAAGATTCATGTATGTCCCCTCCTAACAGTCCAGCCCGCCGTAATACAGCGGAATATCTTCAATCGCCGAGAGTGAAGTGTTCACCGCCGAAGCCTTTGCCTCCGCGTACCGCTGAGAGAAATAGTTCGCCATCGCGTCGTTCTCCCCCAAAAGCAGATGCGCCGCCAGACCGTAGGGCAAAACTCCCTGAGAAAGAACGTCGTCGAGGTCAATGTTATCCGTAAATGCCGTGATCTCTGCGCAGATTGGCTTTGTTCCGTCCGCCGTCTCCGTTCTGGTGTCGCTGTAAGGATACAGTTCGTGCCGAAGCACGTTCAGAATCCCGAGCGTCCGCAGTTTATATTCTGCGGTGTCCGTCGTCACGGTCGCCCCTGTGGATTCGTTCTGCTCATCCATCAGGAAAATTGCCTTGTCGAACACCCACTGTGCCGTTGTGCTCATTTTTTATCCCTCATTTCACATATCCCGTATACCGAACCGAAATGTCCACACCGAGCACGTCCGTTGTCGCGCTGTCCTCGTTGCATTCCAGAATCAGCTTATAAAACGCGAATTTTTTGACTTTCAGCTTGAGCCGCTGCATCTGCGGGTTTCGGTTCGTCAGGAAGGAAAAGTGGCTGAAATCCACGTCCGAGAACGTCGAAAGGCTGCTCGCCGCCGTCTTCACCGTGTAGACGGACTTCCGGTCGGTCTGCGCCGTAACAGTGAGCCTCGCGTTGTCGTCCGGTTTCAGGCTGACCCACAGAATTGAGGAATGCTTGCGCTGAAAGTCCGCGCCGAAGTCCATATTGCCTGATTTCCATACGCAGTCGATGTTTCCGCCATCGTCCGACGTGTTATCCTCAGAAAATAGAACAACCTTTCCGCTGGAAGTGCCAAAATACAACCCCGCGCTGTTCCGAACGCCGCAAACTGCCGGAATCCCCGTGTACCGATACCACACGTCCCCGGTTCCCTCGTAGGAATACCGATGGACAAGCACCGTACCCGCAGCGTCCCCAAGGAAAATGTAATACTCCTGCTCCCGGTTGTCGTCGAAGCAGAACGCGCCGGAAAGATCGTAGTTTTTCAGCGTTGCCGCCACTCGCTCGGACATAATCTTCGCCCGGCGTTCGTCGTAGCCGGTCGTTACGGTGCGCCAGTCGTACGCATTCCCGGCGCACAGCGTGCGCGGGTAGTTGTAGACAAGCCTGACCTGTCCCGGAGCGACGTTCCCGAGTTCCCGGTTGACCGGGCTGACGTAGAATCCCGCCGTCACTGTGCCGTCGGTCAGCGTCGTCGCGCTGTACTGCGTGGAAAATGCTCCGTTCGGCTTGAAGATCATCAGATAAGAAAACTGCTTAATCATGCCCGTAATGGGCGTGTTAGCGCTGTCTACCGCGATTTCTGAAAGATCGGGGAAATACTCCGCCGTCGGGACTCCTTCTTCTGTAAGGCCGGAATAGATGGTTTTATTCGTCCCGTCCCCGTACAAAAACACGCGCGTGTCGGTCGAGCCGTTGTAGGTTTCGCAGAATTTCATAGCCTCTACCTGCGAACGGAGCGTGTTTGCCACGGTGTACCAGATTTCCACGTTGTTCGTCCCGGTAGACGGGGCGGAAGTGAACGTAATTTTCCCGTTCGTGAGGTCGGTGGTATAACTTGACGTGTCGGACTGAACGCCGGAAATTTCCACTTTATCTACCGACAGCACTGGCTTTTGCGGTAAGGTGTATTCTTTCGCCGTTCCGTCCGCGCTGTATCGGATTCTACGCTTTCCGGTGAGTCGGTTGACGTTCTGGAGCGTTGTACCGCCACCTGTCGGGATTGCCGCCGTCACAACCAGCGGAATATACCCTTCCACGGCCTCCGCGCTGTTCGTTCCGTCCCAGCTCAAGTATTCGTGGCCGTTCAGGATGTACAGCTTCCCTCCGAATCCGAAGAACGTCGTCGGCGCGTCGGTGAGCGTCCCGATCTCCGTCTTCCCGCCGGAAGTCAGCTCATAAAGACGCCCGTCCGCCGCGCAGACCAGACGTTCCGATCCTCCGATCGTACCGCTCCACAGCCCGCGAACCGCTCCGGTGAACGACCACGCGGTCTTCATGCCGGGGCGTACCCGAAGATGGTACTGCGGCGTAACGCGCCAGTTGTCCATGGAGGACGCCTCTCCCATGCGGAGCTGCGTGTCTCCGTCCTTTGACTCATTGAGTCCGAGGAATTTTTTCAGGGAGAAAATCTTCGTGCTGTCCCCGCCGCTGATCGTCGCCATGTTGTTTCACACCTCTCTGTAATGCCGGTTTTTGGAGGGCAGGCCGTTTTCGGTCTGCCTCTCCAAAGCTCCATCAGAAGCCTCCGCCGTCTATGTCCTTCCTAACCGTTGACTTCCGGCAGCCCCGCGACGCTGGTCAGCACCGACAGGATGCCCGCCAGCAGCGCCGTGCTGAGCACCGTCAGCCATTTGACGTCTCCCATCGTGGCCGATACGCCGATCGTGGCAACCGCTGTCTGCGCCACCGTCTTGAGGGCGCGAACGCCCGCTGCCTTGATCCAATTGCTTGTTTTCTCGTTCATGGTTATCCCTCCTTCAGATATTCTGCCGATTATTGCATGGCTTTTGCCAGCTTCAAAATCAGCTCGTCGCCATATTTGTAGCTGTCGAGATAAACGATGGTCGCGGCGGACAGCCCCGCCTTGTCCGCAAGAATCTTTTTTGCATCCGTAACTGTCACTGTATTTCCCTCCTGTTTTACCGGTGTGTTGTAGAGCTTGCGTTCCGCCTGTCTGCGCCGCAAGAGCCCGGCCCGGTAGGACTCGGACGCGCTTGCCGTGTACGCCTCGATGTGCTCTGGAATCTGCGCAATCGTGCGGCCTGTGCAAAGCTGCTTTAAAGAGCCGGGGCCGCAGTTGTAGCAGAACGACACCAGCGCGTCGAACTGGTTCTGATTCAGCCCCGAAGGCGCGTACTGCGCGACATAGCCCTCAAATTTTCTCAAGTCCGACCGAAGCAGTTCTTCCGCCTGCGCATAGGTCACGGTCGTTCCCGCTTTCACGTCCGCGCCGTAATGCCCATATCCGATGGTGTAATACGTCTCACCGGGCAAGCGGTACGCCTTGCGGCAGCAGCCCTCAAACGACCGGATAAGGTCAATTCCCGTCTGGCTCGTCCTCATATGTAATCCCTCCGTAAACGGTTGGGGCGACCGAAGCCGCCCCATGTTGTTCAGCCCTCGAAGTACGCCTGAACCTCTTCCGGGTTCATGCTGCGAACATAGTCGCAGAATTCCGTGATCTCCGTGTCGATGCCGTCCTTGCAGCTCCATCCCTTTTCGTCCCGGAGCATGGCGCAGGCAACGCCGATGTCCACGCCCTTCTCGCGGCTGATGCGGTCGATCTCGTGCTTGTTCTGTGCGTATCTGTTGTTTTCCATGATGTAGTCCTTTCCGGCCTGATGGCCTGTCCATATGTTAATTTTTGTGTTCCAACACGGTTATGCGGGTTTCGTGGTCGCCGAGCCGTAGCCGCGATATCCAGCCCGCAGGATCACGCCGTCCACACTGCCCGCAACCTTCGTCCAATCCGCAACCGCGTTAAACTGGCTGAGGTCTATGATTTTTTTCATATCAGTCTCCCATTCCCGCGCGGGCCAGGAAGTACCCGATCACGGCCGCGACGATCACATAGATCACCTTTTCCACGACGAACTCCCACCGCTTCCCCGGCTTTTCCATCAGGGTCTTGACGTCACTCTTGATTTCCCCGACGTCGCCTTTCAGGTTCGCCTGGTCAACAGCGAGCACTTTGACGGAGGTCGTCAGCTCCGTCAGCGCCTCCTGATTCTTTTCCAGCGTATCGAGCCGGTGCGTGTTGCTCCGGCACCGGCCGTCCACGTCCGTGAGCTTCACCGCCATTTCTTCATTCGTCATTTCCCTCACCGCCTGTTTCGTTCTTCCCAAAGCGTAGCAGAAAAGCCCCCGGATTGCGTCTACAATCCGGGGACTTTCTTTACCATGGATTATTTTTGTCGCTGTCGTACTTACTGTGAAACAGAGTCGAGCTCTGCGTCTTGTTGAGCTGGAGCTTTTTGATAATTGCGATGACTTCATCCTGCTTCAGGCTTCCGTCGTTGTTGGCGAGGTCGATGCCCGCCTTGAACTGAATGACTGCTGTATCCGGTACGCCATCATACTTGGTTGCTTTTACCGGAGCGCCTATGCTTCCGAGCACGCGACGTGTTGCAGATTCCTTCGCAGTATCTTTTGCCGCTTTCAGAACCGCCTGCTGCTTTGTACTATCATCCGACGTATTATAGGTATCTTCGATGTACTCCCAGTATGCCTTCAGGTAGTTGGTCTGATACTCCACATACTGGCTGTCTGTCAGAAGATGCACTTCCTCGTTTGCATCCTTGACGCTGGATGACATGACCGAAGGAAGATATTCCGTGCTTCCGGTATCAGAACAGACTTTTTCGACAGCCTTCTCCATGTCTGTTTTATAACCGGTATCCGCATCCTTCAGATATTCGTTGACCATATCAAGAACCGTCTGACGGGACGCGCGGCGGGCGGTCGTCTCCTGCTTATCTTTTGAGAGCTTATTATAAGCGGAGTAGAATTCCGTCATGGAGCTGTCCCGTTTGCTCTGGATCTTCGCGTCGATGTCGTCGGGATTGGACTTCGCGTGCCGGGCGGATTTGTCGGCCGCGTCGTATATCCGGTTGAGAAGATCCGTGGAATACTGGCTGTCGCGGATATAGTTGCCCTGGATGCCCAGCGTGTAATCCACATTCTCCCCGCCGACCGGGAAAAGCGATTTCTGCGCTTTCCACCAACCACCGAGTACGTTGTTGCCGAAGTAGTCCACCATCTGCGGGCTGACGTTGAACGCCTGCCCGATGATTTTGGCCAGCTCCGACGTTCGGCTCGTGTACTGGTCCTTTGGTTCGAGCGACTGCAATCCGCTGCTGACAATCGGCTTTCCGAGGAAGTCCCGGTTTGCAAATATCCTCACGATCGTTCCGAGGAAGCCGAGATTTCCCACCGCCCCCCCGAGATCGAGCTGCGCCAGATCGGAAACCACGTTGGGAAGCATCGTGTCCGCCGTATAGCTGTAAAACTCGTCGAAGGCGTGCTCGTTCCGGTTTCCGTAATACTCGGCGCAGGCTTCCATGAACGAGGAGAGCACCGCGATCTCCCTCGGCTTCGGGATCGTGAAAAACTTGCCGTCGCCCATGGGAATACACCAGTATGTATTCTTGGTATAGTTGGACAGCTGCGCGTAATTTTTTTTGTCCTCTTCGCTCTTGCTGTTGAGGCCGTAGATCAGCCCCGCCAGCGCCGCGGAGGCGGATAGGAAGGCCAGCACGCGGCCGCGCACCGCTTTGCCCCTCTGCCCGGCGGGCGCGTCGTCCGCGCTCACCCACCGTGCAAATTTGTCAATGCCCTGCACTCCGGCGTTGAAGAACGGAATCACCTTGTTGATCGTCCTGGATTGCACACCGCCGCGCCGGAAGTTCACCGTGATGTCGGTGCTCTCGTAAAAGGCCTCCTGCGGCGTCATCCCGTACTTTTCCCGGCAGAGCTTGTAATAGGAATATCGGGGGCCGGTCTCAATGGTGTCGGAGACGAACGCGAGCCATTCCATCGGATTGAGCCAGGTGCGCTTATCCCCCGCCAGTTTCCGGCGAATGTTCTTCGTGAGGTCGCGATCCGCCGTATAGACCGACGTCTTGCCGCCGCCCATGGCCAGGTATTCCTTGTAGAGCGGATCCGCATTGGAGCCCCGGAGCTTGTTTGCATAGGAGGATGTGATGCCGCCTACCAGATGCAGCAGGTTCTTGTCTTTGGAGAAGGTCCAGAAGGTCATCAGGTCGCGCGGTGCGTTGGAGAAAATTGACCAGAGGACGTTGTTGCCCGTCAGATTTGCCGTGACGAACCGGGAGGTCGCCGCATAGGTTTCCAGCCAGGCCGGCAGTTTCTTCGCGTCAAGCCCCGTGATCGATTCGAGCAGCATGGGGTCATTGATCTTCCAGTATTCCGTGTCACCGTTTTTCAGGACGGTCACCACGTCGCCATGGGCCTTTCCGCGGCCGTACTGATACAGAATATCGTCGATCCCGTTCACAATCTCAAAGGCCGCATCCGCGTCGGATCCCGTGAGGCTGCTTTCCTCCACCGCCTGCCCGAGCATATCCTTCAGATCCGTAGTGCGGAAGCCAGCGCGCTTCATCGGCATGGGCACCTTCTCGAGGAAGTCCGCCATGCCGCCTTTCCGCTCCGCGGCGGTTGTGATCTCGGCCATGACGTTGTTCCGAATCCCGGCGTTGACCATCCGCACCACGTTCCGAACGATGTTGTCGACGGGGTGCACGATGTCGAGCCCGCTGCCGATCGCCTTGCGGATAGTAGAGCCCTGGTTTGCATACCCGCGCCGCGCGCCGCGCAGTCCTTTGTCGCCCACCGCGCGGTTGAACGGAACGTAGAACTTCCATCGTTCCGCCCAGCTCTTTGCACTCTCCTCGGAGACGAGGCCCGTCCTGACTCCCCATGTTTTCAGGAAGTCGCTTTCGAACTGATAGAGCCGTTCGGCGGCCTCCTTGAATTCCGGATACTGCGCTTCCAGCTCCGCCTGCCGGCGCTCCATGAAGGCGGTCGAGTTCTTCCGGTCATCGGCGTAGACTCGCATCCCTTCCTTGAGGCGTTCGGGTCCGTGCCGGGCAATCAGGTATTCGCCGAACGCCCGGTACTCCGTCCGGTCCTTCAGATTAACCCCGCTGAGGGCCGTGGAGAGGCCAGGTGCAACGTACTGGCCGTTGGCGTCCGTGAGGTCCCCGGTCAGCACAGCGCCCGCCACGGCGTCCGCATACGCGGCGTTGGAGGCGATCTTGTAGGTTCCGCTGTTGGCCGCGCGATCGAATACGCGGATGCCGCGGTTGCTGTCGATCCATGCCTGATAATACGCATCGCCTTTTTCACGGAGCTTTTCGTCCGTCGTGCGAAAGTCTCTGCCCTTTTCCTCCGCCAGACGCACGGCGGATACACCTGTTTCCGCGTCCAGCGAATAGTAGGCGTTCACCTCGTCGGCCAGCTGCTCCAGAAGCACGCTGTCCCGCGCCTTGAGGGAGCCGAGAAACAGTTTTGTGAATTCCGGGTAGTCGATCGCCGCCGTCTCCCGGTTCTGGAGGAACCGGCGGATGTACTCCGCGAAGCCCTCCGTCGCCCACTTGTTCTGCTTGTAGGCCACACGCATGGTGTTGGGCAGATTGGAAACCAGCTCCTCGCGCTGCTTCTTGTCGAGAGTGCTGGTCATATGGTAGAGATTGTCCAAATGATGCCCCAGCTCGTGGGAGATCGTCGGAAGGTCGTTTGCAATCCGACTGCGGATTCCCTGTGCGTCCCGGTCGTAAGTTCCGAGAGTGTCGGCCTTCCGAATGTGGCCCGTTGTGACAGGGATTTCGAAGTCATGCCGGATTTTGTTCACAATCTCCGAAAGAGCCATCGGCGCTTTCTCCGCATTTCCGGCCCGCTGCGCCGTCCAGTTCTTCTCCTGCGGAGCCGCCTTAAGCTGGTCGACGCCGACGTCCTCTCTGGCGTCCTGCACATCCACTACGGGATTGTCCTTCATCAGCGCGGAAAGAATCTTCTCCCCCGCTTCCCCCGTCGGGATGAAATAGCGGAAAACATAGCCGATCTTCTCGGAAATGATGCCCGGATACTGCCGGGATAGATACCAGACGTTGTTTCCGCAAATCTCCATCCGGGCCTCCCCGCTGACCCTGCGGCGAACGAGTTTGATCCGGTTGTCCCGCAGAACCGCCGTTTTTCCGTCCCGCAGGACCTTCTCCGAGATCTGCGGCGCTGTATAAACTTCCTTCGTTCGCGCAGCGCCGAGCCCGCGCAGCACACCGTCGATATCGGTGCTCCGAATCAGCCGCCCCAGGTACTGCTTGCCGTCCGTCGTCAGCACACGCATCACGCGCGTGTTGGAGGCCGGGAGCTTGTCCCAGATCGGCAGCAGCGTCCCGGTCAGCAGGTGCAGCTTGGTTTCGTCGAATTCCGGCGCTTTTGCAAGCTCCTGCTTCCATGCGGATTCCCAGTCCTTTTTCTCAATGGTCTCCGTTTTTTCGTCCAGCGTAGACTGCACATACACGGAATACTGGTTTCTGTCCGCGGCCTGCAGGCGGTATCTCTTTTCGATCTCTCCTTTGATATTGGTCTTCGGGGAAATCTCATATACCGCGCGTGCCGTACCGTCCTCCATGCGGACCATTCCACAAAAGTCCGGCCGCACGCCCTTCAGCTCACGGAAGGAAATTAGGTCCGGCTTGCGGTAGGCCGTCAGCTGCACATATTTGGTGTCCGCGCCGGATTCGTCCGTGCGGATCACCTTCTCGTCCTGCACCTCGATCCTGTCCGCCATGTAGTTTTCAAGGCCCATATCGACCGAACCGCTGGAGATCGCGGCATCCATCATCCGCTCAAAAGTGTCGTAGAATCCGCTGAATACGGCGTTCTGCTCGTCCACCTCCAGCGAAAGGATGCGGTTGAGGAATCTGCCGATGTCCCTCGCGGTGTTCTGGTCGGGCTTATAGACGCCGTACTGATCATAAAGTTTGTCACAGAGGCCGAGCTTGCGCACGGATTCCACCGGCATGGACTGATAGTAGCGTTCCAGCGCGTCCTGCGCGATAGGGTTCTCGAGATTGTCCTTCTCGCCGAACATGCCGCTGCCGGTCTGCCGCTGGCCCTTTGTCAGTGCGCCGAGCTGATCCAGCCGGCGGGCGATCGTGGAAGTGAAGCGCTTCTGACCCATGATGTTTGTTGTAATAAGCTTGTAGACAGGGGCCGACGCCTCGTTGCTCCGATGCGTACGCCCGAAGCCCTGCACCGCCTTGGCCGCGTTCCAGCCCGGCTGCAGGAGGTAGTGGATGCGCTGCTGCTGATTCTTCGCCCTGCGGTCGGCATGGTAGCTCTTGCCCGTTCCGCCGGCGTCCGAAAAGACGAGGATCCGCTTTTTCCCGTCCTGAAACATCTGCGCATCTGCGAGGCCGCTTTCCTTGCCCCGCTTTTCCACCACACGATGCAGGTGTCCGTTCTCGTCCGGCTTTTCCACCACGCGGCGGGAGCGCCCCGTCACCTCGGCGATCTCCTCCGTTCCGAACGCGTCGAACAGCAGCTCCATCGGACCGTCCGGCACCTTCATCTGCTGCAGCTCTGCAATCAGCGCGTCGCGCTGCCGTACCGCCTTCTTGTCCTGCACAGGATTCCCGTCCCCGTCCAGCACAAGCCGGGACTGCGTGTTCCCCTTCTCATCGGTGTACTCCTCATAGGCGTTGACCGGGAAGCTGTTCTCCAGAAATCCGATCAGGGATTCGGACGGCGTCATGTCAAGATCATCCAGATCCGTTCCCTCGTCCTCCGATTTGGCGATTGCACGATTCGCCGCCGCCTCGTTGGTGTTGACCAGCTGAATTACACAGGAGCGGCCGTCGGCCAGTTCTTTTCGGATATCCTCCACCAGCGTGGGGACGGACATGGAGGTGAGCACCTGATTGTAAAACCGCTGCTGCGAGGTATAGAACGCGCTCCACGCCGCTGAGCGTGCCTGTCCGTTCTTGCTTCCGTTGGTCAGGTCAAGGGCGCTTCCGATGTTCTGAAATACCTTCTGCCATGCCCTCGACATGGTGTTGTAGATCTCCGTCTGCACCGGCGTGAGGTCGTGCTGCAGGGTGTCATAGCGGACGTCGTCGTAGGAAATGCTTCTCGCCATGTAGACGCCCATTGCCTTCATGTCCCGGGCAACCAACTCCATCGCGGCGAGGCCGCCGTCGGAGATCTTCGAGACGAAATCATTGACGTCGTGAAATGCCGTCCCGCGCCCCCAGAGTCCCAGCCGTTCCAGATAGGCGTAGTTGGAAACCGACGTCGCGCCGGTCGCCGAGGCGTACACTACGCGCGCGTTGGGGAACATCTGCTGCAGCTTGATTCCGGCCAGCGCCTTCTGCGAAGGCTTGGTCTTTCCTCTCGCGCCCGTCTGTCCGATCGCGTTGCCCATGTTGTGGGCTTCGTCGAAGGCGATCACGCCGTCAAAGTCCTTGCCGAGCCAGCGACCGATCTGCGTGAGCCGGGTATCGGCGCCATTCTTTCCCTGCGTACCGGGAAGCGTCGTGTAGGTGGAGAACAGGATGCCATTTTCGGCGGGAATATCCGTCCCCACCTTGTACTTGGCCGCCGGGAAGATGTCCGTCTTTTTCCCGCCCAGGTCACTCCAGTCACGCTGCGCATCCTCCAGCAGGTTCCAGCTGTTCGTGATCCAGACAGCCTTCGTTCTTCCCTGCCGGAAGTTGTCCATCAGGATGCCTGAGATCTGCCGTCCCTTGCCCACACCCGTGCCGTCGCCGATGAAGTAGCCCTTGCGCGTTCCGTCGGGAAGTTTCTGCGCGTGGGCCTGCCCGGCGTAGATGATGTTCTCGAGCTGTGCATCGGAGAGCGCGCCGGAGGTAATCAGGCTCTTGGGAAGGTTTGGCGTATAGGTCACGTCAGGTGGATCCACCGCGGACATGGCCGCACTCTCCACCAACTTGGCCGGGTGTTTTTTCGCCCCCTCGATGCGCGTTTTTCTCGGCTCATACCGGGAATACACGTTGTCGGGGTCCGCCTCCACGGCCGCCGCCTCGCTCTTCTTTTCAGAGAGTGAGACCTCGGATTTTACCGGTCGGGATAGTGCAGCTCGTCCGGCGTCAGATTCACCGGGCAGCTTTCCGTGTCCATGCTCTGCAGGCACAGCTCGAGGAAGCTTGTCAGGTGCTCCTCCAGTGCCTCGTCCGTCAGAGACGGCTCCTGCAGCGCCTCGTACTCCGCTTCGATGCTCTCCCGGGAGCTTTCGTCCGTCTCCTGCAGAACCGCTCTGAACAGACGTTCCCAGTCCTTCGGACTCAGGCCGTCCAGCCGCTCGTACAGAATCCCGAGCGTCTGCGCGTCCGCGTCCGGGGAGATCTGTCCGCTCTCCGCTGCGTTCGACGCCATCTGCAGCGTTCTCCTGAACTGCAATTCTGTCATTTCTGATTCCCTCCATCAGGTCGGGCACCTTAGAAAGATCGTCGCAGCTTCCTGTGACGGTCTTCTCCGTCGGCCCGTTTTTGTCAATGACCACGAGCTGGATGTCGAAAGTTGTGCCGTATTTCTTGTAGTTTTTTCCGTCGATGCGGAGATTGGCCCGGACATTGTATTCCGACTTGAGATTGTCCCACCACTTGCGGAAGACGGGCGCGTCGTCCGCCATGCCCCTGCCCAGAATCGCCACAAGGCGGCCATTTGGCTCGAGACGTTCCAGCGCCTGCTCGATGTGACGCTCCGCGTTTGCTGTCTTGTTCACCGCTGTGCGTCCGGCTGTGGAAGAAAACGGGGGATTCATCAACACCACCGAAGGCTTTACGTTGTCGGGCAGCAGGTTGTCGATCTGCTCCGCGTTCAGATTGAAGGTACCGTCCAGTCCCAGCTGATTGAGCAGCGCTAAACGACGCTCGGAGAGTTCGTTGGCGTATACCTTCGCGCCCCACGCCTTCGGCCAGAGTGCAAGGCCGCCGATCCCGGCGGACGGCTCGAGCACAGTGTCCGTCGGCCGGATGCCGGCGCTCCACGCCGCGAGATAGGCGATGTTGGGGGGTGTGGAGAACTGCTGAAACTGCTCCATCTCCTCTGTGCGCTTGGTCTGCGTGGGCAGAAGCTTGAGCATATTTTCGAGCTTCGATACCATGCTTTTTGCGGAGGCCGCGTTTTCGTTGGCGAGCGTTGTCACCTTCGAGGATTCCAACAGACTCTTGTTGACGGCCAGTTCCATCGCATCATAGGCATCCTTCGGTGTATATACGCCCTGCGCCTGCGTCCCTCCGAACGCCTTGTCCGCCTGCTCAAAGAGCCACGCAGAGTTGAACAGCCTCCCGCTTTTGACCATGCCCGAGATCTTGTCGGCCAGTTTCCCGGACGCAGAAAGCTGCGCAGTTCTCCCATTTTCCCCGGATTTATCCCCGTTGACTTGCTCTGCTCCCTGTGTTACGCTTGTGGTGTCAGAGGCAAGATCGGTATGAGGAGACGTTGTATTGACGTTCTGACTGTTCGGGTTTCCCGTTTCAGTCCTCCCGGAACCATTGCCCCTGATTGCTTTTTTATCCTCTCTAACTTTCCTAACACTGATTGTAGTCCTGTTTTCTTCGTTTGGCAATGCGGTTTTCGCTCCGTCCGATGCCTTACCCTCGGCGTCGTTTTGCCCCGCCAGAAACGCGCCGAGACGCTGCGGCTCCGTGAGGCCCTTTGCAGCGGGCACGCGGCTGTCCGTGATGCGTCCCTGGCCGTCCGTCTGCACCGACGCCGCGCTCGCCGCGCTCTTTCCGGCGCCGCGGCCCGCGTTGTAGACACTCACAAAGCCCGCCGCGTACTCTCCCGTGTCCGCGTTTCCGTCGTACTGGTTGAAGATCGCCTTCTGCCCGCTCGTCCCGAGTGTCTTCGCCACGGAGGCCAGTCCCGAGGCACTCCGCGTTACGGAGGTCGGGCCGCTCACTGCCGCGGAAGGCCGCTCCGTTTCCGGCTTTCCAATGTTGTTCGAAACCGCGCGGGGAGCCTGCGTCCCAGCGTTCTGTGCGGTTCCCACACGGGACGGAATTTCCACCACCGGAGCTGCAACGCTCCTGACCGGCGGAACCTCCGGGACAACCGGATTCGCACGATTCTCCGCCGCCCCGTTTCCTTCGGCCAGCTGGCGGGGAGCTTCGTACGACGCCGGAGCGGATTCTTCTGCGCTTCCTGTCCCGATGTTTCCCACCCAGAAGGACGCATCCCAGCTCAGCCCGTGCGCCTCATTAAACAACGCCAGCGCGGAAGACTTCGCCTCGGGGGACAGGCCCTCGAGCGACGAGAAAATCAGCTCATCAATTTTATCAATGGACTCCTTCGCCTTATCCACAAGTACCCCCTGCCCGACATACATCGTGTTGGACAGGTCATTTTTCATCTGCTGATTCAGGTAGAGGGCTTCATAGCACTTTCTCGCCGCGCCCTCCTCCGTCTGTGAGTTCCGGGAGAGCGAGGTGATCATCTGCTCCTGCTGCTCCATGCGCGCGTTGATCGCCGTCGCTGCATCTTGGGAAAGCTGTCTGTTCTCCACCGCGCTTGTGAGGTATGAGTAAAGGCCCATGACAAGAGCGTTCGTCAGGATCTGTTTTGCCTGCGGACGGTACGCCTCCCCGGAAATTCCGGCTTTGGCGTAGTTCGCCGCTTCTCCCACAGTCCCGCTGGCCGCCACAAAGCCCGCCGAAGAGAGCCCCTGCAGCAGATTTTTCGCCCATGGCTCATAAAACCATCCGTGCTGGCGCAGCAGCGACGCTACCCCCTGCCCGATGCCGTAGGAGGCCGCCCCTCCGGCCGCGCCGCCCACGGCTCCGATTGCAGTCTCCGCCGCTGTCTTTCCGATCGCCTGCCACGGCTTCGACCAGTTCGCTTCCGAGGCGGCATCCACCGCCGAATTCAGGCCGAAGGTCGCCGCAGGCCGGACAATGCTCGCGGCGATTCCTTTCAACCCCGAAATCGCCGGAATTGCTCCAACGATATCTCCGGCCGCCTGAAGTTTGGAAAGATCTCCAACAATCGCACCGGCCTGTGCCAGAACCGGAGATACGGCGGCCGCACGCCCCAGCGTCTTCCCCAGCGAATCGCTGCGGTACAGCTCTGCAAGGCGCGGGTTCTCTGGCGCGGCACTTGCAAGGTACTGATCCTTCATGCCCAGTGCACCGGACAGTTTGTCCGCTATGGCCGAATAACGTCCTGCCAACCCTGCCGTAAACGATCCTCCGGTATTCTGCATGCCGGAGAGCCGGTTGTAGAGGTACATGACGTCGTTGCTTGGCTTCCCTCCACTGCTGCGGATCTGCTCCATGATGTACGGAAGCGCCGCGCGAGCGTCCGTTTTGTCCCGGTCGGAGAGCTTGTCCTTCCCAGCCAGCTCCACAAGGTAATTCCAGTTCCCCGAGATATCGGAGGGATTCTTCTGAAAGGCCTCGTGTCCCGCCGTGTCGGTCTCGAGAAAGCGATCCCGGATCTTCTCCGCCTGCGCGCGGTATGCGTCCCGTTGTGCGAGGTCCTGCCGGTTGGTTGCGGGATTGTAGCGGCCCGCCACTTTTTTCGTAAGGGCTTCGTCCTGTGCGGCGCGGAAGTCGAACTGCTGCTGCGGGTCGATCGCGACCTGCCGCAGGTTCCGTGCGGCGAGTTCCGCCACACGCCGGTCCGTACCGGCAAGCGCCGGTATCCCGCTCTGATGCCGGGCGGCGTAGTTCGAACGCACGTTGGCGTCGTACTCGTCGCGCGTGAGCGGCTTCTCGTCCATCGTGCCGTTGATGCCGTTCCGATCGATATACTTGGAAATCTCCCGTGCGCGATCAAAGCCGAGGTTGACGTTCCCGCCGTTCGCCCGCAATTTTTTGTAATCGCTCCGCACGTTGGAATCCCAGTCATCACGCGTTACGCCGGCATACTTCTGGTTGAAATTCTGAAACGCTCTGTTGGTGTTGCCCTGCGGGCGGTATTTTTCCGCCAGCGCCTTTTGATCTTCCGTGAGGGTGATACGCCCCGTGTAGTTCGCTGCATTTGCAGCCGGAACTTCAGGGCTTGTATCCTTGTTCCCGGTGTTCAGGCCGGTACGAGCCGGCGCGAAAACTGCCGCTCTCTGCTTCTGCGCATCGGTCAGTTTGAATCTGCTCATGTCGTCCTCCTATCTGCGATCGGAGTATTTCGCTCCGTATTCCTCAAGTGCCGCCTTGAAAAGCTGTGCCTGGTCTCCCTCCATATGGATTCCAGCGAGGTATTCGTCCACCGTCCGGCTGTCCAGCGTTACATTGGGATACTTGGTGTAGAACTTCGACGCCAGCTCGAAGATTTTGTCCTCCTTGTAGGTTTTCGCCTGCGGGTCATATGCAGTCGTCACCTTTGAGCTGCCAGACCCACCAGAACCACCAGACACACCAGAACCCTTGGACTTTTGATACAGTTTCGTCAGATAATCCTGTTTCATCTGCGCAATTTCCGCGTCATTGTACCCGAGCGCCTTGTAGCCAGTAAAAATGCCGCTCGCAGCCAGCGTCTTCGCCTTTTCCTCAAGTTGAGACCGGGTATTCTGGTCGAGTTGATAGTCCCACTGTGTTTTCGTCCAGTCGTTGGCAAGTTGGTCCTGCGATTTGTTATAATCGAAGGTGCGGTCGTCGGTCTGCTTTTGGTAGTTGTAGTTCCGGTCGGTATTGTACTGGCTGAGTTTGTTGGAATACTCGCCGTACTCGTTGCCGTAAAGCGTCTCCAACGCAGAAAGATTGTCTTTCTGATCAGATCTGTTTTGCTGGTACATCGAGAGCGCGGCATTTTCGAGCTTATCCATCCAGTCATTGTATGTCTGGTTTCCGGCCTGCGCCGCATAGGAACTCGCCAGGCCGCCGGTGCGCGCCGACACCTGACCTATGGTATCATTCATCGAAAGTTTGCCATTCTTGGCGTACTGCTGCCGAAGCGCGTCATACTGGCTGCTTCCTTTGAAATCGTCATAGGTGTTATTCAGGAGAGAATCTACGACGCTGTTCATGTCGTTGGCTTTGGAAAAATCAAATTGTGGCTCCTGGTTATTTTTGATATACTCCATCGCGCGCTGCATTACGTCGTCATTTGAATATTGCTGAAGGTTCTTTGCCGTATTGACCTTTTCATTTCGCTTGTTCAGAAGATACTGAAGCGTATCGGCAGAACCGGAATTGTTCATCAGATCGTTCATATCCGAAGAATAATCCGCCTTGTCGAGATTTCCTGTGTAGTTGTTGGTTTTCTGGTAGGACAGTTTTTCACTGTCAATTTTATCATTGCGCTGCTGCTCATACTGCGCTGCGGAATTGTAATCTTTGTTGGCCACCGCCTGATTAATCAGAGCTTGGTAATCAACATTTTTCTTATAAGCCATTATGTTGCACCTCCTGTTGAAGCGTTTTCGAGCGCCGAAACACGCTCTGTCAAACTGGTTAGGCTGCCTTGCATGGTGGTGATCTGACCTTGGATCGTAGTGATCTGAGCTTGGATCGTAGTGATCTGGCCCTGCATCGTTGTGATGGACGATTGTATCGCCTGAGTGCTGTTTTGAAGCGCAGCGACAAGAAGCACGATCTCCGCCGCGCTCGTTCCACTTGCGGACAGGGTCTTGGTGAGATTCGTGTTCTGGAATTCCAACCGCTCCTGCATATAGGAGATATAAGATTCCAGCGTCCGCAGGCTCGATGCAACATCACTTGTGTTCAGATGGTTTAACTCTTTGTCGAAGACTGCCACGCTTATACCTCCGTTCCCGCGGTGAACTGCCGTACCATGGAGAGAATCGTGCAAGAGCCCACACCCGAAAGACGTACCTCGAATTTGTCGCAGCGCCTTGGAAGAATCCGAAGGACCTCCGTTGCATGCTTGCGCACAATCCCTGCGTCGATCCATCCCTCACCGTCACAGCGAATTTCTGCTTTTGCGTAGGCCCCTTCGCCCAGCTCCAGACGAAGAAAGAGACTGGAATAGTATTTCTTTCCGTCCGCGCTTTCATAGAACGGCGCAAACGTCGCATTCCATGCGATTTTCTCCGTACCGGTCGCCGCATCAATAGACCAGAGCGATCCATCGGCGGAGAGCATGTAGAGGAAGGAATTGTATCGGCAGAAATCGATTGCCTCCGTGTCGTCCTCCTCTATCCAGTAGCTTTTCTGCGTGTTGTAAACCAACAGATGCCAGACGCCCCCCAATTTCATGGAAATGTAGTACCGAATCCCATCCGTTCCGGCAACTGCGTCGGTAAAGTGCTTTGCACCGAAGTTTCCTGAGATCATGGTAGGTGTGCCGCCAGAGTAGGCATAAACACCATCCGGCGCCTTGTAGAAAAGTGTGTCGTTGATAACCTGCATCGACTTGTGGCTGCCATCCTGCACACCTGCGATATTGCTTGTGTATAGCGCGTATTCTGCCGGATAACTGCCGAGGATTTTGTGCAGGCAGTTTTCCTTCCAGAACAGCACCGAGGACGAGAGTTTGCAGCAGCCGGTGAACTTTCCCGCGCTGCCGACAGCAAGCGCATAGGAATCTGTACTGATCCCTTCGTAGACAAAGAAGTTCTTCGGATCGCCCAATGCGCTGGCGTAGATTGTCTTATCCGTGTTGGAGACGCCCCACAGCCGGTTTTCCGATTCACAGATGAAGGAAAGATCAGGGATCTTTCTCTCTATCGTGATTTTTGCCGTCTCCGTCGCCGCGGTGAAGGTATTGTCCGCGAAAGTAATGTCATGCTCCCCAACAGCCTTGACGACGGCGCTTTTGTTGTTCCCAGTCTGCACCGTGCAGCCGGAGATCATCACGCCGTCTCCCACCGAAAATAGATTCCAGAGCGTGACATTGTTCATGGTGATCTTTCCTGCCGTGAAGGTAGCTCCCGTTTGTTCCCCTACGGCTCCGAGATTGTGGAGCGTACTGTCCGCCATATCGAGGTATTTCTTGTCCGGCCAGATCACCAGTTTTGTGTTCACCACGGCGAACTGTTTTTCTCCCGCCGTCACGGTCCCCACCGTTGTTCCGTCATAGATCAGGCTCGTCCCATCCACCACGACCAGCTTATCCCAGGAGGTGACGGCAGTTGGAGCTGTGTAATCTCCAACCGCCTGGCGCGTCAGTCTTGTGGATAGATACGGATACCGTCTGTCCGAAAGGTTTCGGCAGGCAGATAACTCGCCCTCTTGCGCGTCGTCTCCAAAGTTGATTCCGAGGAAACGGACGACCTCCTTTTTTGCCGGGCTTTCCGTATAAATCAGTCTTGGCAGCTCCATCAAAATCCCTCCTACAAGGTTATCCACCCACTGTATGACGCCGATTTGTGCGTTCGCCGATACCAGCAGGCATAGTCTTCCTTTTTCTGATTGAACACCTGCATGTCGTTTGCATAGCGGACGGTATCCCGGTTGCAGAGATCAACCATGGCGAGAATGTACGCCGGGTAAATATCGTCGTGCGGATGGTCGGCCAGAAGCGACGTGTCGGCGTCCTCCGGCCAGATATATTTCACTGGTTCCGAAGTGTCCTTGACGACTTCTTCCCGGAGCTTTCCATCGAGTTCCGATAACCAACGTGTCACCGTCTCGTCTGGATAGGCGTGCGGGCAAATCGCCTGCACTTCCGTGATTGCTGTATTGATCGTCATACCGCGCCCCCTTACGCCGTGGCCGCCGGCAGAAGCGCCAGAAGCTCCGCCTGCTCCGCGTCCGTCAGCAGGCCCACCGCAAATGAGGTGCCGATTTTGACTTTCAGATCGGCGATCTTCGCCGCATCCGCGCCCGCCCTATCGATCAGCCGGGCGTACACGTTTTTCAATGCTGTCATATTTCAATCCTCCTTATGTCGTGATGCCCAACTCGAGGTTGGTCACTTTTTCAACGAGCGCGGCGATCAGCTCGTCGTGCTCCGCAATGGGATCTGATTTAACCGGCTTCGCGGCCTCCTCAGCCAGCCACGCTTTGTGCGCCTGAACGTTTTTCGAGATGCCGGTCACAACGCCGTTTTCGATGGTCAGCGTAACAAAGCCGTCGAAGAATTCCGTGGTATCGGCGGTGATCTCTAGCCACCCGTCAGGAGGTGTTGCTTCGTTTCGTACATGGATTGCTGAATAAGCCCCGGATTTGTTCGGGACAGATTGGATAATTTTCATGACTTACCCCCTGATTTCCGTGTAGTAATAAACAACACCTAATGCGTTTAACTGTCCTGATGCAGAGTAGTAATAATACCAACTAAGCATACTATCACTCCAAGTAACTATTTCAGTTGCCCATGCCGCATTTGCTGTTTGTACTGTGGTATCTGCATAAGTGACAGGCCTAACAAATATCGTCAGACCTTTTTGATCGCTGTTTCCCTGCACAATAACAAGGCGTGTATCACTGTGAATGGGGATCGTATTCAGATCGCTGCTCCCATACGTTCCAGTGCCGGTATAGCTGCCGGTGGCGATCCGTACCTTGCTCCCAAGCTGTCCTAGTAACGTATAGGTGTAGCCATCAGAAACAGAAGGTGGATATGCGTCGGGAGATGCCGAATTTACATACTCTACGTTAAGATCCCCATAGGTGACGAGCTGCGCAGGAAATTTCATCGTGTACGTCGATCCTGAAACAGTCTTTATTGGACTTCCTGTATCAGAAAACTTATATACCGGGTATGTATTCCCATAACCGCCAATGGAGCAATATTTTCCTACAACATTTGACATTCCAGAACTATCATCATAAGCAACAGATACGCTCGATGGCGAAACTAGTGCAACCACGCCGTTGCTTACCTGAATAGATGTAGAATAATAAATTGTGACATATGTTGTTGGTGTCCCGCTACATATGGTTACCTGCTCTGAATTACCGTAGATATACCCTCGTTGTGCCTTTTTCCACACATACTCATTTCCCAGCACCTTGTTAAACCGTCCGAGCAGCTCCAGCGCGGAATCGACCGTGCTTACATTCCCGAGCAGTACAGCCGTTGCATCGCTCAGCAGGTTGGGTTGAAGCAACCTACTCGGTAAACGATCATCCGCAAATACCCCCGAAGCAATGTCTCCCGCCGTGTGGTTGTGCGCGGACGGCGTCATACTTGTCGGAAAATCCGTGATCTGAGCTTTCGTGTGTGTGTGCACCGCCGCCGCGAAGTCCGACGCCGCCGAAAACGCCGCCGTCCCGAGATCTTTAAAGAACTTCCTGATCTTCCCGAGGATCACCGCGAGCGTCTCCCCAGCCGCAATATTTGCCCTCGTCGTTGCCTCCGTGAACGCGATCGTCAGGTTCTGGTGCGCTCCGCCGGTTGCGTTGTGGGCGCTCACCGTGCTGACGGCGGCTGCTTTGGCCTGATCGGCGTAGGCGAAGATGTCCTGCGCCTTCCCGTTTGGATCATAGGTCGCCGCAAGCATATCGCCGGCGCCCTGCCCGTCCGTACCCCTCGCTGCGATCAACCTCCAGAACGCCGTGTTGGTCGGCGCGTTCCCGGTCGTGGCCGCCGTGCAGAGGTAGCTCGAGCCGTTGAACGCCACCTTGTTCCCCGGCACATAAGCCGTGGTGCCGTCATAGTCCACCCACTCGTTCCGCGCGCTCTCGGCGGATTCCCGCAGCGCCTCCGCCGCGGCCCTTTCCGTCTCTTTGGAAGCCCTCGCCTGTTCTGCGGACCCCCTCGCCTGCTCTGCCGAAGCCCGGCTGTTCTCCGCGCTGATCCGCGCCGTCTCTTCGGAAGCTCTCGTCTGCTCCGTGGAAGCCCTCGTCTGCTCCGCCGAAGCCCGCCCACTCTCTGCTGTGACTCTCGCCGCCTCGGCGTCTGCTCTCGTGGTCTCCGCAGTTACGCGGGCATTTTCCGCTGCGGCACGCCGCGCCTCATCCGTTTCAAAGCCCGCCACATCCGCTGCCGCAGCAGCAGCAGACACCGCTGCCGCGGCTTTATTGGCCGTCACATCCGCCTTTGCGGCCACAACAACCGCCTCGGCGTCCTCCGCCGCGGTCTGCGCTGCCTTCGAGGCCGTCTCGGATACCGTTGCTGCTGCCGCGGAAGCAGCAGCAGCCATCGCGCTCGCCGCCGCGTTCGTGACCGCCGTATCGACCGCAGCCTTTGTCGTGGTGAACAGAGTTGTCAGCGCGTCGATCTCGTTCTGAAGTTGTTCTTTGTCCATCGCCGTAATGGTTCCGGCATTCCCCACACTCACCGGGATCTCCGCGTCAAGCACACGGAACCGGGCCGCCACCGTCGTGATCGCTCGATCCACAATCGAAGGATTTGCCTGATTCAGTACGACGCCACGCACCGTCACTGTCGCGTTCCCAGCGACCGCAAGCGGCTCTTTTGGCACCTTCACGTCCCAGGTGTTGGTTGTTCCTTCCACCAACATATCGAGGCCCAGCGTGACAGAGACCGGGTTCTCTCCGTTCGCGTCGAGGAAGTATACTGTCTTGGTAGTGCCGTCCCAGGTGTTGCCGAATACCATGCGCAGCGTCAGCGCATTTGCAGAACCACTCGCGCCGATACTCTCTCCGCACTTCTGGAGATAGGCGTCGCGAACTTCCAGCGTGATGATCCGATTACTCATAAATTCACCTCATTCATGTAAAAATGGGACAGCGGGAAACACCCGCTGTCCCATGCCGTGTCATGGACATTTTTCATGTCTCGCGGTCTATTCACTTACAGGTGGTTGGTGTCAACCGCCTGCTTGTATTCGCTCTCATACCGGGCGATCATCCGGGCCGTGGATTTGTCCTGCTCGGCGCTCTGCTGCAGCACATCCGCAATGAACCGGGGAACTTTCACACGCTTGCCGCGCTGGATCTGGTACCGGTCGCCGTTGACGCAGACGATTACGTCGTTGGCATACTTGTCGTCATCCTGGAAAAGCTCGATCTCCACGAGGTCCTTTTTCGCCTCGTCGAGCGCGTTCTTCCGGATTGTCTCCGCGCTTTTTTCCTTCTGCTGCGCGGTCGCCGCGTCCTCTGCCCGGATCTCGGCCCGGAGCTTCTCCTTCAGGGCCTCAATGTCGATGCCCTGAACAGTTTCCTCTTTTTTATTCTCAGCCATGGGATTTTATCCTCCTTACCGGTGGGGGGAAGCGGCTTCTCACCGCTTCCCCGTTTGATTAGTTCGCCGCACCGTTGACCGAGCTGGTCGTCTCGATGCGGACGATGTTTTCCTCAAGCAGGCGGACCGCCGTCTTGGTGGCCTTCCAACCAACCGTGGCGCGCTGATTCAGAGGGTCAGCCGTGCCGGCGGAGCCGAGCTGCTTAACGATGTGCTGCAGGCCGCCGCCCTCGATCTCGGTCGTACCGTAAGCGTCCGCGCCGAGGATCAGAGTAGAGTAGACAGAACGGCCGTCCGCGCCGGCGGATGCCCAAACCTTTGCCTCAGTGGACTCCACGAACCGCACACCGCCGATCTCACCGATCTCGTTGTTGTAGAGGTTCTTGGTGTCCTGATATTCGTGCGGCAGCTTCCATTCGTCATCGTCCATCAAGTCGAACTTGATGTCCGGATGGAGAATGCCGGCATAGAACTGCCCGTCGGGCTTGCGGGCGTTGACCTCGGAGAGCGTGCGCACCGCCATGCGAACTGCACGGACGGTCAGATAGTCGTTGCCGGTCGTCGCGCCGCCGACAAGCGTCACACGGGACGTGTGCGCGCCCTCGGCATACTGTACGTTGGTGCCGCCGTTGATGATCTCGCGGGTGATGGTGTCGAGCGTACGCCCGGCCTGCGAGCCGAGAAGCTCCGTCGCCTCGACCATGTTGTTGTCGATGGTCTCAAGGATCAGGACATCGGACAGCTCCACATATGCGCCGTACTGATGCACGGTCGCGCTGATCTCCGAGACGGAGATTTTCTGGCCGGAGGGCGTGACACCCTCGGTGAGCGGCGTAGTCGCTTTGGCGAGCTGCGCGTACCGGCGGAACTTGATGATGTTGCCACTGCCCTGCGGAATATTGCGCTTCTGCGCGAACTGATCGTGGATGAGCTGCGGCTCGGCGTTCTTGATGAGCACCTTGTCGTAGAACTCCTTCATCTCCACGGTCATGCCCGTATCGGTCGTAATGTTCGTGTTGTCGAACATCTGCAGCCAGATCGGGAAGATCATGTACTTGTTCATAAATTTCTCCTTCCGCGGCAGGCGGCCGGAGATTACAGATAAATCTTCGAGCCCCTGCGTACTGCTTTGATTACGTTTTTATAGTCCTCGTCGGACCATTTGGAGGGATCGTCCTTGACCGTGACACCGGCACGATTTCCCGCGCCGTTTTCCTTCGGTCTCGCGCCTCTCACCCGGATGTTATCCGTGACAGCCTTTTCCGCCCTGCTGGCGGCTCCCACAGCCACGCGCCCCGTGATGTCATCCAGGTGCAGCACGCTGTATGCATGCGGGACGCTGATGCCGACCTTGAGCATGTTGATAAACTCCGGATTGCTCTGAATCTCGGCCGCGAGGTCGAAATCCGCAAAATTCGGGTCCTGCTTCATCTGCTCGGCCTGCTGCATCCAGTCCTGCACCTGCTTGTCAGCCTGCTGCTGCGCTCTGGCGTTGTCCTGCGCGGCCCGAAGCTCCTGATTCTCCATCTGGAGTTTCTGCACCTGCCGGTACTGGCCGACGTCCATGCCAGCTTCCTCGGCGGCCTTTTCCCACAGCGCATCGTCGCTCTCAAGAGCATCCTGCAGCGCCTTTACGTCGCCGGGCGCCGTTCCGTACCGCTGCGCGAGCTGGTCGAGGATCGGGCGCTGAGCGTCCAGATTCTCCTGCAGGCTCTTAGTGTCTTTGAAGCGACGCGCAATGATGCGGTTCACGTCCGCGTCATAGAGGTCCTTGTATTCTCCGGTGATGAGGGACTTGAACTTCCCTTCCCTGTTCTCGCTCCCGGCGTCGGAGCTGCTTCCCTCTTTGGCCTCTTTGGCCGCCGGCTGCTTGCCATAGAGGATCGTTGTTTCGCCCGTATCGCTCTGCCCGGCGACGGCGGAGCCCTTGCCTGCGGAATCGCCCGCCCCGCTGCCTGCTGTTCCTGCCGCGCTGCCTCCGGAAGCCGCGCCGCCGTCAAACATTCTCAGGTCAATGGGGAACAAAATTTTATGCATGAATAAATCCTCCTATCCGCGGTCTTACCCGTGAGTAGCCCTCCGCCCCGACCACCCGCCGCGCAACACTAACCCGGCGGGCGGAAGGAGGAGGACAAACGCGGAATTTACTCCGCATCATCAGCGTAACATGATCGTTTTTGTAAATCGTCAACACTTCCTAAGAAATTTTTCGGTGTCGATTTTCACATAGTCAGGATAGCTTTTCTCAATGCCTCGCAGCCCCGCGAGCGTCATGCCGAGTGCGTCGGCGCAGTCTCCTTCGTAATCCACACGAAAATTGCCCGATCTTGCGCTGACGTGTTTCACACGGACGCGCGCCTCGTGGGCGAGGCACCAGGCGAGAAACGCCTGCGAGAGCGCCGAAACGCCGGCGCACACAATGTCATGCCCGGGATCATACCCCGCGTGCCCCGTTACCATGAGCGTGCCGCGACGCGCGTCCCCCCGCAATACCGCCTCAATCATCCGTTGCCCCCCGACATGCTCGGCGTGGACCGCTTCGCGAGCTTCTGTCCGTAGGACGTCATGTTCGCGGTCGCCGCGTCCTGCCTCGCCTGCGAGATTGTCTGCCCGCCTCCGTCCTGCGGGGCACTTCCGGAGCCGCCGGACGCGTCTTGTTGTACCTGGATGCCCTGCGCCATCGCGAGTTGCTCGGTGAGCTGCTGTACCATGGTATAAAGTGTCTGCCCCTGCTGCACAAGCTGGCGGACTTTGTCCTTGCCCTCGAACTCCATCATCTCCAGCGCGATCAGGCTCTGCTGCGCGTTGGCCGGATTGAAGAAGCCCAGCCCGTACAGTTCCTTCGCGCGCTCGTACTGTGCCTCCTGCGAAAACGGCGAGCGTTTCTGCGGTTTGATCTTCAGGTCGAATACCGGCTTGCGCAGGAGCGGTGTGCCGTCCATGGCCTGCCCCGTGACCTGCGGACGGATGCCGGAATTGTTCCATTCGACATACTGGTCGGAGCCGTCCTCGCCCGTGATGCGGAAGGAGCGCGACTCATCGTAGAACTGCCGGGAATTCTCGATCACGAGGGAACTGATCTTCTTGTCAGCGCGGTAGGATGCCTGGATCATGTCGCGCGAGAGCTTGTTCCCGGATTCCTGCAGCGCGGCAATGGCGGCCGCGGCCGTCACGCCGGAGCTTGTCCCGCCGTTGGAGAAGTCGCGGTTTGCGCTGGTCTCCTTAAGCTCGTCGATCTTCATCTGGAGCACTTCGATGTAGTTTCCCTCAAGCGACGGAACGTGGATCTCCTTGATGTGGTTCTCGTCGAGCGAGGACAGAGCACTGTGCACTACCACGCAGTTGGCATCCTTGAGCTCGTCCTCGTTGATGTCGCAGTTGTCGGTCGCGATATAGCGCACCTTTGTGGCCAACAGACTGTGCTCAAGGATGTTGGCCGAGAGCTTGTCGATGTAGAGCTGCGGAGAGCGCGTGACGGCGATCAGTCCGAAGCCGATCGGCGTACCCTTCTCCGGAAACAGCGGATCAAATACTACCGGATAGAGCCCATGATCGTAGTAGCCCTGCTCCGCGTAGGGGTGGGAGCCGTCTGGCGCCGTGTAGTCCGCCGAGGAGAACAGTACCGCGTCCTCGCCTGCGAACTTGACGTATTGCAGGATATTCCTTCCGTCCCGATTCGGCACCTTTGTGTACCAGTCCACCACAAGCGTCTTGTGCTCCGTTTTGACATTGGAGTCGTAGGTATACTTGAAGTCGTTGGAGAGCGCCGTCCCAAACTTACCCTTGTACTGCGGGTATGCTTCCTCCAGCAGATCCGTGTCCTCCAGCGCAACCGTGAAGAAATTCCGAGATTCCTGGATGTCGGAGATGCCGGGCTCCCAGTAGCAGTTCATCAAGTCGAGCCCATGGATGTCGTGCTCCCCGAGCCCGTTCTCGGCATCCGGGTCCCAGCCAACAAAGTATGCGCCTGTGCCATGCTTGAGCTTCTCCCACCATTGCTCGTCGTAAACGCTTTCAAAGTCTACGATTTCCATGACACACGGCAGGATGGAGGACATCATCTTCGCTTCATTCTCGTCCCCCTGCTCGCGTGGCAGCACGTTTGTCTCCGGGAAGTTGTCTATCGCGTCGGCGTGCTTCGCGCAGATTGCATTAAACAGCCACGCGGACGTAGGCTCCGGCGCGTTCGGGTCCTGCTTGTGCCGAATGACCTCCCAGTGGCGCAGCCGGTACCACTGTTCATCCTCCTTGATCCGGGCCTCGAGCGATGACTTTGCGTCCTTGTACTCTCGCAGCGTCAGTATCGCCTTCCCGATTGCCTCCCGGTCAATGACCGCGGACGCCGCAACCGGCTGTATCTCCTCCTGCGCATTGTCCACAGGCGGCGGGAGCTGTTCCACCGCAGCCTGCGCCGCGTGATCCTCCGACAGTTTTCCGTAAAATGTTGCCATTTGTCCTCACAGCCTTTCTCAGTATCGTCTGAACCAATCGTATCCGCGGTCGGTTCCCTGTTCTTCCGTATCCAGCGGATTGTACGGCCGGACCGGTGCTTCCCTCCGCAGCCGCATGGCAATGGGATTTGCCATACAGACATAGCGGCACTCGTCGTAGATGTGATCCTCTCCCTCGGTGTCCACGTCTTCCACGTCCGTCTCGGAGTAAACGAGCGACGGCACCGTGCGGATGAAGTTCCGGCAAGTCGAGAAGATATAGAGCATCGGGATGCCCTTCTCGTCAAACGCCAGCCGGTTGTGCAGCTGCATCTTGCCGTTGAGCCGGTCGTGGTCTCCCGGCTCCCAGACGACGCCCCTGCGCTCCATGGACCGCGCCACGCTCTCCGTGCCCGCGTCGGAGAAGATTGCGGGATCCGCGATCCCGTGGATCCGCTTGCCTTTGAGGTTCGGATCCTCGCTCTCGATGCGCCGGATCTCGTCCGCCACACGGTCGGGATACCAGCGAATGCCCTCGTTCGGCTCGCCCGTGCAGCCGTACAGCTCGCGGATGCGGTACATCCGCCTGTCGTGATCCACGGCGTACCAGCCTACGGAAAACGGCCTTGCGTAGCCCCAGTCGAGCCCGCGCCAGATCGCCCAGTCCTCCGGCACCGTAAACGGCGTGACGACGTGCGAACCTCTGCGGTCGAGGTAGTGCTTCCGGTCATTGCGCCACTCGAGGAATACCTGCCCCGAGAAGGAGTCCCAGTCACCGTAGAGCAGTGCGTTGCGGTCGGCCTCCGGCATGGAGGCAAGCCGCGTCAGATAGCCCGGATCGTTATCAAGCAGCACCTTGTTGTCGAACACGCTGGACGGCACGAACACACTGGACGTCCACCGGACGGCCGTGCTTCCGTCCGGCATCGTGATTTTTACCCGGCGCCAAACGGTCTGCATCGGCGGCGCGGCGGTAATGAATCGCTCCTTCACCCAGCCGTGCCCGATCCCTCCGGGGTTCGCTGTCGCCCTGGCATAGACGCGCGTCCCCGGCCCGTTCGGGCGGTTGCGCGAGTGCACGAGGTAATCGTAGATCGAATACGGGAACTGCGTCAGCTCGTCGATGCCGATGAAGTCATAGGGCTTGCCCTGGTAGTTGTACTTGTCCTTCTCGTGCTGCACGGAGCCGAAGATTACCACGGCACCCGAAGGGAAATGCCAGAAGTGCTTCGAGTCGTTGTAGCGCGCGCCGGGGAATGCCTTCGGGTAGAGCCGCAGCGACTTGCCGATCAGGTCCTCGAGCTGCGGATAAGTCCTGCGGGCAATCAGCGCGCGATAATACGGGATGTGTACCTGCCGCAGCGCCTCCATCACAAGCGCGTCGCTTTTCCCGCCACCGGCCGCCCCGCCGTAAAGCGCCTCGTCCTCGAAGCGCGCCATGAACAGCGCCTGCTTCGGCTGAGGCCGCCACACCACATTAGCCATCTGCATCGCCCTCGTCGTCCGGCGGATGCGGCTCCGGCGGAAGCACGGGTGAGAGCAGCACCACGCCGGTCTCCTTGGCGTCCCCGCTGCCCGACGGCGTGCCCGGCGTCTTGTCGGGGTACATCCCCAGATGCCGGCAGAGCATGTCCAGTGCCTTGACTTTGTCGGCCAGCTTCACCTCGCGCTCCACCATGTCGCCATTATCGCCGCTCATGGTCTTCACCTTGCAGCCGTTGACGCAGGCAAGATCGTCCACCGAGGCGTTGGGCCTGACCTCCGCTGTGTCGAAATCGATCACGTTTTCAGGATGAAGGAACGCCACGCGGGCCAGCTCGCGCAGCACGCGGTCCTGCGTAATACCCGTCCTGCGGCTCCGTTCGGCCATCTCGCGCGCAATACGCGAGGCAACCCGACCTTTGTGAACGAGCTTGTAGCCCTCGTCCGAAGCGGTTTTAGGGGAATACCCGGCACGTATGGCCGCCTGCGTAGCGTTGAGATCAACGAGGTACTCCTCGACAAACTTCTTCTGCTTTTCCGTCAGCTCCGCTTTTGGCCCGTACATAACCACCACCTCCCCTCTTAATTCTGCAATCAGCCTATCAGCTTCCGGTAAAAAAGTCGTTAAAAGCGGCAGGAGATTTCTCTCCCGCCGCCTGTATTAAATCAATACTACTTGCATATGTTGCCGTTTAACCATAAAATGTGCATTGAAGGAGGTGCTTTTATGAATTCCAAAGAAATCGAAAACATAGTAAATGACGCCTGTGAGCATGCTAAATTATACTTACTTCAAGAAGTCGATCATTTAAGGGAAAATCGGAAAACGGATAGTTGGTATTATGATTGGGAGAAAATGATGGAAGAGTCAATTCCAAAAATAATTGGTATTGCGATTTCACAGTCTCTCGTCAGTTATGAAAACATTAAAAATTCAAAAGAAAAAGAATAGCTTCAGATTTTCTCCTCCGTCCCGCAGCACTCCAGTATCCTGACTGCCACCGCCGCCGTCTGGACAAGCTCGTTCACCAGCATTTCGTTGGTATGTCCTTCCTCACCCCATTCCATGGCATTGAGCTCGCGCACGGCCTCGCCGGTTTCCTCGGCCAGCACGGCGGCCCACTGGGCCGGTGAGAGCTCCGTCTCCGGGTGCATCCTGTCTTGCCGGCTCCTCTCCCGCAGGATCCGGTTGAAAATCTCATTGCGCTTCATGTCTCTTCACCCACTCTATCCGAATCCCTCCGTCCGGCTCCTTCCCGGCCAGAACAGCTCTGTCCTTCAGTGCGTTGAGATCGACCTTGCGCAGCACGAGCACCCCGTCCTTCCCAAAGCGGTCGATCAGCCCAAGCAGGAGCGCATCGAGCATGAGGCGGGCGTCTCGGATTCCCTTTTCCTCCCGTGCGAGCTCGTCCCGGTGCGTCCGAAAATCGGTGACCATGCACTTGAGCGCGTCGCATTCCTTCACGAGCACCTTGAGCGCGGTCTCCCGTCTCCCGGCCTCCTCCTGCATTGCCTGAATTTTCGACCGCGCCTCGCGGAGCAGGTCAATGTTTCTCTTTTGCATGTCTCAGTTCCTCCCTGTCATATTCGGCGTTCAGCTCGGCCGCCAGGGTGCAGCCCTGCCAGTCGTGCGGATGGCCGCAGTAGTGTTTCACATAGTTCAGCCAGGCGTCCCTGGACGGAAAATCCAGCCTGCCCATTTCGCATCTCACTTCCAGCCCCTTGTAATATTGGGCGAAGGGGCATTGCATCGCACGGGGCATATTTCACAGCCTCCCTTTCCAACTTTGCAACGTTGACGAATTTCAGAGCTCCCGAGCCGAGACGTACAGCCCCGGCCGCACGGCCCAAAACTTCTCGACGATCTCCGAGGCGACGAGCGCGTCGTCTGTCCAGTAGCCGAGCTTCGTCATAACGTCCTTTAGGAGCTTCTGCAGATTGTCCGTGTCGGGCTTCGTGGTCTTGTACTCGCCGTCGCTGTGCCCTTCGGTGATCGGGAAACACCACTTGACAACCAGCCGGACGGCGCCCTCGGCCGGAGCCCCAGGCGCGTGCCCTGCGAGGTGCGCCTCCAGTTTCGCCCTGGCTGCTTTCAGCTCGGCCGGCTCGTAGACCACGGGCTTCCCCTTCACCACGCGGATCTTCTTCTCCTGATGCGTGACCGTCGGCGGCAGCATCGGTATAAAGAACTCAATCGTCCAGCAGCTCTGGCTCATACAGTCCTCCATCACCAATCGGGCAGCCAACGCAGCCAAGATTATGTCGTTCAGAATCGATACACTTTCCGTCTTTGCCGTCCGCTCTCTGGCCCTTACAGATTTTCATTTCTTCGTGAAACGCCTTAATGCGATCCGGTGTCCAAAAATTTCCCGTGAACATATCACTTCACCTCACTAAAGTTTCAACATTTTGCAAAAACCATTTTGTCACGTCATGCGTTGTAGGGGGACGACCGCCGCATAAGTGCGGTCGTCTTACCGTCAACACGTGACGCCGCGCGGAAACGCAAAAAAAGCCTTACGTAGTAAGAGGTTGTGGCGGCGGTCAGCCGCAACCTGAATTTTAAGGTGCTGGCAGAGGTTCGCCGCAACTTAAATTTTCAGGTCGTTGCAATTTCGATCAATCGCCGCAATCCTCATTTTCAGTTTGCGGCGATTCATCTTTGACCACTCTGCCGCTCCGCTTTTCGATGCAATATCCGAATTTTTTGATCCAATTTCTTACGGTGCGTTCCGGCTTCCCCAGTGACTCTGTTAGCTGTTGCAGTGTGGGAGCTTCTCCAAAGTTGCAGAAATTGACAGCGTTTTCGAACTTTACACGGTTACTGTCATTGTGCTTTTCTGCCTGTTTCTTTCGGTTTTCAACGCCTCGTTTCCATGGCGGTTCTTCCCCATCCGCTTCCAGATCAGTGAGGACTCCATCTGCGTCCACGCGGTGCGTAGGATATTCGAACCAGACGTTGACCGGAGAGAACTTTGGGAATTCGCGGAGCGTTCCGTCGATACGCCACGCGGTACAACCGTCCGCAGCGTTCTCGGCGGCGTTGACGCCGTCCATCAGCTCGGCGTATTCCCGGTCGGTGATGAGTCCCTTCGCGGCGTCCAAAACGGCCCTGCGGCTGAGCGCGTCGTCTTGGCTCACTTCAGTGTCCATACGTACACGATGAAGATATGTCATGGCGGCATTGCACGCGGCCCTGTCGCGCCGCTGCGCCCGCAGGCCGTCCGTGACGTCCAGCTCGATCAGGTCGAGCATGGCGTCGGGATCGCGGGCGAATACGCCGGAGCCGGACGCGCGGTCCATGCTGCGCTTCTGCCCCTGCAGGCCCTTGCTGTGGTGGTGACAGTAGATCACGGCCGCGCCCAGCTCTGTGCACACCTTGTCGAACTGGTTGCAGAAGTGCGCCATCTGGTCGGCGGAGTTCTCATCGCCGGTGATGACCTTGTAGATCGGGTCGATGACGATCGCGAGATAGTTTTTCTTGAGCGCGCGCCGAATGAGCTTGGGTGCCAGCTTGTCCATCGGGACGGAGTTGCCTCGCAGGTTCCAGATGTCGATGTTCCCGATGTTGGCAGGCTTCCATCCCATCGCGTCGTAGATGTCGCGGAACCGGTGCAGGCAGCTCGCCCGATCCAGTTCCAGGTTGACGTACAGCACGCGGCCCTGTGCGCATTGCCAGACCATCCACTTCCGGCCCTCGGCGATGGCGCAGCACAGTTCAATCAGCGCGTAGGACTTGCCCGCCTTGGACGGGCCGGCGAGCAGCATCTTGTGGCCCTGCCGGAGGACCCCGTCGATCAGCGGCGGCGCGAGATCCGGCATGTTGTTCCATACGTCGGCCAGCCCCTCGGGGTTCGGCAGGTCGTCGTTGACGCTCTCGATCCAGTCCTTCCACTCCGTCCAGCTCGTCTTTCCGATGTTCGTATCCACAAGGTACTGTTTGTTCCCGTTCCGCGTTACGCCCGGCATCCGGGACAGGCGGGATGGATTTTTGTTCTGTGTATCTACTGCCATGCCGTTTTTGCGCAGCACGTCGTAGAGGTAGTCCACGCGCTTGCGGTACTCGTCGTAGTTCGCCGCGTCGATGCGTACGATGGCGTGCAGGCTCTTTCCGCCGGAGTAGACAAGGCAGGCGACCGGGAGCTCCAGCTCGCGGATCAGGGCGTTCTGCTTCTCGAGCTCCATGCTGTCCGACTCCACGAGCGCGTAGCGGAATTCCGATACATTTTCGTTTTTGCAGCCGTTCCCATCGAGCGGATTGAACCGAATCCACGCGCCGGCGGCCGGGTTGTAGTCTCCCAGCACGGAGCCCAGATCTCCATGACATTGCGCGAGCTTCTGGATGAGCTGGCCCGCCGTGCGGTCCCAGCAGCCCTTCGTGGGAAGATACTTCCCGTCCTTGTTCCAGCTCTCGGTGACGTAGCCGACGTTCTCGCCCGCCTCGAACAGCGTCTCGAGGTAGACTGTGAGATCGTGGACAGGGTCCCAGGCGTCCGGCTCGCGCACCTCGCGGCCCTCCAGCCAGCCCTGATCCACAATCACCTTGTCGTCGCGGTCGCCGACGGCGGAGTCCCAGTCGAGCGCGTAGCCCGGTTCCGTCTCCGGCCGCCAGCCGTGATCCCTGGCCATCTTCACAATGCTGCCGCAGGTGACGGGATTCGCCGCGCCGCGGAAGGTGTCCCACTTGCGGATGCACTCGCCCGGATGGTAGCGGGCAGAATCCTGCCTGCTCCAGTCGTCCCAGTCGGAGGCGTAGTAGCCGCCGTCCTTGAGCGCCATGCCCACGCAGGTCCACTCCGCGTAGTTGAGAGTGCTCGGGTCTATGTATGGCAGTACGCTGCGGATGTCCACTTTCTCCTGCAAGGTTTATTCCTCCCTGTACTCCGAAGGTATGATGCCGGATGGAACGTGCCAGCTGTTTGCCGCGATCCGGTCTATCATTTTTCGGGCGTTTTCAAACTGCCACGTTCCGACATGCTGGAAGCCGCGCCCTTCGAGAAAACGGATCTGCTTTGGCGTCGTCAGTCCGGCATTGCGTCGGTTGTCGAGCTTGTCCAGAATCTTCGCGGCCTTGCCCGCGCAGGTGATGTCGTCCGGGCAGATACCCAGTTTTTCGAGCGTCTGAGCCTGTTTATCGGAGGGAGGCCCCATTTCCCAGCCAAACGCGGGGACGTAGCTGGAGAGGTCTTCGGCCTGAATGGACATCTCGAATTGAAGCGGATCAACAAGCCGCTTTTTGCGGCGGCGCATTTCAGAAAGCTGCTTGGCCAGCGCTTCCTCACGCTGTGCCACCACATCCTCGGATGCCGTCTGCTCCGCTTCCATGATGTCTACCGGGCAGCCCGCCTCGTCGATGTTCTCCGTCATCTTCTGAGATACCTCTGGATTTTCGCAGATCAGATGCGCCGGGTGGCACAGCTCATGCCGCTCCGTCATCCAGAGGAAATCCAGGAGCAAAAGCTCAGTCTTTCCCGGATAGAGCCGCGTGCCGCGGCCGACCATCTGGCTGTACAGGCTGCGGATCTTCGTCGGCCGCAGCACCACGATGCAGTCCACCGACGGGCAGTCCCAGCCCTCCGTGAGCAGCATGGAGTTGCACAGCACGTTGTACTTGCCCGCGTCGAAGTCGCGGAGCACCTCCGCCCGGTCTTCGCTCTCTCCGTTGACCTCTGCGGCGCGAAAGCCGGCCGTCTCCAGAATGTCCCGGAATTTCTGGCTCGTTTTAATCAGAGGAAGGAATACCACCGTCTTGCGGTCCATGCAGTATTTCTGCATTTCCTCGGCTATTGCGCCGAGGTACGGGTCCAGCGCTGTGCCGAGGTCGCCCGCCTTGAAGTCGCCGGACTGGATGCCGACGCCGCTCAGATCGAGCTTGAGCGGCAGCGTGAGCGCCTTGATCGGCGAAAGGTAGCCATCCCGGATCGCGCGCGGCAGCGAGTATTCGTAGGCCAGCGAGTCGAAGAACTCGCCGAGGTTGCGCATGTCGCCCCGGTCTGGCGTTGCCGTCACGCCGAGGACGTTGGCCTCCTTGAAGTGGTCAAGCACGCGCTGGTAGCCGTCTGACAGGCAGTGGTGCGCCTCGTCGATCACGATCTCGTCGAAGTAGTCCGGCTCAAACTGCTCGAGCCGCTTTTCCCGCATCAGCGTCTGCACACTGCCAACCACCACGCGGTACCAGCTCCCCACGCAGGTGTCCTCCGCTTTCTCTACCGCGCAGCGCAGGCCCGTTGTCTTGTAAAGCTTGTCCGCCGCCTGGTCGAGCAGCTCGCCCCGGTGCGCCAGCACAAGGACGCGATGTCCCATCTGCACGCGGTCGCAGATGATCCGCGCGAAGACGATCGTCTTGCCGGTCCCGGTGGGAAGCACCAGCAGCGTGCGCCGGTGCCCCTCCTCGTCCCATTCCCGCAGGACGGCGCACTCCGCCTCCTGCTGATATGCCCGCGCCTCCATCAGAACTTCCCGGGGGTAAAGGCAGGTGTGCTTGTCTGGTAGCCGTTCATGACAGACTGCGGCGCGGCAGGCGCGGCGTCGGCCTGCTTCGTCCAGTCATTGCCGGCAGCAAAGAAGGCCGGGTCGTAGTCGTAGAAATCCGCGATGTCGTTGGCCTGCTTTTCCTCCCCGTCCTTGGTGTAGGTACGCTGTTTGAACTTCGCGCGGCCCTTCGCACCGACCACCGTGTTCCAGTTCGGGACGATCTTCTCGCCGTGCTTCTTCTGGCCGATGGCCCGGAAGAAGGCAGAAATCTTCCACTCCAGCGTAGAAAACAGGATCAGGTCATACTTGACGGAGGCGGAGCCCTTCGTGGTATCGACGCGCAGCGTCAAAACAGCCTTGTTGCAGGCGGGGAGCTTCGCGCTGCCGGGGAAGCGGCCGCGCTCGAAGTTCGTCACCTCGAAATTGTAATCTCCGTCCTCCAGCAGCAAAAATGCGCCGCTGTCGTCCTGGATGCCCTCGTCCCAGCCGAGTTCATGTCCGTTGTTCTGATATTCACTCATTGTTTTCTCTCCTTATTTAAAATGGCAGTCTTTTGGGGTCGGCCTCGATAGTGGCCACAATCTGCTTCCAGCAGGGCACGATCCAGCCGTTTACAAAGTCCTCGCTGTAGACGGAAATCGGCGTATCCTCCGGGTAGTAGCCCTTGGACGCCACAACCTTGCGGATCTCGTCCTCGGAGACCCGGTCGGCCTCCATCAGCGGTCGGACCGCAGGAGGAATGACCGGAATATCCGGCAGGGGTTTCGGGGGTCGCTCCGGCTGCGTAGGAAGCGCTGCCGGTGTTTTTGAAACCTCAGTATGCGTTTCCGTGTGAGTAGCCTGCGGTGTAGGCGTAGGCGCTGGCACCCCGGTCAGATTGTTTTGTGGAGTCTGGCGCTCCGTTACGGAATTTCTCGTTTCGGGCTGAGCTGGAACCGGAGGCGCTTGTACTGATTCTGTGGGCTGACTTATGTTTACAGATTCGATACGCGCCGCAATCTGTGCGTAGTCGAACGACAGCTCGTCCGGCAGGCCGAAGCGGTTCTTCGCGTCCCAGCAGGGATGATGCGCCGTGTACATGACGCGCTTACCGCCCTGTGCCTTGTGCTTGGTGCCCTTGTCGTCCACCGCCACGGAAAAGGTCTTGTAGTTGGCGAACAGGACCATGTCGGCCCACTCCTTGACCATGTTGGCGACGCTGCACTTCTGCGAGCTGATGAGCTTGAGTTCCCAGCGGTCGTAGGCGCCCATCTCGTCGGGCTGCTCGAACTTCCGCATGACCGCATGCGCCGTGATGACCACATGGATGTCGTTGTTCACGACCTCCTGCAGCAGATTCAGCAGCTTTCCGAATTCCTCGTAGACGTAGGTGTAGCCCTTGCCGTAGCCGAAGTCCTCAATGCCGTTTTTCTGGAATTTCGCGCAGACCTCCTTCGCGCACATGCGCTCGGCCCAGTCCGCCGTGTCCAGCACCAGCGTCCCGCAAACCGCGCGGGCGTCCGGCTTGGTGAAATACCGCACCTGCTCCAGAAGACCCGTCCAGCTCTCCGGCCGGTCGGTGCGGCGCACGTCCATATGTTCTGTGCTGCCCTCGGTGTCGATGAATACCGGATTCGGAAATCTCGAGGCAAACGTCGTTTTTCCGATGCCCTCCGGCCCGTAGACAACGACCTTGAGCTTTTTCTGGATTCTTCCGCTTGTGATGTTGATGTTCAAAATACGCCCGCCTCCCATTTCTTCTGCGGCGCGGGAGCAACCGGCACCGCGTAGCCGTCCTCGATAATGATGCTGCACTCGTCCCCGGTGGAGACGCGTGTCGCAATGGCCTGCAGCCCCTGCGACTCGATCCATGTGCCGAACTCGCGCAGCGTGTCCAGATCCATTTGCTCGAGCTTGTCGAGCAGCACAAAGCCGCACTTGGGATTGATCGCCCGCACAATGGCAGTCGAGACGCGGAGCTGCTCCGAGCTGCTCATGCCGTCCCATTTCCTCCCGTTGTAGGTCAGCTCGCCATCCTCCACGGAAAGCCCCGGCAGCGGCAGGTTCGCGCCGTTTAGCAGGTCGTACTTCTCCTTCCGCACCGTGTCCAGATCTCGGGACATGCCCTCATACTGGTCGGTATAGTAGGCGGCGTCCTGCTCGGCCTTCTCCCGATCGCAGTTGGCGCGGACCTTGATGTTGATGGCCTCGATCCCCGCAATATCCTGCTCAAGCTGCTGCGTGGATTCGTCTTGCAGTTCTTCCGCAGTTTTAAAAGCAATCGTCATATCATGGTCGACCTGCGCCAGCTGCTTGGTGTACCGGTCGAGCTCTTCGCGCAAAGCGTTCACCTTTTCGGCGAGCGCATTGCGCTCCGCCTGTAATTGAAATGCATGATCCCGCTTGCGCTGGTTCTCGCCGTTCTGTGCAAGGATCGTCTGCTGCCGCTGGATCAGCTCCGAGATAGACACCGGCTCCTTCGGCGTGTCCGGGTAACACACCATCGCGTCGGCGTATTTCTTCTTCCGGTCGGCCTCGATGCCGATGGCGCGCCGCCGGTTGTAGAGCTCGGCCTCTTTGCGTTCCAGCTCATGCAGCTGGTCTCCGACGCCGATGATCCGCAGCAGCGTGTCGGCCTTTTCCTTGTTGTTCTGCTCCATGAACTTCGGCAGGTTCAGCGCCAGCTCGTCCACAAACTCGTTGAGGAGCTGCTGGCCGCTTTTCCGGCCGGACGGGTCGGTGATTTTGAGTACGCTGTTCTTGCCGCTGCGCTCCACCAGCAGGCCGTTGGAGAGCGTAATCTTGATGTACGGTGGGATCGTCGAGCCCTCCCGCGCCGGCTCGCTGGGCTTGTAGCGGTCGCCGCCGAGCGCCCATGCAATGGAGTCGAGAGTGGCAGTCTTGCCCTGGTTGTTCCGGCCGCCGATGATGGTCAGGCCGTTCTCTGAGGGTGTGAACGCCACGGCGCGGATGCGCTTGACGTTCTCAATCTCAAGCGTGTTGATTTTGATTGATTCGCTCACTTGACAAATCCTTTCTCAGTGGCCTATACTGGCCATAGGTGAATGTTCTCCCGCCGCTTTCAGAGGTTCCAGCTCTGAGGGCGGCATCTTTTATGCAATCGCAGATCTCTCCGGGGTCGAGATGCGCGCCGCATTCGGGGCAGATGCGGTAGTAGGGTCTCATTTCATCTCCTCCATGTACTTGGCCCACAGTAGGAGCAGCGCCGTGAGGGCGGCGGTCAGGCCTGCGCCGAGCCATACGGTATAGCTTGCAAACAGCCCGGTCATGATGCCACAGGCCCCGGCGCCCGCGTAGCAGATGTTCGCCGCCGTGTGCACGAGCTTGCCGATCTGCTCCTGTTCCTCTGTCTGCGCAAGCAAGGCCTCCGCCTCTCGCTGCTGCCGCTCTACCTCGGCCAGTACGGCCCGATTCAGATCGCGCCGCGCGAAGATACGTTCAATGTCGCTCAATTAGTTTCCTCCTTTCAATCTGCATAGAGATCATCATACTTACCACCGATGTTTTCCAAAATCTCACGCACAAGCTGTGACGCCGACATTCCGAGAAGTGTGCGGCACGCATCCTCTGCAGTTATTCTGGGCGGGCCGTTTATAATAAATTCTCCCCGCTCTGTCTCCCGCGGTTTCCTAACGTATGGCATGCTGGCCTCCTTTCCAGTCCGTTTTATCGGACGTGCTATGTGCTAGAATGGGAACCATCGGATCTGATTAAATCGTCGATTGTACATTGATAGAGATTCGCTATTTCGAGAAGAAGTGACGCCCTTGGCATGGTCTTTCCTGTCTCCCACATGGAAACAGCTGCATCTGAGATATTTAGCGCCTTTGCGACGTCTATTTGAGACATCCCGACCTTTTTTCTGGCAGATAAGAAGCTCACCGTATCACCACCTTTTAAAATCCTAAGTTTTACTTGACATACAAGAGCAACGCATATAGTATAAGAAGCGCCAGCAAACTTATATTTTACGGAAGTCCTACTTAGGGGTAGGGCCGTGGTTTTTGTTGCTCTGTTGTATATTCCTAATTATAACTTAGGAATATTGAAAGTCAACATAAATCCGAAGTAATATTTAGGTTTTGTTTATTTGCACAAAACGGAGGTACTGCTTTGGACGTTTTATCTTTCATTGCTAGGTACGAAGCTATTCTTAAGGATCGTCATATCAAAAAAGGAAATTTTTATGCTGCCTGTGAAATAACAGATGCCGCTGTTTCTCAGTGGCGCCGTGGGAAAACATTACCTTCTACCAAGACGATTCAAAGAATTGCGGACTACCTAGATATTTGCTATGAGTATTTAGTCACCGGAATTGTTCAAAAAGAAAAGCCCGCTGCGCAAGGCAGTGAGCCGGATATTACTTTTAACGATTTTACCTATGCCATGTACAATGAGAGCAAGGAACTGACCGAAGAAAACAAGAAGAAGCTGCTGGAGATGGCGAAGTTCTTCAAGCAGCAGCAGGACAAGGAGAAAGGAACCTGATTGATGGTCGACGCCGCAGCGCTGTACAGCGACTTGCATCATGCCGGCGTGAAATTCTACTCGTGGGACCTCGGCTCCGGAAAGGCCGCAACGATCGAGATGGGGAACCGGTACGCCGTCTTCATCGATTTCAGGAACATTGAATCGTCCGCCGACGAGCTGGTAACGGTAGCGCACGAGGTGGGCCACATTGAAACAGGCGCTACGCACACTGTATCCAGCCCGTATGATCTTATCGAGAAGCACGAATACAAGGCAAACAAGTATGCCGTGCAGCGCGTCATCCCGCGCGAAGACTTCCTTGCGGCGCTCTCCTCTGGTTATACGGAGATTTGGTCTTTGGCTGAATACTTCAACGTTACGGAGGAATTCATGCGCAAGGCCGCCTGTTTGTATCTTAATGGCAATCTAGCGTCGGAGCTGTACATGTAATCAGCCGCAATGCGCGGTAACAAATAGAGGAAGAAGTGTTCGCAGTGCCACAATACGTTGTCTTGCAGGTAACATTGAAAGAGAAGCTTCTCGGAACCGGGTCCAAAAATTTGTCCGAACTGGAAAATATCATAAACAAGCAAGCAGCACTCGGTTATCGTCTGCATACTTGTTCAACCTCCGAGTCTGCTAGTAAGGGCTTTGGCGGCGGTGACCGCATTCAGGCAACTTTGATTTTTGAGAAAATATAAAAAATGCCCACCCAGAGCTGCAACTCCGGGTGGGCGGGGGCAAGTAAATCCATCAATCAACGGAATTATTTTGCCCTTTTATGATACCACGGCTCTGGCGCCATGGCAAGTATTAGGAGGAAAAAATATGCGCGGTGCAGGATACGCAAGATACTCAACGGACAAGCAAACCGAGAACAGTATAGAGACCCAGCTCAACAAAATCCGGGTGTACTGTCAGGAGCATGGTATCGAGCTTGTTGCTACTTATACAGATGATGCCCAGAGCGGGACCAACACCGACCGTGCTGGCTTTCTTGCGCTGATGGATGCGGCCCGGCGGCATGAGTTTGACGCAGTTCTGATCTACGACATCAGCCGCGGCAGCCGTGACGTGGGCGACTGGTTTCATTTCCGCAAGTCCATGATGCTGCTCGGCATACAGGTGATCTCCGTAACGCAGAAGCTCGGCGACATCACAAACGGCAGCGATTTCCTGGTGGAGCTCATCACCGTCGGCATGGGCCAGCATGAAGTACTCCAGACCCGGCAGAAGAGTATCGACGGCGTGGCGACCAAAGCAAAAGAGGGTGTTTTCCTCGGCGGCCTCCCTCCGCTCGGATATGACGTGGTCGGAGGGGCCTACGCCATCAATCCGCAGGAGGCTGATATGGTGCGCACGATCTTCTCCATGTACGCCTCCGGGCAGAGCTACGACGCGATCCTTGCCGGCCTGCACGGTGCCTCGGGGAAGCGCGGCCGGCCGCTTGGGAAGAACAGTCTCCATTCGGTGCTGCGTAATGAGCGCTATGTCGGCGTATACACATGGAACAAACGACATATGAAGCTGTTCCGCAAGTGGGCCGGAGGGAAACCAAATCCGAATTGTATCCGCATCGAGGACGCGATTCCGCCGATCATTGACCGTAAAACATGGGAGGAGGTTCAGGAACGTATGGACGATCGCAAGCGTAACGCGGCAAACAAGGCAAAGAGGGAGTATCTTCTCTCCGGCCTGATCGAATGTGAGGAGTGCGGTGCAGCGTATGTTGGCCACACCACGAAGAACTCGCGCGGGTACGAATACAGATCCTATTGCTGCGGCAATAAATACCGCACGCACACCTGCCATGTGAAAAATATCAACGCCGATGAGATCGAGAGCTTTGTCGTGCAGAATCTTAAGGCGTACCTACTGGAGGTCGATTTTTCCGAGGTGGCTCAAAGCATCGCCGACCAGGTCAACGGCTCCTCGAAGGACCTGAAGGCGGAGAGGGCAGAGCTGGCCGGTGTCGAGGCCAAGATTCATAACGGCATGAAGGCCGTGCTGTCCGGCATGGACATCCCCGAGCTCCACGCTGAGATTGACAAACTGCGCGTCCGCAAGAGCGAGCTTGAGGACATCATTGGCCGACGTGAAGCCAGCGTCCGCCGCGTCGATCCGAAATCCATCGAGGCTCTGTTCCGCGACTCCGTGGACAACTTCAACCCGGAAAACATGCGCTCGATCATCCGCCAGCACGTAACAAAAATATACGCCCACGCGGACGGATCGTATTCCGTCAACGTAGGCGTACATATAAATGGCGGGTGGCAGTAATTGAGATAATGCCTAAAAATCTTGTTTTCAATGGCTTTCTAATTTACGCTCTCAAAGTTTTACTGATTTTGGGCGAGATCCGGAAAATTTTAAGTCTGTGCAGAAAAGATAGTCCACTCCACTTGCCCGCATGCTGAGAGATACAAAATGATGAAATGCTCTGAGATAATCGGAGACTTTATCCGGTCTATACAGAATGTAATGGTTTTTCCGTGATGCTCCGAATACCTGAGCAAAAGGACTCGCCCTCATTATAGAACATGGCGTTGGATGCAGAAGACTATCAAGTCTTCTATATTTGATGAAGGACTTTTTCTATAAATACACGCGTTACAAACACATCAAATTGCGTACCTGCATTTCGTTTGAGTTCCTCAATTACTTCCTTCTGATCCAATTTTTTATGATATTGCCGTGGATTAGTCATTGAGTCATACGCATCTGCTACCGTCAAGATTTTTGCGGGCAACGGTATATCCTCTCCAGATAACCCTTGGGGATATCCTTGCCCATCAATACGCTCATGATGGCATAGGACATACTGTGCCGCCTGTGCAAATTCTGCGGAAGACTTTAAAATTTGGTAACCCTTTTCTG
>Ga0183095_10352_pt1 | contig 175796 bp, 142 predicted proteins | sample BioMet4_FD_130346 | JGI IMG/M metagenome (GOLD analysis project Ga0183095, IMG submission 130346) | Microbial communities from bioreactor (seeded with sewage sludge) at LBNL, California, USA - Biofuel metagenome 4 (v2) (version 3) | ecosystem: Engineered > Bioreactor > Anaerobic > Unclassified ...
GTGCAAATATCCGGTGACAATAGCGAGGAGGTCACACCTGTTCCCATCCCGAACACAGTAGTTAAGCTCCTTAGCGCTGATGATACTTGGCGGGCAGCCGCCTGGGAAAGTAGGACGTTGCCGGTTTTGCAAAAAAGCAGATCATGAAAATGGTCTGCTTTTTTAGTGCAAAACGGGACAGCAAAGTTCCGAAGCCGACTGTAGGCTGAGGAACGGGGAGTGAGCAGCGGTGCCGCGAACGTTGCCGGTTTCAGTAAAAAAGAACGATTCTTTGAATCGTTCTTTTTTTAGTTACTTTATGAAGTATGAAAGATACTGGGATATTACATATTCCTTCCAATTTTGGTTGCTTTATGGTATAATTATCCTGTATTTTTGTGCGAAAGGCGGGATAAGGCATACGATGACATTTTTGAAAGTGATTTTCTGTATAATGCTTTGCGTACCGCTGGCTTATGTGTTAACATTTCTATTTGAAAATTTGGTAGACGACATTGCAGGCGGCAACAAGAAATAGGAGACTTCTATGAGCAGAGGATTATTTATATCGCTTGAAGGGCCAGATGGATCTGGAAAGTCGACACAGGTGGCGTTCCTGCAGCGGTTTTTTAATGAGCAGAGAATCGATGCCGTGTTTACAAGGGAACCTGGCGGAACGAGAATCGGCGAGAAAATAAGGGATATAATACTCGATAAAGAATACAGTGAGATGGATGGAGTTACCGAAGCCCTGCTGTATGCGGCATCGAGAGCACAGCATGTGGAAGAAGTCATAAAACCGGCACTTGAGGCAGGAAAAGTCGTTGTTTGTGACAGATTCGTGGATTCTAGCATTGCCTATCAGGGATATGGCAGACAGCTTGGAGATCAGGTAAGAATAATCAATGAATATGCTGTGGCTGGCTGCATGCCGGATATAACGATTTTGATGGAACTTGACCCGGGCATAGGTAAGGGGCGCATCAAGGCTGAAAGCCAGGACAGGCTGGAACGTGAGAAACTGGGATTTCATAATCGTGTTTATCGCGGATATAGACAGCTGGCAGAGGCGGACCCTGAACGTTTTGTTGAAATTGACGCATCGAGGACAAAGACGGAAATACGTGACGATATTATTGAACGCGTACGCATAAAGCTTGCCGAGAGGGAACTTATCGCCGGCGAGGGAGAGCGAGGAAAGGCATGTCACTGAGAGACTATAAGTCGATGGCAGGACTCGTGTCGCGAATAAGTGATTCGATTCTGAGCTCGCATCTTTCTCATGCATATATAATAGAAGGAGACAGCGGAATAGACAAGAAAGCTTTTGCGATGGATTTTGTGAAGGCGGTTCTCTGTAAAGAGGACCCGGGATTCGGCTGTGATCATTGCGCAACGTGCAGACAAATCGAGCACGACAATTATGCGGACCTTTATTATGTCTGTTCAGACGGAAGGTCTGTGAAGGATGCGGCAGTCAGCAATATGCAAAACCAGCTTTTCAGCAAACCGGTTGAGGGAGATAGAAACGTCGCTATCATAGACGACGCAGACACGATGACAATCAGGGCGCAGAACAGGCTGCTGAAAACTTTAGAGGAGCCAAATCCGGGCACGATCATTATTCTTTTGTCGGAAAACACAGACAATCTATTGGATACGGTCAGGTCAAGATCCGTGATCTACAGGCTTGGCGGGTCGGCTGACAGAAAGAAAACTGCAATGGATACTGCGGCAGAAGATCTTATGAACAAAGCTTTCGCCGGAGAATACTTCTACGACTTGTCGGCTTTGATCGACAAAAAGGTGAAAGATAAAGACAAGGCGGCAGAGATGCTGGACAGCATGGAGCGGCTTTGCGGGAATTATCTGCGGGACATCACGGCGTCGCCGGTGTCGAGGCAGGAGCTGGCGGAATGTGTCAGCTGCATAGAAGAAGCCAGAAGAGATCTGACGACTTATAACGTCGGATATAAATATGTTATGAAAAGGCTGATCCTGAGGATCGGCAGGTAGGATACAATTGGAGGAACGATAGATGATAAAAGTAGCGGGAGTCAGGTTCAAAAACGCCGGAAAGGTGTATTATTTTGATCCCGACGGACTGGACGTTGTGCTTGGGGACAGCGTTATCGTAGAGACGGCGCGCGGAATGGAATTCGGCACGGTCACTATGGAAATAACTGAAATAAAGGAAGAAGACGTGGTACAGCCGCTGAAGAAAATCGTGAGGAAGGCTAATCCGGACGACATGAGGCGCCACGACGAGAATGAAAATAAAAAGCAGAAAACACTGGCAATCTGCCAGGAGAAGATAGAGAAACACGGACTGGACATGAAGCTCATCGATGTAGAGTATACCTTTGACAACAACAAGGTGATTTTCTACTTTACGGCTGACGGCAGAGTGGATTTCAGAGAACTGGTTAAGGACCTGGCTAGTATCTTCAAGATGAGGATCGAGCTGAGGCAGATCGGTGTCCGCGACGAAGCAAAGATGCTGGGAGGCATTGGCTCATGCGGAAAGTGCCTTTGCTGCGCATCATGGCTGGCGGATTTTGAGCCGGTGTCAATAAAGATGGCAAAAGTACAGAACCTGTCGCTGAATCCGGCAAAGATATCGGGAATCTGCGGCAGACTTATGTGCTGCCTGAAGTACGAGAACGATGTTTATGTTGAACTCAGGAAGGGTCTGCCGGACAACGGGGAAAAGATACAGACACCTGATGGAATGGGAAAAGTCTTTGACACCAGCATCCTTGGCAGCAAGGTCAGCGTAAGGCTTTATACTGGCGAGAAGGACGAGAACGGCGAAGAAAAACTGGGAACAGATATCTACACCTACAATAAGGCTGATATTAAGAGGCTGGGAGCTCACGGCAAGAAAAACAATCAGAACACAAACATACTTGAGGAAGTCGATAAGGAATATATCGAGGAACTCAAGGAGATAATAAAGGAAGAGTAATGGCGCTGAGACTAGACGACACAGGTTTTGGCGGAATCATGATCTATCAGGATCCAGAGCAGTTCTGCTATGGGGTCGATGCGGTCCTTTTGGCTGATTTTGCGGCTAAAGGTGCGGCAAAGTCAGGGGAAAACGGACGAGTATTAGATTTGGGAACGGGCAACGGCATCGTTCCTTTGATCTTATCCCACAAAACAAAGGCGCATTGGATCGGCGGCGTTGAGCTGCAGACCGACGTCGTTCAGCTGGCAGAAAAGAGCAGCGAGTTTAACGGCCTGAGCGGACGGGTACATTTTTTCAATGCGGACGTCAGCAAGGCGGTTGAGTGGATCGAGAAAACTGCAGCGGACGAAGTTCCAGCGGGAGGACCGCAGGGAAAGATCGCTGAACTTGGAAGTTTGGCTGGATGCCTGGATGTGGTGACGTCGAATCCGCCGTATATGAAGGGCGAAACCGGCATTGAGAGTGCAATGATGGCTAAGGCGCTGGCGCGACATGAGATCGCCGGAGGGCTGGATGACTTTCTCGCAGCAGCAGCTTTGATGCTGAAAGACAAGGGAGACTTCTATATGGTACATCGGCCGGGGCGGCTGGTTGACATCTGTGAAGGTTGCCGGAGAATGAATCTGGAGCCGAAAGAGATGCGCTTTGTCAGCGGGAAACCATGGGATAAGCCAAACATTATGCTGGTGCACTGCGTAAAAAATGGAGGCAGGGAACTGAAGATCTTGGAACCGCTTTTTGTTCACGATGAAAATGGAAAATATTCACAAGAAATACTTGAGATTTATGAAAAATGTTAGAATATAGTATTGCTATTATATGGTAAAACAGGTATAATGAACCATAGATATGAAAAGGAGGAGGTTTTGCATGATTACTATCGACGTTAAAACAACACTTATTTGTCTAGTATTGGTGGCGCTTCTGGTGCTTATTATCTATCTTTGCGTAATGGTGAAGAATCTGATCGTAACGCTAAAGAAGACGAATCAGGTACTTGACGACGCTTCGGTGGTTTCTGGAATTGCCTCTGATAAGGCGACGGAAATCGACGGCATGGTCGGCGATATTGGAGACGCGGTAACAGGCGTGGTTAAGGCGGTCAAAGGAAATGAAAATCTTATTGGCACGCTGACCAACTTGGCTAAGGGTATTGGAGCTCTTGTTTCAGTGCTTAAGAAAGATGAAAAATCCGACTCAGAATCTAAGGGCAGAAGCCATAAGTCAAGAAAGAATGTTAAATAGGCTGGTAATTGAGAACTAGATTTTAAATATCAGAAACAGGCACAGTATTATAGTCTGTGAAAGGAGTTATTTATGAAAGCAACGGGAATCGTTAGACCTGTAGATGCTCTGGGAAGAGTAGTTATCCCAGTAGAGTTAAGAAGAAATCTTGGAATCAAGACGGAAGATTCACTTGAAATTTTCGTTGACGGTCAGTACATTATGCTGAAGAAGTATGAGCCTTCATGTATTTTCTGCGGTGAAGTCGATGACGTTAGAGTCATAAAAGGCAAAAACGTATGCGGTAGGTGCCTGGAAGAAATGAAGAAACTCTAACCTTAAAAATCAAGCCTGTGAATGCAGGCTTTTTTTGTTGGGTTAAAAGAGTAAAGAATTGCTTGTTTTGATTGAAATAATGTCAAAAAAAAAGTATACTATTCATATATGTCAAGTGGCCGTTGGACATGATCTTTTTTCTGTGTCTTCAAACGGACACCAGCCCTAAAAACACAAAATGGAGGAGCGAAGTGGCGAAGTTTTTAGTTCAAAAAAGCGGGCCTTTGAATGGAGAGGTATCGATCAGCGGGGCAAAGAATGCTGTCCTGCCGTTGATGGCTGCTGCCATTCTGGCTGAAGATAAATGTATAATCAGGGATGTTCCGGATCTCAGAGATGTTGAGGTCATGAAGAACATACTTTTGTCTCTGGGATCAGAGATAAGTGAGGCGGGAGAATCGGTACTGGAAATCGATACTCCTGTAGTTAAGAAGAATGAAGCCGATTACGAGCTTGTCAGCAAGATGAGGGCTTCATTTCTTGTGATGGGACCTTTGCTGGCAAGGACAGGCAGGGCCAAAGTCCACCAGCCGGGCGGATGCACTATTGGTGCCCGTCCAATCGACCTTCATCTGAAGGGATTCGAGGCGCTAGGCGCAGAAATCATTGTAAAGGACAATTCTGTGGAAGCTGCTGCAGGACCTGACGGTCTAGTAGGTGCAAGCATCTATTTGGACTTCCCAAGCGTGGGCGCCACAGAAAACATCATGACGGCTGCCGTACTTGCAAAGGGAACGACCTACATAGAAAATGCTGCTGAGGAGCCAGAGATAGTTGATTTGGCTAACTTCCTCAACAAAATGGGTGCCAGGGTCAAGGGAGCCGGAACTGATACGATCAAGATCGAAGGCGTGGAGCATCTGCATGGTGCTGAGCATACGGTGATTCCTGACAGGATCGAGACTGGTACGTTCATGCTGGCCGCGGCAATAACCCGCGGCGAGATTTTGCTCAAGAACGTGGTGCCAGATCATGTGAAGCCGATAACTGCTAAGCTCAGAGAATGCGGCGTTAGAGTTGAGATGGGTGACGAGGGAATGTATGTCATAGCAGACGAAAAGCCTCTGCACTCAACAGACATTAAGACACTGCCTTATCCTGGATTTCCAACAGACATCCAGTCGCCGTTCATGGCTTTTCTGACAACGGTCGAGGGATCAAGCACTGTAATTGAAACTGTTTTTGAGAACCGTTTCATGCATGTGGCCGAACTCAACCGAATGGGAGCGGACATAATGACGGAAGGCAATAAGGCTGTTGTGGAAGGTGCTAAAGAGCTTGAGGGCGCGCAGGTAATTGCAACTGACCTTAGAGCAGGAGCGGCACTGGTACTGGCAGGCCTGGTGGCCAAGGGAACAACCGAGGTATCGGAGATATATCATATTGAGAGGGGTTACGAGAAGTTCATAGAGAAATTCAGGGCTCTCGGAGCAAACATACTTAGAATTGAGGATACGGAACAGTAAATGGCCGCGCGTATTGCGGCAATCATTGACCATTGAGGGGAGAGCAAATGGCTGATATAAAATTTCTGGAACTTCTGGCGAAGGACTATCCTAACACGCGCGCTGCGTCAGAGGAAATAATCAATCTTAGCGCGATACTGGCCCTGCCGAAGGGCACGGAGTACTTTCTCAGTGACCTCCACGGAGAGCACGAGGCATTCATACACATGCTTCGGAGCGCTTCCGGATCGATCAAAACAAAGGTCGACGAAAACTACGGCGGCATCCTCAGCGAGGCAGACCGCTACGATTTGGCTGCTTTGATCTATAATCCGCAGGCGGAAATAAACAGAAGAAAAAAATCAGAACCGGACTTTGACAAATGGTGTACGACGGTCATATATCGTCTAGTGACGATCTGCCGTTCGGTTTCGACAAAATACACAAGGTCTAAGGTAAGACGCCGTCTGCCAAAATATCTGGACTATGCAATGGACGAACTCCTGCATGCTGATGACGAGGAGAACCGTGTTCATTACTACAATGCTATCATCACCACTGTCATTGACTGCGGCGAGGGCGAAAACTTCATTATTGAAATGGCCGATGCAATCAGCAGTCTGGCTGTAGATCAGCTTCACATCATCGGCGACATCTTTGACAGAGGAGCGCACCCTGATACGATCATGGACTTCCTGATGGAATATCACGACGTTGACTTTCAGTGGGGAAATCACGATATCGTCTGGATGGGCGCGTCAACAGGCAACTGGGCTTGCATCACCAATATCATAAGGATGAATATCAGCTACAATAATTTTGATATGTTGGAGGTCGGCTACGGAATCAACCTGAGACCATTGGCAACTTTTGCAGAAAAAATGTATGGTGACGATGAATGTGCGAAGTTTGCACCGCATATTCTGGACCGCAACCAGTTCGACCCGGTAGATGAGAAACTGGCTGCCAAGATGCATAAAGCAATTGCCATTTGCCAGTTTAAGGCTGAGGGCCAGCGAATCATGGCTCATCCGGAATATAAGCTGGATAACAGGCTGTTGCTGGATAAGATCAACTGGGAGAAGGGCACTGTGGTCATCGACGGAAACGAGTACGAACTCATCGATACTAATCTGCCAACGGTTGATCACGATAATCCTTACGAATTCACGCCTGAAGAAGAAGAGGTAATGAACAGCCTGGAGGCTTCCATACTCAACTCTGATAAGCTGCAGGAGCATATACGCTTTCTGTTCAGCCATGGCGCTTTATACAAGAAGATCAACGGCAACCTGCTCTATCACGGATGCATTCCAATGACAGAGGAAGGTGAATTTGAAGACGTGCCTATCAACGGCGTATCATACAAAGGCAAGGCCCTCATGGATTATCTGGATGATCAGGTGCGCAAGGCGTATTTCTCGCCAGATGAATCCGAAGAGATCGGCCGTTCCGGTGACTTGATGTGGTACTTGTGGCTTGGCGGCAGTTCACCGCTGTTCGGCAAAGAGAAAATGACGACATTCGAGCGTCTTTTCATCGCTGACAAAGCTGCTCACAAAGAGCCGGTTCGCCCATACTACAAACTGATCAATTCCCGCGGACCGTGTGAAAAGATCCTGCGCGAATTTGGTCTTGACCCATATCGCTCAAAGATTTTAAACGGACACGTTCCTGTAAAGATCAAAGACGGCGAGTCGCCAATCAAAGGCGGCGGTTTGCTCTATGTTATAGATGGCGGTATTTCCAAAGCTTATCAAAAGCAGACTGGCATTGCCGGCTATACGTTCATTTTCAATTCGCGTTTCATGGCGCTGGCTGAGCATAAGCCTTACAGCCCTCTGAAGCCTGACGGCACGCAGGTATTTACGACCCCGGCTGTCAAAACTGTAGAGGTGCTGCCTGAACGCATGATGATCCTGGACACTGACCAGGGCGCGGATATAGTGGAACAGATAGATAATCTGGGACAGCTGAAAGACGCTTATAAACATGGACTGATCAAGGAGAAGTACTGAGGAGCGTGTCTTTAGGCCGCTCGGTCCTCGGAGCTGCAGTTTCACGCAGTCATTCAAAGCATTTGGAGCATCTGATCAAACGTTGACAAATGGCAACGGATCAGATGCTAGCCAAATGCTTTTTTCATTTCTGCGGAAACTGCTGCGCTCCTGCGGATGCGGCCGTAAAGACAGCCCTCAGTACTTCGCTGGTCGGGGTCGCTGCGCTCCTGGGGAAAGCCTTCAGCCGCTCATTAAGTCCTCGAGCCAGGCAGCTTCAATTAGTCACTCAAGACATTCGGGGAAACTGATAAAAATGTATCAGTTTCCAACCGAATGTCTTTTTCGTTCGTTAATGAAGCTGCAACTGGCTCTGCGGAGACGCTTACCGCCGAGTGGTGTCAGTACTTCGCTTGTCGGGGTCGCTGCGCTCCTGCGGATGCGGCCGTAAAGACAGCCCTCAGTAATTCGCTTGTCGGGGTCGCTGCGCTCCTGCGGAAATCTATTTTGATGGGCGGGCATCTGGTGTACCGGCAGTTCACGGCTGATTGCATTGCCTAATTACGATTGGTGAGCAATAGCCGTTTTTTTGATAGAAAAAACGCACATTTTTCTCTGATCAGACATACTGGTTACCTAAAGAGTTGTTATAGCATAATGATCTCATTATCAACATTGGCTTTCCATGACGGTTCTTATCCGATAAAAATGATGAGCAGAATTTATTGCTTGCAGTTGGCCGATAAACTGGTCTCGCTGGTCAAAGTGATGATTCTAATAGGTACGTATAAATTTGAGAAGCTGGGTGAGGTCAGAAAAAGTGCGTAAAAAATGGGCGAAAATAAGGAAGTGCTCACTAATCGTTAATTACCGATTTGACATTTTTGGAGAAAAGTAAATTGAACTCAATTATAGATTAAAAAACCTGCTGAAAAAGTAACCGCTATCTTTTGGTATAATAACGCAGTCATGATGGAAGAACGACAGGCTCCGGGAGAAGGCTTTCGCAACGCCTGCAATGTGAGAGCGCATTACGAGCGATCCTCGATCTTAAAAGAAAGAAATTGCTGATTGCGTTGGCTGCAAAAGCATGCTATACTTGTCCAAATCAATTATGATCACCGTGACCTGCCGGCGGCGGGCACCAATACGAAAAATGGGGGACTTATATGTTTGAAAATGCAGATGCAAAGCTACTGATAAACCTGCTGGAAGGCCTTCCATATCCGGGGCAGCTCTATGCGCCAAACGGAGATCTGCTCATGGCAAACAGCGCATTTCTGAAGCAATTCAGCATTAGCGATCCGGAAGAACTGACAGCAAAGTACAATCTCATAAACGATCCGACTGTGAAAGATGCGCCATTTTACAATAACATTATCAAATCATTTGAAGGCATTACAACTCAATCGCAGGATGTGATCATTCCGATACATCACGTAAAGACATCGAACAATCTGCCGGCATCTGAGATAGAGACACTGATTGCTGATGTTACGTCAGTCCCGGTATTTGAGAACGGGACAATGATATATGTTGCCAATTTTTTGATCATAAAAAGGCGGCTATGCAGCAGAAAGGAAATCGATATCGCGAAAGCGTATATTGAGACACACTGGTTCGACAGATTCGATTTTGATGAAGTCGCAAGAATAACATGCTTGAGCAGCAGTCATCTGGCACATATGTTCAAGGCTTATACGGGACTGACTTTGCATGAATACTACACAGACATCAAGATTGAGAAGATCAAAGACAAGCTCCTGGACATGAATTTGTCTGTTGACGAAGCTTTTTCAGAATGCGGCGTCGACTATCACGGTTACTATGCTGGGTTGTTTAAAAAGAAAACCGGTTTTTCACCGTCAGAATACAGAAAATTAGCCTTGCGCTGAATGAGATTACTTATGGTTGGCCGCTGAAGTTCAGCGCCTCGGATGACGTTTTGGCCTCATGATCACCTTCCATATCCTAATAGCAGAAAAACGTCTAATCAAAGCAGAATGATGATTTGTTCTGCTTTTTTTTAATGGTATATTTGGGATAGAGAAGGGAGAGAATATGGAAGGAGAATGTGAAGTTCAAAATGGTAAATATTAAAGGAAGAGCAGTACTGCTGCTCGTGCTGTGCACTACAGTATTATTCGTGGGATGTTCAGGCGGAACAACAGGGGAAAGTTCAGGCGGCAAATCACAGTCAGGCTATTCCAAAGATGAAGTTTACAAAATGTACGACCTGGTGCAGATCAATGACACTAAAAAAGCAGTTGATAAAGCGCTTGCCGTTACTGGAGAGACAGTTGCGGAGGTTCCGGATTCATATAATTATGTAGACCAATCGACAGGATTCGGCGTCTATGTAACCTTTTCCGACGACAAGGCGACAAGCAAAACACTCATCTTCCCAGAGGTCAAAGATCTGGCGTTCCTGTGTTCTGAGGCAGTGACCGCCGACCAGGAGGCAGCACTTTCGAAAGACATGACTTACGATGATGTAAAAAATGCCCTCAACGGGGAAGGCTTACAACGCAATGTTACTTCAGTCTACGACGGTTTATCGTACATGTATTACTGGGTCAACGACGACGGATCACTGCTGACGGTAGTCTTCGGCGCCGACGGTAAAATGGTTTCCGAACAGTTTATTCAGGCAGATTGATCGACAGACAGAGGAGGAATCTTTATGAAAAACAACAAAACCCAGGCTGTGCTTACGGGATGGCTGAAGGCAGCGGCGATCCTGGCCGTAGCTCTGGCGCTGACAGCATCAGCCTTTGCGACCAGCGTGCCGGAGGCATCGGCTTTGACTAGGCCAGCACAGGTTGTCTGGAGCACAACATCCTCAACGATTTCCTCAGTTACCCTGAACTGGGAAAAAGCGAAGGGTGCGGCAGGATACACGGTCTACAGGCTGACGAACGGCAAGTATACTGCCGTGAAAAGCACCAAGAAGCTGACGTTTACGGACACTAAGGGTATAGCGCCTGAAACCAGCTACAAGTATTACATCAAAGCATACAAACTTTACAACTCCAAGCGCATCTATGGCACGCGTTCACTGATCAAGAAGATCACGACCCCGAAGGCAGTAGTGGAGGTGGTTCCAGAACCAATATCATCGGTAAAGGTAACGGGCAGTACAGTGATTCTTAGCGGCAATAAAACAACGCTAACGGCAGCGGTCACAGGCGGAACGGCACCATTCACCTATAAGTGGTATAAAAACGGCACAGTCATCAGCGGGGCTGCCGGGCCGGAATACGTTACTGATATGCTATTCGCTTCCAATAACGGTGATTCATATATGTGCGAGGTGACGGGCAAGGACGGGAAACCAGTTGCCAGTATACCGATTACTGTCACAGTCTTTGCAATCTATATTCAGCCTAGGACCGTTGTAGCTAGCTGGGACATTGGAACAGCCGGCACTCATGTGCCTTACGCGCTGAATAATGTCAACAATGATGTGATAGCGACACTCTACAGCGACGGTGCTCTTGAGGTGACTGGAACGGGATACTCGGCAGAAATGATGGACAATCAGGCATTTTTCATAGCGCCATGGCATGACATTGCTTATCGCAGCCAGGTCAAGAGCGCGACGATTGCATCGACAGTGAAGGTGATTGATATGCGTGGCTGGTTTGCAGAATGTGAAAACCTTAAGTCGGCTAACATTCCGGACAATGTAACTTCGATGTGGAAGACGTTCTTCAGCTGCACTAGCTTAGAGACAGCGCCTGCAATTCCAAATGGAGTAACTAACATGATGAGTACTTTTCAGATGTGTACCGCGCTTAAGACTGCGCCAGTACTGCCGGCGTCAGTGTCAGGGTTATATGCGACATTTAGCGGTTGCTCTTCGATGACAACTGGGCCTGATATTCCAGTCAATGCTGCTGATCTGCAGTACACCTTCAGCGGGTGCACGGCTTTGGGAGGCAATATTATAGTATATAGCAATGTTATCGATCATTACTCCAATTGCTTTGACCATAGAGCCGCCACAAGCCCTGCACTTTCACTGTATGGTTACACGCCAGCAAATAATCAGGCGAAGGTCGAGGGACTCGCTGCTACAGGCGGTGTGACCGTAACCTTTGTCGGAATGATCAATACGCCGCCGAGATAAAAAGACACTTTGCTAGGCAGTAAAACTTTTGTGGATTAGTATTTTAATAGACCTCGCCGGGAATGTGCCCGACGAGGTCTTTTGATGATGCAGATGACTGCATCATTTTTTTATGTTATATCGTTGCAGGTTTCAAGACCCTTTTCTGTGATCTTGGTACCGAAGCGTCCGCGGCCAACAGTAATCAGGTCGGAATCGCTGAGGGACTGCAAGATATGTCTCATAGCTGAATCACTGACGTCGATTCCCTGTTCGTGAAGGGCGTTGATAATGCTTATGCGGCCAATACCGTGGCCGATATTGGTATTTTCTTTCAGTATTTCCAGAGTCCTGCGCGAGACAAAGTCGTCGTAGTTTGTCCCATCTGAAGAATCCTGACAGAAATTATCTGAAAGGTGTGACGGGATGCGGCCCAGGGTGTTGGTATAAAAGGCGCAGTTCTCAAGTTCGCGGACGTTGCCAGGCCAGGAGTAATCGACGAGCTGCTGCCTTTCCTTAGGCGTTATTGAGTCAAAATTTCTGCCGGTGAATGTCTTGAAGAGCGGTAATATATCGGCTTTGCGCGATCTTAACGGGGGAATGTCGATCTGGATCACATTGAGCCGATAGTATAGATCGTTTCGGAAACTGCCGCGCTGAACTTCCTTGAGGAGGTCTTTGTTGGTGGCTGCGATGATCCTGACGTCGACATCGATGACTTTGTCGCTGCCGATCCTCATTATCTGCTTTTCCTGAAGCACACGGAGCAGCCGCGACTGAACGCCCATGGACATGCCCGCGATCTCGTCGAGGAAGATGGTTCCAGTGCTGGCCTGCTCGAACAGGCCTGGCTTTCCTTTTTTCTCGGCGCCGGTGAAAGCTCCGCCCTCATAGCCAAAAAGCTCGCTTTCCAGCAGACTCTCTGGCAGCGCCGCACAGTTGATTGCGATGAAAGGTTTGCTTCGGCGGTTGGAATAATTGTGGATAGACTGAGCAAATAGTTCTTTGCCAGTGCCGCTTTCGCCGTAAAGCAGCACGGTATAATCAGTCAGTGCCGCTTTTTTGGCGATGGCAATGCAGTCGTCCATTATGCTGGTGCGATGGACTATGTCGTCAAAATGATGCTTGGCGTAGAGCCTGTTATCTTTCAGCTTTTTGTTAAGGGCGATTTCTGCATCTCTGATACCTTTCTCGTTCCTGAGAACGACCATGCAGCCCATTTCCCAGTTTTCAAGCATAAGGATCTTTCTGTCCATCAGGTAGTGCAGGCCGTTCAATGTGATCAGCTGATTGCTGACATCTTCACCGTAGAATTCTGAAAGCTCATTGCTCTTAAGTATTTCCTTGGCTTCATCATTAGCGTATGAAATATTGCCGTTTGCATTCATGGCAAATACCGCTGTAACGGTGTCTTTGACCATTTCATCCATAACGTGGTCTTTGACGAATCCGTCAATATAGTTTGTACTGTATACCAGATTTGGCTCAGCTATGTCATATACGTGCTTCATTAGATTTAGATTGACCGCGTCTTCATTAATGCCAAGTCTGCTGATAAGCATGAGCATCGTGTTAAGACCGATTTCGCGGAAACCGATATTGATTACGTTCTTGATATGTTTTGGAACCAAATCAGGCTCGTTTGGCGTAATGGCATATTCGAATTTGTCATAGATATTGCTGGCTGATAATGCCGCATCATAAGGAATCAAATTCAAATGAGATATGCCCAGTTCATAGAGCATATACAGAGTCTCCATAGTTGATGCGGAGGTGTCGTTAACGACAAGCACATCGGTGCCTGCAGGAATCTTATATACTGCGGGAAGGGCGTGACGAGAAAAACTGCGGCCCATGACGATCACGTTATGAAGATCCGCAACATGTGATTTCAGGGGATATAGCATCCGTTCATTCATAAGGATAAAGGCATTAGCTTCAATCTGTTTCCCATCTGGAAGCTCATTTAAATATGAACGCACCACTTCGATCCTATCACCAAGGATATTCTTCAATGTGGATTCAATGTATTCAATGGCCTTGCTATTGTCTCTGTTATTGTATACTATCGCAACTGTTTTCATATTCTTCTTCTTTCCATAACTAGCTGATAACGCTATTATACCACTAAACAGCTTACCCGGAGCAAAAGACCTGCCGCAGAAAAAATGTGACAGGTCCTTTGCCATATGGGCAAAATAAATGAAGAATCAATAGTAATTCATACCGTTAGGCATCAAGAAAACTTCTCAATCCTAAAGCAACCTTTCCTCTAATGCCAACTGTCGTTTCTGCATGGTAAAGAGCACTGATAATAGACTCTTCAATAGATTCTACGGAGGCCTCAAATATTCTATCAATGTTTTCGTCGTAGAACATCCGATACTGCATTATATCGCTGGTGCTGTAATGAGGAATTTTGTTGGCGGTTGTAAAGGCAATGGAAATGTCGCCGCTGCCGTTGCCGCAGTATGATCCGACACGGCCTAGGGCAATCATTGCGCGCTTTGCTACTCGATTTAGCTGACGCTCAGATAATGGAACATCGGTAGCCGTTATCATGATGATCGAGCCGGTATCTTTCCCGGAAGCCTTTAGGCCGGGTTTTGTTGTATCAAAATGCTGACCGCCGACGACTAAATTGCCGGCTGAGCCAAAATTGGCCATGACAATTGAACCGATGGTATACTTGCTGCCATCGGCGCTGATGATGCGTGATGAAGAACCGATGCCTCCCTTTAAACCAAGACAGGTCATGCCGGTACCGCCGCCAGCTGCTCCTTCATCGAATTGCTTTGCGGCATTGTCAAGAGCAGAAAACACATCTTCTTCCTCGATATGGAAGCCGCGTATATCATTCAACGGACCATCATTGCATTCGGTGACAACGCAATTAACGGTACCGGTTTCAACGCCGATATCGCTGTTCTGCGCCAGCATGTATTTTGCAAGGGCGGTATATGCAGTACCAACACTTAATGTGTTGGTCATGATAATTGGCGTTTCGAGGGTTCCGAGCTCATTGATCTGCAGTATGCCGGTGCTTTTGCCGAAACCATTGATGACTGTGGCCCCGGCCATTACCTTTTCCTTGAATATGTTGCCTTCATGGGGCAGTATTGCAGTAACACCGGTGTTGATATCACCTTGCTTTTTTGTTATCTGACCTACCTTGATGCCGGGTACATCAGTAATAAGATTCAAATTTCCATGCGGCCACTTGGACTTCAGATCCAAACCGCAATTATCTGGTAGTCCCATTATGTTCCTCCTAATTATTAAAACTGATTACGTTATAGCAATAGCATAATTTATGCCAAGGGGTCAAATCTCGGCTTTTCTGAATTGACAGTATGAATATTGGCAAAATTCTAAATAAATATGATGAACAATAGGAGATAAAATAAGATTAAATCCTATTCAATACACACATTAAGGGGGCTGAAACAGTAACAGCTGCTTTGCATAAAGTGGCACCGCACAAAACTACCTGCAAAATTCAATGACAATATAGTTTTACTGTGAGTATAAAAATGCCATGCCAAATTTACTGATAATTGGCATAATTAATGCATTTTTAGTGATAGCTTCATCATTCAAGTGTTGAGTGAAACACATTTACTGTATTCCGATGTTGGAGTTTAGACTGGCAGACCAGAGTTACATTTGTATGCGGGCGTGTTGGTTGAGACTAGACAGGAAAGAAAGGTAGGAAGGATATGAAAAAGAAACTGTTGGTTTGCCTTTTGATAGGTGCAATGGTAGCTACTTTTTCTGCATGCGGCAGTTCATCAAGCAGCAGTTCATCAAGCAGTAAAAGCAGCGACAGCAATTACTTGCGCGTAGCGCAGGCTGCTGAAATATCAACTTGCGATGTGCAGATGACGACTTCAGATTACAATGTACCGCTGAACATTTATGATACACTGGTACAGGTTAACATGAAGGACGATGGCACTTCAGAAATCGTTGGAGACTTGGCTACTTCATGGGATGTCTCAAAAGATGGCACAACTTATACATTCCATCTCAGAAAAGGCGTTAAGTTTACTAATGGCGAAGAATTCAAGGCTGACGATGTCCTCTATACAATCGACAGAATGGGACAGCCTAAACGTATGACAAAGAATTCAGACTGCATGACAATGATCAAAGGATTCAATGACATGCTGGCTGGAAAGACTAAGACAGTGAAAAACATAGGCGTTTTCGTTGTTGACGATTACACAGTAAAAATCGTCCTTGAATCTGCTTATGCACCATTCCTGGCTAACTGCTCAGTACCGGGCTTTTCGATTTATAACAGAAAAGCTGGCGATGCTGCGGATAAAGCAGGCGGCGGAATTGCCTCGTCAAAGTTTGGTATTGACCCTAAATACACTGTAGGTACAGGCCCGTTCAAGATGAAAGAATGGAAGATCAATGATCATCTGACACTTGTAGCTAATAAAGATTATTGGAAGGGTGCACCTTCATTAGACGGCGTCATCTATAAAATCATACCTGATACAGATACCATGAAGATGGAATTTGAAAAGGGTGACATTGATATCTTTGACTGTGATGAAGCAAGAGACCAGATCCCGTATTTCCAGAAATCAAGCAAGTGGAAAGACAGGATCATAACTAAGACGAAGATCGGTACTTATTACCTGTCATTGAATGAAAAGATCAAGCCGTTTGACAATGTAAAAGTCAGAAAAGCAATGCAGATGGCTATCGATCGTGAAGCTATACTGAAGACTCAGTATGCGGGTACTGGCACAGTTGCCAATTCTATACTGCCGCCGGGACTCCTTGGCTACAACAAGAATCTGCCTAAGATCGAATACAATCCTACAAAGGCCAAACAGCTGTTCAAAGAAGCAGGCTATGGCGACGGATTCAATATGACGATCTATCAGACGACTAATGACCCGACAACACTTTCAATCAACGAGATCATTCAGGACGAATTAAAACAGTATGGTATCACCGTAAAGATCAAACAGCTGGATGAAGCAACATACTTTGCACAGCGTTCAACTGGAACGATGGGTACATATTTGAACTACTGGGCGGCTGACTTCAACGATCCTGATAACTTCATCTATACTTTCTTCACTAAGGACAATACTAAAGACAGATCATTCAACTACTACAATACAGCAGTAATGAATCGTATCGTCCAGGCGAGATACATAGTTGATCAGACTAAGAGAATCAAAGAGTACAACGACATCGAGAAGATCATCGTAGACGATGATGCTGCATGGCTCCCTATGTTCTATCTTGATCACTTGTTTGTAATGGGCGAAAGAGTAGACATGGACTCCTATGTTCCACAGTGGGCAGGCTGGGGTTCAACATGCTACTATACAGTAAAGCTGACAAGCAAATAGATTAATAATTTAATAATTTAATAATTTAATACAACAACAGGCATTAGGGGCGGCTCATCCAAATAAATCTATTTATTTATATGGGTAGTCGCCCTTATACCATATTTATAGCTAATAATGAACCACCAATAAAGAAAGGTAAATGGGATAACAAATAATGGCAAAATATATTATCAAAAGGATACTGATTTCAATACCTTTGATGATCGCCGTAGTGTTTATTATTTTCCTGCTGCTTAAGGTGCTTCCTGGCAACCCTATCGCTGTTATGATGGGAGAGCATGCCAGTCAGGCGACAATAGAGCGTGTAACGAAAGAGATGGGACTGAATGATCCGGTTCTCGTACGTTTTGTACGTTATATTGTAAATGCAGCTCACGGCGACTTTGGACGGTCATACAAACTGAATCGTGACGTTCTAGGACTTATCCTGGAGTGCTTCCCTAATACTGTAAAGCTGGCTATTTCTTCATGCTTAGTTGCATGGATAATAGGAATTCCAGCCGGCATAATTTCCGCAGTAAAGAGAAACAGCTTCTTAGACAGATTCCTGATGGGATTTGCACTGGTCGGCATTTCAGCTCCAGTATTCTGGGCTGCTATGCTCTTACAGTTCATATTTGGATATCGTTTAGGTCTTCTTCCTATTTCAGGATATGATACGCCTCAAGCGATGATCCTTCCGGCAATTGTTTTAGGCTGGGCTTCGTCAGGCGCGGTTGCCAGACTGGTACGTTCTAACTTACTGGAAGTAATAAGAAATGACTACGTCAGAACAGCCAGAGCCAAAGGATTAAAGTACAGAGCTGTAATCGTCAATCATGCATTGAAGAATTCAATGATGCCTGTAGTGACATTTATGGCCACACAGTTTGCCGGAGTATTATCCGGAGCAGTAATTACTGAGACCGTATTTGGTATTGGAGGAATTGGACAACTGACAGTAAATGCAATCAACAACAGAGATATGCCATTACTTCAGGGATCAGTAATTTTCGCAACAGCAATTATTATTCTTGGCAACATGGTAGCCGACATTATGTATGGTTTCCTTGATCCAAGGATAAGAGAAAAGTAGAGGAGGCAGGAAATGCAAGAAGAAATGGTAAACAACACATCTGATGTTGAATGGATACCTGCTGATGCTACAGAACCCGTTCATGTAGATGAGACCGCGGAAGCAGAAATTGCAGAAAGCGATACTATTTGGGACAATATTATCAATATGCTGAAGACCAATAAGGTCGCTCTTGTTTCCACAATTATTATAGTTGTGTTTGTGGTTTGTGCAATTTTCGCACCGCTGGTAGCACCTTATGATCCATATGCTCAGAACCTTGACGATCTGCTGCAGGGACCTAGCTGGAGCCATCTGCTTGGTACGGATGAATTCGGCAGAGATGTACTGTCAAGACTGATATATGGTTCAAGGGTATCTCTGCTTGTAGGATTTCTGCCTACACTGATTTCAATGGTAATCGGCGTAGTGCTTGGACTGATCGCAGGATTTATCGGCGGCTGGGTTGACAGCGTTATCATGAGAATAGCTGATATACTGATGGCATTCCCTTCGCTGCTGCTGGCAATGCTGATTGCTTATACAATTGGTACTGGACTCCTGACGATATTCATCGCCTTGAGTTTTGTAAGCTGGGCAGGCACCGCCAGAATCATCAGATCACAGGTGCTTTCACTAAGAGAAAAGGAATACGTAGAGGCGGCAACGTCTATTGGCGTTAAGCGCAACATAATAATTTTGAGACATCTGCTGCCGAATTGTCTTCCTAACATCATCGTATTATTCACAATGAATATCCCTGGAAATATCCTTTCAGAATCAAGCTTATCATTCTTGGGATGCGGTGCTCAGCCACCATCAACTAGCTGGGGACTTATGGTATATAAGAGCAAAAAGTATCTGACCATTACGCCGGTATCAACACTGGCGCCTGGTATTGCTTTGCTGATATTGGTTTTGGCATTCAATTTCCTGGGTGATGCCCTGAGGGATGCATTGGATCCGTATCTGAAAGATTGATGGAGGTGCATGTTTTGAGCAATGATATTATTAATGAAAGAGAACCTCTGTTGGAGATAGACGGACTAAAGACACAGTTCTTTACGCGTAAGGGAATTGTACCTGCTGTTGACGGTGTTACGATCACAGTACCAAAGGCTACAGTAATCGGTATTGTAGGCGAGTCGGGATGCGGCAAATCAATGACAGCTATGTCTGTCATGCAGCTGCTGCAGTACCCAGGCAGAGTAGTTGAAGGTACCATTAAACTTAATGGAGAGAATCTGTTAGATAAAACTACCGAGGAAATGGAGAATATCAGAGGCAATAAAATATCGATGATATTCCAGGAGCCTATGACATCACTTAACCCGGTATATACAGTTGGACATCAAGTTGAAGAGGCTATCCAAGTTCATCAGCATGTAAGCAATGCAGATGCAAAACAGAAAACAATCGATATCTTTCGTCAGGTAGGAATACCTGAGCCAGAGAAACGATACAGCGCGTATCCTCACCAGTTATCAGGCGGAATGCGTCAGCGTGTTATGATCGGCATGGCAATGGTATGCAATCCGGATCTGGTAATTGCCGATGAACCGACAACTGCCCTGGATGTAACCATTGAAGCACAGATCCTTCATTTGATGAAAAACCTTCAGCGTGATAAGGGAACATCAATTATCATGATCACGCATAACCTGGGTGTTGTAGCTGAAATATGCGACTATGTCTATGTTATGTATGCAGGCAAGATATTTGAACAGGCGGAAATACACGATCTGTTTAAAGAGCCGCTTCATCCTTATACCAATGGCCTGCTAAATTCAATACCAAAAATAACTGAAACAAAGGAACACCTTTATACGATAAGAGGCATGGTGCCAAATCTGCTGAAGCTTCCTAACGGATGCAGATTCTGTCCGCGCTGCGACAAGGCTATGAAAATCTGTACACTACGTGAACCTGATCTTTATGACAGGGGAGACGGCCACAAAGTGCGCTGCTTCCTGTATGACAAGGAGGTAATGAAGAATGGCTGAAGTATTACTTGAAATGCAGCACGTGACCAAGGAATTTGTTACCGCCACAAGCAGCTGGAGCAAGAAAAACGCACCAGTAGTGCATGCAATAACCGATGTAGACCTCAAGGTAGAAAAAGGAGAAACGTTAGGTATAGTAGGAGAATCAGGCTGCGGAAAATCAACTCTTGGACGTCTGATGATCAATCTGCTGGTACCGACAAGTGGTCATGTAATATTTGAGGGCAAGGATCTGCAGTCGCTGTCTATTGATGAAATGAGAAAGACCAGACAGCGCATGCAGATGGTCTTCCAGGACCCTTTCGCTTCTCTGAATCCAAGAATGAAAATCAGAGACCTGATTGCGGAACCAATGGTAACGCATAACTATGGTACATCTGATGAAATAACTGCAAGGGTTGAAGAGCTGCTGAGACTTACAGGAATCAGACCGGAGTTCATGTACAGATACCCTCATCAGTTCTCAGGAGGACAAAGACAGCGTGTAAGCATAGCGCGTGCGCTGGCACTGAATCCTGAACTTGTCATTTGTGACGAGCCAGTTTCGGCATTGGACGTTTCTATTCAATCACAGATACTGAATCTGCTGGGCGATCTTCAGGAGAAGATGGATCTTACGTATGTCTTCATTTCACATGATCTGACAGTAGTAAGATACCTTTCTGACAGAGTATGCGTAATGTATCTAGGCAAGGTATGTGAGATAGGCGTGACCCGTGACATATACTCGAATCCGCTTCATCCGTATACCAAGTTCTTGCTGGAGGCAATACCTGTACCTGATCCAGAGTACAGAAAAAAGGATAAGGACATGCTGTCCGGAGAGATACCAAGCCCGGTAAATCCTCCAAGCGGCTGTTATTTCAGAACGCGCTGTCCATATGCGACGGAAAGGTGCGCTCAGGAAGTACCAACGCTGAAAGATGTAGGCGACGGCAGGCTGGTGGCTTGCCATCTTGTAGAAGGGACTGAGGTAGTTCAAGACGAGGCTTAGTGCTGAGGCGTGAAACCTCAACAATTGAATGTAAAAGGACTATATAAAGGGATTTGAAACATCCCTGAGTATAGTCCTTATTCTTTGCTGTTATCCCATTTGGCCAGCCATTTGCCGCTGCGCATCCTGATGAAACAGAAGATCGCGCGGGCTGTCCAGTCGCAGGCCATTGGGATCCAAAGCCCGGCAAGACCAATGTTGAAAATTCGGATCATTATCAGAGCCAGGGTTATTCTCACCATCCACATGCCGATGATCGCAATGAAGAACGGGCCTTTGGTATCGCCGCCGCCGCGGAGAACGCCGGAGACGACGTTGGCAACAGCAACAAAAGGCTCAGCGAAGGCCTGTATCCTGAGCACCGCTGCACCCATGCTGATGACAGTGGTGTTGCGGATAAAGATGCTCATAAGCTGAGGAGCGAAGACGTACAGCAGAATCGCAGATATGATCATTATGAAAACGCCTTCGACGATGCATTCGTTGGCATAACGCAGGGCGAGTTTTTTGTTCTTTGATCCTAGCGACTGGGCGACCAAAGTAGTGGCTGAAAGTCCAAAGGCGTAGACTGGCATGTAGCATATGGATTCGGCAGTCGTGGCAAGCTGGTTTGCCGCCAGGCTGTAGGTGCCGAGGCCAGTTGCAATGCTGGTCACGACTAGCTGACCGCTGGAAATGATGATCCTTTCCATGGCGGACGGTATGCCGAGGCCTAGCACATCTTTCATGATGTCTGCGTCTAATCTGTACTTGTCGTGGAGTGAGATCTGAACGATGCAGCGTTTGCTGAAGATGCAGCGCAGCATGAGACTGCCGGATATGATTGCGGCGATCATCGTACCCAGAGCAGCACCTTCAACGCCCATGCCTGCACCCCAAATGTGGATCTGATCACCAAACACAGTGACGGTACGCGGCTTATAAATGAAAACAAAATTGCCGAATATGTTGATGACGTTATTGATTATGTTGTAGACCATAGGGGATTTAGTGTTGCCGGTCCCGCGGATGATCGCGCCTCCGACAAATAGAAACATTTGAAAGACGTAAACCGAGCCGATGATCTTGAAGTAGTATGTGGAATCGTGCCATATCGACTTGTCAGCGCCCATCCACATCGCGAGATGAGGAGCAACAAAAAATTCAACAATAAAGGTGATCAGCAGACCAAACCAAAGCATTGTCATAAATGCCTGCCGTGCAATCTCTTTTGCCATCTCGATCTCGCGGTTGCCGACATGCTTTGCTATCAAAACAGAAAATCCAACGCCAAAACCTGCCATGAGCCCACCTATAACCCAGACAGATGAAGTAACTACGGCGATTGAAGCTGTGGCGCTCACACCAATAGAGCCGACCATTGCGGTATCGACATAGTTGACCATGATTGACAATAATTGTTCGACCATTGTCGGCCAGGTCAGCAGCATGACCATTTTTCTTGGGGAAATACTCTGATCCAGCAGATTTAAATCGCTCTTCATTACTAACTGTTTGCTCCCTAAATAATAATCAATATCACCAGTATAATTGGCAGGCTTCACCTACGTTTGCAATGAGGAAACTCACTGCAAGCGACCATCGGCCTAAATATATAAATGCATTTCCTGTGCCAAAACAAAACACTTTCCATAACCTGTTAACCTGTCGACACTTTCTACCACTTGAAATACTAATTTCTTAGGCGACAGCCACTTTTGGTTACTTGAATAAGTAATTTCACAATGTAATTCGAATTTCACGGTGAACAGTTAACTTCGCAGTTTCAAAGATCCAGAGACTTTTTCTGGATCTTTTTTAAGTGATCCCAGTGAAAAAGTAAGATAAATATCTAAAAAACAGCATGACAAACAGAGCAAAACCGAGTAAAATAATTTTAGTGAATGATTAATTTATTCGGTTTTGTTCTGAAAAGCAATATGAAATTTAACATCCCAAGGTCTTGAATAAAGACAACTTAGAAAAAGCCGTGCAGGGCTTTTTCTTTTTGTCTTTTTAAGATGCGTTATCTGATCAATGCAGGTTTCTGATCAGATAAGGCTGAAGTGTCACTTCGTCTTTGTCAACAGTCCTGATATTCAGTTTCTCCCTGAGCTCGCTCCCGTAAAAAAAGTCAAAGACTTCTGTCGGAGTCTTACCCTTAAGCGATTCCCTCGGCGTTGAATTGATGTGCGAAAATGCTTCATTCAAGTCATCCTGCGACAGTTCATCGAGCCGTCTGCCGTTTGGAATGATGTCCCTGACGTACACATGGTTGTTCTCCACATGAGGCTTTTGCGATGCCTGCTGCGGATCGCAGTAAAAAATGTTTGTCCTGAAAACTCCTGTTTCCTGATTGACTTCAAACAGGTTTATCTTCTGAAATTCCGGGCCCCTGTCTGTGAGCAGCAGAGAAAACAGCTTGCCGTAATCAGCGCCCAGGACATCTTCCATATAGTCAAGGGTGCCTGCCATGCTCTCGGATGTCTTCTTTGAATGCAGCACGCCGATCATAAAGGCAGTGTTCTGAAAAATGAATGTCTGGATATACGGGCCTTCCGGATCATTGTAAACGGTATCCATTTCCGTTGTGCAGACGGCTGGATTGTCTCCTGTAAATTCCAGATAATCTTCGTACCTGTGGCCATCGTAGCAGGCAGGATGCCTGCGCTCCTTCAGGCGTTTCCTTGGTTTCATTCCTACTTTTCTTCTGAGCGAAAAGCTGTCGATGCCGTAGTCTTTAAAGACACCTGATTCTATATATGTGTACAGCGTTTTCGCCGTCACCGTGATTTCAGGATGGTTTCTAAGTATCTGATAAACAGACTGGCCCCTGTTGAGAAGCGGGCCTATGGTCATGGCGATCGAGATCATCTGAGTTGAGTTGAGATTCACGCCCTCGCGGGAGTCTCTCAAAGTGTAAAGGTACTCTTCATGTGCTTTTGATGCGCGATAAAAATATTTGTCCAGATGGCAGTTTGAATTTCTGGGACACTTGTTGCAGACACCATAATGTTCGCGTCTTTCACAGACTCTTTCCAGATAGTCCTCGCATTCAATGTTGCATCTGCGGCACAGAGGCTTGGAGCCTTTGTGAACACAGTATGATCCTGGATTTCTGCCATATGCTGATGTGAGCTTGAACTGACGGTGGAGCTTTATTTCTTTGCTGACCGTCGAAGGTGATTTCCCGATTTGCCTGGCGATCTGAGCCCTGCTCAGTCCTTCATCCAGACCGTGCTGGATATCTCTGCGGTCTTCCAGCGTTAAATGGGTCCCTTTCCCTTGCTTTTTATATGTCATTTCCTTCTTCCTTTCCTGACCTTGGAAATGCACGTCTATTTTACATCAGCGAATTAAATCTTACAATTAGCTTGTGAAAGACTGACTTCATCAGCCATGGGGAAAATCGTGAAATTACTATGTTATGTTTCTGACAGCCACTTTTTGCAAAAAAACCCAACTTCCCTTTGACAAACGTCACACCTTTATATATAATAGAAAAGTACGATGTCATATCGTATATGCGCCATTAGCTCAATTGGATAGAGTAGTGCACTACGAATGCAAAGGTTGGGAGTTCGAGTCTCTTATGGCGCACCATAAAAAAACAGATGGATTTATTCCATCTGTTTTTTTATACGCCATAAGAGACTCGGGCTCGAAGAGCGCGACTGTAAATGAGAGCTTCCGGCGGAAGCTCGAATAAGGAGCGGGTCGAAGTCGACCGAAAGGGGAGACAAGACCGGCGGACTGGGCAGGGACCCAGGACGCGGAGTCTCTTATGGCTACATTTGAGTAATACGTCATGGCAGCCGATACTTTTGATGGTGATGCCATGATCTCGCATCGTAGATTTACGATTAGTGACCACTTTCATCCTTTTCGTCTTTAGAAACGCACAAAAATATTTTTTTCGCGCGGAAAGTTACCTGAAACCGTATGATCATAGCTGTTTTTATCATATTTTGCACCACAAAAGTCTCCAATCAAAGCTGCTGATCTTTGACCGTAGCTCACATCGGCTGGCGGCATGGTTGGCAGCCCCTTATATCGTTCTTGTAGCCATGAGCTGGGGCTGTGACGGCATGTCGTCGAGGCAATACGCCGACACCCCAAGAAAAAAATGCGTTTTAAATCCATGCTTTAGCAGAATTGGTCACAAAAGCCATTCATGTGAAAAAATGAGAATTTCCATTTTTGATAAAAACGCCAAATAGTATCACATATGTCCATCAAAAAGTAACCTATGCCATTAACCTATTCTTTGATATGTGATTAAAGAGGCAAGCTTTGAGATATTACAAAAAAGACATCACCGACAGTAAAATGGGTTCGGATGGTTAATTGCCATTGACCCAAGCCATCGGTGATGTTTGTGATATTATGACACTAATTAATGCAAAAGTCAAGTTTCAGTTATATTTATCGGTTGAGAGTTATGTGAGAATATACCAAGGCATAGATGAGAGTGATTGCGGTAGTGATTGCAATTGTCAGTTCAGCCGCAATTTCTAGAAACAAATTATAATGTTAAATATAACGATTTACAACATGAATTGGCAACACGCTGATGTTTTGACAACAGATGATTATAAAGAGAGTAATAAAGAGGACGTGGAGTCTCTGGTGGCTACATTGTCATTTCGTAGATTTTGGATTCGCCTGATCTGTTATTATGTCATTGACAAAGAAATCCTATGATACTATGCTGAATATGCAATTCACATTGAATGGGAAACATTATTATTATCAGAGAAAGTCAGGGGGATCGAACGATGATAAGGAATACTATTATTTCAGCGGCAGCGATAACAGCACTTGTGGTAACGAGCGCTTTTGCCTATGGGCAGGAGGCAATGCCTGCAGCGTCTGCGGATAATACAGCCAATGCAGTTCCATTTGCGGAGACTGTGAACAAAACCAGCACTCCCGAGCAGCAGGACGAAGCAAATCTGGGGCTTGATAAAGATGACTTTGAAAGCTATGCTGAGTATTATACGTATATAACGCGGATGCATCATACTCAAGGCTTTTCATATAAAATGATTGCGCTGAAGGATGATGCTGGCAGATATGCAGAGGAAAGCCATGTTATACTGAAGGGATATTCGGGAGCTGAAGAAAATATCGTGATACCGAAGAGGCTGCTTGGTATGCCGGTAAGATACATCTCCAAGGATACGTTTGCCAGCAACAAAACAGCCAAGACAATCAAAGTACCGGCATCCGTTGAAGCCATAAGCAGCGGGGCGCTTAAGGGCTGCAAAGCAAAGCTGATAAAGGCTTCATATTTACAGAAACAGAAAGACGGCGCATACAGGGCTATGATCACAGTAACCTGCAATTTGAATGGCAAGATCATCAAAAACAGTTATAGAGCCGCAAGCGTTACAGGGCTTTCAGCGGATAAGACAATAACAATGAAGGTGGGACAGATAAAGAAACTAAATGTAACAGCATATGTTTCAGGGGAAAAGAAAACCGGATACTTAGATCCATCAATACTAAACTTCACAGGCAGTGATATGGTGAGAGTATCCAATTACGGATATATTAAAGCTTTGAGGAAGGGCGTCAGCACTGTTGAAGTAACATTAAAAACGGCGGGAAACTCACCGACTGCATTAGCAGTTGTAGAAGTCAAAGTCATTTGACTGATACAAATAAAATTGGGAACCGGTCATATGACCGATTCCCGATTTGTCATCATTATGAAAGAGCGGAAGCCCTTATTTTGTTGTTGGATGCAGTGTGTTCTTCCTATTCTGCGTAGGCCTTTACTCTGGTGTTGCTGTGGCCGCTCTTGCTGCAGTCGCGCCAGCCGCGGCCGAGGTTGTAGTAGCTCTGGCCGGAGACGGAGTGGGATATGTACTGGATGTCCTGATAGGTACGGCTGCTGTCAAGAGGTATTGAAACGCGGTAGCCGGTGTTAGAGGTCAGCGTCACGACAACCGAGAATTTGTCGCCTTTGTTCAGCGAGATGCCGGCAGTCCCGTCACCAGCTGAAGCCAATTCGGACGGGATCGTGATCGTGTGGAATCCCTGATACTGCAGCGAACCCTTCAGCGGAGCCGAAAGCATTGGCGTGCCGCTGGTCGGATTTGAAGAATTTGTCGGATTCTTGTATATCTGGACGCTGTAGGACAGGTTGTTGTTATAGGTTGTGAAGCCGACTGCTTTCAGCGTGCGGGAGGCGTCAGATGTAAAGACAGACGCCGTTTTTGCGGTACTGGTGAATGAGCGGACCTTGGCATCGGATGCGGTGCCGTCGTACTGGAAGATGCGGTCGTATGCGCTGGAAATAGGTACGGCGTCATAGAAGGCGACGTAGTCCAGCGAATCTGCAACGTTGTAGAGATAGTAGTCGTAGTAGGAGATCCAGAAGTAGCCGTCCTCGCATTCGTCCATGCCGGTGCCCCAGCTGTTTTTGCAGAGCCATGCACCGTCAGCAGGCGGTTTGGCGCCGGCGGTTCCGCCGAAGTTGTCGCGGGAGAAGTTGTCGTCCCAGCCGACGAGGCAGACTTCATGGCCGTCAAGGGCAAGATAGTTTCCGTCGGAATTAGCCCTGTTGTAGCCTGCTTTGTTGATATAATAGCAGTTATTGTCGAGATTCCAGTAGGCGGAGTCATCGCCATTGCTGTTTGTGTGATAGTCGTCGTAAATATAGTAACCCATGTCTCCGGCGCCGCTGGACATCAGCTTCGCTTTGACGGCAGAGATCTTGTTCATTTTTACCCAGTCGATGTTCTGAATCTGTACTGTGTTGTGGCTGAAAGCCAAGCTGTCGGGCAGCGTCTGGTCCAGACTGTCGGCGTCAGGATACGGCGCATCTGCTTCGCTGGTCGGACCGTAGCCGCGGATCAGGCTCATGCCAGCGGTAAAGTAGTCGCCGCCAAACTGAGAATAGTCCTCGTCAACGAGAAGCCGGGTTTTGTCGCCTTTTAGCCCCGGCAGTGATACGATGGGATCGTCGTAGGCAAAGTATGACATCTGGATCTCTGAAAGATCATAGGTACCGTATCCTTTTTTCAGCAGATTGGATTCGATGGCTGAGGATGCGGCAAAAGACCAGCAGTCGCCGAAGTTTTGGGTTTTAACAGATGTAACAAAGCTCTGGCCGCTGACGTTTCTCAGATCGTAGGATGACGGCAAGCTTGACGTTGCACTAGAAGCAACTGCGGCTGGCACGGTTTCTGTTACAGTGGCCTGCTGAGTGGCGACGCGGCGTGCAGGTGACAGGCCGCCAGATGTTGCAGCCCATGACCCGGTACAGGTCAAAGCCATGGCTGTCATGACAGCGGCAAATTTCAGTAAAATGTTCCTTTTCATTGGTTTCCTCCCTGATTTCCCTTTTGATATGATATGCTATATTTTAGCATGTTTTTTGACGCATATAAAGAGGCATTTGGGCGGATAAACCCAAATGCCTTATTAGTTGTACTTGATATTGAATGATCAGCCGAAATATTACTTCAGTGTTATCGTCTTGATTGGTGTCCAATCGCTCCAGACATTTCGGCCGTTGACGTATCTTAAGCAGCGCATTTTGAATTTGTAGAGCTTGCCGGACATCTTATTGATGCTGGAGTAGGTGGTGCCGCTGCCGGTCCACTGGACTTTCATCTTGCCTGAGCTGGTTGCGTTGTTGGCGATCTGATAGCTTATGGCGCCTGCAGCAGGCTTCCATGAAACCATGATATCATTATGGCTGGCTTTCAAGGTAAAGTTCACTGGGAGCTTTCTGAAAACAGCGGTATAGTTCAGTCTGACAAGTGAAGAGGCGTCTGAGGATGAGCCTGTAGAGGCTTGAACTTGGACATCCTTGAGGACCAGCGTTGCCTTGCGGCTCACGGTCCTGCCGCCTTTCATCCATTTCACGAACATGTAGCCTGGTTTAGGAACAGCTTTCAAAGTCACCGCGGAGCCTGCTGAAACAGTCTTGCCGCCGGTGACCGTACCGCCTGATGCAGGCGACGCGATCGCCTGAACTTTGATGCGCTGAGTTGGAGCGGCGGATTCTGCGCAGACCGCCATGATTTTGATGGCGCCGGTGACGTACCTGGCTGGGATCGTGACTTTGCCGGTAGCTGAATCGTAGACGAACTGATCGGCCGTGAGGTCAGAGCCTGCAACGGAGACTTTTATGCTGGATGGCAGCTGTCTGCCGGAGTCTGGCACTATGGTGCAGCTGTAGTCTGAACCTGATGTCGGGGGCTGGCTGGAGTCGAGTTTGCCGCCGGCAATGGTGTCAGAAGTCGGAGCGGTATAAGTTGCCGGGATCGGAACATATATGATGTCGTGCACTTTAAAGTATTTGATTTTGCTGGCACCCAATTCGGTGCCGGTATATTGCACGACTCCTTCAGTGCCTTCGTAATTGGTCGCCGCGATCGCTGTAACGCCAGGCCCAAAGTATAACGAGGTGTTGCTGTAAAAAGTGCGCCCATTCGCCTGAAGTATCATCGTGCCGCGGATAAAATTGGCTTTATAAGCTGATAAGGCACAGTTAGACATGCCGCTGTACCTCGTGGTTGGAGCAGTGATTTCTACGGTACCGGATGTATCCAGGGTGAAGGTCATTACAATTATGCCGTCAGCATGATCGCTGAAAGCAATGTTCAGACTTGCGGCATCCTTTATTGTCAGTGACTTGGGGCCATATATTCCAAACGGATCTGATGTATTAATTGTTAGATTGCCATAACCGCCAATATTGAAATCCTCGAAAACAGTAACAGCAGCAGTACAATTCACTATTTTGCTGCTGCCGATGAGCCGCAGTGTGAATGGCTGCTGATAAAAATAAAGCAATGCGCATTTGATTGGCTCGGTATTGGTAAGATTGGAACAGTCGATTAGGGCGTTATTGAGTGTCAAAGTGTTGGTCTTAAGATCGTAGCTGACTTTTCTGTCGCCGAGGATGTCAGAAGCATTATCATAAGTGACGGTAGTTCCTGCAACGCTTATTGCATCATGCATAGAGCCGTAGGTTTTGGCTGCAGCCGGTATGCCGGCAGTGCGGTCGTATTTTACGGCATTGCCATTAATTGTGATGCCATCTGCGCTGATATCAGAGACAGCATCGGTCGTGTAGGAAAAAAGACCGGCATCTTGCGGGTCAATATTGACGGGAGAGGTTGAACCTGTCAAAACAATGGGGCCACTGCTGTTCAACGTATGTGCTGCTGAGGCAGGGTCAAAGTAAAGGCCATAGTTTCCGCCGGCAGACGCAAGGCTTGATTGGTAATCGATAGTAACAGAGCCATTGAATGAATAAATTCCGTAGCTTTGTTTTCCGCTGCCTGCGCGGGCAGTGACTGCGCTGGTCTGAATGTCAATATTTCCCTCAATCTGCAGACCCGTGCTGCTGCCCGTAGCTGAACCGCTCTGAATATCAAGGGTTGAATAGGTGCATTCGAGGCTGCCGCCAGCTGCGACACCACAGGCTGATAGTGGCTGGGCGGTGCTGGGAAGAAGATGGATATCTGACATATTGTCCACCCGCATATCTGAAGTTGAGGATATACCGCAGTAACATGCCGAACCGTTAACTGATTTGGAGCCGTCGACAGTCAGTTTGGAATAATAGAACCTGAGTTTCCCTTTACAGTCGATACCCTCTGCCAAAATTTTCCCGGCAGGATATATAGACAGCGTGCTTTTGTCTTCACTGCCTATCACCAAAATATTCCCTGAATAGGATATACCGCTGCTAATGTTAGTATCAGCTGAGCCAGTGATCGTAGATGAGGTATTGCCTTCTGTATAGATAAACAGATCCTTACTGCCAGTATATGTGATGCCGAAACTCGAATTTGGATCAGCTTCAGAAGCGGCAGCCTTTATTGTGGCGCCTCTCAGATACAGAGCATAGCCTGTGGTTGTGTAAGCCCAATAAGGTTCCAAGTTTCTGGCTTCGGTATCCCACCTGATATTGTAGTCGCTGGCGCTGGCCCCGTCGGCAGTGACGTTCCCCTGGGCGTCGGTTTTCAGATACAGGACAGGGTTGGCTGCTGTAGTTGTGAACTCCTGGCCGCCGATAGTGATCGTGCAGTCCGCAGCGGACCATACATCGTCAGCCCAGGCAGTCTGGGAACCGCCGGCAATAGGCGTAAACGCGACGATCGTTGCCGCCGCCAGCAAAACAATCATTATCCTCAACTTGATTTTATTTGTCTGCAACATGGTAATCGCTCCTTCCTAAAAGGCTTTTGGCGAACAAAACCGCCGACCTTGACGGCTTGCCAGACTTTCGCGCTGTTTCATCGAACAAAACCGCCAGCGCGCACTGTGTCTGACTGCCCTGGCCATCCGGATGATGACCCATAAATTATACTTGCATTATACACCTGCGGACCAAATTTGCACTATTTTCTGAAAATTATTTTTGACATTTTTTCTGATTTGGCGGCACGCCGATTCGGCTGAAAACGCAGGTGGATTAATTATTGGCGGGGTGGTATACTTTTTATAACTGAAACACGGACGAGCTGAAGCTCATGGCTTCAGTTGCAGGCTTTTGCTATGTCTGCAATGAGCGAGTTCACCATCGAAATTAAATAATATTTAGGGACGGAGAGAAAATACTCAGATGAAAGTGATTGAAAAACTATCAGATGCAGGTAGTGCCTGCAATGAAGATCAGGTCGTGATCAGCGAAAAATATGCCGTCATGATGGATGGAATAAGCGGACTTTGTCCTGAAATCATGCCGAAAGCGGTGAAAAAAACTGGAGAGACTGATGCTGCCTGGTTGGCAAGACAGTTTGCGTCTGCACTGCAGCAAGGCCTGGATAATATCGGCATGAGGAAGATTGAAGATGTTCTGCGCGATGCAATAATAAAAGTTGGCCATGCGTTCATGGCATCTGCCGTGGAAGAAATAGAACCAGAATTTAAACCAGCAGCAACCTTGGCTATTGCCCTAGAGCGTGACGGAAAGCTGGAGGTATACACACTTGGAGATATTGCGGTCATCATTGAGCGGAACGACTCCAATATAGTGATCCATGATGATCGGGTCTGTAAGCTAGATGAAAAGGCAAAAATGTACATAGCAGAAGAAGCGAATAGGAATGGCGTGGATTATCTGGAGGCCGTGAGGTTGCCGGAATGTCAGGAAAAACTCATTGAAAACCGCAGAAAGCGCAATGGAGGACAACCTGCGCAGAATACATACGGAGTGCTCTCAATGGACACTGGATGCCTGCAGTATGCCAGCTTTGCAGTATATGATTTAGATGGTATTAATAATGTGTTTATGGCTTCAGATGGCTTCCTTGAATACTGTGAGGAAAATTCTGGTGACCGGAGTTATGATATCGATGATTTAGTCTCCGAATATTACAGACGAGGATCGCTGCACTCAATGTTGATCGACCTGCGGGACGTGCAGGACTCCGACCCACGGTGCATCAGATACCACAGGTTCAAGAGGTCGGACGATGCAACGGCTGTACTTCTTTCCTTTAAGCGCAGCAAAGAGAAGGAAAAGAAAATCGCGGCGGTGTATGCGAAGTGGCTGCGCATAAAACAAAAGGCGGAGTTGTCGCTGATGACTTTTGATATGTACCGTGAAGTTGCCGTCGCTTTGATAAAATCGATAGTTGCGTTCCTTGCAACGTGGCTTTTGATATTGGCGGACACGGGGTTTGCAAAGTTCAGCAATGTTCACGGCGCATACTGGTTGTTGCTGATCGGTTTCTTTGTTGTGATAATCGGCTTCACCATGCATAGAAACTACAAGCGTCTGGAGCGAGGAATATACTCTTTTGGCGATCCGGAAAAGGAAGCTCTGCTCAATGAATTGCAGCTGGCGCCGAGCCTGAACGAAAGCGGATATTCGGTTCGTGAGTTTGTCACTCCAGGAAAGATTGAACGATATGTTATGTCTGACGCCATCAACGGCCAGCTTCAGGAGGCAGACCGCTATGGATATATGAATTATAAAGCTAAGTTTCAGATACCTGACGAGGTTAAGATACTGGTTCCGCATATAATGAACCGCAGACTGCTGAAAAAGAACATGATCTTCAACGGCAGACTGGTGCAGCAGCTTTCGGACCTGAGACTTGACCGCAAATCTGCCGAAGTCGCGTTGGCCGGGTATTTTGATTATCAGTGCACCAACGAGATAGCATACAGATGTTATGTCTCAAAGACTGATATGGGCTACAGCTTCCATGGGGCCGATCTGGTCTTTACGGACAACGTTTTGCGGCCTCTTGAGGAAACTTATTGTGCGGATATCATCGGCATCTCGACTCTCGTAATAACAAAAAACAGGCGCATCATTATTGGATGTCAAGCAGAAACGTCAATGGCAAACCCATCGCGTTTCGCACCGTCGGGGTCCGGATCAATGGACTATAAGGACATCAAATCATGCGGTTCGGATGACTTTCTCGATCTTCTCAGTTATGCAATGAAGCGGGAGTTCTGCGAAGAGTTTAATCAGAGTATATTCTCGCATCTGAAAACCAAGGTGATTGGCTATGCAAGGCTCATGGAACGGGGAGGCAAACCGGATTACTTCGGTATTTCCTATCTTGATGAAGAGGTGACTGCAACGCCGGACATACGCCATTCGGAACTGCTGTACGCTGACAACAGCATCATGTTGTCTTTTGATTCCGTTGATGAAATTCCTCACGTTCTGCGCCGCTTCTGCGACTTCAGCGTGAAGAACTCCAGCCTCAGCATTCAGATCGAGATATTCACCTGCATACTGGAAAAGATGCAGGCGGAAGGTACGCTGCGTGATGCGGTTGAAGGGCTGATGGAATAATGACTAATGAGGGGACATGTAATGAAAATTTTAATGTATTATTTGATTATCATAAACGTTGTTACTTTTATTGCCTTTGCCATAGACAAGTGGAAGGCAGTGCATGACAAGTGGCGGATAAGTGAGGCCACCTTGATGGGCCTGAGTTTTGTTGGCGGGGCGGCTGGAGGGCTGGCAGCGATGTATATCTGCAGGCATAAGACCAAAACACCGAAATTTTCCATCGGGGTACCTTTGATATTGGTGATTGAGGTCGCGGCGTTTATTTATCTGCAGACAGCAGGCATGATATGATGTATAATCGAGCTAAAATAGAAAGAATGAGGTAAGTGATATGAGTTTCGAAGAAAAGGAAAAGGACGAAGGTCAGGAAACCGGCAAAAGTCACAAAAAGAAATACTACGCGGAGCCGGGAAAGAAGATGGACCCGAAGGAAATACTGCTGCTGGTAGCAGTTGTGGCAGTGCTTTTCGTGATTGGGGCAAAGTACGGGATTTAGAGAGGTGATATCATGGAGGATATTTTAGATCACAACAAGCCGCATCAAAGGTATTTCGAGGAAATGTCGCGGATACCTCACGGATCTGGTAATGAGAAGGCTTACAGTGACTACCTCGCCTTATGGGCGAAGGACCACAGTCTTAGCTACAAACAAGACGAAGTTGGCAACGTAATCATCTACAAGTCGGCATCGGCGGGATATGAGGACCACGATCCAGTCATTTTGCAAGGACATATGGACATGGTGTGCGTCAAAGCAAAGGGCAGCACACATGATTTTACCAAAGATCCGATAGACATGTACATCGAGGGCGGCTGGCTTAGGGCAAAGGACACGACTTTGGGCGCGGACGATGGTGTTGGCTGTGCCTATATGCTGGCGATACTGGAAGACAATGAGCTGAAGCATCCGGCACTTGAGTGCGTTTTTACTGTTTCTGAAGAGACAACATGTGCAGGTGCGGCAAATCTGAAGAGTGAGGACTTTCAGGCACATCGAATGCTGGGACTTGACGATATTGGCGGCGGCACCACATATGTGACATCAGCCGGCGACTACACGACAGTTTACAGCCGCAAAGCTTCCTGGGAAGAGAAAAAATGCGCAGCTTACGAACTTTACATTCACGGCTTAATGAGCGGCCACTCCGGCGTAGACATCGACAAAGAGAGAGGCAATGCCATAAAAATTGCTGCCCAAACTTTGTTTGCGCTGATTCAGTCGGGCGCTGATGTGAGACTTGCGGGGGCGGACATGGGAGCTGCGGTAAATGCCATTCCGGCTGAAGGAACGATTACCTTTGCTGCCGATCTTGACGAAGATGCAGTAAAAACTCATGTTGAAAGGTGGCATCAGATATTTTTGTCGCAGCTGCAATGGAGTGATAATGAGTTTGACATGGATGTGACTGCCTGTGAAACAAGCAGGGTAATAAGCAGGCAGGACAGCGCCGATATCATATCATTCCTAAGATTCCTGCCTGACGGATTCCGTCATAAAAATATGCATTTATCTGGACTGACCACGGCATCGAGCAACATCGGACTGCTGAAGATAGAAAACGGCAATATCGATATTGAGACGCTTTCGCGCAGCTCAATTGATTCTTATATGGACATGATGGAGGAAGAGCAGGCCATGCTTTGCGGTGTTTACCACATGGACCGGGATGTCGTATCGAGGGTGCCGGGCTTTGCTTACATAGAAAACTCTAAGATCAGGCAGACTGTTGACGAGTGTCTTCACGAGGTGACAGGGCGTCATATTGAAGAATTGTTCGTTCACGGCGGATTGGAGGCTGGTTACATATTCAACCTGAAGCCGGGTATGGATATTGCGACCATTGGCCCACTGGCACCTGACGAGCATACTGTTAGAGAGTCTCTGAACCTGCGATCCTTTGATGAGATATTCGAGGTGATCAAGAAGGTGCTGGAGAGACTGTAAAATGAATAATTACTGATACCATAAAAAGTATAAGTGGCTGTTGCATTATGAATAATCATATCATATGCGGCAGCCACTTTTTTCATTTGTGAGTTGTTTAAAGCTGAGTATTGCTCGCAGTGAGCTTGCTCATTGCATGGGCAGCGAGAGCCTGCAACTGAAGCCAGGAGTTTCAGCTCGGCCGGGATTCAGTTGCTTTATCATGGATATTATTCATCATTATCCATTAGAAAATAGGTCATTTACGAAATGTTCCCAAAATCAAAAGAATATATCTAATTTGGGAACATCAATTTCGCTGAGATAATTTTATGTCAACCTGATTTGCTGCTACATGATCTTTACCATCGGAAAAATGTCTCGTCACCATTGACATGCAGCCAGGTATTGGAAGATTCTGACATGATATTGATGTTTTTCCTTGATATCTCAAATGTCAACACCCGATATGGAGATCTTTTTCTATACATGTCTATTCATATGTTCCCCAAATGGTATTTTATTTTTAAAAAAGGGAACATTTTACGAATTTGGCACATTAAAGACGGCAAATGACACGTAATTAAGGATTACGGTAAACCTGACCATTTGCCATCTGACAGAAGAGCATCATTTCGATCATCAAAGCAACTTGCATTCACAGAGGTGACATGTTGCCAATATCAGTTATTTGATTTGGAATGGTACGTAGTCTAAGTCGAAGCCGAAGTGTCTTGGTCCGAAGCAGGCCAGGCCTTCCGGCGTCTGCCAGATTTCAGGTGACGGCAGGAGCAGGATGTTGATCTCCATGGCGTCTGTGAAGTTTGGAGTTGTGATAGGATAGCCGTCTGAACCTATCATGCAGATAAGATCAGGGACTGTAGCATCGATCTTGCCGTTCTTCCAGGCAATGATGTTTTCGTTCTTGAACCAAATGCGGTAGGTGCTGCCGGCAAAGTCACCGGTGCCTTCCAGATTTATTTCGCCGATATTGAAGCCGCCTGTTTCTTCCCATGGCGCAGAAGCAAGCTTGCCGCGGAAAGCGTAGCGGCCGGACATTTCTTCAGCAATAGCAGTGCAGACACTGCTTCCGCTGGAGGTTTTGTCTCTTACAGTGCGCAGGATCTCGCCAATTCGCATGGCGTAGCTGATGGCACCGGGAATGATGGATTCTTTGAAAACTTTGCCCGTCATTGGATGGTCAGCTACCCCAACCTCGCCGCCGCTTACAACAGCGATGGATCTGACAATGTCCTCTGCCCTGAGATCACCGCAAACCTTCTTTAGAACGATTTCTTCGCCGAAGTTTGTGGCCGCAGCGCTGGAAAGAATAGGAAATAAATAAAATATCTGAAAATTGCTGCCATAAAATCAATTTAGTTAAGAATTAGTTATTTTCATAGGCTGAGAAATGTGATATAATGACATGTAAATTATTTTGACTATGAGTAAGATAATGCAACGAAAGCAGATACTATAGACTGATGAGGTCGGGGAAGATGACTAAAGGTTATTTCACAGATATTCATTGTCATGGCTTATTTGGTGTCGATGATGGTGCGCGTACGCTGGAAGAATCTCTGAGACTGATCGAGATGGCCAGAAAACAGAACATCAGACGATTGATATTCACGTTTCATTATTCATCGAGAGCCGATGACGCCGATGGCGACGACATCGATGACGCTGAAGGAGACAAGGCAGACGAAGTTATTTCGGAGGCTGGAAACATTACGGCGGAAGAAAAGAGTGAGCAGCTGGTCCCAAGGGCCATGGCGAACTTCGACATACTGAAGGCGGAAGCCTTAAGCCTTTATCCAGACATGGAGCTGTATATCGGAAGCGAGGTTTATTATGATTCCAGCGTCGTGGAAAAGATAGCAGACGGCAGAGTGCCAACGCTGGCTGGAACACATTTCGTGCTGATAGAGCCTGAGTATCTCTCAATGCCGGACAGGATATTCAGCATTGCTAATGAAATAGTCATGGCAGGCTACAAGCCGATACTTGCCCACACGGAGAGATACGAGAAGCTCACCGCAAGTCCGGCAGAACTGGACAGGCTCATCAATCTCGGCACATGCATTCAGGTGAACAGCAGGACTTTCACCCGCGGACGGTTCAGCAGGACTGGAAAGTGGGCGATGGAAATGATGCGCGCCGGCAAGGTGCATTTTATAGCGGATGATTATCACAATCCCGATGACAGAAGTCCGCTGATGAAGACGATCTATGATCAATTGGCGGCAAAAGTCGACAATAAGACAATAAACAGAGTATTTTTTGACAACCCGGAAATACTCTTTGAGGACGGTACGATCACTGCTGTAATGTGACAATAATACCGGGCAGCTCACGGGTTTGCGAGCTGTGAGCACCGGCAGCAGCCGATCATGCAGCCAGCCAATGCGAAGGCTGGCGTGTCTTCAGGGCCCGGCGGTTACCATAAGGTCCAACGGAATGCCGGACGGCGAGGGCTCAGATGACACAATATTAGTATTGAAGAAAGATGGAGATATGAAATATGGAGATGCGCATGCATAGATTGAAACAGGTGGCCGTCATGGCCATCGATGCCTGCATTGTGATAATGAGCGAATATATCGCTCTTGCTATGAGATTCGACATTACTAATATCCCTGAGGAGTACCTGCTCAACATGCAGAGCTATCTGCTTGCTGACATTGTTATTACACTTGGGGTATTTCTGATAACAGGCCTCTACAACAGGATCCTTTCACTTATGTCCTTTGGAGACCTGGTAAAACTTATGGAAGCAGTGGCTGCCTCCGGCGCGATCGTTTGTTTTTACAAGTTCCTGATCGTCGCCAACATGCCGCGGAGCTTCTACATTCTCTACATCATTTTCCTGTTCCTTCTTGAAACAGGATTCCGCCTCGGCATTAGACTTTACTTCTATTACAGAAATACTGTTAGAAAGCTCGGGAGAAACGTGCGGACCATGCTGGTCGGCGCCGGTTCCGGAGCCTATCTTCTAATGCGTGAAATAGCGAACAATCCCAACGCAGAGAATAGGATAGTCTGTGTCGTAGACGACGACAGAACCAAATGGGGCAGCACGATAAGAGGCATAAAGATCGTCGGCGGCAGAGATATGATCCAGGAGGCGGTGAAGAAACACAGAATAGACGAGATAATCATCGCCATACCTTCACTTTCAGACGAAGAGCGCAAGGAACTCATTGACATCTGCAATAAGACAAGCTGTGTAGTGCGCATACTGCCGGAAATAGCAACGTCTCTTCACGGTCAGCTGGTGTCCAGCATAAGGGATGTGGAAGTCAGCGACATCATCGGCCGAGAAGCAGTGAAGATCAACCAGAAGGAAGTCAAGAGCTTCCTCCATGGGAAGAGAGTCCTGATCACAGGCGGCGGCGGATCGATCGGCAGCGAGCTGTGCCGGCAGATCATGGCAGCAGGACCAGAGAATCTGATAATATTCGATATATATGAAAACAACGCCTACGACATCCAGCAGGAGCTGATCAGAAAGTACGGCAAAGACCGGCTGGCAGTGATCATCGGCTCAGTCAGAGATAAAGACAAGCTGGAGCAGGTGTTCGACAGATACAAGCCGCAGATAGTGTTCCACGCGGCGGCTCACAAGCATGTGCCGCTGATGGAGGATTCACCATGCGAGGCGATCAAAAACAACTGTCTCGGCACGCTGAACGCGGTCCACATGGCAGACAAATACGGCGTTGAGAACTTTGTTCTCATCTCCACTGACAAAGCGGTCAGGCCGACCAACGTCATGGGCGCCAGCAAGCGTATCTGCGAGATGATCATGCAGAACTTCGCCGCAAATTCAAAAACAAAGTTTGCAGCGGTCAGGTTCGGCAACGTGCTGGGGAGCAACGGCTCCGTGGTGCCTCTGTTCCTGAAGCAGATAAATGAAGGCGGGCCGGTGACTGTGACGCATAAGGACATCACCCGTTTCTTCATGACGATACCTGAAGCCGTGTCACTGGTGCTGCAGGCCAGTTACTACGCCGGCGGCGGCGAGATATTCGTCCTGGATATGGGCGAGCCGGTGAGGATCTACGATCTGGCAGAAAAGATTATCATGCTGAAAGGCCTGCGCCCTGGCAAAGACATAGAAATAAAGATCACGGGGCTGCGTCCCGGAGAGAAGCTATATGAAGAAGTCCTAATGGACGAGGAAGGCATGAAGAAGACGCCTAACGACCTGATCATGATAGGTCAGCCGATCCAGATGGACTACATGGACTTCATGACCAGCCTTAATTGGCTGATCTCGGAGGCGGAGAGCAACATCGGCGCCGAGGCGATGAAGAAGGCCGTAGCCAAGGTCTGCGACACCTATACGCCGGATATCAAGCGGGACACTTACGTGATGCCAAGAGAAGCAGCGAAAACATCACCAAAAGCTATGGAGAAGATCGGCATAGACCTCGGCCACATTGTTGAGGACGCCGGCTGACAATAAGGAAACTATATGGAATACGACAACTGGTACGTGATACAGGTACAGACGGGCAAGGAAGAAAAGACAGCGGAGGAGATCAGGAGACTGGTCCCTGAAAGCGTGATAACAGAGTGCTTCATTCCAAGATCGGAAAGGCTGAGAAAAGCCGGAGACAAATGGATAAAGCAGGGCGATATTATGTTCAGAGGCTACGTCTTCATCATCTCGGACTACATAACTGAAGTCTCAAGCCATCTGCGCAGCGTACCTGATTTCGCCCGGCTGCTTGGCAGAGAGCAGGACAGCATATACGCGATCTACAGGGATGAGGCAGCCTTTATCGACACCTTAGGCGGCAAAGCGCACAGCGTTGACATGTCCTATGGAGTAATCGTAGGAGATAAGATAATCGTCAACCAGGGACCGCTGGCAGGCCACGAGGCCATCATCAAGAAGATTGACCGCCACAAGCGGTCAGCATTGATCAGCATCCCAATGTTCAGCCGCACAGTCGACGTGAGCGTTGGCCTGGAGATAGTAAGCAAAACATAGACATACACTTCCAATCAACAAACGAAAGAGATTGCGTAATCGTCGCCAAGCGCGTTACGCAATACTTTCTGCCATGAAACAGGTAAAACTGAGGCTTGATAAGCCCCAGGCGGCGAAGCATTACCTTATTGGATTTAGATTTTAGAAAGACGAAACAATGAAAGAAATCAAACCATTCGAAAACAGAATATGGCTCAGTTCCCCGACAATGCATGGGGAAGAGCTGAAATACATGACTTTCGATGTAACGGTTAATTCGGTAAGGTGTGAAGGCGGCGAAGCGTTGTTCATAGACACATAATACGATAAATGGTACAATGAATCCAACGGCGCTGGAAAGAGCCTTCAAACTGTTTCATACACCGCCATCGGCTGGTGTAGTAAAAGGGAGAGTAATAAACAGAGCTTCAGATAGTTTTTGAGCTTTTTCGGAAATAGTACAAAATGGTACGGCAATAGTATTATTTTGAAAACCAGATGTCTCCCTTGCTGGGGTGAATTTTATGGATTACGTCCGATTCGCCATGAATGCATTATATGACCAATCGGGCATACTTTCAATGGCAAATATCGAATAAAATTAATACTTTGTACCAGCTATAATATTCGAGTTATAGGACAAAAAGAGCTTGTATAGTAAGGCAAGAAGACCGCATGGAAACGGATTTAGTTGGTCGGTTACATAGGCTACTACGTTGACAACGACGTGGAGAATTGTAGACTCGCGAGAATGCAAATGTTGAGAGACTGATACTGTACAGATGTACAAGAGGAGATAGTTTTTGGATTACCTGATTAGCGATATCTGGGATTATTTGAGCTATGCGATTGCCGGTGCGGTCGAGTATAAGGCGATGTCAATCTTTATTGCAATGATTTGCCTGCTCATTGTTCTGCTCCCTGGTAAGAATACAATACGTGAACGAATCATCACAGCGATTTTGCTTATCTTCCTCTACTTGGTCTTCTCGGCTAATGTGATGGCAAGACCGGTTACAGGGGGACAGCATGTGAATCTCAATCCTCTAGATCCGTATCAGTTACTGTTGCAAGGCAGTAGGTCGATGATTCCTGAAATATGTGAAAACCTGATTTTGTTTCTGCCATCTGGAATCTGCATGGGGCTGTTGAGCACGAAGCAGGAGCACGGTGCTGCGCTTGCCGCGTTATATCTTTTCATTTTCTCAACCGCTGTAGAAGTATCACAAGCGTTACTATACGTAGGAATTCTCGCAACCGCAGACATAATACACAATACATTAGGAGGAGTTGCGGGTGTGTTTATCGGTCGATGGATCGTAAAACTGAAAAGGAAGCTTGTAGAACGGTGTTAATGTACTTGGAATTAATTATATGCGCAAGTGGACACGGCATGAACTGCCTGAAGATTGCCAGAAATATGGAATGTTATGAGAGCATTGCTTTTCTTGATGCTGGATGTGTAGGAGAGGCAATCTGAGATTGCCTGGTTATCGGTAAAATTGAAGATATCGAGAAGCTGAGAGAGAAATATGACACGGCGTTTGAGGCTTTGGTAGATAAACAGAAAAGATGCGATTTGCTGAATAATATGAAGTAACAGGGTTAAAAATAGCGATCCTGATTAGCCCGCATGTAAGTAAATACAGTAAGATTGGTGAAGAATGTGTAATCTTTCCGTTCAGTTCTATTGAAGGGTATTAGTGATTTGTACAGTTTGGACACTCAGCAAAGTTTGGAAACTATTGCCTCTTGTACGAAAACGCTGTTATGAGGCCATAATGTTCTGTAGGTGAGTTCTATACTATCGGTGTTTGAGTTGTGATTCATCAGGAATGAACGGTTTCAGAAGGAAGATAGCAAGTTCGACCCGCCAGGAAAGAAGTAACTACCGGATCAGAACAACGGAATAGCTGCCATGAAACACAGTCTTGTGAAAGAATTGAGCTTTTATTATTTACAGAGCGAAGATTTGAAGTACTGGTGAAGAAAAACTGTAGAAACATATTTATAGATTTGAGGAGAAGACCATGAATTACTTATTTGTAGTAGCACATCCAGATGACGAATCAGACGCAGCTGGAGGCACGATCCATAAGCTAATAAAAGAGGGTAACAACATAGCTGTAGCTATCATGGTTAGCCAGGCAGAAGCGAGAAGAAACCTGTCTAATACGCTCTCATCTGATGAAGAAGAAGCTATGAAGATTCTCGGAGTACAGAAGGTTTATCATGCGGACTTTCCTAACATAAAGATGAATACAGTTCCTCATTTGGATCTCGTACAGTTTATAGAATCTTGCATTGATGACTTCCAAGCGGAGGCAATTGTGACCCATCACCCTACGGACACTAATAATGATCACGCTACGACTTCTTATGCTGCTCAAGCGGCTTGCAGACTGTTCCAGCGTAAGGAAACCCCGTACAGACTGAAACTCTTCATGTATATGGAGACTCCTTCAGCCACTGAATGGTCTCTCGATTCTTCTTCTAACCGGTTCACACCGAATTATTACGTGGAAATCGGGGAAGAGGGGATGAAAGTGAAAGAAGAAGCACTCGTCGCCTACAAGGGTGTTACTCGTCTTTATCCACATCCAAGGTCAACAGAAGCATATGAAGGATTAGCAGCCTTCCGTGGCTGTCAGGCAGGACTGAAATATGCAGAGGCATTCCAGGTAGTATTTGAGGCACACTAATCTGTTTAGGAAGAAAGTGGATGGAGCAGGTCATGTACAGACATGTAATTAAAAGATTCATAGATGTCATCCTATCCTTCATTGGATTGATAGTGCTGGCGGTTCCAATGGTGATTATAGCCATTGCAATAAATCTTGATAGTAAAGGTGGAGCAATATTTGTCCAGGAAAGAATGGGTAAGAAGAAAAGGCCTTTCACCGTTTATAAGTTTCGGACCATGATTCAGAATGCTTATACAATTGGAGGGACGAATACTTATCAGGGTGATTCCAGGATTACGAAGGTTGGAGTTTTCTTGCGGAAGACAAGTTTAGATGAACTGCCACAGTTGATAAATATTCTCAAGGGTGAAATGAGCATTATTGGCCCTCGTCCGATTCTAAAGGAAGAGGAAAAAGAAGTTGATCATCCTGAACGGTACCAAGACAGGTATGAGATATCGCCGGGACTCTTCTGCACGGTTGATCTTGATCTGAGGGCAATGGCATCCAGAACGCTTCAGTTCAAGATGGACTGCGACTACTACAAAAACATGTCGTTCCCCCTTGATTGTAAGGTGTTCTTCGGAATCATAAGAACTGTAATCTCAGGGGACAATGTGTACAAGCTTCCGCATGGAGTTAAAAGCTATGATGACTCTGAGGGTGAGAGTTATAAGGACACTGATTCTAAGAATAAAGCAGGTAAGTGACCAATATTGCGATAATGAAAGAGCGTAGGTAAGAATATGACCGATTATATAAATGGACATAAATGTATAGTTTTTGCGTTAGAGCATTACAATCCCCTCGGCATGATTCGTGGTTTGGGACAGAACGGCATTAACCCAATTTATGTCTCTGTGAAGCGGCGCGGGGAAGTTGCTACGAAGAGTAAGTATATTTCAAAACTCAATCGTGTTGACACGATTGAAGAGGGCTATGAACTCTTGCTCAGAGAGTATGGAAACTACGATTATTACCATAGGCCGTTCATCGTGTTTTCAGATGATAAGTCCTGCGGATTCTTCGATGAGCGATATGAAGAGGTGAAGCAGCACTTCATTACCTACAACGCTGGATCGACTGGCCGGATTAGTGAGTTCATGGATAAGTTCAAAGTTCAGCAGCTTGCTGAAAAGCACGGATTTAAGGCACTCAAGTCTTTCGTGGTAAAGCCCGGCGAAATTCCGGAAGGGCTTGTTTACCCGGTCATAACTAAAGATATTTCCCCCAACTCCGGCTCTTGGAAATCGGATGTTTTTATTTGCAAAGATGAAGATGAGCTGAAGAAAGCCTATACTGAGATTACGAGTCCCTCTATTCTCCTTCAACACTTCGTGGATAAGAAGAACGAACTTGCTATCCAGGGCTATGCAATCAATCACGGAAATGATGTTCAGTTCATCACGGCTATGAATTGGAAGTATCTGATTCAGGGATATTACAGCCCGTATCATGATGTGTATATGCTTCAAGATGAGAACATGAAGCAGAAGTTAGCTGTCATGTTCGCAGAGATTGGATATGAAGGCGTGTTCGAGGTTGAGTTCCTTATTGATAAGGACGATACACTGTATTTCATGGAGATCAACTTCAGAGCTTCTGCTTGGAACCACACCACGAATTTTGCCGATATGGCGGAGTCGTATTTGTGGATAAAAGGCATGCTGAACGGAAAGATAGATCCTGCAGACAGAAAAACTTTTGAACCGTTTACATCCATGTCAGAGATCATAGACTACGGTAAACGTGTAGACACAGGAATGGTAAGCCTATCGACATGGCTGAAAGATTTTAAAGAAGCGAAATGTACATACTACTACCATAAAGACGATCTTGGTCCTTGGGAGTATGTGGCTGACAAGTGGGATCAGTATAAATAATAATAACATTGACAAACAGAGTAGGGATATAAGATGAAGATACTTGTAATTTCACAATATTATTACCCGGAACAATTCAGAATTAATGATATTTGTGAAGAATTGGCTAAGAGGGGAAATGAAATAACAGTTTTAACAGGATTACCAAATTATCCTGAGGGAAAGATTTATAAAGGATATGAAACAAGATATTCAGAAATTAAAAACGGAGTAAAAATATTAAGATGCAGAATCTATCCGAGAAAAAAAGGAAACATAAACTTGGTATTAAATTACTTAAGCTATTCAATTGTAGCAAGTAAGACAATCAAACAATTAGACAAATCATACGATTTTGTCTTTGTTTATCAATTATCTCCAGTTATTTCTGCAATACCGGGAATCAGATACAAGAAAAAATTCAATAAACCATTACTAATGCAGTGTTGTGATATATGGCCAGAGTCGATAAAAGACGTAATCAAAAATGAAAACTCTATAATATTTCGTATTACTAAAAGCGTTTCAAGAAGAATATACAATAAGGCAGATTTAATATTGGTAAAATCTCCTTCATTTGTAAGATATCTAACTTCTGTGTGCAAAGTCAAGGAAAATATGATAAGAGTGGTGCCGGAGCATGCTGAAGATACATATTTAACGATTGATGAGCAACCGATAGATAATTCGTGCATAGATTTTATGTTTCTTGGAAATATCGGACTAGCACAGGACAGTGAAGTAATATTAAAGGCAACATCACTCATAGACAAGAGTTTATCATTTAAGGTCCACTTTGTTGGGGATGGATCTGATTTAACGAGAATTAAAAAGATAACTGAAGATTTGAACATAAACGATTATGTTGTTTTCCATGGGAGGCATCCCATGGACGAAATGCCAAAATATTACGCATTAGCAGATGTGTGCCTTCTTACATTAACAAATCAAAATGCAACAGGGCTCACAATACCCGCAAAATTAACAGGATATATGGCGGCATCGAGGCCTGTTGTGGGAGCAATCTCTGGGGATGCAAGAACTCTTATAGAGGAATCGAATTGCGGATATTGTGTTAAGAGTGGAGATTATATAGGATTATCTAATATAATGACAAAATGTATAAATGAATCAGTAAAATTAATTGATCTTGGAAGAAATGGTAGAGACTATTTTTTGACACATTTCACAAAAGATATTTATATAGATAAATTAGAAGAATATATTAATAAAATGGTTGACTTTCAAGATTTAGGAACAACGCTGGAGAAATAATGAGAATCTGCATAGTTTAAACTGCTGCACCAAGAAATATGGCTATGCATAAACATTAAGAAGAAGGGCCTTGATGAGTCCACCAGGCTGCAATCAAAGGCGGCGTTGAGTTTACTACGTAGTATCATGTGGCTTATACCTATATGATTTCCGTAGGAACTCCCTATGACAAGTTCACGAAAAAGATTGATGCGAAGTTTGTGGTAGAAGCGATGAAGGCCATACTTACAGCCGCTCCGAAGGGTTGCACAATAGTTATCGAGAGAACCATTTCATCGGGAACGATGGATGAATATGTAAGGATAGTGATTAAAGTTGTGGGATTTGAGATCGGAACGGACGTACATCTTGTTCACTGCCCGGAGCGTATCATCACGGATAACATGATCTACGAGCTTCTTCATAACAATCGTACTGTTGGTGCTGATGAGCCAGAGGTAGGTGAGAAGGTCAAGGAAATCTACGTTTCATTCTGTCAGGGTAAGATTGTTTTCACCGGTATCAAACGGCTGAGATGACCAAGGTCGTGGAAAACACCTTTAGGGCTGTCAACATTGCTTTCGTAAATGAGATTGCCAAGATCTGTCGCTACGCAAGGATGGACGTATATGAGGTCATCAATATTTGCAACATGCATCCGAGGGTTAACATTATTCAGTCGGGTCCGGGAGTAGGCGCCATTGCATTTCCGTTGATCCGTGGTTCCTCGTAGGCGATTATCCGAGAATAACTAAGGTCATCGATGAGTTCATGAAGACCAACGGCGGGAATGCCAGATTATGTTCTAAACCGTATGTATGAAATCATGCAGAAGGAAGGCCTAAAGGATGTCAGCAGAGTAGGACTCTACGGTTTGACCTATAAAGAGAATGTAGATGATACCGTAGAATCCCCAACGTTGCAGATGCTGGAGTCAATGGATTGGTATTTGTCCGGCAACCTCGTGAAAATATACGATCCGTTTATCACAGAAGATATGGTTCACAATCAGATGCAGGATTTGGATGAAGTCCTGGATTCGGTTGATATGCTGGTACTGATTGTCGGCCGTGATGAAATCAAGCAAATTATGGAGAATCTGAAGGGCAAAGTTGTACTCAATGCGATGCATATCTGCTTTAATGAGGAAACATATAGGCTGTAGGAAGTATTAGTTTTTTAGAAATATAAATAAGAAGGAGTAGTTCACACATTATGGATTCTCAAGCATTTACAGGTAAAACATTACTAATTACTGGTGGAACCGGCAGTTTCGGCCATACAGTTCTTAACCACTTCCTGACCTCTGATATTAAAGAGATCAGAATTTTTTCGCGTGATGAGAAAAAACAAGATGATATGCGCCATGAACTTCAGGCAGGTTATCCTGAGTATGCTGGGAAGGTCAAATTTTACATAGGTAATGTAAGAGATATTAACAGCTTGATGGACGCAATGCCTGGTGTAGACTATATCTTTCATGCAGCTGCTTTAAAGGAAGTACCGTCATGTGAATTCTTCCCGATGCAGGCAGTAAAGACTAACATTGAAGGAACGGACAATGTAGTACACGCTGCCATGGCTAACGGAGTAAAATCGGTAGTTCTCCTTAGTACAGATAAGGCGGCTTATCCGATTAATGCGATGGGTATATCAAAAGCCATGGCTGAGAGGGTAATGTATGCAAACGCAAAGGTGGCAGCTGAGCGGGGAACGGTTCTCTCATGTACTCGTTATGGAAATGTAATGTGTAGCCGAGGCTCAGTAATCCCACTCTTTCGTGAGCAGATACGTAAAGGACACGAGATTACAATTACTGATCCTAGTATGACTCGATATATGATGAACTTGGATGAAGCAGTGGCCTTGGTGATATTCGCGTTTGAACATGCCAATCCAGGTGATTTGTTTGTCCAGAAAGCGAGTTCTTGTACGATCGGAATCCTAGCAAAAGCTGTACAAAAGCTCTTCGGCGACACTGGCACACGAATTATCGGAACACGTCATGGTGAGAAACTATACGAGACATTGGTTACCCGCGAGGAAATGCTTAGGGCAGAAGACATGGGGAACTACTATCGCATAGTTGCAGATAGTCGTGATCTTAACTATGACCAGTTTTACTTTGAAGGTACTGTAAAGACTGAGGCAGATGAGTCCTACACAAGCCATAACACGAAGCTTCTTGATGTCGATGAAATGGTAAAGAAGTTGATGACGACAGAATATATTCAATTAGAACTGAAGAAAATGGGGAAAATGTATGAAGTATTTGGTCATTGATGCAGAAGGCATGGTTGGGCAGGTTGTTAGCCTATGGCTCAAGGAAGCTCTACACGAGGTACATGATATTTGCACTCCAACATATAACTCGTTAGACATCATAGCAAAAGAGATTATTAGCAATTCTTATGATGCAGTTATCAACTGTGCTGCGATTGTAAATAAGTATGCTGAAAAAGATAAGTCAGGGGCAAGTTTCATCAATGCATTTCTTCCTCATTACTTGGAAGAATTAACTGCAGACACAAAAACGGTCATTGTACATCGGTCAACTGATTGTGTTTTCTCGGGTTCTCGCGGTCAGTATGGATTGAATGATATCCCAGATGCGCCAAGTTTCTATGCCAGAACAAAAGCAATTGGAGAGTTGCTTAACGACAAGGATATTACTATCCGGACATCCTTGATTGGACCGGAAATCGAAGAAGGTGGGGAGGGACTGTTCAATTGGTTCTACCATCAAACTGAAACATGTGGATTCGCTAACGCTATTTGGACAGGTTTGACTACTATCGAATTTGCTAAGGAGATTGATAAACTGGTTCAGGGGCGATCACATGGAGTGTTTCAGCTAGTACCGGATGCGGCAATTAGCAAGTATGACCTCCTACAGCTTTTTGAAGAGTATTATCCAGGGAATCGCGTAATTAAGAAAGTTGATAACAAACGAGTCGATAAATCGCTGATTCCTGTGAAGCCTGATGACCTAATTATACCGAACTATAAAATTCAAATCCAAGAGATGCGTCGCTGGACTGATAAGCATATTGATATTTACCGATATCGTTAAGAATAGAACAGAAAACAACAAACCTGATAACAAAAAGGAGAAAAATAGAATGTCTAAGCAGATTGTTAAGAAACTGAAACTGATGATTATTATGGGTACCAGGCCGGAAATTATTAAGCTTTCCGAGATCATCAAGAAGGCCGATAAATACTTCAACCTGAAGTTAGTTCACACAGGTCAGAACTACGATTATGAGTTGAACAAGATGTTTTTCGATGACCTTGGCCTTCGTGCACCGGATGTCTATTTGGACGTAGTAGGTGACAGTTTGGGACAGACGATGGGCAAGGTCATCGAAAAGAGTTATGATCTTTTTGCTAAAGAGCAGCCAGATGCGATCCTGGTTCTTGGTGATACGAATTCTTGTCTCTGTGTTATTTCTGCAAAACGCCTGAAAATTCCGGTATTCCATCTTGAAGCAGGTAACCGTTGCAAGGATGAGAACCTTCCTGAAGAAGTTATTCGAAGAATTGTGGATGTAACGAGTGATATCAACCTTTGCTATTCAGAAAATGCTCGCCGTTACATTCTCGATACAGGCGTGAGACCTGAGAACACCTATGTAGTTGGAAGCACAATGGCGGAAGTGTTAACTGCCAATAAGGATAATATCGAGAATTCGACCGTTCTTAAGGACCTTGGTTTGGAAGCAGGCAAGTATATTCTTCTATCGGCACATCGGGAAGAGAATATTGATATTGAACCTAATTTCATTTCTCTTATGACCGCTGTGAATGCTATGGCAGAGTATTATGATATGCCGATCCTTTACTCATGCCATCCTAGAGCAAAGAAGTTCATTGATCAGCGAGGATTTGTGTTCGATAAAAGAGTAATCCAGCACAAACCGCTTGGATTCTTCGACTACAACAACCTGCAGCAGAATGCATTCTGTGTAGTAAGTGATAGCGGTACCATTCCTGAGGAAGGGGCATACTTTAAGTTCCCAGCAGTTAGCATCAGGACATCTACGGAGCGTCCGGAAGCTATGGACAAGGGAGTGTTCATCATTGGCAGCATTACAGCTGAGCAAGTTCTCCAAGCTGTGGACTTGGCGGTTGAAATGCACCGAAATGGTGACGACGGAATTATTGTCCCTGCTTATGCCGATGAAAACGTGAGTGCGAAGGTTGTGAAGATAATTCAGTCATATGTGGGAATCATCAACAAGATGGTGTGGAGAAAAGGATAGTTTTATGAGCATTTTTCTAGATGCAGTAAGGTTCATGCAATATGGTGACTTGCCGACAAAATATTATACTAAACGAGGCATGAGGGTTGGAAAGAATTTCAACCGACAGAGTAATACAAAGTTCGATCCTTCTCACTGTTGGTTAATCAAAATAGGTGACGATGTGACAGTATCTAATCAAGTACTGTTTTTAGCACACGATGATTCCACTAGAACAGAAACGGGTTACGGAAGAGTAGGCTCGATAACGATTGGCAATAATGTCTTTATTGGAGCAAAATCAATTATTTTGTCCGGTGTGTCTATAGGTGATAATTCTATTATTGCGGCAGGAAGCGTGGTGTCAAGAGATATTCCTTCAAACTCGATTGCAATGGGTGCTCCAGCAAAAGTGTCAGGTTCATATTCTGATTTTATCGAGAGAGAAAGACGTCGGATAGAAACAGATACTGAATTCGTTTTTGATCTATCTTGGAGTATATATGGTAAACCAAAGATTAATAGTAGCAAGAAAGAAGCTATGTATCAGAAATTGCTACATAAAAAAGGGTATCAGGAATTATGGAAGATAAACGATGAGGAAATAAAATGAATATAATGATATACAACCCATCATCTCCCATTGGCGGTGGACGATCAATAATAGAGGAAGAGTATAAGTCACGATTATTGTCCGACGATGGGAACAATTACTATTTTGTTTTAGGCTATTCTGGACTGAATACTAATAACCGCTGTAGGGTTTTGGTATTTGAATGGGTAAAAAAAAGCTGGCTACATAGGTTGTGGTTCGATTATTTCACGGCTAATAAACTGCTTAAGAAGTATAATATAGATAGAATTATTTCATATCAAAATATGCTGATACCCATTACAAAAATCAAACAGACACTATACCTTCAACAATCCATACCCTTTTCTCATCTAAAGATAGCTTTAAAAGATGATCCAGTTATTTGGATGTATCAAAATATTATAGGTATAATTGTCAAAAAATCAACAAAAAAAGCAGATAAAGTAATTGTGCAAACACGTTGGATGAAAGATGCTTGCATGAAGCAATTACACATTCCCGATGATCGCATTAGCATTATTCCTCCAAAAGTTGATGTGCCGGTTCGTTACCACTATACATCAGCATTAAATGATGGGATAGTTGATTTTTTCTATCCAGCATCAGGCTTATACCACAAGAACCATCGAGTTATTGTGGCTGCGTGTAAGGTTTTGAAAGAGCGTGGAATTGAAGACTTTAATGTCTTCTTCACGTTGAAAAGCGATTCTAGTAGATGTGCAAAGCAGACGTATAGACAAGCGCAGCAGTATGAACTACCGATAAAGTTCATTGGCAATATAAGCAGAGACGAAGTGTTTGAAAGACTGTGCCATTCAAGCCTAATATTTCCGTCTCAAATTGAAACTTATGGCTTACCACTTATGGAAGCGAGAAAAATTGGGAGTACAATACTTGCAAGTGATATGAATTTCTCACATGAGCTGCTGGAAGGTTACGCGCAGGTTAGATATTTTAACCCGGAAAATTCGTGTGAACTTGCTGACCATATGCAGAGTATTATATTTAGAGCGAGGAGCAACTAGAAATGAAAACTATCCACATGTTTGTTTACAATAACATTAACACCGATGCCCGTGTTCAGCGTTGTGTGAATACCTTGAGCACTGAATATTCGTGTTTACTATATAGTCTCGACCAAGAATGGGATAATTCAAACATAGCTAATGAAACGCTAATTCCAAAGGGAAGAAATAATTTTGTGCAGTATCTCAATGTTTTGCATCAATTTATGAAGCTGACCGCAAAGAAAAAATGCGACATTTTCTATGCACATGATTTTTCTAGTGCACCTGAAGCAATATATATGAAATTATCTCGAAAATGTGGGAAGCTAGTATATGATGCGCATGAATTGTTCTATCCAGAAGAAAATGTTCATTTCTCTTTACGAGATTACTTATTCTACTTCTGTGAAAAGTGGGTTATTAAGCATGCAGATGTTATTATCTGTGCGCAATCTGATCGAGCAAGAATAATGAAAGAGCACTATAAACTTCCACAGTTGCCGGTAGTAGTGCGCAATATTTCAATACTTCCCCCGTGCTCACATATGCAGGATAAGAAACTTGAGAAAGAACTATTAGAGTATTTTGACAATAATTGTATTACAGTAGTTTATGCGGGAGCCATAGAGAAAGAGCGCAATATAGAAGCGATGATAGGGGCTGTTAAAGAGTATAAAGAACTCCCTATACGTATTCTCTTGATTGGTAACGGATCCTATTTGGGAAGACTAAAAGAATTAGTGGATTCTGAGTCAATGGAAAATGTCAAATTTATGCCGGGCATACCCTACGACCAGTTATCATTTGTGCTCAGCAGATGTGACATAGGTTATCTTAGCTATACAGAGGAAAGAGCGAATACTCGCTATTGTTCACCAAACAAAATTTACGAATATGCTAGTGTAAATTTGCCAATTATATCGACTGGAAACGAAACCGTGAAAGCTCTTATTCAATCCTTTGATATTGGGGTATATAGCGATAACTTGAGCAAAGCTTTAGATTTACTAATTCCTAGGCTGGAAGAGGTTCGTTCACACTGCGATGACTTTTTAAAGTCAAATAGTTGGGACAGTGAAAAGATAAAGCTGACCGAGGCAGTTAAAACACTACGCGACTAGGAGATATTTATTCATGGATATAAATGTTAATACACTTGCGATCATGATAATCGGTAATGGGCTAGTATTTTGGCTGACTTATCGGCGCTTACCTAAAGATATTTTTTCTATCTATTATTTGCTTATTGCTCTGACAACTTTTATATACTCTGGATATGGTATGTGTTACGAAAGTATTGGCGCAGACTATCTATGGAAATACATGGTATTCTATACTGTGTATCTTTTAACGTTGTTCTTTTGCAGGCAATCTCATATTAGATTCAATAATCATAAGCTTATACTAAGTTTCGCTAGCAATTCGCAAAGAAGCGGTGAGAATTGCATCAATAACACCGAAACATTATCGATATCAAAACATAGTAATGGATACTTCTCAACCGAAATCATTAATTGTTTGGCTTTCGTCTTTTTCTTAACATATTTGATCTTCTTGATAATTCCGACGAATCGCTTATATATGTTATTCTCACCTCCTACGGCAACGGTTATCGGAGGATATGATCGTATCGAACTAGCTAATAGCAACGGTATTCTTGATTTGGCAACAACAATACGAAGTTTAACGCTACCATTCTTTATGTTGTTCCTTAAACGCAAAATAAATCAGCGAAAATACATAGTTACAGTATTATATATCTTACTATGGCTTTATTTACAGTTCCTTTCGGAATGTTATATTGGTAGAAGCGAACTTATCGTTTTCACTTTGTTTGTTCTTGTAATTATTGAGAATAGAAAGAGAGACAAGTTTTTCATTAGCAAAAAGTTTTTAACGATTGCTGCAATACTTGTTCTATTGGCTGTACCGCTATTGCTGTCATATCAATACGCACGTCAAGGGCAGCATATTTCAGCAACCTCTTACACGGACGCTTTAAATTTATTGGCATCAACCGAATTGACATTCCCCAAGTATTATTGCAAACTGACGAGTATGATGCATCTATTCTCGCCATTAAAGTATTTTGCGTGGCTTTTTTTGCTTCCAATACCTTCTTTAATACTGCCTCAAAAGGGTGAGATAACCCTTCTCATTAACAGAGTTTTCTCAACACAAATTCTTGGTGTGGCTTACGGAAAGGCTGGTTATACTGGCTTACTTCCTTCAATTTTCGGTGAAGCAATACTTTTATACGGCGAAGACTTCTATTTCGTGCATGCGATTATTCTTGCAATGATGATATACGGTTTGTATAAGTTGCTTCTAAAATATCCAGAGCTCGAGATTCTTAACCTATACTTTGCAATCAGTTCCTTAACGATAGCAAGAGGTGGAAGCCAAGGCTTTTTTGGAACAGCTGTAAACGCGCTTTTCTTTTATGTCGTTATTACAAAACTTTATGCAACTGCGCGTAAAAAAAGACAGCCAATTGGTCTATAGGCAATGAAGATGAGAATTATAAATTTAAACGATAAAAGTGGCACTGGAAAAGACATTGCCATTACCACAGTATTCGATATAATAAGTAAAATAGGCTCTACTGTAGTTACATTACTGATTATTCGAATTCTTACAGTAGACGAGTATGCTGATATTACTTTTTTCAATAGTATAGCTACGTTTCTGTCAGGAGTTATAGGCAGTGGTTTAACCCTTTCATTTGTTAGATACTATGCTGAAAGTACATCTAGAGGAAATCAAAATCCGAGTCTCTTCTATAGTCTGATTAAGATGATAATAATTGCGTATCTTCTTGTTTTTTCAGTATTTGCAACTTATTGTCATTTCGCCCCTGGTAATTCTACGCTGCTTATACTGTCGTTAGTATTTGGGCTTTCTTTAAGCTTGGTATCAGCTGTACAAGCATTCTATCAAGCAAGCAATAGATTCTCGCGAGCTGGTTTAGTAGTAAATACGCGTAGTATACTGTTGTTATTGATAGTTTTGCTCATCGCACTCATCGGCGGTAAAACTAGTATAACATTAAAAATAATGATTTCATATGCTGCAACAGGATTCATAACGGCGGTGTGTGGGATGCTGCTTATTCACAGAGAAACAAGAAAAGCTCCACATGTAAATGGGTATAATAAAAGAGAAATGCTACGAGAAGGGGCATGGCTAATACTATACTGTTTTATACTAAACCTATTCAATCAGCTTGATATATTCATGATGAAACATTTTGATATGGTAAACGATGTTGCCCAGTATGGAGTAGCCTTCAAGTACTATGCAATTGCGTTATCGTTACTGCCAGCAATTCAAGCTGTGCTTAGAGTGAAAACAGCCGAAAAGGACATTGTTGATAGTGATGAAATTAAAGCAAATATTGCTACAAACTGGGTAAAAAAAGCAGCACCTCTTGTAATCGCTATAGTGTTAGTTGGAGAACTATTTGCAGGACCTGCGCTTACTCTTTTAAATGGAGTATTATATAATGACGCAATACCAATATTTCGAGTATTGTTGATTGGAATGGGGATTTCTTATTTAACTGCTCCCAATATTAGTTTGATGATGTCTGGCAACAAACAAAAAACCATGTGCGTGGTTGCATTCATTTCGCTTTTAAGCAACTTCTTTGGAAACTACTATTTAATACCATATTTTGGCGGTATGGCTGCCGCTTTTACCACGGTTTTATCGCAAGCCATTTTGAACGTTAGCTGTACAATAATAATAATTAAGGCAAGAAAGGGAAAGCTGGCATGAAATTCGAAGCGCTATTAATGCTTATTACAGATGAGATATGTAGACGTCGCTTTCTAATCAAATTGCGCGATAAATTAGGACTTCCCAAACGCAAGAATACAGTTCCTGACTTAGGAACGATTAAAGTAAACTGCGTTATGACAGATACAGACTTCATAATTAGTAATATTGATGATTCCATAGTGGAAAATATTCTTCGAGGAATGTATGAGCTGAGTGGGGTTACTTCGTGTAAAGTTAAAACAATTAACAACACAATCATCGACTGGAATAGAGATCCTATAACGCATGTGGAATTTCCACAAAATATTACAGGTGAGAAGATATTAAATTATGCGAAAGAATATTCTGTTGACGTAAAGGCAATATGGGATTTAGGAAGGATGCAAGCGTTACCACTGTTAGCAATCCGCTATTCTGAAAAAAGAGACGCGAGATACATCAACGAATTTATTGAACAAGTTACGAGCTTTGATGAACAGTGCGGCGGATGCACCGGTGTTCAATGGAGCTGTGTTATGGACGTTGGTATACGCGCTGCTAATTTATTAGTTGCCTACGACATATTCACAAGGTTGGACAAAGATCAAAAAATAAAATCAACATTTAAAACAATGTTTGCACGCTTGATATTTATACATGGTCAATTCATAGTAAATAATCTCGAAATTGATTTAATTAACGGACGCAACCACAATCACTATTTAGCAGATATATGTGGAATCCTTTTTATTTCCAACTATCTTGACTGCCCATTTTCGAAGAAGTGGAAAAAATTCGCAGAGAAACAATTACTACGTGAGATAAAAAAACAATTCATGATAGATGGGACAAACTTTGAAAGCTCAACGATGTATCACATACTATCAGGGGAGATGACAGTATATGCACTTGCACTTATGCATCGAAAACGTGAATTGCCGTTGGAGGTTTGTCGGAGAATACAGCGTGCTGGTTTCTTTGGGCTTGATATTGTAAAGCGAAGCGGCGAGTGTGTACAAATCGGTGATAACGATAGTGGTAAGTTCTTTAAACTATCTATGTTAACAAGCAGTGATAAAGAACACCCAGAACTTCATGTAGAAGACCATTTGACTTCGTATTCATTCTTGTCTGCACTGTCTGCACTTGTTACAAGCGGACACCAAAAGGATGATGTATACAAAGAAGGAATAGAATATCAATTGGTGAGAAAGCTATCGAATAAGCCGCCGATTTATATTGAGGATCATAAGTCGCCATATATTAGCACCTGTAATGTGCCGGATTGTGATGAACTTGTGTTCAAACAGATAAATGAAATCTTCTTGGATTTGGGTGATAGATATCAGATAGTGGACGGGAAATGGTATATATATCCAGATTTTGGCTTGTGTTGTTATAAAAGTATAGATTTAAATTTGTACGTTTACTATGGTGGCTCTGATAAATGGCCGAGGTCGCACGCACATCATGATTTGTTGCATTTTGAGATTTCGACACCCAAGGGGGACTGCTTCTCCGATCCTGGCACAGGTTGGTATAATATACAACCTCATTGGAGAGAGTATTTTCGAAGCGAAGATGTGCACAATTCGCCGCATCTCGTAAATCAAGAATATCCAAAAGACCGAACGTTTTATACGGAGAAGGTGTATAGCGGCAGATTGGTTTACTGTGACTCAGATCGTATAGTTGTGGAAGCCTTTAATGACTCGGTTTTGATACGAAGGACTATCAGCATAAAGAAAACATCTCTGCTCATAGAGGATGCGTGCAATAAGGAGATTATTTCTCATGTTGAAGAACCAGAGTTTATTTCAAAAGGTTATGGAATGGTCGAAAGCAACACTAAATGTGATTTCATTAGAATAAAAAGGGGATGATGGGCGTGAGTGTATTACGTGAGAAAGTTAAGAACTCCCATGTCGTATGGAGTATACTATGTACGTTGTCGTGGATCTGTTCATTGAATATTGTGCTAAATAAAAATGTTCAATTAACAAAAGCCGATAGCTGTATGATAAAATCGCGTATAACTGCAAAAGGTAAAGGGAATGAAATTGTAATAGAACCACATACTGTATTGCGGAATTGCAAGATTATTATTACTGGTGATAATAATAAACTAATTATACATAGTAATGTTAAAATGATAAACTGCAACATATATCTAACAGAAAGTCAGAACACCGTTGAGATTGGGAGCGGTACGAAATTTGCTGGAGCGGCTGATATAGTGGCAGGTGAATGTTCAAAAGTAACTATTGGGGAAGAATGTTTGTTTTCAAAAGAAATTACCATTAGATCGTATGACAGTCATCCGATTTATGATATGGAGGGAGACAGAGTAAATAGATCAAAGAATGTAAATATTGGAAACCGTGTATGGGTAACGCAAGACGTAAAAATACTTAAAGGAAGCTATATCGATGATGGCTGCGTCTTGGCAACAGGAACGATTATCACGAAGAATTTTTCGGGAATCAAAGAATCGATAATAGCGGGGGCACCTGCAAAAGTTATCAAGGACAACATAAGGTGGACCAGTGAGAGAACATAGAGATTGAATTGCGAAAATTAACAGTAAAAACAGCAGATTGGAGAATTAAAATGATTAACGTAATAGGACTGGGCTATATCGGACTTCCTACGGCACTGATGATGGCATCCCATGGAGTAGAAGTGGTTGGTACTGACTGCAATAAAGAACTTGTGGCTACGCTCAACGCCGGACATACTACATTCAAAGAAAAAGGCTTGGACGAACTGTTCACTGCGGCAGTGGCTGCTGGTATTGAGTTCACGACAGAATATCAGGTGACAGACACTTACATTGTCTCTGTGCCGACACCATATGACAAGTTTTCGAAGAAGGTTGACGCTTACTATGTAGCCGCTGCTGTCAAGGACATTATGAAGGTCTGCCCGAAGGGAGCAACTGTGGTAATCGAGTCCACGGTTTCTCCGGGTACCATCGATAAGTATGTTCGTCCTGCCATTGAGACAAACGGATTTACGATTGGCGAGGACATTAACCTGGTTCACGCGCCGGAGAGAATTATTCCCGGTAATATGGTCTACGAATTGCTTCACAATAACCGTACCATTGGCGCAGATGAAAGTCAAATCGGCGAGAAGGTCAAGAGGCTCTACTCATCTTTCTGCCAAGGACAGATCGTTGTTACCGATATAAGGACAGCCGAAATGACAAAAGTAGTCGAGAATACGTTTAGGGCCGTCAATATCGCTTTCGCAAACGAACTGGCGAAGATTTGCCGTCATGATGGTATGGATGTGTATGAGATTATTAAAATCTGCAACATGCACCCTCGTGTGAACATCCTCCAGCCAGGCCCCGGCGTTGGCGGACACTGCATCTCTGTTGACCCATGGTTCCTTGTCGGTGACTATCCCTCTTTGGCGAAGGTTATTGACGAGTCAATGAAGACGAACGATGGAATGCCTGATTTCGTTCTGAACCGCATCCACGAGATCATGAAAGAAAAAGGCTTAACTGACATTTCTAAGGTTGGTCTTTATGGCTTGACATATAAAGAAAATGTTGATGATTGCCGCGAGAGCCCGACACTTCAGTTGTTGGAAAGTCAGGAGAGACACTTAGCTCCTGCACTCAAATCTTATGATCCGTTTATTACAGCAGATATTGTGCCTAACCAGTACCACGAACTCACTGCATTCATGGATGCAGTTGATATGGTGGTCATAATGGTCGGTCATGATGAGATAAAGGATAATATGGACATGCTGAAAGGCAAAGTCGTATTCGATACGAGGAAAATATGTAAGTTACCAGATACGTATTGGCTATAAGAAAAAACCATGGCTAATTCAACTAATAGAAAGTTGGTGAGGAGATGCTTGCTTCAGAATTACTCGAAATAGATGGGTTGGAAGAACAGGGCGTTTTTGACCCTGTGATTGATGGAGACAGTCATTTCTTCATCAATATCATTCGTCTAAAGCAGACAACAACGGTTGAGTTCTCCGGCTCATATAACAGGATTAATGCATATTTCAGTGACTTAGCGACTATTCTTAATGCTGCCGATAGCAAGAGTCGGAAAGATAAGTTTTATCGGGCTGCCTTAAGTAGGTTCAATTTTTCAGAAGTGAACGGCATCAACCTAGGCTTTGCACAATCTTCTATGGGCGCGGGCTTTGGATCGATACTTACTGAGCAAGTAATCTCGGACGCTTTTGACATCGTAAAGCGAGGCTGTACAGCCCCTGAAATATTTCATCTAATAGGGTTATTTGAGACCAATGTTGGTCCCGATAGACTGAGCGATATGATCGCTACAATTATCCTTCCGGACATCAAGGCATACACTCGTAGAGTATATGAGCAGTTCAATATTACGTTGAAGCACTACCCAGAGCATAGGTTCATCGATGGATTCCTTGTGAACCCGCACAAAAACTGCCCGCTATACTTTCTTCCTAATGAAATCCTCCATGAATTGCCTATAGCAAAATACTGGGAACAGGTGGATTCAGCTATAAGCGAGAACAATGCCATAAGGGCACAAATCAATGCTGAGATAGGTTATGAATGGTCTAGATGGGCGAGTTCAAAGAAGAAAGACTACCTTAAAAGGAAAGTTTTCATGGAACCAGAGACTCTTGAAGCTGTTCTGAATTGTTATCGCAAAGAGACTCTTGAAGCTTTTGATGTCTTAAATGATCCGGATTACTTTGTCGAGAGAGTTTGGAGAAAGCTCAAGGTTTTTTTTGATCTGGAACACGGGGACAAGCAGCAAATAACCAGCATGGATGGGGCAGACAATATTGTCAATATATTCAAAGATTGGGTTGAAAATAACAAAGGGTGGGCTGACGTTAGAAACGCTGACAGTAAAGGACAAGAGGAAAGTGTTCAACGCCTAATACTCCTTGGGGCAAAATTCTATATTGAAAGCAACAACTTAGATATAAACTGTGAGCCTAACGAAGGTCACGGTCCAGTTGACTTTAAGATAAGTCGAGGAAACGACAAAACCGTTGTTGAAGTAAAGCTCAGCTCAAACAGCCAGTACAAACATGGTTATGAAGAACAGGTTGTACGTTATGCTGAAGCGGAACACACCGAGAATATGATATTTGTGCTTGTGAATGTTGGCAACGATGTCCGAGTTAATAGGTTACAAGAAATTCACGACCAAAACATGAAAGATGGAAAGAGAACGCCGAAGCTTGTCGTGATTAACGCAAAGCCGCAGAAATCAGCTAGCGTAGGCTAATTAGAAACGAGATATAACGATGAAAACAATCCTATTAGTCTTCGGCACGAGACCCGAAGCAATCAAATTGTGCCCGTTAGTAAACGAATTAAAGATACGCCATAGTATATCTACCAAGGTTTGTGTCACCGGTCAGCATCGTCAAATGCTCGATCAAGTGTTGCAAGCCTTTCATGTCGTTCCAGACTATGACCTTTCTATTATGAAAGACAAACAGACGCTGTTCGACATTACGACTAATATCTTGAATAGCATAAAGGCTGTTCTTGAAGAGGTTAAACCTGACGTGGTTTTGGTTCATGGAGATACCTCCACGACTTTCGTGACAGCCCTTGCGTGTTTCTATTTGCAAATCCCAGTTGGTCATGTTGAAGCTGGCTTGCGGACATACAATATCTATTCTCCTTACCCGGAAGAATTCAATCGGCAAGCAGTATCCATTATATCAAGCTATAACTTCGCACCCACCGAGTTGAGCCGATCTAACCTAATCAAAGAGGGTAAGAATCCGGAAACAATCTACATAACTGGTAATACGGCGATAGACGCATTACAGACAACAGTCAGACAAGACTACCAGCATCCAGAGTTAATTTGGGCCTCTGACAGCCGCCTTATCTTAATCACAGCCCATCGACGTGAAAACCTCGGTGAGCCGATGCATCACATGTTCAGAGCTATCCGAAGGATTATGGATGAGTTCGATGATATTAAGGCAATCTATCCGATTCATATGAATCCTATTGTAAGGCAGGAGGCAGAAGAAGAGTTAGGCTCCTGCGATCGCATTCATATCATTGAGCCCCTAAACGTGCTGGACTTCCACAATTTCTTGTCACGCAGTTATTTGATTCTTACTGACTCCGGAGGCATTCAAGAGGAAGCGCCGAGCCTCGGAAAACCAGTTCTGGTTATGCGCGATTCAACGGAACGGCCAGAAGGCATCAAAGCTGGTACGCTGAAGCTTGTTGGCACGAACGAAGATGTGATATATGAGAACTTTAAAGAGTTGCTCGAAAACAATGAGGCCTACAACTCTATGGCTCACTCAAGTAATCCATACGGTGACGGCAAGGCTTGTGTCAGAATAGCTGATATTTTAGAGTTTGGTTCGACCGAGGTGTGAGAAAGGCGGTATAACATCAACCCCACAATACTCAATTTCTACTGTTATAAGTCCATAAAAGCGTTCAAACACATAGATATATTGATGGTTATAGTTAATATGGCCTTTTCATTAAGAAATACGTGAAAACATTGGATTTTGATTTAAATACAACGAACCGAATTAATGGATAATAACATGACAGTAACATGACAGTAACAGACATAAAGCATTTTGACCTTTAATTGAAAATGATGCTACACAATGACTATTACACAGAATTGCACAGAAAATATCACTGTGATAAATAACGAAGTTCATCACTGGAAGGTGGTTACGAGATAGTATTATTCATAATCAAGTAAGTAATGGAATATGACCTTTGTTAAGCGTGTAGTAGAGTCAATTTGAAAGAATTTGGAAGTTGAATCTGTTTTACAGAATATTTAAGATTTCAAGTAAGGATATTCGTTGCCTTAAGGAAGAACTGATGGCGCGTTGTTCGTAAGTCAATTGTTACAAGTGACTTATGCGAAAAAAATGCTGCAATATATGGTGTGACTTGCAAGAATGTACTTACTGGATTAAATATATAGGTGAGCAGATTGGGGAATTGGAAGCACGCGCCAAAGAAGCATTCTACATCTTCGGCTTTGAAGAGTCTTATGGATACTTGTCTGGTACATATGTAAGAGATAAGGATACAGTAAATGGAGCGTTCTTGATCTGTGAGATGTTCTGATATTACGCAAGTAAGGGAATCAGCTTAATTGCTAAGTTGAATCAGATTTACGAAGAATTTGGCTATTGCTTGAATTCTGTCCATTAATATGCATTCGAAGGTGCAGCGGGATTCGAACAAATGCAAGAGCTTATGAAGAGGTGTAGGAGCATTGCTTCTGACTTTGATTCTGCTGTTCTGGGAGGATTTAAGGCAGTAGGTGTGGATTATCAAAATGGCATTAATGGACTTCCTAAGGAAAATATAATCAAGTTCTTATTAGAATGGGATTGTTCGGTATTTATCAGGTCTTACGGAACGGAACCTAAGATCAAGGCATATTTATCTATTATGGCCGAGGATAAAAGCAAGGCAGAGCTGTTGTCTGAGAGAATCCTTGTGGATGTTGAGAAGATAATGTTGAAATATAACATAAAAAAGTAATAATTAGGTCGGGGAATTTGAAATTAGCGAAAGAAATACAAATATGAAACGGATGAGTTAGTATGAGTATTTTATTGACAGGGTAAAGATGATAACTGGAAGGCCGGTTAAAGCTTTTTCAGCGGATGCTGCTGATTATAATCGGATGAATGATATCTTTGAGAGAGAAAAAATCGACGGAGTCATACATTTCGCCGGGTATCAGGCAATCGGAGAATCGGTTGCCAAGCCTTTGATGTATTACGACAATAATATCAACACTGTGCTGACGACTTTGAAAGTAATGAAAAAACACGACGTGCGGAAGTTCGTGTTCAGTTCGTCAGCAACGGTGTATGGAACACCTGAGAAGCTGCCTTTGAGTGAGACGATGCGAACTGGATGCACCAATCCATACGGATGGTCCAAACTCATGATTGAGCGCATTTTGAGCGATGAAGCTGAAGCTGGAAATTATGATGTTGTGCTGCTTCGTTACTTTAACCCTGTCGGAGCTGACGAAAGCGGGCTAATAGGAGAAAGACCTAATGGTATACCGAGCAACCTGATGCCCTACATTTCTTAGGTTGCAGCGGGCAAAATAGACAAGCTGCGGATCTTCGGTGACGATTACGACACACCGGATGGAACAGGCGTGAGAGATTACATTCACATAACGGATCTGGCGAAAGGTCATATCGCAGCTATTAGATACCTGAATGGATCTAGCGGCGCAGAAATATTCAATCTGGGTACAGGAATAGGTTATAGCGTGCTTGAAGTCGTGAATGCATTTGAAGAGGCGAGTGGCAAAGAGATTCCTTATGAGATTGTGGAGCGCAGGGCAGGCGATGTTGGATCTTGCTATGCGGATCCGTCAAAGGCTAATCAGATGCTTGGATGGCATGCAGAGAAGTCGCTGATGGAAATGTGCAAGGATTCGTGGAGATGGGAAGAGAAAACTATGGAAGAAAATATTTGATTCAATGAAAGGAGAAGCAAATTCGTATAAAGATACTGCTTCTCCTTTGTTTTTGTTGGTTGATGAAGAAAAATTGAAAGTCAACAATAATTTGAGTCATTTGCTCATTTGAATGTGAGCAACTTAAGAAATATCTGATATAATAGTGTCCATAGAAGGTCTGTGTGTTAATGTGATGGGACCTGTTATGATATATGAGTATTCCGGGGCTCTTTGAGCCACCAGTCCGGACTTTGAGAGCCACCATTCCGGTGTAGCAGAGCCAATGTTCCGGCAACTGTACCAACAATTCGGTAATTCGGAAACTACTATTCCGGCCATGGAAATCATGATTCCGGAGTATGTAAACAATTACATACACATTCTCCTTTATACTGTAGTTATGCACCTAATGGTGTAAATACAGATAAAGGAGGTCATTACAGTAGAATTCTGTATATAAGTAAAGGAACATGAAGAACTTCGAGAGCTTGGATTTACGCATATCAAGTTCGTAAGTTACTGACCACTGGCGGGTGATAAAACCCCGGGGTGAGAGCTATATATGCAAAATATAAAAATAAATTATGTAAAACAAATATAAAACTTGACGCTGGCGGTTTATGCTGTTATAATGACGCTGTGAAAGGAGGGAATCAAATGCTTTGTCAGTTTTCCTTTAAGAATTTCAAGTCCTATAAGGATGAGACAACTTATGATTTTCAGGCCGATGCTATTTCTGAGTTTTCCGATAGCATTATACGCACAGACGGCTGCTCAGATATTCTGCCTGTTAGTGTTGTATATGGTCCGAACGGAGGAGGGAAGTCAAATCTTCTTCAAGCACTGGCTTGTTTGATTTCGACGGTTGTTGTTCCAATCCATGAACTCGGTAAGAACCGGGTCCCGATTATTTTGCAGCAAAAGGTCCCATGTGTTCCTTTTACGTTTGATGATTCATCATGCAACGAACCGACTGAGTTTCGCATCTATTTCAGGACTGCAGAAGCCGAGTACCGGTATTACCTGGCACTTCTAAATGACTTGGTTACAAATGAGTCGTTGGACAGAAAGTCAATCGGAGCAAAGAAGACTGCCCATATTTTTGACAGAGAGGGAGGGACGGTCGAGCTTGGCTATTCACTCTCCGGTAAGGGAATCAATACCAGTGTTAATGAAAAGATGCCGTTTTTTTCTTTCCTCGCCATAAACTACAGCTTGCCGACTATCACAGAAGCGCAGGAGTGGTTTGAGTCTTGTATTATTCGCTCTTATGCTAACCCAATGGCCGAGCGGAGTATCATGCTGTCGGAGAATGAAACATTCAAAAAGCAGTTGATTCTGGCACTCAATGGTATGGACATAGATGTCAGTGGCTATCGCTATGACGAAAGCATGCACCAACTTTTTATGCAGCGTGTAATCGACGGAAAGACAGTAGAGCTCGCGTTTCAGGATGAGTCAGATGGAACAAAGAAATTGATCGCTGCATTGCCGGCGATTCTGATAGCTTTAAGCGAAGGCCGTTTGGTTATCATCGATGAGCTTGATGCCAAGCTGCATCCGAAGCTTCTCAAGTATACGATTCTTATGTTTAAGAATCCGGAATTGAATACAAATGGTGCACAGCTATTATTCACATCTCATGATATGGCGACAATGAAGAATACTGTCTTCCGCCGTGATGAGATCTGGTTTGCTGCCGAAAACGCAGAGCATGTCAGTGAGATTTATTCGCTTTATGACATCCGAAAGGAAGACAACGAGCGGGTTAATAGCACAGCGGCTTTCGATAAGCAGTATATGGAAGGAAGATACGGGGCAGATCCATACCTCCAGAACATGATAGGAGGCAATTGGGAATGAGCCTAAAACCTCCAAAAAAATCCGATCTTGAAAAAGATTGGATGACAAGACGACGTGATAAAGTTATCCACATTAGTCCGGAATATCACCTGATTGTCACTGAGGGTACGGATACAGAGCCGGCATATTTCGAGTCAATTAAGGAGATCATCAACAGTAAGTATAGGGAAAGAATCCAGCTTGATATTTTCGGAGAAGGGGATAATACCTTAAGCCTGTTTGAAAAAGCCAGAAAAAAAGCTATTTCGAGTCCTAGCACATATAAACATGTATGGGTTGTGTATGATATGGATGATTTTCCTGCGGAACACATTGACAAAACCATGTTCCTCTGCAATCAGAATTCAAATGAGGAAACTACGTATCATGCCGCATGGTCAAATCAATGCATTGAATTGTGGTTTCTCCTTCACTTCAGCTTTATGCAGTCAGATATTCACAGATCTTCGTATTGGCCGAAGCTGACCGAATGGCTGGAGAACCTGGGAGAAGGTGAGTACGAGAAAAATCGGGAAGATATGTATAGAATACTGGGGCCGTTCATGGATGATGCAATTCGCAATGCCAAGAAATTGGATGAGATTAATAAAGGCAGGCTGCCTTCTCAGTCTGCGCCTGGGACAAAGGTCTATGAGCTTGTAGAGATGCTTCTGCCGTACCTGCGTTAGGAATAATTCTGAACTAAATCACATAATTTTATTAACACTTCGATACCTCATCGGCTTAAAAACCGGTGGGGTATTTTTTATTAATTAAGCAATATATCAGACAAAATCTCATAAAATGGTGGTAACAAAACAGCACAATTTCCTAATCTGAAACGCATAAAATCTGTTAGAATCTGCAGAATGCAAATTCGTTAGAATGTAATAATAGCCTGTCCAAATCAAAATGTATGGACAGGCTATTTTTTTAATGTTTTCAGTTAACGCTTACTTGTGTGAGTAATTACTTCTCCTCGCCCTTCTTGCGTTTCTTCATGAAGATGAAGAAGACGACTGCCAGTATCGCAATTACGGCAATAACGATGTATGTAGTTGCATTGGAGCTTGTCTTCTCTGGTGTAGTTGGTGTATTGTTGTCTGTTGAAGGCGTAGTCTCAGGATTAGAAACATAAATAACAGCAACTGGTGACAGATCCTTGAATTCTCCGGAAATCTTGCCAGTAGTGTAATCTACGCTGGACGGTGCAATCAGCTGCCATGCTGCCGCTTCCTTATCGTAGTGGACGATCATAGGCTTATTGGCATCGCTGAGGCCTACAAGTTCTTTCTGTGTCCAGGATACCAGGAAGGTGTTTGTATCTGGCTGGTACTTGGCGTCGCTGAATCTGAAGTTCATGATCGTAGTCAGGAAGTCGTACTTGGAAAGATCGATGGTGTCACCTGCTGTATCTTTTACTTTCAGTGACTGGAACATTTCCTCTGCGGCATCCTTCAATGTGATCTTGTTTTCTTCAACCTGAAGAATCATGTCAATTACGGCAGGATCCTTAATGGTTTTTGCCCACTGTGCTTCTGTTAAGGTTTCAACGATCACGCTGATCGTATTGCCGTCGCCATCTGTAACAACAGCGTCTGTCGGCAGCTCCTGTGTTGGACTTGGTACTGCAAATACCGCTGCTGAAGTTGCAAATACCATGGTCAGGGCGCAAGTTACTGCTACCAAGACTCCGATTCTTTTTTTAGTTCTTTCTTTCTTCATTTTCTCACCTGCTTTTTATATAGAATACTTTAACTAGTTCTTTCTTTAAAATGCTTTTATTAATTATGAATCTTTCCAGATTCGATTTGACTTCATTGGTGCCGTCTGGCGTAAAGTAGCTGATGTCGTCGATATTTACATCATTCAGCAGATTGAAGAGGCCAACATACTGATTTCTTGTAATGTCAGTAAGCATGTACTCTTTAAGACCGCTGTCCTCAATAAGATTGATGTTCTCATTTACGTTTTTCTTCAGCAGTTTCTGGAAGGCATCCATATAGGCGTTCATGTAAACATGAGCTCTTTCCATTCTGCCTTCGTTGCTGTATTCTTTATCGATATCTCTGTACTGAAGAAATGCCTGTGCCGTTTCATCAGTGAGGGTGACTTCGTCGCCTTTGCTGATGTCATATTCGTCTGCCAGATCGTCGTTTGGCGCTGTGACTGTAACGCCGCCGACCAGCTCATTGGCCTTTGGTATGGCGTTGACATTCACCACGATGTAGTGGTCGATTGGAATGCCGCCTAAAAGGTTGGAGACAGCATCGGCTGTGTTCTCACAGCTTGCTTTGCCGCCGTTGCCTTCCTCGAAAGCATAAGCCAGCTGCTTATAGGCTTTGCCGATTTTGGTGCCGTCAAGGTCGAACTGCTGTATCTCTGCCATCGTGCTTCTGCTGAAGGCGATTGCTGTAGTACTGTGATTGTATTTATCAAGAGAGAGCAGCATTATGACATCTGACCTTGCAGCGCTGCCGTAGGCTGATTCAGTCTGCATCTTTCCTGTGGAATCGACTCCAACAACGAGGATATTGGTTATGTTGCTGTTGTAATCGTATTTATCTCCGTGATATGTTATATGACGATATGTTCCGGCAGAGGCGTTGCTTCCAATATCAGCTTCCTTGTAGGCCTTATTCTTCTGTATCGTCATATAGCCGACAACAAGGGCCCCGATTATCACCAGTACTATGACGATGATCGCAATCTTGGGAGTACCGAGTCTGCCGTCACTGTTATGCAAGTTTGATCCCATTTATCTTTATACCCCTTTTCGGCCGTTGTTCCCATACTGGCCGTAGCCGTACCTGCCATATTGGCCGTAGCCATATCTGCCTTTATGGTGTTTGCCGTAGTAGCCGTAGCCGTGTTTCTTATAGTAAGGATAATAGTATCCGCTGTTTCCTATGCCTACCTTATTGACAACAACGCCGAGAACGTTGGCGTTGGCTGTCTCAAGCTGATTCTTCATGCGTATTGCGTCAGACCTGTCAGTACCGCCGCTTTCTATGACGATGACCGTACCGTTGCATTTTTGCGAAACGATGGCGCCGTCAATGACGGAGCCGATAGGCGTAGTATCGAAGACTATATAGTCGTATTCGTCTTTAAGCTTAGCGCAGAGCTCGTCAAAGAGATCTTCTGACAGCAGTTCTGATGGATTAGGAGAACCGATGCCGGCGAATATCATTGACAGGCATGGATTCTCTGTGTCATAAATTATTTCATCTGCGGTCTTGTTTCCGCAGAGGTATTCTGTAAGGTTGGACAGGTGTGTGCTGATTTTCAGACGCGCCTGCATCACAGACTTACGAAGGTCGCAGTCTACATATATGGTCTTCTTACCCTGTTCCGCCAGACTGAGTGCCAGCTCGTAGGAGATGAAAGACTTGCCTTCGTTTGGATGAAAGCTGATCACTGAAACAGCCTTGATCTTATATCCGCTGAACTGAATGTTAGCGCGGAGCATTTTTATCGCCTCTGACGTTGCAAAGGAGATTTTATTTGGTTTAAGTTTTATTATCATCTGATTATTCATATCGAAATCCCTCTCCTTGCCTCGGTATTACTTCTTCTTGCTGCCGTCATCAGGTTCACTGAATGGAACGAAGGCGAGTACAGGGTAGCCAAGCCACCGCTTGATGTCTTCTTCATTTTTCAGTGTGGTGTCATTCATGACACGCAGTGTAACGACCAGACAAACCAGCAGCAGACCGATAAGGGCGCCGATGCCGGCGAATTTAACTGTTGAAGCTTTCACGTTGACAACGGTGTCGGATTCTGCTTCATCGAGGACCTGAGGTTCACTGCTGCCAAGAATCTGATAGATCCTGGTAACGCTGACATACAGGATTTCATTAGCTATTCTGATAGAATTTTTCTTATCCGGGGTAGTAACGAGAATCTGAACAATGTGCGTGTCCTGCTCATTGTTCACTGTGACCATCTTTAGGAGTTCCTGATAGGTGATGTCCATATCCAGATTCTTGATCACTGTCTTCAGAACTCTCCGGCTTGTAACGATCTGCTCGTAGTCTTTGGTAAGCTCTGAGCTTACCTGCAGGTCGTTGAAGTTTATGACTGAGTCGTTGCTTGTGATGCAAAGTGAAGCGTCAGCCTGGTATTCATCTGGCATTAGAAACTGACAGAAAGCACCCATTATCAGGCCCACGACTATCATTGAAACTAATACGTATCGCCATTCACTTCTGATGGCAAAAAATAATTCCCCAAGATTGATTTCATATTCATCATCCTGAGGTATGAAATTGGTGTTGTCGTTATCCATTCTCCCTAATCTCTTTCAATATCACAAAATCTACTGCGCGCAAACCTTTTTTTTGGCAAAGAAAACACTGGTGCTAAACACCATATGAAGTCTCTAAAGCCTTGATATTGCTGCGGTTCATGCCTTTGACGTTTTATATAAGTCCGATAAATTGGGCAACCGCAACTGTTTGCGTAATAATGCCACTTAAAATATACCATAAAAATAGTAATATGTAAATAATATAAGGGAAAAATGAACGCTGTAAATTATTTGTCATTTGTTAGAGCCCTTTGATTTCTTTCCAGTTGTCATCGTTTGGTTTTGGTGTGGCGTAGGCGTTATACGTGTGGGTAGATGTCTGCACCAGGTATTTGCCGTTGTAGTAGACTATAGTGCCCGCAGGGACGGTTTTGTTTTCAAAGGTTGATTTGTAGCTTTCTTCGGTATAGATCGTCGTTTTGTCTGTGATTTTCAGCACCCAGCCGGCGAATGGGCTGTTCGTGTAAATGCTGGCAAGGCTTGTATTGCTTTGATCGCCCGAATAGTAGTCGCTGTTGTTGTAGAAAAGATAGTAATCAGAGCCCTCTGACATTACTGTACCTGCTGGAACAAGAACGCCGTATTTACCGTTGCTTGCGTAGGCATTTACAAACTGCTGCCAGGAACTCTTGCTGAAGGCACCGAGTACGGCAGCGGCGGGATTGCTGGAACTGCCGGAATTGCTGCCTGTACCTAAGACCCAGTAGGCTGTGGGTGTACCGTCAGATGTGATTTGGATAGAAACTATGTGAGATGTGCCGTTTTCATTAGGAATGCCGACAGAATTGCTTACGGCTTTTTTCGATTTGCCGTAGCCTGCAAAAGCTGCTGCAGCTGATGCATCTGTGGTGATTTTGCCGCTTTCTGCATTGTAATAATAAGTGACTGTGTCGCTGCTTTCGCCGCCATCCATGTATTCTGTGACTGCGGCTGCCTTTGCCGCACGGACGTTGGCCATGTCTGTCGATATCCTTGCCTTATCGATTTGGCCGGAAAAAATCGGGATCGACACTGCAACAAGAACAGCGATAATTGCAACAACTATTAGAAGTTCGGCTAACGTGAAGCCGCTATGTTTTTTCTTCGTATGATTCATACTATCACCTCGCATAGAAAGGGCGAAGTGCTCACTTTATGCGAACATTGCTCAAATACAGAATACCACTTTTTTTAATGAAGTACAATAAAAAACCCTCCACGAATTTTGCAGAGGGTGCCGCAGAGGCGTTGACATTAGGTGATAATAAGTGTAAAATAATGGTAAACCTAAAAATGTGGCTGCTCATGCTGAGCAGCTTTTTTTATGGCCGCGCTGCGGCTTTTTGATGAAGCCGCGCTGCGGCTTTTTTGATGCCGCCACCCTGCGGCTTTTTTGATGGAGCCGCGCTGATGGGCAGCGGTTTTTTTGTTTGGTGAAAAACTATGGAGGCGGGAGATGCCGCGGAGAGAAAGGAAGCAGGAGATGGAAGATATCATGACTGTGTTTTTGCGGGAACAGCTGGAGGAGCAGCGGACGGTGATCAAGGCCAATGAGAGGTTTATGGCGGAGGCGCCGGAGGGGAGGCTGAAGGTAAGGCAGAGCAAAGAAAGCCCTTTGTACTATCACATGGTGCCGGACAGTTCTGCGGCTAATGGTATGCGTGAATTGAGTCTGATGAACGAAGAAATAATGCTGAGACAGCTTGTGCAGAAGGAAGTGAGCACTGAAACGATCAAGCGGGCGCAGGCAAACATAAAATTGATAGGGGATACGATGGAAAAGTATAAGTCGCTGATGCCGGCTGATGTAAAGGAAGCACTGAAGCCGCAGATTCGCGGGTTGGTCGATGAGAGCCAGCAGAAAATTTTCAGGCTTTGGGAGAACGAGGAATATGACAAGCGGGAACAGGAACCGGGAAGCAAGGGACATATAACACATAAAGGGGAAGAGGTTTCATCGAAATCTGAGATGACGATTGCAAATGACTTATATGACTGCCATATACCTTATCATTATGATGAAAACACTTACATATTGAGCCCGAGAAACCATTACTATTATGTAGACTTCAAAATACTGCTGCCAAATGGGGAATTCTATTATTGGGAGCATTTCGGGCTGCTGAATAAAAGAGGATATTTTGAGCATAATCTGGAGAAACTGTACAGGTATCATATGCATGGCATTGACATGGGGAAAAACCTGATCATAACAGTGGACGGGCCGCAGTGCGAGTGCGACAGCAGCGTCATATTGTCATGTATTGAAAATATTCTGATGCCATACTATAGATGAGAGTGGAGCGCCGGGATGGGGCGCGCATGACGCGCTGGGCGCTGGCTGTGATGGCGCGCTGGTTGAGATGGCGCGCTGGCTGGGATGGCACATGGCGCGCTGGCTGGGATGGCCATGGCGCGCCGGTTGAGATGGCCATGGCGCGCAGAAGAGAAAAAAGACTGAAATGATGAAGAAAATTGTACTGAAAGTATAAATACTGCCATACAAAATCAGTAATCATTATCACTTTCGGCTGTAATTGATGTTTTCAAAACAGAGATCATTTGCGGCCCCCTGGAATTTTTAAGAAAACGGCAAAAAAGGGGGCTTGCATAAGAATGAATGAAAAAATCAGGGTCCTTAGGACAAGAATGCATGCTTTTGAACTGCGGCAAGAGCTTTGATTGATACGGGAAGGAACATAATGGGAAATAATGGGAGAAACATGGCGCAGCGAGTGACATATTTCGGACAGAAAAGCAATAATTGTACTAAAATAAATACATAGCCTGCCGGAATCACCGCACATTTATGTGCGAGCCCCCTTTTTTGCTGAAATTACAGGGATTCCAGGGGAGGCGGCAATTTTCGGGAATTTTTTGATGAATAACGAGTGTATAAATATGATATAATTATGGAAAACAGCGCCGCTGGGCATAGGATAGAGCGGAAATTGGAGCGGATGCCAGATGGCGGCAGATGAAACGAGCAGATAGCCGGCAAAGCTGGCTGGCAGGAAACAAGTAATTGAGGGAGATCGCTATGAAATTAATGCATTTATCGGACCTGCACCTGGGCAAGAGGGTGAACGGGTTTTCAATGATCGATGATCAGAAATACATTTTGAACCAGATAATTGAGATAGCTGAGAGAGAGCAGCCAGCGGCGGTTTTGATCGCGGGAGATATTTATGATAAGCCGCTGCCGCCGGAGGACGCGGTGAGACTTTTCGACAGTTTCATCAGCCGGCTGAAGAGACTGGGCACCAAGGTGATTGCAATCAGCGGCAACCACGATTCGGCGGAGCGCATAGCTTTTGGCAATAAGATAATGAATGAAAGCGGCGTGTACATGGCTCCGGTTTATAACGGGGACGTGGAACCGGTGGTTTTGCGCGACGAATTCGGCGATGTAAAGGTGTGGATGCTGCCTTTCATAAAGCCTGTGAACGTGAAGCTATGCTTCCCTGAGGAGGCCGACGGCATCAAAACTTATACTGACGCGCTGCGGGTGGCGGTGAGCCATATATGGCAGCAAAGCGGCGGCGAAGGCCAGCGGGCCGGCGATCAAAATGCTGGCGGCGAAGGCCAGCGGGCCGGCGATCAAAATGCTGGCGGCGAGGGCCAGCGGGCCGGCGATCAAAATGCTGGCGGCGAAGGCCAGCGGGCCGGCGATCAAAATGCTGGCGGCGAAGGCCAGCGGGCCGGCGATCAAAATGCTGGCGGCGAAGGCCAGCGGGCCGGCAGCCGCAACGTTCTGGTCACTCATCAGTTTGTGACCGGCGCGGCCAGAAGTGATTCAGAGGAAAAAACAGTAGGCGGAACGGATAATGTGGATGCCGATGTGTTTGACGGATTCGACTATGTGGCATTGGGGCACATACATGGGCCGCAGAAGATTATGAGGCCGGAAGTGAGATACTGCGGGACGCCTTTGAAATACTCGTTTTCTGAGGTCAGCCACGAGAAATCGGTGACAATGGTGGAACTGGGAGATAAAGGCGGTCTGACGGGAAGTGGTTTGGATGCCGGCCAGCCGGCCGGCGGCAGATCTGAGGTCACAGAGGCCGGCGGCCTGACATCCGGCGGAGCCGAAAAAGCCTCATTGGTGACGATAACCACAATTCCGCTGAAACCGCTGCGGGATATGCGGGAAATTAAAGGAACCTTTGCGGAGCTGACTGATCCGAAGTTTTACGGCGGAGCTGTGGCAGGCAAAGCCGATGCGTTGTCTGACCTGAGGGACTGCTACCTTAGGGTGATCCTGACCGACGAGGAAGATGTGCCTTATGCAATCACCAAGCTTAGGCAGATATACCCGAACATCATGATACTAGAGTATGACAATGCCAGGACAAGAGCCAGCGGCGAATTCGGTGACGGCGCTGGAGAAGAAGAGAAAAAACCTGGAGAGATATTTGAAGAGTTTTTTGAGAAACAGAACGGCAAAGAGATGAACGAGGAGCAGCAGAAAATCATTGATGACGCAATTGCGTCAGTGTGGGAGGTGAGAGCGTGAGACCTTTAAAATTGATAATGAGGGCTTTCGGGCCTTACGCCGGCGAGGAAACAGTTGATTTCACACAGATCGGCAGTCAGGGACTATATCTGGTGACCGGAGATACGGGAGCAGGAAAAACCACCATATTTGACGGAATCATGTTTGCGCTTTACGGTGAGCCAAGCGGAGACAACAGAAAGGCAAATATGCTCAGGTCCAAATATGCGGACCCGGCGATGCCGACAGAAGTTGAGCTGACATTTGAGTATAGGGGCAAAACCTATGTGGTCACACGCAATCCGGAATACGAGCGACCGAAGGCGAGAGGCGAAGGAACGACTAAGGCAGTTGCCAGCGCAGCGCTGATAATGCCCGATGGTCGTGCAATCACCAAGACTGGAGATGTAACGGCCGCCATAGTGGACCTGATCGGCTTGGACAGGAATCAGTTTTCCAAAATTGCCATGCTGGCACAGGGAGAGTTTCAGAAACTGCTGTTTTCCAAGACAGAAGAGCGACAGGAAATTTTCAGGGAGATATTTGGGACAGATTCATATGAGAAATTGCAGAACCTGCTGAAGAGCAAGGAACTCGGGCTGCGCGACCAGTGCGGTTCAGTAAGGGAAAGCATCAGGCAGTTCGTCGGTGGTCTGCACGCCGACAGCAGCAGTCCGTGGGCTGATCAGCTGACGGCGTCAATAGAGGAGGATCGGCCGATCAGCGAGATTTTGGCGGCCGCTGAAAAGGTTGTGCATGCAGATCAGGAAGTTTTGCAGACAAAGACTGAAACTATGGAGAAAGTCCAGCAGGATACCGACCGCATCAACACTGCGCTTGGCAAGGCGCAGGAGCAGGAGCGAACAAAGCAGCGGCTGAAGGTGGATGAAGGGCGGCTGTCTGCGGCGCGAGAGACTGTAGCAAAACTGAGTACTGCAGCTCAGGCTGAGGCTGATAGAGAGCCGGAGGCGGAACATCTGAGCCGCGAAGCGGCACTGCTGCAAAACAGCCTGAAAGACTATGATGAAGTGGCAGCGATGAAGAGCCAGTTAACCATAGAAGCAAAAGCTTTTGATGCTGCGGTGGCGCAGAGTGAAAAGCTTTTTGCTGACAGCCAGGCGATGGAGGCGGAACTGACACAGCTGAAAGAGGAGAAAACAAACCTCGACAACAGCAGGTTTGATGCTGCAGCTCTGGACAATAAGATCACAGAAGCAGAACGGAAAGCCACGGAGCTGAACAAGCTGCAGACGGTTTTGCGGGAGTCGGAAAGCCTGGAGAAAGAGTACGAATCTAAGCAAAGACAGTATACTGCGGCGAGGGCAGATTTTGAAGAGGCGGATCGCAGACACAATGGTATGTATGCCGCCTTTATGGATGCACAGGCAGGTCTGCTTGCCGGAACTTTGGCTGAGGGGCAGCCATGTCCGGTGTGCGGTTCGCTGTCGCACCCGGCTCCGGCATCAAAGCCGGCAGACGCGCCGACGGAGAAGGAAATGGATGCGGCAAAGAAAACGGCTGACGGCTGTGCTGCCATTATGGAGAAAAAGAGCCAGGAGGCCGGCGCTGCTAAGGGAAGAGCAGAGACGAAGAAAAAGGAAGCAGAGGCGCTTGCTGCTGAACAATTTGCGGACGGAGATGCATCGCACATTGGCGATGCGATAGCGACTGTCAGTGAAGAAAAAGAACGGTTAGGCAGGCAGAAGCGGCAGCTGGAAATAGGAATGGCCAGGCTCAAGACTTTGGAAGTTTTGATACCTGAAAAAGACAACGCTATTAAGGCGGCAAATGAAAGCAGGCAAAACTGTGACCGCCAGGCATCGGAGCTGAAGGGCAAGGTTCACGAACTAGAGAGCGCCGTGATGAAAGCATCTGACAAGCTAGGGTTCCCGTCAAAGAACGAGGCGGTGGCAGCCTGCAAGGCGAAGAGCGACGGTGCGGCTGCAATAAGGCTGGCTATCAAAAAAGCGGAAGACGATCTGCGTCAGGCGAATGATTTAGTGAGCAGCATTGAGGGCGCCATCAGAAATGGCAGAGAGCTGATTGCTAACGGTATGAATCTGGACGTGGAACAGCTGAAGGATGAACTGAGCAGAAGCCAGGCGACAGGCAGGAGTCTCAAGGAAGAACTGCAGGAAATAAGAACCAGGATCCAAATGAATGAGAGCTGCCTGACCAGCATACGGGCAAGACAGGGAGATCTTGGAGCACTGGAAGCGCAGTATCAGCAGGTGAAAAATCTTTCGGAAACGGCCAATGGAAAACTGAACGGCAGGGAGAAGATAGCGCTGGAAACCTATGTCCAGATGAGATATTTTGACAGGGTGCTGCATCATGCAAATCACAGGTTCCTGGTCATGTCCAACAATCAGTATGAGCTAAAACGGAAGACTGACGAGGGAGGACTCAGGTCCCAGTCTGGTCTCGATATTGAGATCGTCGACCATCATAATGGGACAACGCGCAGCGTGAACACTTTGTCAGGCGGAGAGTCCTTCATGGCGTCTCTGTCTCTGGCGTTGGGACTGTCCGACGAGATACAGTCAAGGACCGGCGGCATACAGCTGGATTCCATGTTTGTCGACGAGGGCTTTGGCACCCTTGACGAGGACTGTCTGGATAAGGCGATGACGGCGCTGAGCGATCTGACTTCCGGCAACAGGCTGGTGGGGGTGATCTCTCATGTGGCGGATCTGAAGAGGCGCATCGACAGGCAGATCGTCGTGACGAAGGACGAAAGCGGCTGCAGCCACGTGAAAGTAAACTAAAGAGTATTAGCGTAAAGCTAGAAGGCGAGGTGATGTTTGCGCGGGCGGGCCACCTCGCTTTTTTGCGAAATTGTATTTTTTTTGTACTTGAAGTCCGAATACGGACGGTGGAATATTAACAGAAAGTTATTTCTACTATGATTTACTGCATTAAATTGCTAAACTCGAAATCCGTTCTGCTGCAACGTTAAAATCAGTTCAATTTGATAGTGCAAATCAATGATTCACATGAAATGTTTGACAATTAATACAATAAATTATACTATAGAATAAAAATAAACCTAAGTGTAAAAATGGTTGACAATTTAAATTCTGAAAACTATAATAACTTTATTCTTATAGTTGCTGAAAGGAGCAAGAAAATGAAGACTAAAGTCACCACTCTGACCCGTCGCCGTGAAATCGGCTATGAAGCGGGCATAACAACAGAATCAGTTGTTTACAATGCATTTTATGTTTATTTTGTTATTTTCCTTACTAACGTAGTAGGAATGAATCCAGTGCTAGCTGGAACGGTATCATTGATTTCAGTATGTGTAGACGCTATTACGGACCCGCTATGCGGATGGATCATCGACCATCCAAGGTTCAATCCTAAAACTTTCATGCTGATTGGCGGACTGACGACAGGAATCCTTTTAGGATGTACCTTCGTAGTCATCGACGCAAGCGCAGGAGCTCAGTTCGCATACTATACGATCGTCTGCTCGCTGATGTGGTGCGCTTACACTATGTTCTGCATTCCGTACTATTCATCATGTGCACAGATGACAGACGACTACGACAAGCTGACAAAGATCAGAGGAATCTCCTCAACTATGAACGCTTTCGTTATTTATGCCGGATGTGCATTTCCAATCGTATTCATCACGATTTTCCAGAAGGGCGGAATGGCAGCTACAACAAGCTGGACTGCAGCGATGTTCTGTATAGGTGCGATTTCTATCGTATTCGGTTTGATAAACTTCTTCTCAATCAAGGATGTTGAGTTCATTCAGAAAGCAGTTGAAGAATCAACTGACGGTATTCTTAAGACATACGCTGATGTTATCAAACTCAAACCTATGAGGTTCTTCATCCCGTTCATCTTCTTCTATCTGTTTGGTTCAGCTATGGTATCAGCCAATACTAATTACTTGATCATCTACGTTGCCGGTGCTGACCCTAACGCTATTACCAAGACTGCACTGGTTACTATGCTCTGCTTCCTGGTAGGATCACCGGTATTCACCTGGGTATCTACCAAGATGGACAGAAAAGCAGCCATCACTTTAGCATTTGGATTCACGCTGGTCGGCGTGATCATAATGAGAATTCATGGAATCAACAGCATTGGAACACTGTATGCGTTCACTGCGATTGCAGGTGTTGCATGCGTAGGTTTCTGGGTACTGTTCTACGACTTCTCATATGACCTGATAGCTCTTGACGAATACAAGAACCACAAGAACAGGGCTGGCTGCATCACTTCATTCCCGCAGCTCATTCAGAAGTTTGGTAATGCCGTAGGTCTGCAGACCATAGGCATCATACTTTCAGCTGTAGGTTATGATGCATCTAAGACCGTGCAGAGTGCAGGCACAGTAGTTGGAATTGAAAACATCTCAACTATCTATTTTGCAATCTGCCTGGCTGTCTCACTGATCTGCATACTGACTTATCCTGTAAACAGGAAAGTATATGCAAAGCTTCAGGCTGCCAATGAGCGCAGACGTAACGGCGAATACGACTTCGTTGACCCTGACGTAGATCACGTACTGTAAATTAACGAACAAAACGGCTGCCGCCATTTGGAAAGGCTGCCGAGAAATAACAACAAAGGGAAAGAAAGATAGGTAAACAAGAAAAGAGGTAACATTCAAATGTCTAAACTATTAAACGAGTATGATTATGAAGCGATACACGCCCAGGCGGCAGAACTGATGAAAACCAGAAAGCACCTGAAGAAGAGCGCAATCGACAGATATATGAAGTACTTTGATGAGAAATGCGCAGCGTCAAAGAAGGAGACTGAATTAGCTAAACAGTGCATACCAGGTGGTATCCAGCACAATCTTGCCAACAATCATCCTTTCGCGCTGGCGGTCAATAAGGCGGAAGGTCCATATCTCTATGATATCGACGGCAATCGCTACATTGATTTCCTCTGCGCAGGCGGCCCGATCATACTTGGAAACAATTATCCTGCAGTGAGGGATGCTGCGGTAAAGCAGATCATGGAAAATTCGTCACTGACAGGACTGTACAGCCCGTATGAAAGAGAACTGGCTGAACTGATACATAAATACATGCCGGCAGTTGAAATGTTCAGATCACTGGCAAGCGGAACGGAAGCCGACATCATTGCAATACGTCTGGCAAGAGCGTTCACTGGCAAGAAGCATATTATCAGATTTCTGGGCGGCTATCACGGATGGAGTGATCAGCTGGTGTATAACGACAATGGCAGCAAAGGAACTGTTAAGAATGGTATCCCTACAGACTGTTTCCAGAATACTCACATGGTGCCTATCAACGATGTGAAAGCACTGGAAGACATGATAGAAAAATATGAGAAGGACGGCGGAGTAGCTGCCTTCATCATGGAAGCAATCGGCCAGGACAGCGGCGCAGTGCCAACGACCAAAGAGTATCATCAGGCAGCAAGAGAGATCTGCGACAAGCACGGCATGCTGCTGATTTACGACGAAGTAGTAACAGGTTTCAGGCTTGGCATGGGCGGAGCTCAGGCAATCTTTGGCACACATCCAGATCTTACGGTATTTGGAAAGATCATCGGCGGCGGATTTGGCTGTTCAGGCGGTATCGGCGGCAGGCGTGACATAATGAGCCTTCTGGCTGCAGGCGTTAGCGCTGAGTCAGAGAACAAAGTCAAGGTTGGCGGAACACTGAGTGCAAACCCGCTGACGACACTCGCCGGCATCACAGTGATCAAAGAGCTGGCTGCAAAGAATGTTCATGCTCAGCTTGACGAAGCGTCGGAGCGTTTCATGAAGGGAGTGGCAGACATTACAGAAAAGTACGATGTACCGTCAGTTTTGTTCCATCATTCATCCATACTTCATGTCGATGTCAGCGGACTGCAGCACATAGCATACTGCTTTGCACCGGACGATCCGGAAGCAGGCAGGCAGCTGCAGGATGCATATATGAATTACATTGAATTTTCAATGGCACTGGCTGCTGAAGGTCTGATCATAGCAAACGGCGGCAAAACATATCTTCCGTACGGAAGCATTGGCATCATAGATGATGCACTTGACGTTTACGAAAGAGTGCTGAGCCAGTATGAATAGAGTCACTTGCCGGGCGGTCCAGCCAGCCGCACGACTGCAAATAAGAAACATTTGGTAATTGAACTAACAACAAAAAAGAGAAAGGAAAAATGCTGCTGTCATGAGGTTATGGCAGCAGCATAAGCACGAGTATGAAATGTATAGCTGCATATGATTTCGGCACAAGCGGCGTCAAAGCCGCACTCGTCAGCGAAGAGGGAGAACTTCTTGCAGTAAGGGAAAAGTCATATCCGCTTCTTAAGCCGAGGCCGTTATACGTAGAACAAAATCCTGACGATTTCTGGGAAGCTGTCTGTGAAGTTACACATCAGGCAGTAGCTGATGCTAAGATAGATCCTTCTGAAGTGTCAGGCCTTTCCTTCAGCGTTCAGTCGGTGACGTTTACACCGGTCGCTGCTGATGGAACTATCCTATACAATGCAATCAGCTGGCTTGACGGAAGAGCAGAGAAACAGGCTGAAGAAATCAACGAGCGCTGCGGAATGCCGATCGTCAGAAGTCAGGATTATCAGTCAAGACTGCTTTGGTTCAAGGAAAATGAACCTGATCTATATGACAAAACAGCGGCATTCCTTGACTGCGATGGTTTCCTTCAGTGGAAATCTACAGGAGTCATGAAGGTGGCAAAGGATTATCCAGGCATCATGAAGAACCATCCGGCAATTCAGGAGTATATCGACGTGACAAGCGCTGATATCGATCCTGACAAGCTGCCGCCAATGGTCCAGGCATGTGAAAAGTACGGTGTTCTGGACAAAAAGGGAGCTTCAGAGCTTGGACTCTGCGAGGGGACTCCGGTCTTCGGCGGAATGGTAGATGTACCGGCTGCAGCAGCTGGCTGCGGCTGCGTAAACAACGGCGACGCACACCTTTATCTGGGAAGCAGCGGCTGGCTCTCGGCTATGATCGACGATGTATATGAGACTTCAGAAGGCTCATATCAGCTGAACAGCATTGAACCTGGTCTTATGATCTACGGCGGATGCACCAATAGCTGCTGTCTGATGCTCAACTGGGCTATTGACCATTTCTATGCCAAGGAGCATGAGGAGATGGGAGGCAAAGTATTCGACCTGATCAATGAAGAGGTTGCTAAGGTACCGGCAGGTTCTGACGGACTTATCGCTACGCCTTGGCTTTTCGGCGAACAGTTCCCGATTGCGGACCCATTCGTAAGAGCTTCGTTCTTCAACATTTCTGAGAACCATACAAGGGCACACTTCATGAGAGCAGTGATGGAATGCATCTGCTACAGTTTAAGAGGTCAGGTAGAACTGTACCGCAAAGACACTGGCAAGGATCTGAAAGAGGTCGGCGCCAACGGAGGCGGTTCACTGTCGGATCCGTGGATGCAGATGATGGCTGACGTTCTGCAGATGCCGGTCAACATTCCAGACGAGCCGCGCCATTCTGGCGCAATAGGCGCAGCCTTTGCAGCTGCAGTAGGACTTGGCTGGTGCGGATTCCAGGATGTAAAACAGTTCGTCAAGACGAAGAAGACGTTTACTCCTGATCCAGAACTTGCAGAACTCTATGACAAGAGGTATGATACCTTTATGAAGTTCTATGAGTCAGTCAAGACACTGTCTTATGATATCAATCAGGAAGAATAGGAGCAGGCTATGGCAGCAGAAGCAGATAATATAAAGCAGAAGATCGTAGATACGGTCAAAAAAGAGTACCGTTTTCAGATGGTGAATATGTTTGAGGGCAATGTCTCGGCAAGGCTGGGCGACAGGGTTTTTATAACTCCGTCTCAAGTTGACAAAGAGATAATGACGGCAGAGATGATAATTGAGACTGACCTGTCTGGAAAGATCATTTATCAGCCTGAAGGATTGAAACCATCTTCAGAACTCAAGATGCATCTGGAAGTTTACCGCATCAGACCTGATGTAAGGGCCGTGGTGCATAATCACAGCACCTATGCAACGGCATTTGCAGTAAATGCCATGCCTTTGGTTTCTGAAGCACTGACTGAAATGAATCTTACATTTGGCGAGATCCCAGTTGTTCCTTATGGGACTCCAGGAACAGAAAAAATCTACAAGGACTTTGACAAATATCTGGGCAACCGCAGAGCAGTTCTTCTGGCTAATCACGGCGTGCTTGCCTTTGGAGCGGATCTTCCGACTGCATATTCTAACGCCGAGGCTGTAGAAAAGATTGCGCAGACTCTTTTCATTGCGCGTCAGATGGGTCAGGAATCAAAGATACCGTCGGAGGAAATAGCGGCGCTCAGAGGCTTCGGCAGTCAGATGCGCGATGCGGAAATTGCCAAAGCAAAGTAGAAGAAGATAACAGGACGATTAGCCATATGGCGACTCGAAACAAGATATATTAGTTGAAACTTTCACAGAAATAAAAGCCTGGACTTTACATTTGGTCCAGGCTTTTGTAGAATGTAAGAGAATTAGGAGGACGCATATGGGTAAAAGTCTTACTGAAAAGAAAAAAGCCAGATCGATGGATAAGGTGCTGAGTGATGCCCAGCACTATTTCGAGAAAAATGGCTATGACAATACATCGATTGATAAACTCTGCGACGCAGCGATGATATCAAGGTCAACATTTTTTAACTATTTCGGCAGCAAGGAAGTAATCATAAAAATGGTTATTGAAGGCGGCATTCAGGAATTCAGAGATTTTGCAGCTGAAGAGATGAAAAAAAATGATGATCCAATTGAGTGCATGTGGAGATGCCTTGATTTTCAGATCAATGCTACGGAAAAATATAAAAATATTTCTACGGTTTTCTATCAGCTGGTTTTGAAATATGATGATTTTAAAGTGATCCAAAGAGATTTTAATAATGCGCTTGGTGAAGTAGTATTTAGCAGTCTAAAAAACGCAGGATATGAGCTGACGATCTCTGAGAATGAGCTCTCAGAATTGGTCAGCGGAGGCTATATTGAGACATTTATGATAAATGATATCAGTGAGCTGAAGCCAAGGATGCACGAGTATATTGGCCGGCTAATCAAGTTGATTGCAGTAAAAAAATAGGTGCTCGTTCGCAGATTCAGGGGTGCTGCAAAAGTGAACAGAAAGGAATTGTCCATGTTTGACAGCGTGAACAGCGGCAGACTGCTGCTGGTATCAGGCAACAAGTCGACGGCGGCTGCAATAAGAAAACAGCTGGAAGAGGTGCTGCCGGAAGACCTGGAGATAATCGAATACTACATTGATGAACCATGCGAGAGGCCGGATGGGAGATTTTTTGTTATCTTTTCCAGTCAGGAGGTAATGGATGACTTCATGGCAGATGACGGCGACAAGCAGACAGAAGACTTCATCGTAGCAACAAGGTCCATCATCCACGAGAATCTGGATAAGATCCTGTCCCTTCCAAGGGACGAGGAGATACTGCTGGTCAACGACTCCAAGCAGAGTGCGTACGATACTATTGAGCATCTGCAGAACATCGGCTTTGGTTTTTTTGATTTTGTGCCATATTATCCCGGATGCGGTAAAGATGTGAGAAACATCAGGATCGCCATAACGCCGGGCGAGACGGCTCACGTGCCGGCAGGCATTGACTCGGTCTACAATCTTGGATCAAGGGGACTGGACTTCCAGACTATGGTACGCGTGATGGAGCACTACGGCCGGCTGACCGCGAAGATCAACGACTATGCAGAAAAGTACACGATGAGTCTGCTGGAGTTTGGCCGCAGGATATCCAACGTCGCAGACGAGGCGAACAAAGTCGCCAGAACCGTGCGCAAAGAACTCATAGGTTCTGGCTACTACGCAAAGTACAGGTTCAGCGACATCATCGGCAAAAGCACTGGCATCACCAAGACGAAGGAGACCGCGGAGAAGATAGCCGGCACAGGACTGTCGGTTTTGATAGAGGGAGACAACGGTACGGGAAAAGAACTGTTTGCCAGCGCCATACACAACGCATCTAAGCGCTCAAACGAGGCCTTCGTGGCGATCAACCTGTCGGCGCTGCCGGATCAGCTGGCGGAGTCTGAACTCTTCGGTTATGAGGACGGCGCGTTCACCGGCGCAAAGAAGGGCGGCAAGATCGGCCTGTTCCAGCAGGCGGCTGGCGGCACGATCTTCCTTGACGAAATCGGCGACATTTCCCTGAAGATGCAGGGCAAGCTGCTGCGAGTGCTGCAGGAACGCGAGATCATGAGAGTGGGCGGAGACAAGATAATCCCCATAGATGTCAGGATCATTGCGGCGACTAACCGTGATCTGAAAAAGATGATCGCAGAGAAAGCTTTCCGGCAGGATCTTTACTACAGGCTGAAGGAAGGCTACATCAGGATACCGACGCTGAGAGAGAGAAAGGCTGACATACCGCTGATTGCCGGACATCTGATGGATACGAAATTCCATAGCGAGAAAGAACTATCTGCTGAGGCGATGACGATGCTGCAGAATCACGACTGGCCGGGCAATGTTAGAGAGCTGCTGAACACTCTGAAGTTTGCAGTGGCAGTATGCGACGGCAGCACTATTGGAGCTGATGATCTTCCTTTTGCCAATGAAGAAGCAGGCCGCGGCTGGGCTGAGGGCTATGGCAGCGGCGAACAGAATGCAGGCGGCTGTGAAGACCATGGTTTCGGAGCCGGTGCGGCAGACAGAAATAAGGCAAGCGGCGGTTTTGATGATGAAGAGAAGAAAATGCTGTTAGCTGTAGAAGCCGTGCGCAGAAGCGGACACGTTGCCGGAAGGGCGGCTGTTTTGCGGTATCTGCAGGAGAGAAATCCAGGCTTTTCAGAGTATCGTGTGAGAAGAGACATCGCCAGACTGAAAGCCCGTGGGCTGATCACCGCAGAAAACGGAAGGTATGGGCTTGAGCTAACAGAAGAGGGAAAACGAATACTAGATTTATAGATTTTATGGATGAACCGAAATGTCCAAATAAACCAAAAACAATCCAAAAACCACCCTGAATAAGGCATGTGAAAATCTGAAAATGCCGAAATTTCAGGGTGTTTTTTCTTGGCACTATTCTTGCTCTACTAGGGTGAAGTACGCGTATCATCAAAATGAATTAGGAGGTTCATCATATGAGCAAGAAGGATAAAGGCCAAACCCTAAACAGTATGAACAAGGGTATAAGCATGCCTGACACCTACATCATCATCTTTTTCGTAGTTTGCTTTGCAGCTCTGCTTACCTATCTCATCCCTCAGGGCACTTTTCAGACCCAGGATGTAACTTACATGGTAAACGGAAGCGAGACAACCAAGACCGTGCTAAAGGACGGGAGCTTCCAGTATCTGCTGGGAGACAACGGAGAGCCGGTAAAGAAAGGCATAAGCCTGTTTGCAGCTGGCGGCGGAGTCGGTCTGTTCAACTATCTGTTTGAAGGCCTGTGCATCGGCGATAAATGGGGTTCAGCAGTTGGAATCATAGCCTTCATACTGATAATCGGCGGAGCATTCGGTATTATTTTAAGAACAGGTGCCGTAGAATCTGGTATAATGAGGATGATCAGAAAATCTAACGGAAAAGAAAAGATCCTGCTTCCAATATTATTCGCTCTCTTTTCACTGGGCGGTGCAGTATTTGGAATGGGCGAGGAATCCCTTCCTTTCGCAATGATACTGATCCCGATGGTAATAGCCATGGGATATGACGCTGTTACAGGCGTGTTAATTACATACGTTGCAACTCAGATCGGTTTCGGAGCATCTTGGATGAATCCGTTCTCACTGGTAGTAGCACAGGGAATTGCAGGCGTGCCTGTGTTCTCAGGAGCAACATTCAGAATCGTTTGCTGGTTCGTATTCACTGGACTTGGCATGACGATGATGCTGCTGTATGCAAGAAAAGTAAAGAAAGATCCTACAAGATCAATCTCATATGAGTCAGATGCTTTCTTCCGTGACGACATGGAACAAGGCGGCAGTGAAGGCAAGTTTGACGAGTTCAAACTTGGACATGCTCTGGTTCTTATCACTATCGTAGCCGGCATGGTATGGGTAGTTTGGGGAGTAATGAATAAAGGTTACTACATCCCTGAACTGGCAACTCAGTTCTTCATCATGGGCATTGTTGCAGGTGTTATCGGCGTTATCTTCAAACTAAACGGAATGAAAATGAACGATATTGCATCTTCATTCCAGAGAGGGGTTGCAGATATCGTTGGAGCGGCAATCGTAGTCGGCATGGCACAGGGCATCATGCTGGTCCTTGGCGGATCAGATCCTGCAGCACCGACTGTACTGAATACGATACTAAACGGAATTTCAAACACCTTTGCAGGAGTTACAGGAACGGCAGCAGCAGTACTTATGTATCTGTTCCAGTCAGTATTCAACTTCTTCGTTGTATCTGGTTCAGGTCAGGCAGCACTGACTATGCCTATCATGGCTCCTCTGGCAGACCTTATGGGAGTTACCAGACAGACTTCAGTACTGGCGTTCCAGCTTGGTGACGCATTTACCAACATCATCGTACCTACTTCAGGATGCCTGATGGGAGTTCTTGCAATCGCAAAGATCCAGTGGTCAGTATGGATCAAGTTCTGCTGGAAGTTCTTAGGAGTTCTTATGATCGGCGCTACTATTACGGTAATGATAGCAAGCATGTCAGGATTCTAAACCGAAGAGAAATCGAAATCGAATTTCGAAAGGCAAATAGGGAAACAGAATGATACTTATTAAAAAAGCTAAAGTATATACACCAGAATATATAGGAGTCAAGGACGTGTTCCTGGCAGGAGGAAAGATCTGCGGGATTGCAGATGAAATCAGCCTGCCGAAGGAACTGAGTGTCGAAGTCATCGACGGCAGCGGGAAGAACCTGATGCCTGGCTTCATCGACTCACATGTACACGTTCTCGGCGGAGGCGGTGAAGGCGGATTCTCCAACAGAACGCCGGAGGCGACTTTGTCCGGTTTCACTCGATACGGAATAACCACTGTCGTCGGCTGCATCGGTACAGACGGCGTAGGCCGCGACATGTGCGCTTTGATCGCCAAGATCAAAGGCCTCAAAGAAGACGGATTGTCAGCCTACGCCTACACTGGCAGCTATCAGGTACCGGTAAAGACGCTGACCGACGGCATAATCAAAGACATCATGATGATCGATGAGATCATTGGAACAGGTGAGATCGCCATTTCAGACCACCGGTCTTCGCAGCCGACATACGACGAATTCACCAGACTGTGCGCAGACACCCGTGTTGGCGGCATACTGTCCGGCAAAGCAGGCATCATCAACGTTCATCTTGGTGACAGTCCGCGCTGCATGGATCTGATCGAGAGGGTCATCAAAGAGACCGAGATCCCGGCGACCCAGTTCCTGCCGACTCACGTCAACAGAAACGCAATGCTTTTCGACAAGGCAGTTGAATACGCCAAGCTTGGCGGCACAGTTGACTTTACGGGCAATGAAGACATCGACTACTGGGAAACTATATGCGACGAAGTTCGCGTCTGCAAGGGAATCAAACGACTTCTGGACGAAGGCGTCAGCAGTGATCTGTTCACTATTACGTCTGACGGACAGGGAAGCTTCCCGCAGTTCAGTCCAGAAGGCAAGTTCCTGGGCATAGGCATGGGCAAATCCAGCTGCCTGCTGAAGGAAGTCAGAGAGTGCGTTGAAAGAGAAAACATTCCTCTGGAGATCGCAGTAAAAGCCATTACGGCTAACCCTGCAAGAGTGCTCTGCCTTGCAAGCAAGGGACATGTTGCTGAAGGCTATGATGCCGACATCACCATGCTGACAGAAGACTTTAAGGTCGACACTGTCATCGCTGGCGGACGCACCATGGTCAGAGACGGAGAACCAGTTGTAAAAGGAAAGTTCGAGTAATTTCATGAACTGCCGGGTCAGAAACCTTTCATTCCTGGCTCGGCTTTTTTGTTTGACTGGAGATATTGATATGAAGAAGACTATAGCAAAGATCATGGCAGCAGCCATGGCATTGACAATGTGGACCGCTGTTCCGGCTGCTGCATCAGCGGATACGGCAGCAAATGCAGGGACAACGGCTGTGACGGAGCAGACTGATGTCAAAGGCAGTCTGGTTATTGCAGGAGGCGGATTAGGATCGAGCAACGCCGAGGTATATGGAAAATTTATTGAATTGGCTGGTGGCAAAACTGCAAAAATAGGTATTCTGCCAACTGCATCAGGCAAACTTGCTTCATCACAGGATTTTAAAGAGGACCTTACCGAAAAATACGGCATGGACGCTTCAAATATCGAAGTTCTGCCTATTACCAAACACGACTTCAGCAAGACCGACGAGAATGAAGCTGAGACATGGGCTGGAAACGAGAACAATGCTGCACTTGCAGCGAAGATAGAAAAACTGGATGGAATTTGGATGGTAGGCGGAGATCAGACTTTGATCACCGATGCGCTGAAGAATTCTGACGGCAGCAATTCCAAAGCGCTGGACGCTATGTGGAAGATGTATAGAGACGGCGGCGTAATTGGCGGAAGTTCTGCCGGAGCGGCAGTGATGTCCAATGTGATGCTTGCCGGGGGCGACAGCCTGGGAGCTCTGCGCGACGGCTTTATCGACATGAACGACTATAAAGATGTCAGCCAGCAGGAATACGGCCCGGCTGCAGTGACCGCCGGATTGGGGTTCTTCCCATACGGCATCGTCGACCAGCACTTTGACACTAAGGCAAGACTTGGCAGACTGATAATGACAGCATACGAAAAGGGCGACAGGTCTCAGTATGCTTACGGCGTTGACGAGGACACTGCCCTTGTATATGAAGCTGGCAAAGGGACCGCTGAAGTAGTAGGACGCGGCGGATGCGCAGTAGTTGACGTATCCAAGGCGATCAGAGATAAGAACAGTCAACTGACAAAGATGAAGGGCATAGTGCTGAATTACTTAGCTGACGGTGACAGCATCGACGTCACCACCCGCAAAATCACCATCGAGGCCGGCAGAGCCGAGATGTCAACAAAGGGCTACGAATACATGTCATACAGTGCGGCTCCGCAGTCGGGTGCACTTACACCTTACGGCAAACTGAAGAATTATCTGGCATATGCCCTTGTGGACAATGACAAAATGACTGCTGTAAAGTCATACATTTATGACGACAGCGGACGCGGTTTCAGGCTTTTGTTCAAAAAAACGGCGGACGCAAACGGCTGGTATGGGTCTAACGGCGAGAAGGACGTTTATTCAGTTACAGGAGTGGGAATGGAGATCATCCCAACGACTGTCAGCTTTAAGTCAAGAAAAAGCACATTGGGATACAGCAAATCAGACTTCAAGGTCAATGATTCGGCAGCAAGCGCTGACGCTATCAAGGGCAGCCTGGTGATTGCAGGCGGAGCGGTAACGGCTGGCAATCCAATGTATGAATCATTTTTAAAACTTGCCGGCGGAAAAGGCAATGCGTATATCGGACTCATCCCGGCAGCTTCAGGCAAACTGAAATCATCTAAAAACTTCAAGAAGACAATGGAGTCTTTGGGGGTTCCGGCGGACAAGGTCGTAATACTGCCAATTGCAACCTCGGATTATGACGATACAGACTATAAAGATGTAGTTGAAGGAACAAGCTGGGCAAATGATGCTGATACAGTTTCAAAAATCAATAATATGACAGGCATCTGGATGGTTGGCGGTGACCAGATGAAGATCACAGCAGCACTGAAAAATGCCGACGGGACAAACACTAAAGCATTAGATGCGATATGGAATATATACAAAAAAGGTGCGGTACTGGGCGGATCATCAGCAGGCGCAGCTGTTATGTCCGATGCCATGTTCGCTGGCGGCGACAGCCTTGGCACACTCAGCAATGGTTTTGTTTCTGAAGAGGACTACAAGGACATGGGTCAGCAGGAATACGGACCGGCAATCCTTGCCGATGGTCTGGGATTCTTCAGATACGGCCTTGTGGATCAGCATTTTGACAACAAAGCTCGCATAGGCAGACTCATTGCCGGACAGTATGAGATCGGCAGCAAGGATCAGCTGGCTTACGGAATTGATGAAGATACAGCACTTGTTGTAAGCAATGCTGATAAAACAGCTTCGATCGTTGGCAATGGCGGAGTCATGATACTGAACATGAAAAATGCAGTGAGAGATAAGTACAATGGATATAAGGATATTCTTGTAAGTCACCTGAAACCAGGAGACACGATCGATCTGGCAACTCAGACTTTCGCATTTTCTAAAGACAAGTACACCACAAGAGGCTATGAGTACAACGAATATATTGCACCGCCGAACAGCGGAGTCATGTCCAATCATGGAGTGCTGAAAGATTTCATATCTTATGCTTTGACAGACAATCTGAAGAATAATGAAATCATAACATATTCCTTCGCAGACAATGGCGCAGGATTTAGGGTCACCTTCACGAGAAATGAAAAAACAGAAGGCTACTGGGGATATTCTGATGGCCAGAAGGACGATTATTCTTTCGAAAACGTGACGATGAACATAGCACCGATAACTGCATCTTTCTCAAGCAGAAAGTTTGTCAGTGCGAAAAATGAAGCAGTCAGAAAGGGCGTCGCTGCGGACAGAATCAGATTAAATTCGAACAGCAGCAGAAATCATCTGGTGCTCAGCTGGAATAAAACCGGCAGTTTCAAAGTCAGCGGATATGAACTCTATAGAGCAGGATCAATGGCCGGAACGTATGAAAAGGCATACACAACGGTAAAGAATACATACAAGAGAACGGACAGCGCAGCCAAGACAGGCTGGTACAAGGTGAGAGGATACAGACTCATCAAGGGTATCAAAGTCTACACTTCCTGGTCAAATGCTGTTCATGCAAACATCTGAAGTTAATTACCATCACCTACCTTACGAAAGAGCCGCTTCGGTCGGGAGAAAATCCCGGACGGAGGCGGCTCTTTTGCCCTCACAGTGCTTTATTTTTCAATAATACTTTACATTTGGCAGAGGTTTGATAAAATGTTATATATATATTAATGATTAAATAATATGAAAATTACCGATGTATTTGTCATGTGGAGAAAACATAATGAGTGAAATGAAAGAAACGTCCTGTGAATTTGATTTGCAGATTTATAAGAGCATCTTGAAAGCAACCAGAGATTTCGTCTTTGTGAAAGACAGAAAACTGGTCTATTGCGGTGCCTCTGATTCGTTTGCCAGGCTTGTTGGCCTGGAGTCAGGTGAACAGGTGGTTGGAAAGAATGATTTCGATCTTTTCCCTGAAGAACTGGCGGAACAGTACAGAACTGATGATTTTGCAGCCATGGCCAGCGAGAAGCCGCTGAAGCCGAAAGTGGAAAAGCTTCCGGAAATAAATGGAGAGAACCGCTGGGCTGAAACAACCAAGCAAAGGCTGGTTGATTCAGATGGCAATGTTGTTGGAGTATATGCATTAAGCCGCGACATTACAAGAATAGTTGAACTGGAGAATGAGAAGGGAAGACTGAAAAAAATCACTGACAGGCAGGAATCAATTCAGGAAGCTATCATTTATTCGGACGTGCAGTTCTTTACATATTATCCGCAGGAAGGGAAATGCGAGATATATGACAACTGCAAACGGTTCGTTGGCTTTCCTGCGGTTTGGGAAAATTTCCCTGATGACTTCATTGAATTTGCCAAGCTTTCTGTGCAAGATAAAGCCGCATACCTTAAGATGATACAGGCAATTAACGATGGAGAAGACGAGGCATCATGCATAGTAAAATTTGACATGAAGGAAAATCCGACGTGGGAAAAGGTCACGATCAGGGCGTTGAGAGATGAACTTGGAAACACTGTAAGGGGACTAGGATATACTATAAATGTCACCGCAACCAAAGAGGCGGAAGAGAGGATACAGAAGGAGAGAGTCAGGAGCAAGGCCATGGAAGGCAATGTTTTTGAAGCCTTCTCATTTAACCTGACAAAAAACCAGGCGCTTGAGGTTCAGTCGAGAGATGAAGGATACAATAAGGCAGTTATTACAGATGAGATCCTTCAGGCTACTTTTGAAAGCGAGCCCCTGCTGAAGAAAGCTAACCGGGAAACGCTGATAATCTTTCTGAAGGCGGTTAGCCGTATACCGGATGCAAAGGATAGAGAGCAATTTGTGAAGATGATAGGCGTGAACAGTATCATCGAAGCAAAAAAGCTGGGACGATATAGCGGGAAAATGAGTTACAGACGAATCGTAAACGGCGAGATGCGCTGGGTCGTAAGTACTTCAGAAGTCATGCCTGATCCGGATTCGGGTGACTTGATTGCTTTTTATTATACAATGGATGTAAACGATCAGGTAATCAATGAGATGATCAACAGTCAGATAATCAGTGAAGACTACCTTGCTGTATCATATCTTAATCTCACTACCGGAATCCTGAAAAATCGCGAAACGCCGTGGCTTGCCGGATATCTAGAGAGTATGACTTCTCTAGACGGTGCTTTGACTATGCTGAAGGCAAGATTGTCTGACCAGCCGGAAAACGAAGGCGTACTGGAAAAATTGAGCCTTGATAATATAGTCGCTGAATTGAAAAAGAGTGAGGAATATATAGTATTTTATTCGATTGAACCAGGGGAGAACGGCAGTAATGTCAGGCACATAAAGCACGAGATGTACTATCTTGATGACCATAAGGATGTCATAGTGTTCCTGTTAACGGATGTGACGGATGTGGTCAAGCGAGATCAGGAAAATAAAGAGAGAATGTCAGCAGCGCTAGTGGCCGCCGAGCAGGCAAGCGCCGCTAAGAGCAATTTCCTGTCACGCATGAGCCATGAAATCAGAACACCGCTTAATGCTATTATTGGAATGGATACGATTGCTGCTCAGTCCATCGGCAACCCGGGAAAGACTGCCGACTGCATCAGCAAGATAGGCATTTCGGCCAGATATCTGCTTTCACTGATCAATGACATTCTGGACATGTCCAGGATAGAAAGCGGCAAGATGCTGCTGAAAAACGAGAAGTTCATGTTCCGTGATTTGATTGGCAATGTAGACATGATGATATACAATCAGACAAGAGCCAAAGGCCTTGACTATGAATGCGTCGTTTCAAATGAGGTTGCAGAAGCTTACATTGGAGATGCCATGAAACTTCAGCAGGTACTCATCAATATCCTGGGAAATGCCGTAAAGTTCACGGAAAAGGGCAAGGTCTCCATGGATATCCATCAGATAAACTGCAGAGGCAAGAGGAGCATGCTCAGATTTACCGTCAACGATACGGGAATCGGCATCAGCGAAGAGTTCATGGACAGGATATTTGAGCCTTTTTCTCAGTCAGATACAACAACGACATCTGTATTTGGAGGAACGGGACTAGGGTTGGCTATAACCAAAAGCCTGGTGTCTTTGATGGGCGGATCCATTAATGTGAGGAGTATCATTGGCGTTGGCAGCGAGTTTACCGTTGATGTGCCGCTGACCGTAGACGAAAGCGTATTGAGACAGCCTAAGATTGAGATGCACTTTGACAAGATGCACACTTTGATTGTCGACGATGATCTGCTTGTCTGTGAGCAGACAGCTGACGTGCTAAGAGATATTGGCATGATAGGGGAGTGGGTGACATCTGGCAGCGCGGCAATCGAACGGGTAAGAACTAAATATGAACATCTGCAGGCCTTTGATTTTATTTTGATCGATTGGCTCATGCCGGATATGGACGGCATTGAGACGACGAGGCAGATACGCAAGATCGTAGGACCGGATGTAACGATAATCATTATCACAGCTTACGATTGGGAGCCGATTGAACACGAGGCCAAGGCGGCAGGCGCCAATCTTCTGGTAACGAAGCCGCTGCTGAAGACGACGCTGATTTCCGCATTTCAGAAGGCCATGGGCCAGACGGAAGAGGAAGAAATACCGCAGGACCAGTTTGATTTCAGAGGCAAGCGTCTGCTGGTGGCAGAGGACAATCAGCTGAATGCTGAGATTGCCAAAACACTGTTGGAGAACAAGAATTTTGAAGTCGAAGTCGTGGCCAACGGATTGAAAGCAATCGAACAGTTCATCAAAATGCCTGCGCACTATTATGATGCCATCCTGATGGATATTCGCATGCCGCTGATGGATGGACTGCAGGCGACCACCAACATCCGCCACTGCGACAAGGAAGATGCGAAGACGATACCTATTATTGCCATGACTGCAAATGCCTTTGATGAAGACGTTGAGAAGAGCAAGGCTTTCGGAATGGACGCGCATCTGTCCAAACCTATCGATCCGTATCTGATGTACAGCACCTTGTATCGGATGCTGGCGATGGATGATGATGTGGCTAGATAAGAAAAAACATGCTATTGGCTGACAATTCCGCCGGGAGGACTCGAAATGCAGATTGCCATGAATGAATATATAGAAGTGAATATGATAGGAATCGTACTTCTGATGACGATGCTTCTATATGAGCTGAAGAGCCATCGTAAGCTGGAAAATGAAGAAGAAGGGTGTTTCGTGGCAATGATCGTCATCAACGCCCTTATTTTAGCGTCAGATATCGGCATATATGTTATGCGTGGCTTTGCTGCTGAACAATTAATACTGCTTAATCACTTTTTCTGTGTAACGTATTTTACCCTCCACGGCTGGTTCTGCTATACCTGGATGAAATACGTGCTGAAGAAACTATATCCAAGATTCCGCGGAAAAGGTATTTTGGAGGCTCTAGTCATGATGCCGGCAATCGTATTAACGGCAGTAGCATTTGCTTCCCCTTTTGAAGGGCTGCTGTATACGCTTACGGCTGATAATGATTACCATCGCGGACCGTTTATTTGGGTACCCATAGCAGTGGCAATCATGTATTACTGTATAACGACCATCGTTGCAGCCAGGGAAATGATTCATCCGGGCAGAAGCCGTGAACTGGCAGAATATATGGTGATCATCCTGTTTCCGCTGCCGATTTTCGTGGGCAATGTGATTCAGATGGAAAACTACGGCCTGTCAGTGGTGTGGGTCATGTCAGCAATCGCTATTTTGATACTTTTCATAGATAAGCAGAATCAGCAGCTGTCAAAAGACGGGCTGACCGGACTGTATAACCGCTCGCACACAAACGCCCAGCTGGCGTGGGAGATACGCAACCTGAAAGGCGCGGACCATATGCTGATGGTGATGATGCTGGACATCGACGACTTTAAGTCGATAAACGACAAGTATGGTCATCTGGAAGGCGACATAGCGCTGACTTTCGCTGCTGACGTTTTGAAAAAAAACTGCCGGCGTACCGATTATGTCGGTCGCTACGGCGGAGACGAATTCCTTGTAATCGGCCGGGTGCACAGTGCAGAGGATGCCGATAGGATAGAACAAAGGATACAGCGCGGTATCGTTGCAGCAAATAAAGATTCAATGCTGAAGGTGCCGCTGGCATTCAGCATTGGCTACGAACTATGCAAGCCATCAGACAACGTAACTATGGATGCAGTACTTGACGGCGCAGATCAGAAGATGTATGAAGTCAAGCGCAAGAGATATATGTTTAGATAGAGGATAAACTGCAGGAATGCACTTGCATGGCAGGTCAAATGAGATTTTGGCCTGCTTTTTAATTGCCGCAGACAACAAGGTTCCCGGGGACATACCCGGAGCGTTAGCTTCGTGGGATGGTGGGGTCCATATTTGCATTGAGAACACATGTGCAGAGGAACTCTGAGTTGGCTAAATTATCTGAAAACTACTGCGAAGTTCCTTGAATATAATATTGTTACGTAGTAAAATATAAATGTATGCGGGCTTTCATCTGATAGCAGATGGCAGTAAAAGGAAATGCTGGGGAGAACCGGTCTGAATGGCACAGGGAAAGAACGGCAATAAGTAAAAAAGTAATATAATAGTTACCATTTATACTTTAGCAGTTTACAGTTAAAAGTGTTGGAATGTAGGCAAAAACTCACAGATTTTCAGAATTGTACACCAAAAAAAACATTGAAAAATCAACCATTACATCGTTTTTTTATTGACTTTCCACTACCTTGAGAGTAAGATGAAACTGATGTTGTATACAAAATAATTTACAAATATTTTAGTATTAATTATTCTTGCAAAGGAGGATAAAATAGTATGAGTACTAATCACGGTGCGCCTGCTGATATCGTTAAAAAGATCTTAGCGTTATTGCCAGGCGGAGATTGCGGTGGTTTCGGCGGATGCGGCAGAAAGAGCTGCGAGGAGTGCGCTGAAGCAATTGCAGAGGGCGAGTGTGTTGCTTTATGTCCAGCTGCTAAGCAGGATAAGGTCGACGCTATCGCTGAAGTAATGGGAGTCCCTACTGTTGAAGTAACTGAGAAGATCGCCTTCGTTAAGTGCGCAGGAAGCGCGGCTGGCAAAGAGAGATTCGCAAGCTGCAAATCATGTAAAGAGGCAGTTGAGATGGGCTTCAAGAGGGGTGAATGCAAAGACGGATGCGTAGGCGTTGGTTCATGCGTTGACTTCTGCAAATTTGGTGCCATGAAGATGGAAGATGGAATCGTGGTTGTTGATGCTGAAAAGTGCAATGGCTGCGGAGCTTGTGCAAATGCTGAGGCATGTCCGCAGAGTCTTATCACTATGATACCTGCAGACGCAACAAACTTTATTCCATGCTCATCAACTGAAGAAGATGACGATAAAGTCAGAGAGATATGCGGTTTTGGCTGCATAGGCTGCGGAGACTGCGAAAGGGCTTGCCCTGAAGGAGCCATTGAAATAATCGACAACCATGCTGTTATCGATTACGACAAGTGCGTTGGATGCGTTTCCTGCACAGTTAAGTGCAAGAAGAAGATCATCGTTGACTCGCTTCACGATCTGACCAAGTTAAAGGAAAAGGTTGCATTTGTTAAATGCAGCGGCGGCTTCAAACCTCACAAGAAGTATGAAGAGTTAGGCTACACGGACTGCAGAGACGTTGTAGAAAACGTAAACCCTAAGGATTATGACCTCTGCGTTACAGGATGCACAGGAATGGGCAACTGCACTAAGGTTTGCCGTTATGACGCGATTCACGTTGTAGAGGGAACTGCAGAAGTTGATCCTGAAAAATGTGTAGGATGCAAAGACTGCACATATGCATGTCCTAAGGATCTGATCGTCATGGTTCCGTACAAAGGAATCAAGATGGTACCGTGCTCATCTACTGACGACTATGAAGATAAGGCAAAAGTATGCGATTCAGGATGCATTGCCTGCGAAGATTGCAAGAGTAATTGTCCTAATGGAGCTATATATATGGAAGACAAGCACGCGGTCATTGATACAGAAATCTGTGAAGACTGCAATGTATGCCAGTACATGTGCCCAAGATACCTCATCAAAGAACAGGAAGTCCCTGAGTACAACTTCCTTCAGAGAGAAGCTCTTGGCATAAGGGAAGGAGAGTGATTAAGGTGAGAAAATTAAAGACAATGGACGGAAACACAGCGGCCGCTCACGTAGCATATGCCTTCTCTGAAGTTGCAGCTATCTACCCAATCACGCCGTCTTCGCCTATGGCAGAAAGCATGGACGAATGGGTTTCCCAGGACAGAAAAAATATTTTTGATGAAAACGTTAATATCATAGAGATGGAATCAGAAGCCGGCGCAGCAGGAGCTGTTCATGGAGCAGTTACAGCTGGTGCTTACACTTCAACATTCACAGCATCACAGGGATTGCTGCTGATGGTTCCTAATATGTTCAAGATCGCTGCAGAGCAGACTCCTACAGTCTTCCATGTAGCGGCAAGAGCAGTATCAACTCATGCACTGTCAATATTCGGAGATCACTCCGATGTTATGGCTTGCAGACAGACAGGTTTCGCAATGCTATGCGCTAACAGCGTTCAGCAGACGATGGACCTGGCTGCGGTTGCTCATCTTTCAGCAATCGGCGGCAAGCTGCCAGTACTTCACTTCTTCGACGGATTCAGAACTTCTCACGAAAATCAGAAGATCGAGATCTGGGATTACGATGAACTGAAGAGCATGGTTGACTGGGATGCAGTTAAGAAGTTCAGAGAAAACGCTCTGAATCCTAACCATCCTCATGCACTGGGCTCAGCCGAGCAGCCTGAAGCATTCTTCCAGCACAGAGAAGCATGCAACACCGCTTACAATGAGACACCAGACATCGTAAAGAAGTATATGGATATGGTCAATGCCAAAATCGGTACTGACTATAAGCCGTTCAATTATTACGGAGATCCAAACGCAGAAGAAATCATCGTTGCTATGGGTTCAGTATGCGATGCAGCTGAAGAACTGATCGATTACCTTGCAGCTAAAGGCAAGAAGGTCGGCATTCTGGAAGTTCATCTTTACAGACCGTTCTCCGTTAAGTACATGCTTGAGGTTATGCCTAAGTCAGTAAAGAAGATTTCCGTACTTGACAGAACCAAAGAGCCAGGCAGCATCGGCGAGCCACTTTATCTGGACGTTGTTGCAGCACTCAGTGACACAGAGTTCAAGAACGCTGAAATCTACAGAGGACGTTACGGACTTGGTTCCAAGGACGTTCAGCCTGGAGACATCCTTGCAGTTTATGAGAACATGTGGAGCGCTTCACCTAAGAAGGAGTTCACTATCTCCATCAACGATGACGTTACTCACCTGTCACTGACACCAAGTGAATTCCCTGATACAGCTCCTGCAGGCACTAAGGCTTGTAAGTTCTGGGGTCTGGGTGCAGACGGTACTGTTGGTGCCAACAAGAACAGCGTTAAGATCATCGGTGACCATACTGACAAGAAGGTTCAGGCTTACTTCCAGTATGACTCCAAGAAGTCAGGCGGAGTTACTATCTCCCATCTGCGTTTTGGAGACAAACCGATCAAATCAACATATTACGTTAAACAGGCGGACTTCGTAGCATGCCACAATTCAGCTTATCTGCAGAAGTATGACATGGTACAGGATGTTAAACCAGGTGGATTCTTCCTTCTGAACTGTGTTTGGAAAGATGACGAGCTTGATGATCATCTGCCTGCAAAGGTTAAGAGATACATCGCCAAGAACAATGTTCAGTTCTACACATGCGACGCCGTTTCCATCGCTAAGGAAATCGGATTAGGCGCAAGAAGAACTAACTCAGTTCTGCAGGCTGCATTCTTCAAACTGGCTGACATCATTCCTATCGCTGAGGCTGAAGGATATATGAAGGACGCCATCAAGAAGACATACGGCAAGAAGGGCGACAAGATCGTAAACATGAACATTGCAGCTGTTGAAGCAGGAATCAACAACGTTCATAAGGTTGAAGTACCAGCAGAGTGGGCTACTTGTCCGGATGATCCGGCAGCAGTAAAGCTTGTTGGACGCGACGACAAGATGACTACATTCCTCAACGACATACTCGTTCCTATGGCTACAATGAACGGAGACAACATTCCGGTTTCAGCATATATTGACAGTGCGGACGGTTCAGAACCTTCAGGTACTGCAGCATTCGAGAAGAGAGGCATCGCTACAGACGTTCCTATGTGGAACAAAGCTAACTGCATGCAGTGCAACCTCTGCTCATATGTATGTCCTCACGGCGTAATCAGACCATTCGTAATGGACGAGTCAGAGACTGCTCCATTAGAAGGCGATTATCTGAAGATGAAGGGCACAAAGGACAAGTTCTTTACTATCGGAATCTCAGCCATGGACTGCACAGGATGCGGATCATGCGTAGAGGTTTGCCCGGCTAGAAAGAAAGCTCTGGAAATGAACCCTGCAGAGGATGAAATCGTATGCGCTAACCAGACTAAGTACGACTACCTGTTCGCTAGTGTTGACGAGAAGGAAGTTCCATTCAAGGAAGATACGGTCAAGGGATCACAGTTCCTGCGTCCACTCCTCGAGTTCTCAGGCGCTTGCCCGGGATGCGGAGAATCTCCTTATGCGAAACTGATCACTCAGCTCTTCGGAGACAGAATGTTCATCGCCAACGCAACAGGATGTACATCAATTTGGGGACACAGTGCACCAAGCACTCCTTATACAGTAAACAAAGAAGGCAGAGGACCTGCATGGGCTAACTCATTGTTCGAGGATAACGCTGAGTTTGGACTTGGCATGACCATGACAGTTCTGGCTCGCCGCAATGAAGTCAAGAGCGCAGTTGAAAGACTGGGAGACGCAGTAGGCTTCAAGGGCAAGGCATGGCTGGCTTCAATGGATGACCCACAGGCTTCCAGAGAAACAGGTGAGGCGCTGGCTGAAGAATGTGAGAAGCTTGCAGCTTCCAACGCTGATGCTAAGTTCGTATCAGACAATAAGGACATGCTCAGCAAGCCGTCAATGTGGATCTTCGGAGGAGACGGATGGGCATACGATATCGGCTACGGCGGATTAGACCATGTTATCGCTTCAGGCAAGAACGTAAACGTAATGGTATTCGATACCGAGGTTTACTCAAATACCGGCGGACAGTCATCCAAGTCAACTCCTATGGGAGCTGTAGCTAAGTTCGCTGCTTCAGGAAAGGCAGTTAAGAAGAAGGATCTTGCTCAGATCGCTATGGCATACGGATATGTATACGTTGCACAGATCGCAATGGGAGCAAATCCAGAGCAGACACTGAAAGCACTGAGAGAAGCAGAAGCTTATGACGGACCTTCCCTGATCATCGCTTACGCTCCATGCATCAACCACGGAGTAAAGGCTGGAATGAACAAGGCAATGCTCGAGATGAAGAACGCAGTTCGCTGCGGTTACTGGAATCTTCTGAGATACAATCCGGCTCTGGCAGAAGCAGGCAAGAACCCACTGTCAATCGACAGCGCTAAGCCTACTGAAAACTACAATGACTTCATCATGGGTGAAGTTCGTTACAACTCACTGAAACTCAAGTTCCCAGAGAGAGCAGACGAACTATTCGCTAAGGCTGAAGAAATGTCTCGTGAAAGGTATGATCACCTTATCAACGAGAAAAAGAGCATGGATAATTAGGAAAGGAGGGTTTTGAAAGATGGAAAAAAGGTTTGAAATATTAAGCAAGAGAAAGCTTAACGACAATATTACCTGGCTTGTTATCAGCGCACCGCTCGTAGCAAGAAAGGCAAAACCAGGTCAGTTCATAATCCTTCGTACTGATGAATACGGCGAGAGAATTCCTCTTACAATGGCCGGTCACGATTCAGAAAAGGGCACAATAGACCTGATATACGCTGCAATAGGCAGAACAACAATGCTCATGGATCAGATGGAAGTAGGCGACTGCTTTGCTGACATCGTTGGACCTCTGGGCAAACCGACTGAGATGGAAGGCCTGAAGAAGGTCTGCGTAGTTGGCGGAGGAACAGGAAACGCCCTGGCATATCCTCTGGCTGTAGGTCTGCATGATGCGGGCATCGAAGTCACAATGATCACTGGATTTAAGAACAAGGATCTGGTAATACTTCAGGAAGAATTTGCTGCTGGCACTGACCATCTGTACCTGGTTACAGATGACGGTACTGCTGGTGAGAAGATGTTTACAACTGAGAAGCTTCAGAAACTCATCGATTCAGGTGAGAGATTTGATGAAGTAATCGCAGTAGGACCTCCGATCATGATGAAGTTTACTTGCCAGATTGCTCAGAAGAACAATATTAAATCCGTTGCTTCACTGACTGCATACATGATCGACGGAACTGGAATGTGCGGCGGCTGCCGCTGCAATATCGGCGGAGAAGACAAGTTCGTATGTGTTGACGGACCTGACTTCGACGGTTCAATGGTTGACTGGGATCAGCTCATCCAGAGAAGCGCTTATTACGGCGAGCAGGAAAAGTACGACAGAGAACATGTATGCCGCCTGACAGGAGGTGTTCGTTACAATGATTAATTTACAGAGAGATAAGAATCCAATGCCTGAACAGGATCCTAATGTTCGTAACAAGAACTTCCTGGAGGTAACACTTGGATATACAGAGCAGCAGGCTGTAAACGAGGCAATGAGATGCGTTAAATGCCGCAAAAAGCCTTGCATGGCTGGATGCCCGGTAATGGTAAAGATTCCTGATTTCGTTGCAAAGGTTGCTGAGGGCGAATTCGAAGAAGCTTACCAGATCATCAGTGAGACAAGCTCACTGCCTGCAATCTGCGGACGTGTATGCCCGCAGGAAACTCAGTGCGAGGGCGTATGCGCTCGTGGAGTAAAAGGCATGCCGGTAGCTATCGGCCGTCTTGAAAGATTCGTTGCTGACTGGCACGCAGCTAACTACGGCGATGAGGAAATCAAGCCGGCAGAAGGCAATGGCCACAAGGTAGCAATCGTCGGAGCTGGTCCTGCAGGACTTGCATGCGCTGGCGACCTGATCAACAAAGGTTACGAAGTAACGGTATTCGAAAGTCTGCATAAGACTGGCGGCGTACTGGTTTACGGCATCCCGCAGTTCCGTCTTCCTAAGGAAATCGTAGCTGCAGAGGTATCAAAGCTGGAAGCTAAGGGCGTTAAGTTCGTTACTGATGCAATCATCGGAAGATCGATCACTGTTGACGAGCTCATTAAAGAAGAAGGATTCGAATCAGTATTCGTAGGAACAGGCGCAGGCCTTCCTTCCTTCATGAACATCCCTGGCGAGAACCTGCTGGGCGTTGTATCTGCCAATGAGTATCTGACAAGAATAAACCTGATGAAGGCATATAAAGACGAGTATGATACACCAATCATGCATCCTAAGAAGATTGCTGTTGTCGGCGGCGGAAACGTTGCCATGGACGCTGCAAGATGTGCTAAGCGTATGGGTGCTGACAACGTATACATCATCTATCGCCGTTCTGCAGATGAGATCCCTGCAAGAGCTGAGGAAATCCATCATGCAGTTGAAGAAGGAATTGAATTCCACTATCTGACCAATCCGGTACAGGTAATCGGCGATGATAAGGGCAACGTTACAGGCATCGAGTGCGTAAAGATGGAGCTTGGTGCTCCTGACGCATCCGGAAGACGTCGTCCAGTAGAAATCAAGGATTCAAACTTCATATTCGATGTTGACTATGTAATCATGGCCATCGGAACTAAGCTGAACAAGCTGATCCTGGAGACTACTGAGAACCTTCAGCCAAATGACAGAGGCGGAATCGGAACCAATGATATGGCTGCAACTAACCGTCCTGAGATATTCGCAGGCGGCGACGCTGTAACAGGCGCTGCTACTGTAATCAAAGCTATGGGAGCTGGCAAGACTGCCGCTGCCGGTATTGATGAGTATCTGACTAATAAATAATCTAAGGCTTATGCGAGAGCCCGCACCGTTATTTCTACGGAGCGGGTTCTTGTTATTGCCGTAGGCAACAAGGTTACCGGGGACCCACCCGAAGCTTTAGCTTCGTGGCAGGGTGGGGTTGTTATTGCCGTAGGCAACAAGGTTCCCGGGGACCCACCCGAAGCTTTAGCTTCGTGGCAGGGTGGGGTTCTTATTAATGAGCGCCGCGGGAGAAGATCTTACTGTAGGTGTTAGTGCGTTGCTGGACAATTTTGGCAGATGTCAGCAGGAAAAACTGCGAAGCTATTGACGCGGTTTGACAATGCTGATAATATTAATCTATTAGTAACAAATGACTTATGCACTGTGCTATCAGTATGCAGGCCGTTACGCTCAACTTAATTGATTTGACGAATGGAGAACGACAGATGGAGAAGAAAATAATGATTGCCGGAGCGAATGGCCCTGACGACGGTTACAAATGTTATGAAGAGACGCTTGCAGCGATGGGCTGGGGCAGTTTTGTTTCTTTGGATGCAGCAGATGTAGACAAATGCTGCGGCATTATCGTACCGGGCAGCAACTCGGATGTAAACCCAAAGATGTGGGGAGACGAAGACGATGGAAATTCCAATGGAATTGATGATAACCTGGACAAGTGCCAGAAGGAAATAATGGACATAGCATGTAAGCGCAGGATCCCTGTACTGGGTATCTGCAGGGGGATACAGTTCGTAGATGTATACTTTGGCGGAGCACTCTATCAGGATCTGCCTTTTGCAGAACCGCACAGACACAGCAAACCGGACAAAATGCACCAGGTCAGCCTGAAGGAAGGCACTTTTATGAGAGATCTTTATGGTGATAACATGACAGTTAACTCCAGGCATCATCAGGGCATTAGGACTATTGGCAAAGGTCTGATTGAAACTGCGTCATGGGATGACGGTGACAAGCACCTGACTGAAGCTGTTGTGCATGAGAGTCTGCCGGTAATCGGTGTTCAATGGCATCCTGAAGCTATGTTCTGTGAACTGAGCGGTATTGAAAAAGAAAACGCAGGAAAATTGTTTAAGTATTTCCTAGGCCTGACGGTGGCTTGAGGAGTCGATATAGCTAATTGAGAAAGAGGTAATGAATGAGAACTGAATATTCTTTCCGGGAAGCAATGCAGGTTGCGAACATTATGGCTGAGCAGTTTGATGTGGTAAGATTCGTTGAACCGGCAGCAAGACGTGTTCTCAAGGTTGCGGGCTGCAAACAGGGATTGGAAGCTGCATCAGATGAATGCTGCGGCAGCATATGGGGCCGATGCGACAGATGCGAAAACTGCACATCCAACAGAGCACTTCATAATAAGGACGTTGCTTTTAAACTTGAGCTGCTGAACGATAATACATATCTAGTGGTTTCCAGATACATGAAGGTCGACGGCATCGACATGGTAATGGAGGAAGTAAAGGCTGCGGATAAGGATTTTCTCCTTTCTTCGAAAATGGATTCAGAGATCGGACTTTTAATTGAGGGCATTAACCGCCAGCTGATCACAGATCCTTTGACAGGCACATTTAACCGCCGTTTTCTGGATGAGAACTTTATACCATCTCTTGACTGCTGTCACGATCATGATTTGAAGATAAACATCGCTGTAATGGACATCGATGATTTCAAAACTGTAAACGACAAGTTCGGACATCAGGCTGGCGATATGCTGCTAAAGGATGTTGCCGGATTCTGGAATCTTCATTTCTGCTCCAGAGAGAAGGGAATGGAGAGAATGGTCGTGCGCTATGGAGGCGACGAGTTTGTTATCGCTGGAATGGGGGTAACTGCTGATCAGTTCAAAAATGAAATTTACAGTAAATATGAGGAAATGCGTAAGACATGTTACTTCAATGACGGGACACATTTCCGCTTCAGCATAAGCTATGGAATAGCATCAAGCGAGGATTTTGCAGGCAAGGAATATGAATGGGCAGACATCTTCTATCTTGCAGATAAGAGGATGTACGAGAAAAAGCAGGAAGAATAAATCAATAGTATCTAACGTTAGGAAAGATCACGGAGAGTACTGAAATGAGATCTGATAGAGCTGACGGCAAGAATATTGCAGAAGTATTATTCTGCAGACAGGCAATACTGGCTGTGGTTATTTTGTCTGCACTTGTGCTTGCCGGCGGCTTTTTGCTTTCTGACGATGAAGACTACAGTTTGATGAACAGGACGCTGACGGCAACTGACGCTTTAGAGACGGCTGTGACCAGTGATGGATGCAGTCTCATCAACGACGGCGCTACCAGCGTGTTCTGCATCGATAAAAGCGGAAAACTGAAGTACCGGATAAAGATGAAGGGCGACAACTCGATCACTGGCATGACGCTGGATGACAATGACAACCTCTATGCCTATGTTTCCATACAGGAAAAGGGCGGAAGCGATCTGCTGCGTGACGAGATAACGAAGTACGATAAAAACGGTAATTTTGTCAAGGTACTGTACACGATCAACTATATGCCGAACACGGAGAAGACCTCCGGAGAATCGTCATCTGCATACGAGAAGAACCCAGATAAGGCAACGGCCAGAACATCGCCGCTTTACTGCAGAGACGGCTGCCTGTACTTTGTTGCCTACAGCGTACGGTCGAACAAAATCTTCAAAATCGACCTTTCAACTGAGAAATGCACCCTGATAGCGGACATAAAGAGCAATATTCCATATCTATACACTGACATCGCGCCGATTTCGGACAGCACCTACTACTACATCAAGCTTACCGGAGAGATCGGCCGCGGTAAAATCGGCGGCAGTGAAAGAGTGATCTGTACAACGATCTATAACATAAAAACAGGCAGCGGAAAAAGACCATTTTACGTGAGGCACAACTCTTCCGGCACATATGTGCTTGATTTCTGGGCCGGCCGACTGTATGAGATCAAAAATGGCAGTTTGGAACGTGTCAAGGCGACTGGCGATTCGCAGGTAGTCAGCAATGATTACTATGTAGACGAGTTGAGCACTTTGGGAAGCAGGATATATGGAATCACCGACGGCGTGCCATGGTACCTGGAAGACGGCAAGATCACTAGGATGGCAAATGAGGCGAAAGTAGGCATATTGCAGGCTCTCAGCGGCAGTGCAGGAAATCTTATGCGTAAGATCATGAAACCATTCCTGCTCTGTGTCGGAGTATATTTCCTGATTTTTATGCTCTGGTTCGCATTCTGCAGGGGGAAAAAGTTCTTCTGGAAGATGATGGCAGTGTTTATGGCAGTATTCATCGTCTTTATCATTAGCACGTACATGATTTTTGCCAGTGAGCAGAAAGCATTCACGAAGCGTATGACGACGCTGCAGACTGAAGACGCTGTCGTTGCTGCCAACACCATTGATGCATCTGAAATAATCAGTCTTAAGACGAGCAGGGACATGGAATCAAAGGCGTTCAACGATATCAGCAGCCAGCTTATGAAAAACTATTCAATATATCAGAGCAGTTCTGATACCGCTGCTGTGCTGCTGGTAAAAGGCGACAAAGGAGCCAGTGATATTATGATTGCTTCCAACAGGGGGTTTGGCGGATTCTTCGGATATTATGATGAGTTCAGCCAAATAATTGCCAAGCTTGGGAACAGGAACAGCGTGAACATGACATTTGATTCTCTGGTTATGTCATGCGCGCCGGTCAAGACAGAGGATGGCACAGTTGCCGGATACCTGTGCATCTACACGACTGGACAGAGCATACAAAAGCAGTTCATCGATCTTTGGTCAGTTCCAATAATTGCCGGCGGCATACTAATGATATTATTGGCGCTGCTGCTTTCATCAATGCTGGTGACCAGACCAATGCGCGAAGTGTCGAAATCAATCGGCAAGATCATTGAAGGCGACTATAGCACGAGAGTGACACATTTGCCTCTTGATGAAACAGGCGATGCCGGAAGGTGCGTTAACGCACTGGCGGAAAATATCGAAGATCTGCTGCGGCGAAACGAAGAACAGAAACTGCAGATACAGGAGAGCCAGGAGGAGGTATTCATTTCTCTTGCCGTTATCACAGAGGCCAAGTCAGGTCAGACTGCAGAGCATGTCAGAAGAGTTGCAGCATATGTGGCCCTGATGGCTAGAGAATACGGAGGATTTACAGCCGAGCAGGTAAGGTCGGTCAGTACGGCAGCGATGCTTCACGATATAGGCAAACTCATGGTGCCGGTAGAGATTCTGGAGAAGCCGGCTAAACTGACAGCTGGTGAATTCGAAGTGATAAAACTCCATCCGCTGGACGGGGAGAAACTTCTGCACAACGGAGTAGGAGAGATAATGAACTATGCCAGAATCATTGCGCTAGAACATCATGAGCGGTGGGACGGAAATGGATATCCAGACGGAAAAGCCGGTGAAGAGATCAGCGTGGAAGCAAGGATAACGGCGCTGGCAGATGTTTTCGACGCGTTGGTGAGCAGAAGATCATATAAGGAAGCTTATTCCGTTGATTTTGCCTATGACACGATCGTCAAAGAGCGGGGCAGACAGTTTGATCCGAAAGCAGTAGACATATTCAAGGAACATTTTGATGAGTTTTGCAAGATAGCCAGCTGCAGTGACTGAAAGACGCAATTGAGCCTTGCATCAGCCAATAAATCCGAGCATAATAAAGTGCGACTTTAGATTTCTCGAAATTGACCGCCAGAAATGGCGGTTTTTTATTGGCGTAAAGTCCTTGCTGTGAATTCCTTACTTTTTACATTCATTTAACAGAAATACGATTACACACTTAACATTCATATCATATACTTCACTTGTAAACAGAAAGAGGAAAAGAATTGATAAGGGGCAGGGGCCCTGATGAAGAGAAAGGAAGGAAAAAAATGAAGAAGAAGTATTTGAAAGTAATTGCAGTATTTGCGGCACTAACAATCATTGGAGGAGCCTTCACAGGATGTGGAAGCAGCTCAAAAAGTTCAGACGGCTCGTCAAGTTCGGCTAGCGACACAATCAGCGTGCTGTCCAGAGAAGAAGGATCAGGAACAAGAGGAGCCTTCATTGAACTTTTCGGTATAGAGACCAAGGATGCCAGCGGCAACAAAGTTGACAATACAATAGATTCTGCTGAGGTAACAAACAGCACATCAGTAATGATGCAGACCGTAGCAGGTAATCCGGCCGCCATCGGATACATTTCACTAGGCTCACTTGATGATTCAGTAAAAGCACTGAAGGTCGACGGGGCAGAAGCAACGCTGGCAAACGTTAAAAATGGTACATATAAGGTTTCCAGACCTTTCAATATCGTAACTGGAAAAAAGACAAACAAGCAGGCTAAGGATTTCATCAGTTACATACTCAGCAAAGAGGGTCAGAAGGTAGTAGCAGACAACGGATATGTAAGTGAAGACAATGCCAAAGCATTCGCAGGCGGCAAGGTCAGCGGCAAAATCGTAGTAGCTGGTTCATCATCAGTAACACCTTTGATGCAAAAACTTGCAGAAGCTTATGAGAAGATTAATCCTAACCTCAACATTGAAGTTCAGCAGTCAGATTCAACAACAGGAATCACTTCAACAGTAGAAGGCGTTTGCAACATAGGAATGGCTTCCAGAGCACTGACAGACGATGAACTTTCACAGGGTGTAAAATCCACAGTTATCGCCACAGATGGAATAGCAGTGATCGTCAACAAGGACAGCAGCGTAACAGATATTACAAGCGATCAGGTACTGAAGATCTACACAGGCAAGATAACTAAGTGGTCGGAGCTTAAATAACATGAAAGGCAACCTTAAAGAAAAACTTATGCAGCTGGTATTCTTACTGGCTGCATGTGCCTCTATCGCGGCAGTAGTCCTGATATGCGTATTCCTATTTGGAAAAGGCATTCCGGCTATTGGTGAGATCGGTCTGATCAAATTCCTGACCGGTACATCATGGAAGCCGCTGCAGAATATATACGGGATCCTGCCAATGATAGTGGGCAGCATATATGTCACAATAGGCGCAATAATAATTGGTGTGCCAATCGGAATACTCTGCGCAACGTACATGGCCAGGTTCAGCGGGCCGCTGATCCACAGGATCATGGAGCCGGCAGTAAACCTCATGGCAGGTGTGCCGTCCATAGTATACGGCTTCTTTGGCCTGGTGGTCATCGTACCGTTCATGCAGCAGACTGTAGGGGGTTCAGGCAAAGGCATACTGACTGCGTCGATCATGCTGGGGATAATGATACTGCCGACAATTATCGGCGTATCAGAAGCTGCTATCAAAGCCGTCCCGGATTCCTATTACGAGGGTGCTCTTGCGCTGGGAGCTACTCACGAGGTCAGCGTTTTTACATCGGTGCTTCCAGCGGCTAAATCAGGAGTTGTGGCAGCAGTGATACTGGGAGTGGGAAGAGCAATTGGAGAAACACTTGCAGTATCAATGATCATAGGCAATCAGGCAATCATGCCGGAAAGCATCACAAGCGGAGTCAGAACGATGACGACCAACATAATACTGGAGATGGGGTATGCGTCCGGGCTTCACAGAGAAGCGCTGATAGCCACAGGAGTAGTGTTATTCGCCTTTGTACTGATAATCAACTTGCTGTTTTCACTGATCAACAGGAGGAATAAAGCATGAAATCATTAATATTGAGGATGGCGGTAAAACTCTCCGCCCTGATCACGATGATCGTGCTGGCCTTTGTGGTCGGATTCGTATTGATCAAGGGGATACCTAATCTGAATCTGGCAATGTTCCAGTGGAAATATACCACAGAAAATGTTTCCATGATGCCGGCAATAATCAACACGCTTATCATCACAGTGATTTCACTGGCCATAGCGCTTCCCTTCGGAATATTCTCCGCTGTCTATCTGGTGGAGTATGCAGGCAGAGGAAACAAGATCGTTGGCATTGTCAGGCTTACAACTGAGACTCTTTCCGGAATCCCGTCCATAATCTATGGACTGTTTGGATATCTGATGTTTGTAGTAGCCTTAGGCTGGAGCTATTCAGTACTTGCAGGCACATGTACACTAGCTATAATGATCCTTCCTCTGATAATGAGAACGACAGAAGAGGCACTGAAGTCAGTGCCAGACGCCTTCAGAGAAGGAAGCTTCGGCCTTGGTGCGGGAAAGCTGAGAACCGTTTTCAAAGTTGTTCTGCCTACTGCAGTCCCGGGAATACTATCCGGTGTTATCCTGGGAATTGGCAGAATAGTCGGCGAGACGGCGGCTTTAATATACACGGCAGGTACAGTGACCGGCGTTGCTACGAGCCTGTTCTCCTCAGGAAGAACTCTCTCAGTGCACATGTATGCTCTCCTATCAGAGGGTCTTTACACGAAACAGGCTTATGCAACAGCCGTAGTACTGCTGTTAATGGTAATAATAATCAATGGGCTGTCATCCCTTGTAGCGGGGAAAATGGCCAGCAAGAGGAATTAATATGGATAAATTTACAATAAAAGATCTCAACCTGTATTACGATGATTTCCATGGACTAAAAGATGTAAACATCAATGTCCCTGAGAATATGGTAACGGCGTTCATAGGGCCTTCAGGATGCGGAAAATCAACGCTTCTGAAGTCGCTGAACAGGATGAACGACCTGGTAGAAGGATGCAGGATCACAGGAGATGTAAGGCTCGACGGAGTGGATATTTACGGCGACATAAATGTCAATGATCTCAGAAAGAGAGTCGGCATGGTTTTCCAGAAGCCTAATCCGTTCCCTATGAGCGTATATGACAACATAGCCTACGGACCAAGGACCCACGGCATCAAGTCTAAAGCAAAACTTGACGAGATAGTGGAAGCATCGCTGACCAAAGCTGCAATCTTTGATGAACTTAAGGACAGACTGAAGAAAAGCGCGCTGGGGCTTTCAGGCGGGCAGCAGCAGAGACTTTGCATAGCAAGAGCCTTGGCAGTAGAGCCGGAGGTTTTGCTGATGGACGAGCCGACAAGCGCTCTGGACCCGATTTCAACGGCAAAAATCGAAGATCTGGTGCTGGATCTTAAGGACAAATATACGATAATCATCGTAACGCATAACATGCAGCAGGCCCTTAGAATTTCCGACAATACGGCATTCTTTCTGCTGGGCGAAGTAGTAGAATTCGACAAAACTGAAAAACTGTTCTCAGTACCTTCAGATAAGAGAACGGAAGATTATATCACAGGGAGGTTTGGATGATGAGAAACAGTTTTGACGGGCAGCTGGCGCTGCTCAATGTAGAGATGCTGAAGATGGAAAGCCTTTGCGAGCTGGCAATTATCAATGCAGCGAGGGGACTTTTCGAGGATAACGATAAAATGCTCAAGCTGGTGGTTGAAACTGACAGCGAGATAGATGAAAAAGAGAGGGAGATAGAGACTCTCTGCCTTAAACTTTTGCTTAGACAGCAGCCGGTAGCCAAGGACCTGAGGCTGATTTCTGCAGCACTTAAGATGATATCCGATCTTGAACGCATAGGAGACCAGGCGTCAGACATTGCGGAGATCGCTGGTTTTATCGAACAGAACGATACCAAAGATCACACACATCTAAAGTACATGGCCGACGCGGCGGTCAACATGGTGACTCAGGCGATCAAAGCATTCGTTGACGGCGATCTGGACATGGCCCGCAAGGTGATGAAGGATGACGACATCGTTGACGGCCATTTCCTAGAGATGAAGGAAGACGTCATCAGGCTGATACGCCGCGGCGAGGCTTCCCCTGAATACTGCCTGGACCTGCTGATGATAGCCAAGTATCTTGAGAGGATCGCTGATCACGCGGTAAACGTTGCAGAGTGGGCCGAGTATTCTATCACTGGAATACACATGAGCAATGAGCTCCGTGAAAAACAGGGCAAAGACAGATAAGCAAATAAACAGATAACCTGAATAGCTACTTCATTTTTTTCCTAAATATACAGAGGCGGACCAGTCAAAGGGTCTGTCTCATTTTTTCATATCAAAAGGGGGCTGCCGCAATAATAACTGATCATATGAAAAGAGAGCATCGCATTTTGGGATTTACCCTAATGCGACGCCCTCTAATGATCGATTTTGTAATATCAGTATGGAATTAAGCTTCTAATTCAGCTTCTGCTTCTTCTTCAGCTTTTCTGCGCTGTTCAGCTTCCCATGCCTGCAGGTCATTTGCTGACATGTTCTTCTTCAGCTGAACCTGTGGTTCAGTAGCAAGTCTGAACAGAGGAATGAATCTGTCAAGACCAGTCAGAGTAACCAGCAGCAGTGATGCTACGGCGATCATAGCCATGAAGTTGAACTTTATGAAGTCTGTATTCTGGAAAGTATACAGCGGGTAAACGTTTGCTGCAATTCCAACATAGAAGAACAGGTAAACGTGCCAAGGGATAAGCTGTGATCCGAATACGCCCATGGCATCTCCGAAGGTAGCGTTTCTCAGCTTGATGTTGTACATGCCTTTCTCGTCACCGGCAAGGTTAGTTTCAGCGATGTCCTTGATGATAGGACCGATCGTTACGATCTGAGCCATTTCATCAGCAAGTACGGCGTTTCCAGCAAGGCAGAGAGCACCATTCCAGGCCATCATCTGTCTTACGTTCCTTGACATGCGTACGATGAACTTTGCAAGAGGATCGAAAGCTCTCATCTTGCCCATGATGCCGCCGAATGCAGCAACCCACATCATCATTACTACTACCCATGAACCTGCGTCAGCGAATCCGCTCATGCAGAGGTCAAGGTATGACTGAAGTCCGCCTTTTACGAAAGCAGTGGTTCCTGCAGGGATTCCCAGAACGTATGCGGATACGATTCCGGCACCGATGCAGGCAAATGTATTAAAGCCCATTACGGCAAGTACGATTACGAGGATCAGCGGAACGATCATGTAGAACGGAACATCTCCTCCTACCTGGCTCAGCAGCTCGATAGCTACAGGCTTCTTTTCAGCAAGATAATCAAGAGCACTCTGCGGTACAGTCTGCATGATTCCGCTTGGGTCAACAGCATCAGTAGGCAGTCCCATAACTTTACCTGCAATGAAGAAGCAGATAGCAGCAAGTGTGAGGCACATTATTGACCAAACACCCTGTGTTCTGATTCTGTCAACAACTTCTACTCCCTGAATGCCGGAAGATACTATGGTAGTGTCGGAAATGAGTCCGATATTGTCTCCAAAGCATGCGCCGCCAGCGATAGCACAAGTCGTAAGCAGAAGGCATCCGTCCTTCGCACAGTTAGGGTCTACGATGTTGCAGAGCCACAGGAATATCGGCGCGCAGGCAGCGAATGTTCCCCAGGAAGTTCCTGTTGCTACGGAAAGAACCGCAGTTACAAGAAGTCCTACAAGAGCAACTGTGCTTGCTGTGATTCCAAGAGTCAGTGCGATGTTGATTACTGTAGCACCTACGCCTGTTGACATGAATGCGTTTGCCATTGCATAGGCAAACATCAGGATGAACAGAGCTACTACGATATTGCCGACACTTTTTACTGCGGCGTCCAGACTTTCCTGGAATTTGATTTTTTCGGTGATCCCGGCAACTATTACAGCCACGATGGTTGCAATAGGCGCTGCAATCAGGGCGTCTTCCTTAACGACAGCCATGAGCAGGGCCAGTACGATAACTGGCAAGAATTTTGCAATTCCCTTTACGATGTTCATAAGTTTTCTCCTTTAATAATAGTGACAAATATTTGTTTTTATAAGAGCAATAAGTGTGCCAAGATTGAAGAAATTTTAACGAACATCAAAAAGTGTTGAAATTACAAGACAAATTTCTTTCCGGATCCCAATAATAAATTAACAGACAAATAATAAAGTGACCCAAAAATGAATATTTATCATTTTTTTGTTCCAAATATGGGTCAAAACGGTTGCATTTTTGTGTGATATAGTAGATAATTAATTGACGAAAAAAAGCAAGATGATCAAAGGGGAAAAGAAAATGGAACATAATTACGGATATAGAAGGGTACTTGAACCAAAAGGCGCAGTACCAGTAACGGCTTGGAAGGTCGACAACGACAGACAGCTTAGACCTGGTGAAGCCAGAATAAATCTTGAACTGATACATATTGAATGGGACGGATTCCAGCAGATCTGCACCAGCTGCGGCTACGACGACGAGAAGGTGAAGGCGAAGATCCTTTACATTATTGAAAAGCGAGGCAAGCTGCACAACCCGTTTACCGGCACAGGAGGCATAGTCCTGGGCACTATTGACGAGGTGATGCCTGATAATGGATATGTGCCGAAGACTAAACCAGGAGACAGGGTCTACTGTCTTTCTTCTCTGGCTGGCGTGCCGCTGTTTATTGAGAACATTACGGGAATAGACTACAATTACGGACAGATCAGCTGCACAGGATATGCAATAATCTTTGAAACTGTCGAAATATATAAGCTTGACAGAGGACTGCCGGCAAACTATACCCTGGCAGCCATGGACGAGGCGGCTACACTGCTTGGCGCATATAACATTGCACTGAACCATGAATGCAAAAACGTATGCATCATCGGCAGAAACGCTTACACGACTCTGATGTATGCTGCGGCAGTCCGGGAAGCGATCGGGCCTACCTACAGGGTCATCGCAGTAATGGATAAATACGTTAGAGGCAGCCTGAGTCAGGATGAGATAGAGAAAGTACTCTATCCTCTGGCAAAGGAATACTATTCACTTGATCTTACTAATCCGGTGGAAGCCTTCGATTACCTGAAGAAGAAGGAACCTATCATCGGCGAGCTGGACGAGGTCATCGTTGCGGAAGACATTTATGGTGCCGAGACGCTGGCGGTAATGATGGTAAAGAGCACTGGAGACCTGTATTTTACTGCAGTTGAGAATCATTACGGAACGGCTCAGCTGGTTGCTGAAAGCATGGCCAAGCCGATAACAATGTATGCTTTCGATCAGTATTCAACAGATTATCCTGATTTTACTCTGCAGATAATCAGGAACATACAGCCGAAACTCGACGAAGTAAACAAACTTTATGAGGGCAAGAAAAAGATAAGCCGTGTGACGAAGAGCCGCAGGAAAACCGTTCAGCTGAAGAAAGCCGGCAAAGAAGATGATTTCATCTATCAGAGCGAAGTCACGAGAAACATGGTGGAAGAAGTCCTCAATGTGGCAAAATACGACTGCAATGTCATTATTCAGGGCGAGACTGGCGTTGGAAAGGAAAAAGTGCTGTCACTCATACATCAGAACAGCGACCGCCGTTCCTATCCGTGCATCAAGATAAACTGCGCAACGATTCAGGAAAGCCTTGCAGAGTCAGAGTTTTTCGGATATGAGGCAGGCGCGTTCACAGGCGCCCAGTCCCAGGGCAAGCCGGGATACTTCGAGCTGGCCAATAACGGCATTCTGTTTCTTGATGAGATAGGTACTCTTTCCATGAACATGCAGTCAAAACTCTTGAGGGTACTGCAGGAAAGTCAGTTTTATCGGGTCGGAGGCACCAGACAGATAAATGTCAACGTAAGGGTGATAGTTGCCAACAACGTGCCGCTGAAACAGCTGGTCGATGAAGGCAGTTTCAGAGAAGACCTTTACTACAGACTGAACATATGCACGATAGAAGTGCCGCCGCTGCGCGATCGCCGCGACGACGTCATATGCCTTGCTGAAAGCTTTGTTGCCGGATGGGCAAAAAAATATAAAGTCGATAAGGAGCTGTCTCCGGGAGCGCTGAGCGCGCTGCATGATTACTACTGGCCGGGGAACGTCAGGGAACTGGAGAACGTGATACACAGGCTGGTCATCAGCAGCAGCGGAGTCGTCATCACAGGCGAGGAAGTTGAAGAACTGCTGAATGAAAACGCGTATGGCGACATGATGCTCAGCGTGAAGAAGCGGTTCAGCGGCAGCGACCAGATGGATTTCCATCAGCTGATGGAACAGCAGGAAAAACAGATCATTGAATACGCGCTGAAGAAAGAGGGCACGACCAGAAAAGCTGCTGATCTCCTGGGACTGCCTCAGACTACCTTCGCCCGGAAAAAGATAAAGCACGGCCTGTAGAACGTGCATTGGTGATATACGATGAAAAGCAATACTTGGATATTTAATGAAATACGCGCCGCCCTGTGCGACAAGATCTTCATGAAAGAGGTCGGGCTTACGAGACGCGAGGTCGATAAGATGGCTGGCGAGCAGAGCTTCCGGAAGATGGCAGATGAGATCGCATCAAAACAGGGGCCCGACGGCAGGATTTCGTCTGTGGACGTTGCCGCCGCTGCGGAGCGCTGCATACCGTCGATGAACAAAGCCCCTGCCGGGGGATGGTGCAGGCACTGCTATGACTATGTGCTGAGCCAGCTGTTCCCGGAGATGGGGGAACCGGAAGGATCGGCGGAGTATCGCAAAGGACGGGCGTACATGCTGCAGATACTGCGCGGCGTATATAACTTCGAGAGGGAGAGCCTGCCCTTTGATCCGACAAGGGACATCAGGTTTCTTCCTGAGTCTGAGGCGGAGGAGAGAGGCTGCACTCCTGAGTACGTCAGGATGTGCAGGCTGGTCAGGGCAAGATACGTATACGAGTTCATGCGCATTGGCGTTGACACCACTCCTTTCAACACCCTTGGCCACATTGGCGGCGTCCATTATGTTGCCATGTTCATGGCGAGGCAGATGGCGGAAGCGGGAATCCCTATAGACCTTGGACTTATTTCCGGCGCTGCTGCCGGACACGACATTGGCAAGTACGGCTGCCGGAAAACTGAAGAAAAGAGGATACCTTATCTTCACTATTTCTATACGGACCGATGCTATAACCGGTTCGACATGCCGACGATAGGACATATTGCGGCTAATCATTCAACCTGGGACCTGGAGCTGGAGAATCTGTCTGCAGAGTCTCTGGTTTTGATATACTCTGATTTCAGAGTCAAGAGCAGCCGTGATGCGTCAGGAAGCGAACAGGTGCATTTCTTTACTCTGGGAGAGGCATACAGCGTGATCTTGAATAAGCTGGACAATGTCGATGAGGCCAAGAAGCACAGATATCAGAAGGTTTATGAGAAGCTGGTGGACTTTGAAAACTATCTGGCGGAAAAGGGAGTGACCTCTGTACTGCCTGATGATCTTTCGGAGCGGCCGGCACAGCCGGGGATGCCGAAGCACAGAGACGTGGCTCTCATGGATGGCGACGACATCGTTGAGCAGCTGAAATACGCGGCTGTCGGTCACAATCTCAGGCTCATGAGCCGGTTCAACGTGGACAGCGACTTTGGCAATCTGATCGAGACAGCCAGAAGCGAACATGACTGGAAGAACATGAGGACTTATATCGCGATTCTGGGCGAGTATTCCTCATATATGACGGAAAAGCAGAAGCTGATGACGCTGAAGTTCCTCTATGAACAGCTGGCGGACAGAGAGGGCGATATCAGGAGCCAGTCAGCGGCCATCATGGGCAAGATCGTCGGCACCTTCAGCGAGGAATATAAGAAAGAACTGCCGGAGGGCATACCGCCGCAGGATTATCTGGAAAACAACCTAACACTTTGGGACAGGTATACGGAAATGATACTCTTCCCAAGTCACAAGTTCACAGATCAGCACAAAAAGTGGATATCAGGCTGTCTTCACGATTTTGTGTCAGCCGTTGTGCTGAACTGCAAGACATCATGCAGATACAACTACTTTGACATACTGGAGAAATTCTACGTTAACAGCGGCTATGACGAAATGACGGTCATGAACCTTCTCAATGCCGCCGTTGAGCTGGACATATCGATCTGCACTGACGGTTTTGTTCGTCAGGTGCTGGACTTCGCGGAAACATGCCGCGGCGCGTTCAGCAGCAGCGTTGACATTGCCGTGATCAACGTCTGCAAACACTTTGATCAGACTTTCTCTGACCACGAGTACCGCAAGGCACTGAGAAAGGTGCTGGGGATGAGCGGCGACGAGGACGAATTCGACTCCAACATGCCGGCAATGTTCCTGGATGACCTGAAGACCAACACGCCGTGGATCGTGAAGGTTGCCAACATCACCCTCATGCTCAGGCATATCGGCAAAACAACTGACAGCGGCAGCATACTTCATCTGGCGACTCACTTTGCCAATCTGGTAAAGGTCAGCGAGACGATAACCGTCAGGAAGGCTGCCGGCAACGGACTGCTGTCGATCATTGAGAAAATGCCGCTGGAGCAGCGCAACGAGCTTACTGTTGAGCTGTTCAACGGACTGGAGATCGGCGACTATCAGTTCTCCAAGTACATACCTGACTTTCTGGGCGTCATCATGCTGTATCTGCCGCCTAAGGAGATGGACGAGTCTATTGACGAGCTTAAGAAGTCCATGGAGTCCGGCAGCGTGCAGGCAGCGTCTTCTGCCATCAGCACAATTGGAGTGATGATAGAGAACTATGACATGTATAAAGGAAGATTCATGGAGACAACCGACGAGTTTGAACGTCGGAGATTCCGTCTTGTCGGCATACTGATCAAGGCATATGCAGGCTATATCCAGTCCAATTCGCAGGATGCATTCTGGACAATGGGTACACGCATCTTCAGCAGCCGCATACTCAGTGAGGTTCAGAAGACAAAGATATTTGAGCACTGCTGCAAGAAGATCATGACTTTACTGCTGGAAAAAGAAGAAGACGAACTGGACTTTTACAACAACGCCGCGGTATTAAACCGCATATACCGTTTCATATCAATGCATCAGGCAGAAGAAGGCGCGTTCCACTTTGAACCGAAGAACAAGGTGGCATTCTTCCCGGGAACCTTCGACCCGTTCAGCCTTGGACACAAGTCAATCGCCACGACGATACGCAACAAGGGTTTCGTCGTTTACCTGGCTCTTGATGAATTTTCGTGGTCCAAGAAGACACAGCCAAGACTGGAAAGAAGGAAAATCATGTCCATGTCAGTGGCTGATGAAGACGACATATACATTTTCCCTGAAGATCTGCCTGTGAACATAGCAAATACAGGCGACCTGAAGAGACTTTCCGAAATATTCAGCGGCAGGGAACTTTATGTTGCCGTTGGTTCTGATGTTGTGAAAAACGCATCATCCTATAAAGCTGAGCCATCGCCGCATTCGATCCACTCGATGAATCACATCATTTTCGCCAGAGAAACGGCGGAAGGAGGAATCAGCAGCGAGAACACGGGGCAAGGCCGTATCAGCGGCAAAATCGTCAATCTGACGCTGAGAAAGTTTTACGAGGATATCAGTTCAACGAGGATCAGGGAGAACATTGACCTGAACCGCGACATATCCAACCTGATAGATGCAGTAGCGCAGAATTATATCTACGACAGAAACCTCTATCTCAGAGAGCCTGCCTACAAGCATGTCGTACAGGCTAGAGAACTGAACATCAGCACTTACGAACATCGCAGAGCTGAAGAAATGCCAGAGGTCATGCAGGAACTTTCCCATAAGGGATTCTCCATGAGCAAGATCGCGGGTTATGTAGAGAAGAGCGGCGTACGTACCCTGTTTATTGAGAGCGGTCAGCGGAAGAAGAACATCATCGCCTTTGCTGCAGCCCATAAGGTAGAAACAGGCAGGCTTCTCGACGAGTTCGGCAGCCTGGAGACAGCTGCTCATGTCAGAGAGAGCGCAACGGGCAACATTGCAGTCATCGGCGCGCTGTACGCTGGAACCGGCAGGACTGTATCCAACATCAGCCAGATAGTGATAACAGAGATACTGACCCAGCTCATTGAGCACGACGTCACCTACGTTATCTATGCGCCGGTAGACACCGAGGCAAAATCAAATCCGCGCATGCTTGACGCGCTGAGACATCAGGGATTCGTCAACATCGCGCCAGCTAAGGCAACGGAACCGATCCTGGCCGTAGACATGCGCTCACCGGTCATTATATTCCGCGACGTTGAGACGGTGATCAAGAACCCGCTGAACAAAAATCACAACGTGCTGAAGGCTATCGACGATGCACACAACCGGCTGCTGAGAGTTTTGACTGACATCTATCCAGGCCAGCTCGTTTTGTCATTCAATACCAGCGAGATACACAACCGCATCATCAATAAAGTAGCGGAGATCAATAACGTGTCAACGATACCTGACAAAAATAAGGTGCGCGGACCGTACATGTCAGTGCCGTTTGGCAAAGCGCTGGCAGATGTCGTCGTGCCTAATACCGTAACAAAGGCGCTGCACACGGAAAAGTATTTTGACAGTGACCTTAACAGCTTTACAATTGCCGAGTCCAGGTATTATTCGGCGCTGGAAAATCAGGTGCGCACGATAAAATCCTTCGACCGGCCGGTGATCCTCATCGATGACCTGCTGCATAAAGGCTACAGAATGAACATTCTGGATCCGCTGATGCGCGAAAATGAAATCGATATGAAAGAAATGATCGTTGGAGTAATGACAGGAAATGCCCGTGATTTCATGAGATCGAGAAACAGGAACGTTGAATGTGCTTACTTCCTTCCGAGAATCAGCCTGTGGCTGAATGAAAGGGACTGCTATCCGTTTATCGGCGGTGACAGCGTGAAGGGCGAGCAGGTCGATGATTCCATCAATCTGGTCATGCCTTATACGGCACCTGGCTTTATCGCCGGCGGCAGTGACGCTGCAGTTTATGCTTATTCTCTTGCATGTCTGGAAAATGCCAGAGATATCTTAAGGGCTCTGGAGGATGAATATCAGGCGACCTATGAAAAGAAGCTGACACTGAAGAGGCTTGGCGAGGTCATCACCTATCCGAGACGTCCTATTACAGGTACAGGCGTAAGTTACGACGAGAATCTGGCACCTTCGGTCTACGTGCAGAACGAGATAAATAAAATGAAGAGGCTGAAGAGGCTGATGATGAAAGGCAGAAAATGATGAAGAGAATAGAAGATCTGATCAGAGATTTTGCAGGGGAGGAAGCTTCACCTGCATCGCTGGCCGGCTGTCCGGTTCGTCTGGGCAGACCGAACAAAGTCAACATTATCGCCCTTGGCGATGTTGGAACGACCATGCTGACTGGACTGATACTGCTGGGCGGCGACGTGATTTCGGAGATCGGTATTTTCGATATTAGTGAAAACAATACGGCTCGGCTGGAAATTGAGATGAACCAGATCCGCTATCCATTCACTGGCAGCTGCAGTGATGGAGCTGCCATGAACCGCATGCCGAAGGTGAAGGCTGTAACAGAAAGCGAGCTCTTTGACTGCGATATGCTGGTGTTCTGCGCCAGCAAAGGCGTACCGCCGGTAGGCGAAGGCGGAGACGTGAGGATGGCACAGTTGTCAGCCAACCGGGAACTAGTAAAATACTATGGCAAACTTGCTGCAGCAGCTGAGTGTGGAACCGGTTTCAAAGGATTGATCGCAGTGGTTTCGGATCCGGTAGATCCGCTGGCACTGTGCATGCTTAGGTCATCAGGGCTTAAGCCATGGCAGGTACAGGGCTGCGGACTTGGCGTGATGAATGCCAGAGCCCTTTACTATTCTGAGAAAGATGGCCGGTTTGCCAGATATGCAGCGGAAGGAAGAGCTTTCGGTCCTCACGGCGCTGATCTGGTGATCGCTGACAGCGTTACCGACTACAATGAAGCGATCTCAAGAGAACTGACAGATATGGCAATAACCGCTAATCTCAAGGTGAGGGATCTTGGATATAAGCCATACATTGCACCGGCGATTTCGTCGGCTGCGATCACACTGATACTGACGCTGAGAGGAGAATGGAATTACAGTTCTGTATATATTGGTACGGACACCGACGGCGCGTTTCTGGGAATAAAAAACCGTGTGACGACTGCCGGCAGGGAATATGAAGACCTGCAGCTTCCAGAAAAGCTTTATGACAGGATAAAGAAAGCCTATGAGGGGCTCCGGCAGCTGGGATAACGAAAGAAGGAATAAAAATGCTGACATTGATAAAACCTGGATGCGGTGAAGTGGAACGTGAGAAGAGGATGGATCAGGTGATCGGACGGGCACTGCAGGAGCGGGATGCCGAAGTCGAAGTTCTGGGAACGGCAGAAGAACTGGCGGAGGCTGATCTTGCCGGACAGACGGTGATCTTTGCCATATGCCTTTCGGTCAGTGGAATGAACATGGAGTGGTACCGGATGATGGACGTGCTGCGCAGGCGTCCTGGCTGCATGACAGGGGCAACTGGCGGCGTTATCGTTGACGGCAGCGGTGAATTGGACACGAAGAAAATGGCTCGTGAGACGATTTTGACTGCCAACCTCTGCGGCTGTGATTTCCCTGGCAGACCTTTGGTGGAAGCTACCGGTTCACTGAACAATTTCCACATTGTCAGCAAGGTGCTGGGTGTCAGCGAGTTTGAGGCTTACTGCATCAAAACAGGCGAACTCATTGCCCGGCTGGAGAATTTCTCGATGCCGCGGCAGGAGAGGCCGGACATCCTTATGGTTCACGCCAGCAGCCGTTCGACGTCTAATAGTCTGTGGCTTTGGGAAAACGTCAGAGAGAAAATCGGCGATGGCGCTGACATTACGGAGATATCTATCAGAAACGGCGAGGTCTACGACTGCAAGGGATGCAGGTTCGAGGACTGCCTCCACTTTGGAGAGCGCGGCGGATGTTTCTACGGAGGAGTCATCGTTGACAAAGTCTATCCGGCAATCATCAGCTGCGATGCGCTGGTTCTGGTCTGCCCGAACTACAACGATGCGGTGAGCGCAAATATCACGGCATTCATCAACAGGCTTACAGCGGTATTCCGAGCCAATGATTTTTCATCAAAAAAACTCTTCGCCATCGTAGTGTCGGGGTACAGCGGAGGCGATATCGTAGCAGAACAGATCATAGGGGCAATGAACTGCAACAAAAATTTCATACTGCCAGGGAATTTTGCGATGATAGAGACAGGCAACGATCCGGGCAGCGTGAAGGAAATAGAAGGAATAGACCTAAGGTCGGCGGAATTTGCCGACAGGATCATGGGATGACAGGAGACTGAAATGGAACATGCCACATCAAAATCAGGAAAAGTCGATGTCAGATTCAGGCTGGCCGACGCGCTGGAAGACTGCATGCGAGAGGCGCCTCTGGAGAAGATCACCGTGCGGCAGATCACAGACCGCTGCGGTGTATCGCGGCAGACTTTTTATCGTAATTTTACGGACAAGTACGACCTGATCAACTGGTACTTCGATGAACTGCTGATAAAGGCTTTTGAACACATGGGCCACGGCAACACGGCGTACGACAGCCTGGTACACAAATTCACCTATATTCAGAATGAAAAGTTCTTTTTCCGTGCCGCTTTCAAGAATGATTCGCAGAACAATCTGCGCGATCACGACATCCAGATGATAGAAGACTTCTACAAGAAACTGATTGCAGGCAAGTTTGGAGTGTTCCCTGAGGACCAGTTTGGCGGGCTGCTGGAGATGTATTGTGTCGCATCGGTGCACATGACTCAGCAGTGGGTGTTCAAGGGCTGCAAAGCGTCGCCTGAGGATATGGCGGAGCTGATGATCGAAGCCATGCCGCCAAGGCTTTCCAAGTTGTTTTCAGAGCTTGGCATCCTGGACTGACAATGTTACACATCAAGAGACACTGCCAGAGTGAGGGAATCAGATGAAAAGCTGAACTGACTGCGACAAGCGGACTTCAGCGAGTGTTAAAAAATATACAAATAAGTTACACATTGCTTATAGTGTAACTTATTTTTTTGATCATGCTGTACTATACTGAAGCTAGATGGGCCCCGCCTTAACGAAGCAGGCGGCGGGCTCTGATCGGCCTTTGATCACAATTAACAAGATAATGCAATGAATGAGAATGAGGAGGATATAGATATGGTAAACAAAATTTCATTGAACGGAACATCTTATCACGGACTGGGAGCAATTGGAGAAATCACGGCAGAGGTAAAGAGCAGAGGCTTCAAAAAAGCTTTCGTTGCATCTGACCCGGATCTGGTCAAATTTGGTGTAACGGCTAAGGTAACGAGTCTGCTGGACAAGGAAGGTATGACTTACGAAATCTATTCAGACATAAAACCAAATCCGACTATTTCAAACGTACAGAACGGCGTCAAGGCTTTCAAGAAGTCGGGTGCTGATTACATCATCGCCATTGGCGGAGGTTCTTCCATGGATACTTCCAAAGCCATCGGCATCATTATCACCAACCCTGAATTCGAAGACGTCAGAAGTTTGGAAGGCGTAGCGCCGACCAAGAACCCTTGCGTCCCTATCATAGCTGTACCGACAACTGCAGGAACTGCAGCAGAAGTAACGATCAACTATGTCATCACGGATGTTGAAAAGAAGAGAAAGTTTGTATGTGTCGACACTCATGACATGCCAATCGTTGCCGTTGTTGATCCTGACATGATGGCTTCTATGCCAAAGGGACTGACTGCCAGCACGGGCATGGATGCTCTGACTCACGCTATCGAAGGATATACTACTAAAGCAGCCTGGGAAATGACAGATATGTTCCACATCGAGGCTATTCGCTTGATCGCTAAACATCTGCGCGGCGCAGTCGCCGGCACTGACGAAGGCCGAGAAGGAATGGCACTGGCACAGTACATTGCAGGAATGGGATTCTCCAATGTCGGCCTTGGCATTGACCACTCAATGGCTCATACGCTGAGCGCATATTATGACACACCGCACGGAATGGCGTGCGCACAGCTTCTGCCTATCTCCATGGAATTCAACAAAGAGTTCACAGGCGATAAGTATAAGGAGATCGCAAAGGCATTTGGCGTTGAGAACATTGATTCAATGTCTCAGACTGAGTATCGTGATGCTGCAATCGCGGCGGTCAAGAAACTGTCAGAAGATGTCGGAATTCCAACAAAGAATGAACGCATCAAAGAAGAGGATCTCCCACAGCTTGCAGCTGATGCTCTGAACGATGCCTGCTATCCTGGCAATCCTCGCGAAGCAGACAAAGATCAGGTCATTGCAATGTTCCGCCAGCTCATGTAAGATAGAATAGTTTGGGCAAAATAATATGATAAACTGAGGAGCTGCTTTGGCGGCTCCTTTGTTGTGTGACAGAATTATTGTAATGCTGAGCCTTAGCGCTGGGAAAATGCTGGTAACATTTTCCTCGGCTGTCCCGTTTATGGACAAATTTTCATTTATATAGTATAATGTCTGTCTAGGACCTTTTTAGGTAAGAAGGAGGAAGAACATGGACATCGATAAACTTATAGTTGAACATCCTATCATTCAGAACATGATCAAATGTGAAGAGGTCTTCTGGCTAAATGAACGGGTCGGCGAGGACAAAGAACTTCCATTTACAATTAACGATATAAATGACGCAGAAGCTCGACTGGCAAGATTCGCACCTTACATCATGGCAGCGTTTCCTGAAACGAAAGCTACGGCAGGCATCATCGAGTCACCGCTAGTTGAGATCGGCCGCATGAAGAAGGTACTTGAGGAGGAGTCGTCAAGACCGATCCAAGGCCGTCTGATGCTTAAATGCGACAACAGTTTAGCTGTATCTGGCTCCATCAAAGCCAGAGGCGGTATCTACGAAGTGCTCAAGTTTGCTGAACAGGTGGCAATGGAGCGCGGAATGCTGAAATTAACAGACGACTACTCCATACTTGCTGAAGACAGATTCAAGAAAGTTTTCAGCGAATACAGCGTAGCCGTTGGTTCAACCGGAAACCTTGGACTCAGCATTGGCATCATCAGTGCCAAGTTAGGATTCAAAGTTACGGTACATATGTCTGCTGATGCCCGTCAGTGGAAGAAGGATATGCTGCGCCAGAAGGGCGTTACCGTCATCGAATATCAGGATGACTACCAGAAGGCAGTAGCAGAGGGCAGAAAAGAATCAGCTAACGATCCTATGTGTCACTTCGTTGACGATGAAGGCTCCAAGGATCTGTTCCTTGGCTATTCAGTAGCCGCAAAGCGCATTGCGGAGCAGTTCAAGCGTCAGCTAGTTCAGTGTGACGCCGACCACCCGGTATTTGTCTACATCCCATGCGGAGTAGGCGGGGGACCTGGAGGCGTGGCTTTCGGGCTGAAAACTTTGTTCGGAGAAAACATCCATGTATTCTTTGCAGAGCCAACCCACGCGCCGTGTATGACCCTCGGTCTTCTGACAGGCCTTCACGACAAAATTTCCGTAACGGATGTCGGACTGGACGGCAAAACAGCGGCAGACGGACTTGCAGTAGGCAGACCGTCAAGACTCGTTGGCAGCATCATGGAGACTCTGCTCGATGGATGCTATACGATCAACGATGAGCAGCTCTATCCGTATCTTGCAAAATTGGCTGACACGGAGGACATCTTCATTGAGCCGTCTTCCTGCGCAACTTTCACCGGTCCGGCTCATGTCATGGCCGCAGAGGGTTATCTGATCAAAAACAATCTCAAAGATAAATTGAAGAATGCAACCCATATCATCTGGGCAACCGGCGGCAGCATGGTGCCAGAGAAAGAGATGGAGGCATACTATAACATGGGGAAATAAAGCCATGCATCGACTTGGCGTCTGCTAGTCCTCGAGACAGGCAGCTTCAGTTAGTCACTCAAGACATTCGGGGAAACTGATAAAATGTATCAGTTTCCAACCGAATGTCTTTTTCGTTTGTTAACGAAGCTGCAGCTGGCTCTGCGGAGACGCACGCCGCCAAGTGATGCATGGCTGGCTTGTTGGACGACTGCATCGGCACCTGCGGAGACGCACGCCGCCAAGTGATGCATGGCTGGCTTGTTGGACGACTGCATCGGCACCTGCGGAGACGTTCGCGCACAGCTACCGGCATGGCTGGCTTGTTGGACGCATCGTTAAATTACGATTAGTGATCACTTTAGCATTTTTCGCCTTAAAAAACGCACAAAATATTTTTCTCTGCCGAGAAAGTTACCTGAAGCCGCCAGTTACTGACTGTTTTGACGGTATTTTGCTCCATTAAAGTTATCGACCAAAGCTGCCGCCCGCTGACGTTTGTCTGACTGCCACGGCAGCATGAATGCAAGTACTATATGTCGTCCACGCATCCATGTTCATCGGCATGCCTGATGCCTTGTCGGGGCCGGACATCGACACCTCAACGGGAAAGTGCGTTTTCAAAGTCAAATATAGCGAAAGTGATCACAAAACCTGTTCACACGTAAAAATGAAAATTTCCATTTTTGCTAAAATCGCTAAATCATAATGCTAATACCGTCCAAAAAATAACCAAAAGCGTTTTACCGTTGAAAATGGAGCTTGGACGTGTTTCCATAGGGTTTGCTGTTTACGATAATTACTATTGCACATATGAATAAGAGAAGGCAGCAGTGTTTTGGCATAGACTGCACAGACTTTCAATGAAAAAGGAGCCCTCGCGGGCTCCAAATATTGGATGTATTTATGCGGATGCATATTATTTATCGGTACGTTTTTTCAGAATAACTGCTGACATTGCAGCACCTGCGATGAGCACTACTGCCCAAGGAGCTGTATCGTTCTGATCACCAGTTTTAGGCTGGTCAGCATTGTTGTTTTCGGTAGTATCCTTTACTGTGGCTGGTGTTGTTGGCTCGCCTGTATTGCTGTTGTCACCAGGATCAACGATTGGCTGATCAGGCTTGGTTGGTTCTGTTGGATTCGTTGGATCGTCAGTGTTGTTATTGTCACCAGGATCGACGATTGGCTGAACCGGATCGACTGGAGTAACAGGGATTATAATTGGATCTGCAGGAGCATCCCAGAGCACGATAGTGCCGGATTTTTCTGCATAATCTTTATCAGCATTCTGGTCAACGATATGAAGACTCCATTTGCCGTTCCCTATGCATGTGAATGCTGCCATGTCGTCTGATGTCAAAGCATATTCGCCTGCTGGTTTTACGACCTGATATCCTTTTATAACCTGCGGCTGTTCAGTTGTTTCGTAATTCTTTGCTGGTACACTGATGCTGATCGTTTTGTGGTCTTTGAAGCTGCCAGTCAGAAGAAGATTGGAGTAATGGTCAAAGTAGATGAAGCAGTCACCTTCGATTGTAGCCGCTGGAGCAAGCGTTACATCTCTGACGAGATATATTGCTGAGCCGTTGAGCTTATCGTCTGAAGTGATGGTATTGCCGGAAATTGTACCGCCCAGGACTGAACATACGCCGTAGTTGTATATGCCGCCGCCGCACAGTGCCGAGTTGTTTGCTATTGTTCCGCCGGTCATATTAATAATACCGTAACCGTTATTCGTATAGTACAGGTTATAAATACCTCCGCCATATGTCGAAGCAGCGTTATTGTTTATTTCACAATTAATGTCAAGGCTGCCTGCATTATATATGCCGCCGCCTATGGCCGCACTGTTACCATCGATTTTAGTGCCTGTTATCACGCAGTTTCCCGGGCTGTTGCCTGGATTGATACTGTCTTGATAATTGTATAGACCACCGCCGAGTGCTGTGTTGGCAGAGTTTTGAGCTTTATTATTGCTTATTGACCCGCCGGTCATGGTCATTTTTCCAAAGTTAGCAATTCCGCCGCCTTCTAAGGCAAAGCCAGAAGCTGTATTGTTTTCAACAGTTACGTTTGTTAAGGTCATTGTGGCCTGGCTCTGATTGGTAATGCCAGCGCCCGCACCTCTGCTTATGGAGTTGTTCTTGACAGTACAGCCGGACATGGTCAGTATTCCGTAGCTGTCAATGCCACCGCCGCTTGAGAGCGACTGGTTGCTGCATATTGAGCTGTCAGTAATTTCAACTTCATGAGAACCGCTGCTGAAGACAGCTCCGCCACTTCTTCCGGAAATGTTACTGTCGATCGTGCTGTCTTTTATAGTCAGTTTATGTGATGTGTAGTTCCATATTCCGCCACCATCGCAGCTTGTTTCGTTTCCGGTGATTGTGCTGCCTGACATATCAACTGTTCCAAAGCTGGTAATTGCTCCACCCTGAATAGTTGTACTGCAATTTTTATTGTTGATCAGCGAAACCGTATCAAGCTTAAGTGATCCCCATACAGTAATCAAAGCTGCCTGAGCCGATACATTTGCTTTGTTTCCGTCGACTGTAATGTTGCTCAGTGTCAGAGACTTGTTCAGAGATACATATATCATCGTATCTGTGAAGCCTGCCTTACGAATCAGTTTGGCTCCTGATATTGCAACATCATGGCTGATTCTCAGAGTTGCATCTATCTCAATGTCTGTGGTAACATTTATCGTTTTCACAGCGGCATTGGCTAAAGCAGCCTGAAGTTCTGCCTGAGTTGATACGTTTGCAACAGAAGTATCTGTCGTCGGCGTATCTTCTTTTGCAGGTGTTTCAGTATTAGCTGAATCTGACGCTGATGTTTCTGGTGTACTGGACTTTGCAGCTGATGCCGTGGTATCAGTATCGCCGCTTTGCTGGTCGTCGGCTGGAGTGGTCACAGTACTGTCGTTTACCGCTGAAGCAGCTGTATCACTGTCTGCCGCTGGCGTAACAGTATCACTGCTGGAGTAAGGCTCTTCAACCTGTACAGGAGAAGCTTCGCCAGAAGTGTTGGCATCATCGGCGAAAGCACTTGCTGCACTGCCGAAACTGTACATTCCTACTACTGCTGTTGCAAGCAGTACCGTCAATAATTTCTTTTTCATCTTTTCACCTCTTGATTATGATCGATTCATTGCGAGGCAGCCGGCTGACTTAGCCATAAATGGCCTTAGTCCCTCAGCTTTGCGTCCCTGCCTTTTGACAGGTTTGCTATTGTCACACCGTGCAACTGAGATTATTCCACAAATTCCAGTTTCACATTACACATAAAAAACACTGCCTGGAATGTCCAAACAGCGGGAATAAACCTTATGACTAATTGCAGTTTCCTAAAACATAAATTACACACACTATCAAGAACACTTCCACATGTCTCTTAACAGTAATAACAATAACACTTTAAGATTAATATTAAGTTAATAATAGACGTTTATTTCGAAAAAAATGAGTAAAAGTTCAAAAAACATTATCAAGGGATACCAATAGGACTCACAATCACTGCAATGATGGCCGGTTCCTTAGGCGCATCATCGCAAATAGCGATCCTTTTCATATATGTTACCTCACAGTCTGTCGCTGTAGTTCAAAATGCCGCGGAGAAAACCGCCAGAGGCTTTTTTGTTCTTGGATGGTCCGCAGACCGTGTCGTAGAAGACGATGTTAGCATAGAAGTCATCTTCTTCTGAGTGGATGACGGCGTAAGAACCGTTGCTGCCGTCTCTTGGCAGCGACAGACTGCCGGGGTTGATCAGCCATATGCCGTTCATGTCTTCGCAGACAGGAACGTGAGTGTGACCAAAGCACACGGCTACGCAGTCGTTTTCTTCTGCCTCGTAGAGGAGCAGGCTTTCGTTGTATCCGGCACCTTCGGTGTGGCCGTGGGTGACGAGGATCTTGCCGTAAGGTGTTTCGGCGAATTCCCAGGATGGACGATGGACGCCGTCACAGTTGCCGCCGACAGCAACAGTTGGAATGCCTAAGGTATCTTCCAGACGGTGAGCATCGGCAATGTTGTCGCCACAGTGGATCAGCATGTCTGCCCGGCCGAGTTTTTCATATATATCGTAGACTTTGTCAAGTCTGCCATGAGTATCGCTTAAAACGAGTATTTTCATTGATGTTCAGTGTTCCTTTCTTCTTTTGCGGCAGCGGCTGACCGCATGAATGCTAAGTTCTGCCACTGCAATCAAATTATTATAGCACAAACATGGGGCTTTGTGTTAAAATTCAAATATGAAGAGGAATTATGATGAAAAACAGGCGTGGGTCCTGATGAATATGCACTTAAACGGTGATCCGGTGGATGCTGAAACAGCATCTAAGATAACCGCGGGAGATTACGTGCTCAATGCGACGATTGAGGAGCATATGGCGATAACCAGCATGCTGGAAGTTTTGCCGCTGATGCGTACCATGATCGGCATGGAGGAAGAACTGCGCCCTGATTCACTTAAGAAATTCTACAGAAGCCTGACGGGCGGGAGAGAGGCTGTTTACAGAAAGACAACGCCTATACTTTTTCACTTGAGCTATAACCCAGTGCTGCCTCTGGAGATAGAACCTGAACTGGTGAAGACGTTTTCGCTGCGTGAAATCGAGGGAAAAAATCTGGATGCCATCGACAGGGCGGTATACGTGCACAATAGTATTATCAGGATATATCCTTTTGAGTCTGACAATGAGATCATAGCCAGGGCGGCGATGGAATACATGCTGATGAGCGCGGGTCTGCCACTTTGTCCTATTTCATTGTCGGAACAGGAATACAACGGAGCGCTGGCTGAATATCTGAAGAAAGGCCGGGAGCAGGTCATAGGAAAAAATCTGAGGACGAATATGCTGATGCTGGAGGATATGGAGCAGGAAAACCGCTGAGGCGGCTAGGATGCATCGGCGAAGACTTTTGAAGCATATTGCAATTACACTTTTGATATTTATGCACTGAAAAAAATACAAAAAGAAAGAGCCTGATGAATGTTACCAACATTTCAGGCTCTTATTCTTTGCATCTTCTGCATCTTCGTCTTCGCATATATTTTAACTCTAGAAAGTGCTTACGGCACCGTTATACAGCTTCAGAGTTACAGAACCGCTGTCTTTGCCGAGTGACTTAACTTTAGTAAATACGTCATCAGCCTTTACGTTAACTTCTTTTCCGACGTAACTGATTACATGCTCAACGCCTTCTGTGGTCAATTCTTTACCGTTGACTGTGCAAACTGTTCCGTTCTTAAGTCCAAGCTCTAAGTAAGCCGGACAATCGACAACTACTTTTTTCATTTTTGATCTCCTTCATGATGTAATTCAGAATATATATTTCTGTTTATAGATAATTATACAATCTTGCATACAAAAGTCAAGGGAAAATTTATATAAATTTAACAAATTTTATGATTATGCACATACGCAAATAGGTGGAAAAATTGCTGCCTTTGTGGTAACATAATAGTGTCTAAGCAGACGTAGAATGGTCTGCTTTATGAGTTAATATTGATTGGGGTGTAAAAATGAAGGATAAGCTTGAGAATAATTCCTATTTCCGAATAGGGCTTATGATCTTCCTTTCGGGAGCGGCGATAATCGTATTTTTCTGTATCGCTACTAATATGGACAAGGTTGGGGAAGGGTTTGCCAAACTCTACAAGGTGATTTCGCCATTCGTTTATGGAATGGTCATGGCCTACCTGCTTTGCCCTGTGTATAATTTCTTTGTCAGGGTAACATATAAAGGCGGGAACAAAATCTGCAGGACCAAACGGGGAGCCCTGACACTGGCTAGAACTGTTGCCACGATCGTCGCACTGACGGTGCTCATTGGAGTAATCGTTGGATTCGGCGCGCTCATAATACCGCAGGCTGTAAAGAGTACTATAGGTATAATCACAGAACTGCCAGATAAACTGACGACGGCGGCGAACTTTATTACGAAAGCGGCAGCCAACAGTTCCAAATATCCGGCTATCGCTGATACTCTGGACAAGTATGCAGGGACCATCAGCACCAAGCTGCTGGCTTATGCTCAGACGACGCTGACTCCTAAAGTCGGTGCACTTTCTGAGGTAACTAAAGGCATAATAGTAACGCTGAGAATGATGCTTAACTTCATGATCGGCATCATCGTATGCGCGTATTTCCTTAACAGCAAGGAAAAGTTCAAGGCGCAGACCAAGAAGCTGATCATGGCCACAATGAACAAGAAACACTCTGACGAGGTTTTCGACTTTGCAAACTTCTGCAACAAAACCTTCGGCGGTTTTATCAACGGCAAAATCATTGACTCAATAATCATTGGCTTTATCTGCTACTTCCTTATGAGGATAATCGGACTGCCATATCCGGTGCTGATCAGTACCATCGTAGGCATCACCAACATTATACCGTTCTTTGGTCCTTTCATTGGAGCAATACCGGGAGCGGCGCTTATATTCCTCGTCAGCCCGCTGCAGTGCCTGTATTTCATAATAATGATATTCGCCCTTCAGCAGTTTGACGGAAATATACTGGGGCCTGCTATCCTTGGCGAGACTGTTGGCATTGCAAGCTTCTGGGTAATGTTCTCAATCATTATAGGAGGCGGATTCTTCGGCTTCCTCGGCATGGTGCTTGGCGTGCCTGTCTTTGCAATCATTTACTACTATTTCAGAAAATGGGTCAACAAGAGGCTTGAACGCAAGAGCATGCCATCGGCAACAGAAGATTATATGGATTTCAATAAATATGACATAAGCAGAAAGGATATATTATAATGGAAAGACTCGTCAATGTGGACATGGGGCGCTATACTTCATTTCGGGCAGGAGGGACGGCAGATGAAATGCTCATCCCAGAGACTGAAGAAGAACTCATGACGGCTCTCAGAGAAATACACGAAGGCGACAGAAAATACATGATACTTGGCAATGGCACCAACACTCTTGTAAGAGATGGAGGCTATCACGGAACGGTGATAAAGCCAGGAACGGGATTCAGCGACGTCTGCATCCAAGGCAGCAAGATAGTCTGCGGCAGTGCAGCACTTCTATCAAAGGTGGCAAAGGATGCAATGAATGCAGGACTTAGCGGCATGGAGCCTATAAGCGGAATTCCAGGCAGTATTGGCGGTGGGGTCTACATGAACGCAGGCGCGTATGGCGGCGAGATGAAGGATGTTGTGGAAAGCGTCAGAGCGGTTGCGGCTGACGGAAGCGGCATCAGAGAATTTACAAGCGAGGAGATGGATTTCGGCTACAGGCACAGCGCACTGATGGCCGATAGCGCAAGCAAGGCTGCAGACGGCGGCATCAAAGCTTCGGCAGCAGCAGTCAGCCAGCCGGCGTACATCGTCACTTCGGTAACTTTGTCGCTGACGCCGGGGAACAAAACCGACATTGCGGCTGCAATGGACGAGTACACACGCCGACGCAACGAAAAACAGCCAGTGCAGTATCCAAGCGCAGGCAGCTTTTTTAAGCGCCCGCAAGGGTATTTCGCCGGCAAACTAATTGAAGATTCGGGGCTTCGCGGTCTGACCGTCGGCGGCGCGCAGGTTTCTGAACTGCACTGCGGCTTCATTATCAACAAAGGCGGAGCGACGGCTACGGATATCCTGGAGCTGATGCGCCTGGTGCAGAATACAGTAAATGACAAGTTCGGCGTTATGCTTGAACCGGAGGTAAGGATAATTGGAGATTGATTACAGCAGATATAGAATGAAGTTTGATTACCACACCCACACGACATTTTCTCATGGGACCGGTTCCATTGAAGATAATGTCAGGGCAGCCATAGCGAAAGGGCTTAAGGGCGTGGCAATCACAGATCACGGACCGGGGCATTTGACATACGGCATCAAAAGAGCTGACGTGCCTGAGATGCGCGCTCAAATCGAAAAACTGAAGGTTGAGTACCCGGAGATAGAAATTTTTCTTGGAGTTGAAGCCAACATCGTTGCTATTGGGAAGCATCTGGATGTGCACCCGTCAGAGTTTGCAGATTATGATTTTGTGATCGGCGGCTATCACTATGGAGTGCTGAACGGCTACTGTGTAGGCAACTGGCTCTATTCCCACGGTCCGACTAGAGGTTTCAACCGCAAGTGGCTGATGGTGAAGAACACTGACATGACGATCAAGGCACTCTATGAGAACAACTTGAAGATACTGACACATCCCGGGGACAAAGGCCCATTTGATATGGCTGAAATAGCCAAGGCATGTGCAGATACAGACACGTTGATGGAAATCAGTTCCAGACATAAGCATCTGACAGCTGAAGAGATAAAGATAGCGGCCAAAACAGACGCGAAATTCATAATCAGCAGCGATGCCCACGCGCCGGAACTGGTAGGCAGTTATGAAGGCGGCATCAGCAAAGCTATTGAAGCCGGGCTGGATATGTCGCGTATCGTTAATATTGAGGAGATCTGAGTTTAATGGAAAAGATGAAAGTCGTTATTGTTACGGGCCTTTCTGGCGCCGGAAAAACCAATGCGGCAGACTGGTTCGAAGATCAGGGTTACTACTGCGTCGACAATATGCCGCCGGCACTCATCAAGAACTTTCTGGAACTGACGGGATATTCGGATAGTAAAATCAGCAAAGCAGCCTTCGTCGTAGACGTCCGCGGCGGCCAGTTCTTCAGTGATTTGAATCAGTGCCTGGATTATCTGTCAAAGAATTCATCAATTGAGTTCAGAATACTGTTCATAGAAGCGTCTGACGAAACTCTGATCAAGCGATATAATGAAACCAGAAGGACACATCCGCTGGCTGACGGTTCGACCAGCCTATCGGTAATTGAGAAAGAGCGGGGACAGCTGAAGGAACTGAGGGACAGGGCTGATTTCATCATTGATACTACGGGAATGAAGGTTGCCGAGTTCAAAAATGAAATGGAGAAGATCTTTGTAGGCAAGGATGTTGAGAGCACTTTTGCCATCAATATAATGTCCTTCGGCTTCAAGAAAGGCATACCGATGGAGCTGGATATGGTGCTGGATATGAGATTCATACCTAACCCGTATTATATACCTAGTCTGAGACACCTTACCGGGAACAACAAGAAAGTTTCTCAGTATGTGCTGAAGCAGGAAATTACCCAGAAGTTTATTGGACAGCTGACGGAAATGCTTGGAATGATGGTGCCTCACTATATACAGGAAGGAAAATATCATTTGAATATCGGCTTTGGCTGTACCGGAGGACAGCACCGTTCTGTTGCTATGGCCAACGAAATGGCCAGAATATTCATAGAAGAGGGATTCCGTGTAACGCTGGAACATAGAGATATCAAGTGATTCGGCAGTATGAAAAAGCAAAGTGATTCGATATCGGTTCGATTTTTAAAAATTTTCAGAATAACGAAAAACGGCTTTTTTGGAAGCCGTTTTCTCTATCTTTTAAACAGCTTCTGTGTTACAATATTACCGTGCGGTTAGTACGTACAAACGCGTAGAGGAGCGTTAATAAGGTTAATAATTATAGTGAAAAAGGAGACGATAACCATGGAGAAATTAATTATCAGTGCCTGCATTTGCGGCGCAGAAGTAACTAAGGAACAGAATCCGAACGTTCCTTATACAGTAGAAGAAATCGTAAGAGAAGCTAAGTCAGCTTATGACGCAGGTGCTGCCCTTATCCATCTTCACGTAAGATGGGACGATGGAACTCCTACTCAGAGCAAGGAAAGATTCCAGGAATGCGTTGACGCTATCAGAAAAGAATGCCCAGATGCAATCATCCAGCCTTCAACAGGCGGAGCAGTTGGAATGACTGACCTTGAAAGACTTGAGTCAACTGACATCACTCCTACGCCGGAAATGGCAACATTGGATTGCGGAACCTGCAACTTTGGCGGCGACGACATCTTTGTCAATACAGACAACACTATCATCAACTTTGCCAAGATCATGAAGGAAAAGGGAATCAAGCCAGAACTTGAAGTATTCGACAAGGGCATGATCGACGTAGCTCTTAAGGCTGCTGACAGAAAAGGCCTGCTGGTTCATCCTCTTCACTGGGACTTCGTACTGGGCGTTCAGATGACTGCTACAGTAAGAGACCTGGTTTACATGGCAACTTCAATTCCTGAAGGTTCAACTTGGACTGCTACAGGAATCGGCAAGACTGCATGGGATATTGCAGCTGCAACAATCGCTATGGGCGGACATGTAAGAGTTGGATTTGAAGACAACCTTTATCTTGAAAAGGGCGTTCTTGCAAAGAGCAACGGAGAAATGGTAGCTAAGGCAGTTCAGATCGCTAAGCTTCTTGGCAGACCAGTTGCAACTCCTGCAGAAGCAAGAGAGATCCTTGGACTGAAGCCGCTGAAATAACTGAAGCCTAAGGCACTGAAACAATAAGCGAACAACTTTTACCGCGCCGGAGTTTTTCCGGCGCGGTTTTCTTTGCCGCGGCCGCGGCTTTGATTGAAAAATCACCTTTGGTGTAGTACAATAAGCGTCAGGAGGACGGCTATGTCATTTTCAGCAGAAACCAAAAACGAACTGGCCAGAGTAGAGCCGGAGAAAAAATGCTGTCAGCTTGCGGAAATAGCAGGCTTTGTTCGCGTGTCGGGAAGCATTAGGCTGGCAGGCGGCGGCAAGTTCAAAATAGTGATCACGACGGAGAACCCTGCGGCGGCGAGGCACTATAAGAAGCTGATCAAGGAGTATTTTCAGGTTGATACGGAGCTGGAGATAGGCGAGAGCACGTCTCTGAAGAAGGGGCATACGTACATGCTGACCATTGGTCCTGAGATGAGGAGCGAGCAGATCCTCAGGGAAACCGGCATTCTGCTGGTGCGTGAGGGCAACAACTACATCAGCGACGGCATTTACGAGGACCTGATCAAGACAAAGTGCTGCAGAAAGGCATACCTTAGGGGAATATTTATTGGATCGGGGACGATCAGCGACCCAGAGAAGGGCTACCACCTGGAGATCGTCTGCGGCAGTGAGAAGCTGGCGGCAGACCTGAAAAAAATGATAAACACCTTTGAAGACCTGTCGGCGAAGGTAGTGGAGCGGAAGGATAAGTACATAGTATATATGAAGAATTCGGATTACATCAGCGACACGCTGGCGATCATGGGCGCACATTCGCGGGTGCTGGAATTCGAAAACGTGAAGATAAAGAAGGAACTGCTGAATGAGACGGTGAGGATAACCAACTGCGACAATGCAAATACGGACAGGATACTGGATGCCTCGCAGAAGCAGATAGAGGCAATCAGGAAGATAGAAGCGGCTCCCGGAGGTTTTGATGCGCTGCCTGCCAAACTGCGGAAGACTGCGGAACTGAGACTGGAAAATCCGGACGCAAGCCTTACTCAATTAGGTGAAATGATGGTGCCGCCGATGAAGAAATCGGGCATCAACAACCGCCTGCGGAAACTGGAGGAGATTGCCGGAAGACTGTAAGTCCAATCATTACAGAATTAACTGAAATTTATACACTTGTCGCAAACTGATAAAAAAATAAACAATGTCGGGACGATGCAATAAAAATAGGCATCGCCCTTTTTTTGATTATTTATAAATTCATTTTGTGGTATTAGAATGGACAACAGTTAGATTATTGATTGAAAGGGGAAAACATTTATGGACTTATTTGCAAGGACGGTAGTCAAGCGCAGATACATAATACTGATCATATGTCTGGCATTGCTGATACCATCAGTCATCGGCATGCTGAACACAAGGATCAACTACGATATGCTGACCTACCTGCCTAAAGATCTGGACACTGTAAAAGGCCAGGACATTTTGCTAAACGATTTCGGCAAGGGAGCATTCTCTCTTGTACTCGTTGAAAACAAAACTCCTGAGGAAGTCGCAGATCTGAAAAACAAGATCGAAGGAGTAGACCACGTGGATTCAGTGCTCTGGTACAACACGCTGCTGAACACTGACGTTCCAATGACAATACTCCCGAACAAATATTATGACGAATTCAACAAAGACGGAGGGACGCTGATGGCGGTCTTCTTCGACTCATCGACATCGGCAGATGAAACCATCAAAGTGATCGGCGACATCAGAGCACTTTCAGACAACGATGTTTACATCACTGGCATGTCGGCTCTGGTCAAAGACCTGAAAGACCTCTGCGAAAAAGAAGAGCCTGTATATGTAGGCATAGCAGTGCTCTGTGCAGTGGCAGCGATGATAGCCTTCCTGGATTCATGGGCGATCCCGTTCATCTTCCTGGCCAGTATCGGCATGGCGATCATCTACAACCTTGGAACGAATTTCTTCCTGGGAGATATATCGTATATTACAAAGGCGCTGGCTGCGGTACTTCAGCTGGCTGTCACCATGGACTATTCAATATTCCTGTGGCACAGCTTTGAGGAGGAAAACGACCGAACCCACGACAAAGAGACGGCGATGGAAGATGCAATCAAGAATACGCTGACGGCCGTCATAGGCAGTTCAGTCACAACTATCGCCGGATTCATAGCACTGTGCTTCATGTCATACACATTGGGCGCTGACCTTGGAATCGTAATGGCAAAGGGCGTACTGCTCGGCGTTATCGGTTCCGTTACTACACTGCCTGCGATGCTTCTTATTTTTGACGGCATCGTTGAGAAAACAAGACACAGATCACTTATCGGAGATGTTCACAAGATGTCGCACTTTATCGTGCACAAGAGCTGGATCTTCGTGATCATATTCTTTGTTGTTCTGTTCCCGGCAGTTTACGGCTACAACAATACAAACATTTACTACGACATGTCCAGTGCACTGCCTAAGAACATCAACTTCGTGGTTTCCAATGAAAAGGTCATGAAAGACTTCAACATTGGTACAACTCACATGGTTCTCGTAGACAAAGACATGAGCAAGACTGACGCTCAGAACATGATAAATGAAATGGAAGATGTCAAGGGCGTCAAGAACGTTATTGGCCTTGACGGCATCCTTGGAAACCAGATACCGGAAGAGATGCTTCCAGATAAAATCGTTAAAGATTTCAAGAGCGGCGACTATCAGATGATGATAATCAACACGGAAAGCAAATACAGAGTTGCCAGCAAATATGTAAATCAGCAGCTGACTTCACTGAATCAGATAGTAAAGAAATATGACAGCAAAGGTACTGTAATTGGAGAGGCTGCCTGCACCAAGGATCTGATGAAGACAACGAACAGAGACTTTGCAATTGTAAGCTGGATCTCAATAGCGATGATCTTCGTCATCATCATGCTGGTACTGAAATCACTGTCGCTCCCGTTCATTCTGGAACTGACAATATACTTTGCCATCTTTATCAACTTAGGCCTGCCATATTACACTAATACATGGCTGCCGTTCATTGCACCGATCTGCCTGAGTACAATACAGCTTGGCTCAACAGTCGACTACGCGATACTGATGACGACCAGGTACAAGCGAGAACGGATCGAGGGCGGAGGCAAGAATGATTCCATCGTCACAGCGGTGGAAACATCTATACCGTCCATCGTGACCAGCGCAGTAGGATTCTTCGCTGCAACATTCGGCGTATCACTTTACTCAGACATAGACATTATCAGTTCTATGTGCACACTGATGGCAAGAGGAGCACTGATCAGTATGTTGGCTGTAATCTTTATACTGCCGGCATTCCTGAGAATACTTGATCCTATCATTATCAGAACAACAGGCGGACTCCGCCAGGTATACGGAAAACACAGGAAAGAGGAGGTTAAGGCAGCATGAAAAAGAATAAAGACAATAAAAAATCGCTGAAAATTTTCACGTTAGTACTGATTGCGGCACTTGTGACGTGCTTCAGCATATATATTCCGTCATTCGCAGACCAGACATCAAAGTCTGAGAAGGACAACAACACGAAGACAACATCTTCAACACCGACAAATGATGAAACAGTTTATGTAATGACCAAAGCAACAGGTGCCCAGAAGCAGGTGATCGTCAGTGAAGATGGGACTCTTCACTATGATGGTTATGAGGACTGTAAAGTACCTGTAACTATGGACATCAGCTACGAACTTGACGGCGAAAGCATCAGCCCTGCTGAGCTGGCAGGCAAGAGCGGTCAGGTAACCATGAAAATCAGCTATACAAACAATATTAAATACAAGAACGTCTACGTGCCGTTTATGGCAGTAACAGGCGTCGTGCTTGACAACGACTACTTCTCGAACGTCCAGGTAGAAAACGGCAGAAGCATGGATGACGGCAACAGAAACGTTGTCCTCGGATATGCGTTCCCGGGACTTCAGAAGAGTCTGGGTGTCAGCAGCAGCAAAGTCAACGTGCCTGATGAGGTTACGATCACTGCAGACACAGAAAATTTCCAGATCGAAAGCATATATACTATTCTTAGCAGCGACGCTCTCAGCGAGCTGAACATTGACACTAATACCGACATCAACGGCCTGACAAGCAAACTCAACAAGCTTGAGAATTCTGCCAGCGACCTGCTTTCAGGAACAAAGCAGCTCTACGCCGGCACTCAGAAGCTGAATGCAGGAGCATCAAAGCTTACGACAGGCACTGACAAGCTGGTAGCAGGCGGCAAGAGTTTGGCAACCGGCATGGATACGATGAAGAAAGGCGTCAGCAGCTTGAGCTCCAGCTCTGAGTCAATGGCCGACGGCATGACACAGCTGGCAAACGGCGCAACATCACTTAAGACCGGCGCCGACAGCCTCAATACCGGAGCACAGAAACTTCAGGCAGGAACTAATCAGCTGTCCACTGGACTTTCAACACTTTCCTCAAGCAGCGAATCTATTAGAAACGGTGCAAAGGCAATTGTTGACGCTACACTGGCAACAGCAAACACTCAGCTAAAGGCTGCAGGCGTTACAACTACAGTTACTGCTGACAATTACGCAACGGTTCTTGGAGCGGTTACAACTAAAATCGATGCAGGCATGAAGCAGATCACAGATGCATATGGTGCAGCAGGAGAGGCGTCAGACCAGTACAAACAGCTGGCGACCGAGAAAGCCACTATTGCAGCTCTGAAGACACAGCTTGACAGCCTGGTTACATACTATAATGGGGTACTTGCATATACGGCAGGCGTGGACAGCGCCGCAACAGGGGCAAAAACAGTCAATACCGGTGCTGCCAGCCTGACTGCAGGGACAAAGAGTCTTTCAGATGGAGCAGCCAAACTGGCAGATGGCTCCAAACAGCTTTCAGCAGGGCTGGGTTCTCTGGGCAAACTGATATCCGGAGTTGACCAGCTTGACACTGGCGCAAACCAGCTGTATGGCGGACTCAAGACTCTGCGTGCAAATGAGGACTCTCTAGTATCAGGTATCAGCCAACTCAACGATGGCGCTAAGGAACTTAACGACGGCGTTTCGGATGCAGTCAAAACAATGAAGTCAGAGATGTCAAAGCTGGATACTAAGGATCTGGAAACTGTTATGGACAGAGTTCAGGAACTCAAAGATGCTTCTGAGTCATATCAGAGCTTCGGTGGGAAAGGAAGTTACGATTCAGTGAAGTTCATCTACAAAACAGATGATATTTCCCCTAAATAATACTAACTGGCAGAAGAGGGTGCTTAGGCGCCCTCTTTTGCTGTATTGAAAAAATGCAGTGCCGAGTCCTGCCGTGCCTCGCCTTCGCCGCCGCGCTCTTTGCCGCACTGGCGGCTTTGATGCTGCACCATCTGCCGCACTGGCGGCTTTGAGGCTGCACCATCTGCCGCACTGGCGGCTTTGATGCTGCGTCTGCCTTGACGGTTGGCATGGACTATGCGTTACATATTAACGTTGGCTGCGAGAGTATGTACTGCATTAATGTGACACCAATGTATACAATGGTGTCTATGAGCAGAGTGCGCCTATTGGGAAAGATGTTAAAACCGTTACGAAATCGTATTTGCATTCCGTGATTTAGGAATACTCGTCCGGAAATGCGGCTCGAAATTTATTGAACTTTTCCAATGAATATGCGCTTTTGCTGAATAAATGCATATTGGAAAGTAATAGATAAATTATCAGGTTACTTACTATCGCAATTTTCACATACTTTAGTTGATTAATAAATCAGATTAAAGTATAATTGTAATATGTATACTTATTCTGAATCGGATTAGTGATTACCGGTTAGGGTATACAGTAATGGACAGGAGGTGAAAGAACAGTGTTTGTTGAAGAACTAACCTTGATCAAGGAAAGCGAAAACAAAGCTGACGAGCTTCAGAAAAAAGCGAAAATTGATTCAAAGCAGGCTTTGGAAGCTGCAAGAGTCCAAGCAGGACAGGTAGTGGAAGAAGCACAGAACCGTGCGAAGGATATCTACGGCAAACTGATCAGCGAGGGACAGGCTGCATCCGATGAGGAATATGAGGCTTATCTTGAGAAGACAAGAAAGTCATGCGCGGAAATGGCCGAGAAAGCCAGAGCCAATGAGCCCAGAGCTGTTGAATTGATTGCAGAAAGGATTGTGGAAGCTAGTGTCAATAGTTAAAATGAAAAAAGTTGCCGTTATCGGCCTTGACACTATGAAAGAGAAACTCATATCCGATCTTATGGAGCTTGGGGTCGTGCAGATCACGGACCAGAGTCAGCGGCTGGCAGAAGATGAGAAATGGCAGGGACTTGGAACGATGGACGGAGACGACGACAGAGTCGCATCTCTCGACAGCGAAATCAACCGGGTAACCCTGGCACTTGATACTCTTGCCAGATACAGCGTTGAGAAATCACCGCTTTTTTTTACAAGAAGAGCGATGAAAGCTCGCGATTTTGCGGAAACGATGGAAGGACGAAAATCCATTGTTGCAGACACAGACTATATCCTTGGGCTGAATGAAAGCCTGCATGGACTGAGAGAGCAGATCAATAAGAGAAATACTGATCTCAGCAGCATCACTCCGTGGATAGGATACGATCTGCCGCTTGATGTGGAACACACTGAGTTTACGGAAATCAACCTAGGCGTGGTACCATCAACAGTAGACATCGGAGTTCTCGATCAGAGGATCCAGGAAGTTAGCGAAGCAGTTGCCCTGTCGGAAGTGAACAGGGACAAGGATCTGATCTACCTCATGGTCGTGACCATGAAGGAAAATCAGGATGACGTTCTGACTGTTATGAAGCAGCATGGTTATACGCCGACGCCTTTTAAGGGTTTCGCCGGTTCTGCCAATGATAACAGAAACAGGATAATTAGAGAAATCAAAGAAAAAGAAGAAGAATGCAAGAAGATCGAAGACGAAATCAGCACTTTGTCCAGAATGAGGCCGGGAATCGAGTGCCTTCATGATGAACTGATAATGGAGAGAGACCATGTTAAGATCAAATCTAATCTGCTGAAGACGAAGAGGACCTTCAATTTGGAAGGATGGGTGCCTGAACACTGCGAGGAAGCAGTCAACAAGGTACTGGAGGCAAGTGAATGCTGTTATGAGTACAGAGATCCTGACGATGAGGAAGAAGTTCCTGTCATGATCCAGAACAACAGTTTCAATTCACCTTTTGAAGCAATCACAGAGATGTATTCTCTGCCTGATTACCACGGGGTCGATCCTACCAAGTATTTTGGAATTTTCTATGCAATATTCTTTGGAATGATGTTGAGTGATGCAGGATACGGAATCGTAATCGCTGTGGCATGCTTCATTATTCTCAAAAAATTTGCCCTTGAGGGCATGTCGTATAAAATGATAAAGATGTTTTTCTACTGCGGACTTGCAACGATATTCTGGGGCGCTATGTTCGGAGGCTGGTTTGGAAACTTCTTCCAGACGGCAGCGAAGATAATGTTCAACAAGGATATCACTATCAGCCCGATATGGTTCGACCCGATTGCGGATCCTACAAGGCTCCTCATCTGGTCACTGATATTCGGCGTTGTGCATCTGTTTGTAGGAATGGGCATCAAGGCCGGTATGGATATCAAGAGAGGTCATTGGCTGGATGCCGTGTTTGACGTATTCTCATGGTATATGATCATACTTGGTGCTGCTATGTGGCTGGCAGGCGGATCAATTTCGCAGGCCCTTGTAACGCCAGGCAAATACATGACGATAGCGGGCGCTTTGATCGTTCTGCTGACCGGAGGAAGAGACAGAAAGGGCATAGGCAAGGTAATCGGAGGACTGAGTTCACTTTACGGAGTAACAGGTTACATTTCGGATATTCTTTCGTATGCCAGACTGCTCGCATTAGGACTTGCTACAGGCGTAATCGCCAATGTTGTCAACACTCTCGGCTCAGTTGCCGGCGGCGGATTAGTAGGCAGCATCGTTCTGATGGTGGTGTTTGTCGTTGGACATACCTTCAACATGGCAATCAACACCCTGGGTGCGTTCGTACACTCAAGCAGACTGCAGTACATTGAATTTTTCGGTAAATTTTATGAAGACGGCGGAGAAGAATTCGTGCCGTTCAGAAAGAACACTAAATACGTCAGACTGACAAGTGGTACTGACGAAGACAAATAATACGGAGGTAAATAAATATTATGACTACTGGAATTGTTATGGCACTTTTAGGTGCAGCATTAGCATCATTAGCTGGAATCGGAAGCGCTATCGGCGTTGGTATCGCCGGTCAGGCTGCAGCGGGAGTACTCGCTGAAGATCCTAAGAAATTCGGTAAAACACTTATCCTTCAGGCTATTCCTGGTACACAGGGTATCTACGGACTGCTGATGACATTCCTGATCCTCATCAGGATCGGCGTACTTGGCGGAAACATGGTAGACCTTACACCTGAACAGGGATGGTATGTCTTTGCATCAGCTATTCCAATCGGTCTGATCGGTATCTGGTCAGGTATTGCACAGGGCAAAACTGCCGCTTCAGGCATTATGCTCCTCGGCAAGAGACCGGATCAGCTGGCAAAGGGCATCATCTATGCAGCTATGGTTGAGACTTACGCTATCTTCGGACTGCTGGTTTCAATACTCATACTGTTCAATATCGGACTGTAAACTAAAGGACGTGAAATAATGAGTATAGATAAGATTACATCAAAGATATTAAGCGACGCCGAGGCTTCGGCAAAGGAAGTAACCGACGAAGCCAAAGCCGCCAGTGATGCAATCCTTGAAGAGGCTAAGAAGAAGGCTGATGAGCTGACAAAGAACGCCGCCGAAAAAGGCGCAACGGAGAAAGAAAAACTCATCACCAGGAGAAGAGCGGTTGCTGACATCGATGGAAGAAAAATCATCCTCGATCAAAAGCAGCAGCTCATCGCTGAGTGCTTTGATAAAGCCGTCGGCAAAATCACGTCGATGGACAAGGAAAAGTACGTTGATTTTCTTGCGGGCATCGTGAAGAAAACGGGCGTGTCGGAAGGCGAGCTGATAATGAACACTAAGGAGTCAGCTGAGATCGGACCGGCCCTCGTTGCCAGACTGAAGGAAATCATGCCGGAATCAGGGATAACGCTGTCAGGCGAGACCAGAAACATCAAAGGCGGATTTATGCTGAAGAACGGTTCGGTGTACATAAACGGAACAGTGGAGGCTTTGATAGACGAAGCCAGAGACGAACTGGTGACTGAGGTCGCCCAAGTGCTGTTCCAGTAAGGAGATAGATTAATGGCAAAGCGTAAAGAATTTGAATACACCTTTGCGTCTGCATATATAGGATGCTTCGTCAGGAATCTCATGAACAGACAGGACTATTCGAGACTTGCAGGCTGCAAAGATCTCGACATGGCTGAGTCAATACTCCAGGATTTCGGTTATGGTGAGGCCAAAGAAGTTCGCGAAGGCGACATTGAGGCTTTTATCAGAAGAGAGCAGAACAAGCTCTTTGATCAGATAATGAAGACCATTCCGGAAGAGGAAGAGCTGGCTTTGTGTCTGTACCCTTATGACTATCACAATGTCAAGGTGTGCCTGAAATCTGAATTTCTGGGGCTGACGCCGGACGACACATATCTTGTGTCGACCAGCAGCATCGACTGGATGAAGATCGTGGCCATGATAAGGGACAGAAACTATATGTTCATGCCAGTGCGGATGAAGCACGCGATCATTGAGGCAACGGATCTTTTCGGAAGAGGCGGAGATCCTCAGGAGATAGATATCATCATGGACAGAGCCTGCTATGAGGACATGCTGGAGTCGGCGGAAGCCACCGGCGAGAAATTCCTGATCGGCGAGGTAAAACTCCAGATAGACATCCTAAACCTGAAGACTTTTGCAAGACTTCGCGAGATCAATAAGCCTTGGTCGTTTTTCCAGAAGGTATTTCTGACGGGAGGCAATATCTCAGAGCAGTTCTTCATCAATAACTATGAAGAAGCTTACTCGCAGCTGGCTGACAAACTGGCTCCTTACGGATTCAAGTCGGCTGTTGCGGAAGGCGGCAGAGTGCTCAGAGAAACTGGCGATTTCAGTCTTCTGGAGAAGCTGTGTGAAGACCAGCTGATGGAATTCAATAAGCAGGCCAAGTACGAGTCGTTTGGCATCATTCCGATTGCCGGCTACTGGTACGCCAAGGAAATTGAGATAGACAATCTCAGGATAATCCTGACGGGCAAGCTCATCGGGGAATCACCTGAGACGGTGTTGGAAAGACTGAGGGAGCCATATGTATAAGATAGGTGTTATTGGCGACAGGAACTCAGTTCTAGGGTTCAAAGCCCTGGGGCTTGATGTTTACCCGTGCGACAGTTCTGACGAAGCAAGGAAGCTCCTTCATGATATGGCAAAAGGAGAATACGCGATCATTTACATCACGGAAGGCCTTGCCGCAGACATAGAAAAAGATATTGATAAATACAAGGACTCTAGACTTCCAGCAATAATTCCAATCCCTAATAAGGACGGAGCTTCAGGGACAGGAATGGACAGCGTAAGAAAGTCCGTGGAGCGCGCTGTGGGAGCAGATATACTTTTTGGAGGTGAAAAATAAATGAGTCAGGGAAAAATCGTTAAGGTTTCAGGACCACTCGTAGTTGCATCGGGCATGGAAGACGCTGATATGTTCGACGTAGTCCGCGTAGGCGACCTGGGACTTATCGGCGAAATAATAGAGATGAGAGGCGACATGGCCTCGATTCAGGTATACGAGGAGACTGCCGGACTTGGTCCAGGCGCTCCAGTAGTAACAACGGGAGCACAGCTCTCAGTTGAACTGGGGCCTGGTCTGATAGAGACTATCTACGACGGAATCCAGAGGCCTCTGGAGGCGATGATGGCCAGCGTAGGCACAAACATCACCAGAGGAATCAACATTCCTGCACTTGACAGGGATAAGAAATGGGACTTCGTTCCTGTTGTCAAGGCTGGTGATAAAGTCACTGCTGGCGACATCATTGGAACCGTTCAGGAAACAGTCATCGTCGAACAGAAAATCATGGTGCCTTACGGAATCGAAGGAACCATTGAGAGCATAGAAGCTGGACAGTTTACTGTTGATGAAGTCGTATGCAAGGTCAAGAAGGAAGACGGCACTGTTGCAGAACTTACTATGATGCAGAAGTGGCCAGTCCGTGTAGGCAGACCATATAAAGAAAAGCTGGTTCCGGAAATGCCGCTGGTAACCGGACAGCGTGTAATCGATACTCTGTTCCCTATAGCAAAGGGCGGAGTTGCTGCCGTACCTGGACCTTTCGGATCAGGCAAGACAGTAGTTCAGCATCAGCTGGCAAAGTGGGCTGACGCAGATATCGTTGTTTACATCGGATGCGGCGAACGTGGAAACGAAATGACAGACGTTCTGATGGAGTTCCCTGAACTGAAGGACCCAAGGAGCGGTGAGCCTCTGATGAAGAGGACAGTTCTTATAGCAAACACTTCCGACATGCCGGTAGCTGCCCGTGAAGCATCTATCTACACCGGAATCACTATCGCAGAATATTTCAGAGACATGGGCTATTCAGTAGCTCTGATGGCTGACTCTACATCCAGATGGGCAGAAGCCCTTCGTGAGATGTCTGGCCGACTGGAAGAGATGCCAGGCGAGGAAGGTTACCCTGCTTATCTGGGTTCCAGACTTGCTCAGTTCTACGAAAGAGCTGGACGTGTAGTATCACTGGGAAGCGAAGGAAGAATCGGAGCACTTTCTGCAATAGGTGCAGTATCCCCTCCAGGAGGAGATATTTCAGAGCCTGTATCACAGGCAACGCTGAGAATCGTAAAGGTATTCTGGAGTTTGGATGCATCCCTTGCATATGCAAGACACTTCCCGGCAATCAACTGGCTGCAGAGCTATTCGCTCTATGTAGACAGACTGACCAAATGGTATGAGGAGAATGTCAGCAAAGACTTCCCGGAACTCAGAATGGATACCATCAGGCTGCTTCAGGAAGAGGCAGAACTGCAGGAAATCGTTCAGCTGGTCGGAGTTGATGCATTGTCATTTGCAGACAGAATCAAACTGGAAGCATGCAAGTCCATTCGTGAGGACTACCTGCACCAGAATGCATTCCACGACATAGATACCTACTCATCAATGAACAAACAGTACAAGCTTCTGAAGCTCATAATGGGCTACTATGAGCTGGCAAGCGATGCCATTGCCAAAGGCGCGCCTTTCAACCAGCTGGCAGGACTGCCTGTAAGAGAGACTATCGGAAGATTCAAGTACATTGAAGAGGAAAACATTGACGCTTCTTATGAAGAGATCTTTGCTGAACTCAGAAAAGAAGTTGCAGATCTGGTAAGCAAGGAGGCTGAGGACGATGATTAAGGAATATAAGACGATATCAGAAGTTGCCGGCCCTCTGATGCTGGTAAAGGATGTTGACGGAGTAACATATGATGAACTTGGAGAGATCATGCTGCCTAACGGCGACAAGAGACTCTGCAAGGTACTGGAAATAGACGGCAGCGATGCGCTGGTTCAGTTATTTGAGAGCTCGGCAGGAATCAACCTGAAGGAGAGTTCCGTAAGATTCCTCGGCAGAGGAACTCAGCTTGGCGTTTCTGAAGAAATGCTGGGAAGAGTATTCGACGGAATGGGCAGACCTATGGACGGCGGCCCTGAAATCATTGCAGAGAAAAAACTGGACATCAACGGACTGCCAATGAATCCGGCAGCCAGAGACTACCCGGCTGAATTCATTCAGACAGGAGTTTCCGCAATAGACGGACTTAACACACTGGTAAGAGGACAGAAGCTTCCTATATTCTCAGGTTCAGGACTTCCGCATGCTGAGCTGGCCGCGCAGATAGCACGTCAGGCAAAGGTAATCGGAGGAGAGAGCAGCAAGTTCGCAGTAGTATTTGCAGCTATCGGAATCACATACGAGGAAGCAGACTTCTTTGCATCAGACTTCAGAAGGACAGGAGCCATCGACAGAACAGTAATGTTTATGAACTTGGCAAACGACCCTGCCGTAGAGAGAATCGCCACTCCGCGTATGGCTCTGACAGCCGCCGAGTATCTGGCATTCGACCTGGACATGCACGTACTGGTTATACTGACTGATATCACCAACTACGCAGAGGCTCTGCGTGAGGTATCAGCTGCCAGAAAGGAAGTACCAGGCAGAAGAGGTTATCCTGGATATCTGTATACAGACCTTGCTACAATGTATGAAAGAGCCGGAAGAAAGAAGGGCTACAAGGGTTCGATAACAATGATCCCTATTCTGACAATGCCAGAAGACGACAAGACACATCCTATTCCCGACCTTACCGGATACATCACAGAAGGACAGATCATTCTGTCACGTGAACTGTACAGAAAGGGCGTTAAACCGCCAATTGACGTACTGCCTTCACTGTCGCGACTGAAGGATAAGGGAATCGGCAAAGGCAAGACCAGAGAAGATCACGCTGATACGATGAACCAGCTGTTTGCAGCATATGCAAAGGGCAAGGAGAGTCTGGAACTGATGACCATCCTCGGCGAAGCCGCTTTGACGGAAACTGACCTGATGTATGCAAGATTTTCACAGGAATTTGAAAAACGCTACGTATCTCAGGGTTATGATACTGACCGTGGTATCGAGGAAACACTTGATCTTGGCTGGGAGCTGCTGAAGATGCTTCCGAAGAGCGAATTGAAGAGAATCAAAGATGAACTTATTGAGAAGTATCTCGGGTAGGTGATATAGATGGAAAAATTAAACGTCAATCCTACCAGGATGATGCTGACATCCCTGAAGAAGCGTCTGAAGACGGCTACCAGAGGACACAAGCTCATGAAGGACAAGAGAGACGAACTCATGAAGGAATTCCTGGAACTTGCCAGAGAGAACGGCAGACTGCGTGAAGAGGTCGAGAGAAAACTCGCCGACGTCTACAAGAACTTTACCGTTGCCAGCTCTATCATGAGCCAGGAAGTCATGGAAGAATCTCTGATGTTCCCTAAGCAGGGCGTTATCCTCGACGTTGGCAGCAAAAACATCATGAGTGTAGACGTTCCGGTCTTCGGCTTCAAAACCACTGCTGAAGATCCGACGAATATCTATCCATATGGTTTTGCCAGAACGTCTGGTGAGCTGGACAATGCAATTTCCCAGCTGTCAGACCTTTTCCCTCAGCTGCTTGAACTGGCAGCCAAGGAAAAGGAAACCGCGCTTTTGGCAGCGGAGCTGGAAAAGACCAGACGTCGTGTAAACGCTTTGGAATATGTCATGATTCCGCAGCTTGAGATGACTATCAAGTATATCACAATGAAACTCGACGAGAATGAGCGTGGTAACCAGACCAGACTTATGAAGGTCAAGGACATGATGCTTGAAGAAGCTATCGAAAAGAAGCGCATCAAGGATGAAGAGGCAATCGCCCGGTACACAAGCGAACAAAACGCACAATAAGGAAAAAATATTACGAGCCCTCAATCTTGTGATTTGGGGCTCGTTTTTTTGGCGCTTTAGCTTGACAAAACTCCTGGCTTCGGCTGCAGGTTTCGCTCCGCCTGCAATGAGCGAGCTCTCTGCGAGAGACCAACTCTCGTAAAAATGGTGAAAACTTCAAATGTTCCCATTTCAATTAAAATAAGCACCTTTTGGGAACCTGTGCATAGCTGTGAATATGAAAAATCACCTGTAGGAACTTCGAAATAATCGATGATTAGTATTTATTGACAGACATTGCTGACGAAGGTGAAATCAAGGCGATTACAAGAACAATATATAAGACTCATAATGCTGACTAGGTCATGTTTCAGCATCTGTTTGAGATTATACAACGTAAATTAAAGTTCGCAACTCTTAAAATGTTCCCCAAAAGCTATATTTTTATACGTGATGGGAACATTTCGCCAAAGTCCTATTTAAAGGCCTGTATGACAATGAATAAATATTGTTATTTCACTGGAATCCTTGGAATAAATGTAAAAAATTGCCTTTAGAGTAATGAGAGTTGCATTTATGTGTCGTAGAATCACGAATCCCTTTCATTGCACCAATGGATGCTTGCTTTTCTTAATTCGGAGGCACATCCATGTGCCGTAGAATCATGAATCCCTTTCATTGAACCAATGGATTCTTAATATGTAGGCATGCACTGCATGCCGGAATATCAAGAAAAGCAACCTTGATTATGTGTGGCCTAAAGGCCACATATAGGATGCTTGCTTTTCTTACAATTTTGTTATAAAAATCTTAAGAATCCCTAAAATCGCCCACAAACCATTTTTTCAGTGATATAATCTGACGTGTTAAAAACAAAGGGGAAATCAAAAGGGGTATTAATATGTTGATATTAGAAATGATCAGAAGCGCGGCTTTCGCATCGGGGGAACGGATCGCCGTCCATTCTAACAGTGGAGAACTGTCTTACCAGGAACTCTGGAGAAAATCCGACAGTCTGGCCGTATGGCTGGACAGAGAATTGAAATCAGACCGCACCCCAGTGGTGGTTTACGGACATAAGAGCCCAATGATGCTGGTGTGCTTTTTGGCCTGTGTCAAGTCCGGCAGAGCATACTGCCCTATCGATACTTCCATGGCAGATGAGCGTACAGCGGACATAATAGAAACGGTTGGCAACAGACTGGTGCTGGCAACTGAAGAAATGCCAGAGTCAATCAAAGCAGCAACTGCAAAATTCAGCATCGTCACGGCAGATGAAATCGAAACTGCAGCGGCTGCTGGCGAAGAATGCGAAAAGAATCTATGGGTGCGCAAAGGCGATGTCTTCTATATTATTTTCACTTCAGGCAGCAGCGGAAAGCCGAAGGGAGTAAAGATCTCAGCTGGAAATCTGACAAGTTTTGTCGGATGGTTCGTCGGCGTGGGAGACAGCAGAAAGGCAAAATCAGGAGGGATATTCCTGAATCAGGCGCCCTTTTCCTTCGACCTTTCAGTCATGGACACATACACATGTCTGGCGACTGGAGGAACTCTCTGGTGCCTGGATGAGAAGACCAGAAAAGATACTAAAGCAATGCTTAAGTATCTGAAGGACGGCAGATTAAACTACTGGGTATCAACACCGTCATTCGCAGAACTCTGTCTGGCGGAACAGGATTTTGATGAGAAACTCATGCCGGACATCAGATATTTCTACTTCTGCGGCGAGACGCTGCCGGCAGATACTGCGGGCAGGCTGATGGAAAGATTTCCAAAGGCGAAGGTCATCAATACCTATGGGCCAACAGAGACGACGGTTGCGGTGACCTCGGTTGAGATAACAGAAGCGATGGTCAGATCAGGAAGACCTCTGCCAATAGGCAGGACAAAAGAAGGAACGAGGATATTCCTCAGAGAAGGCGAACTGGTGATCAGCGGCGACACGGTCAGCATGGGATATTATAAAGATCCGATGAAGACCGAAAAGTCGTTCTTCATGACCGACGATTACGAGTGGGCATACCGCACCGGCGACGCTGGTAGTTTTGATAGTGAGATGCTCTACTACGGAGGCAGGATCGATGGACAGGTCAAACTCCACGGCTACAGAATTGAACTTGGGGACATAGAATCCAACCTTTTGAAGCTGCCGGGAGTTTCGGGGGCCGCGGTGGTGGCAAAGCGCGAGGGCGGACAGGTCAAGAGCCTGGCGGCCTTCATCAAGCCAAAAGAACAAAACGACGGCGGATTTGAGGAACGGCAGAAGATCAGGCGTCAGCTGAAGGAACGGCTGCCAGAGTACATGGTACCGAAAAAAGTTGTTTTTGTTGATGATATGCCGCTGACGGCCAACGGCAAGATCGACCGCAGGAGGCTGGAGGCTCAGATCTGATGGGGTTGTTTTCAGATGCAGGATTCTTCGCTGCGGCTGGCGCGCTTACTGTACCGGCAGTAATACTGGGCATCAAAGAGAAGCCGATCGGCATGTACGGCCTGGCAGTGACTTTGTTCTTTGTGATCATGGCCTCCAAGGCGCAGCCGATTTCACTGATATATATGGGGCTCTACTGCGTGCTCGAGTATGGACTGGTTAGGGGCATGATCCCGGCGGTAAAGAGGTTCGGCCGAAACGGATACCTTTACTGGGGGTTCATACTGATGTCGCTGGCTCCGCTGATCGTCTACAAGCTGACGGGTGTGGCTGGACATTCGGTGTTCGGTTTCATGGGGATATCGTACATGACTTTCAAGTCGGTGCAGATGATCATTGAAATATACGATGGGCTGATAGACAGTGTACGGCCTGTGGAATTCGTGTATTTCCTGCTATTCTTCCCATGCATTTTGTCGGGGCCGATAGACAGGAGCAGGCGTTTCCACGAGGATTACATAACGGTCAGAAAAAAGCAGGATTACCTGGACATGGTTGGAACGGGAATGTACAAGTTCATGCTGGGAGCGGTGTTCAAGTTCGCAGCAGGTTCGGGAGTCTACCAGGCCATGCTCTGGCTGGGAATGAAAAATACGCTGGGTTCGGCGATAATATATATGTACACCTACGGATGTTATCTGTACTTTGACTTTGCTGGATACAGTCTGATGGCGGTTGGCCTCAGCTATATGTACGGCATCAAGGCACCAGATAATTTCAACAAACCTTTCCTCAGCACGGACATGAAGGACTTCTGGGACAGATGGCACATAAGTCTGTCACACTGGTTTAGGGACTTCATCTTCTCCAGGCTGATGATGAGATCAATTAAAGGAAAATGGTTCAAGAGCAAACTGACGGCGGCTTCATTCGGATTCATCGTGAACATGGGTGTCATGGGAGTCTGGCACGGTCTGGATATACATTTCATAATGTACGGCCTGTACCATGGAGTGCTGCTGTCGCTGACAGAAATATACCAGAAGAAATCAAAGTTCCATAAAAAACATAAGAAGGAACGCTGGTACCTTGGAGTCAGCTGGTTCATAACATTTAATCTGGTGATGTTCGGCTTCTTTATCTTCTCCGGAAGATTCACACAGCTAGTCGGCATCGAGTAAAAATGAAAGGGTAAGGGAAGAGAAATGGAAGAGAAAATATTAGACATGCTGGCAGAGATCTGCGGAGACGATATCGTAAAAGAAAATCCGGACATCAATCTGATGGACGAGGATCTGATGGATTCACTTGACTATACAGAACTGCTGGTTGAAATAGAGACAGAGTTCGGCATCGTTATGTCACCGTCGGAATTTACCAGAGACCAGATGGACACGCCGAACAAGATCATCGCTCAGGTCAAAGCCAGGAGCTGATCAAGGTATGAAAAAGATAGCAGCTTTTTTCACCGCAGCGGCTCTGTTCCTGGTGGTGATCATTATCCTGCATTTTGCATTTGCCGGCAGCCTTACCACGAACAATTATAAGTTCGGCACCTGGATAAATTCATACAAAGACAGTTCATACAAGGCCATCAGCAGCAATATACATGATGACACGGTGATGTTCATGGGCTCGTCTGAATTCCATCACGGAAAGAAAACGCCGTATCATCCAAGCTGGGTATTCCGCAAGCAGGGGATGGATGTCATGTGCATCGGCGCGGCATACAACCAGAGCCTGACGCATGCCATAACACTTGCCGCGGCCGCACCTTTGATGCATAACAGAAAAGTCGTGCTCATGGTGTCGCCACAGTGGTTTGACAGCGAAGGCGCAACGCCGGAGGGGTTTTCAGTACGTTTTTCAGAGAGTGAGTACATGCGCATGCTGCAGAACAAAAATCTTTCTGACAGAACAAAAAAGTGTATTGCGGCGCGTACGGAAACGCTGCTGAAGAATGACCCTTCGATGCAGAATCGCGTCATCAGATACAACAGACTGTTTCTGGCAAAGCACGCTTCCTTTATGGACAGAATGCTCTATCGGCTCAGGAGGGTATTCCTCAACGAGCAGGGGACGATGACAGTCAACATGGCCTGGAAGGCAAGCGGCAACAAAAGTTACGACGCCTACGTTCAGCCAAAGCAGCCGGCTTCACCGCCTGACTGGAAAGCATTGGCGGCTTCGGCGCAGACTGAATACAGCAAGAGCTCAACAAACAAATTCAGCATGTCAGACAAGTTTTACATCCGGCACATAAGGGCGTCGCTGAAGAGCAAGAAAAAGGCGTATTCGTCAAAGACATACGAGAGATCGCCAGAATACAATGATCTTAAGCTTTTCCTGGACGTGTGCCATGAAAACGGAATCAAGACGGAACTGGTCATACTGCCAATGAACGGATACTGGTATGACTACTGCGGATTTCCTGCTGCCAAGCGGAAGGTCTGCGCTGAGAAGGTCACAGAAATAGGGGAAGAGTACGGCGTAAGCGTATGTGACCTGACTGGATATTCATATTACAGGGGTTTTTTCGAGGATGCAATGCATCCCGCAGCGAAAGGATGGGTGATTATTGATGAAGAGGTTTACAGGTTTTTTAACCAGGGTCAGAACTTTCATGAGCGGAGAGTATCTTAAGTATACGGGACTTTTCCTGATGCTCATGATGATTATTTACGTATATCTGATCTTCGCGGGAATGGCCGCGGCACCGAAGTTTACATACGCCTCTTTCTAGAGGTTGACCGCTCCAGATCCATAACCCCCAATGGGGCTGAGAATCTGGAGTTTTTACTTTTTTTTATCGCTGAGTTAATAATCTGTTCAGATTTAGCATATATAATTGAAGCCAGATGGAGCTCCTGCGAGCTCCATGCCCGGGTTTCAGTCCGTATTCTTTTACACTGAAACCCAGCCGAGCTGAAGCTCCTGGCTTCAGTTGCAGGCCTTCGCTACGCCTGCAATGAGCGAGCTCACTGCGAGCTCCGCTCGGCCTTAAATTTAAGCCAGATGGAGCTCCTGGAGCGACACTTGGACTTGGATCGTAAATTAAGAGGAGGAAGAGGACGTATGAATGTACTGATTGTCACAGCAAGATTTGGTCTGGGACACGTATCTGCGGCAGCAGCGATAGCTGAGCAGATAAATGAAAATTATGATGATGTAAATATTACAACTATAGATATGATGGAATTCAGATATCCGACAATACATAGAGGAATATATAAGGCCTTCAGCATATTTGCAGGAACCGTGCCTGGAGTATATGAAAAGATGGTTCGCATGGACCAGCATCTTTCAGCCATGCCATTTCGTGAAAAGTTCACTAAAGCAGATATCATAGGTGAACTTGTTGAAAGATACAAGCCTGATGTGATTATTTCAACGTGGCTTATCGCCTGCAAGTACATAGGCGCATACAAGAGGAAAAACCGCAGCTCGATTCCTTTCATCACATGCGTGACGGATCTGGGTGCGTATAACGAATATATTTCTGAAATGACAGATGCATATCTGGTTGCTGACGATGTAACCAAGGCGGGATTCGTTGCCAAGGGTGTTGAGGCAGACCGCATATATGTCAGTGGAATTCCGGTGAAACAGGCCTTTGGCAAAGTGCTGTCCAAGCATGACGGCAAGAAGAAAGAAGTGCTGATCATGGGCGGAGGCCTCGGCATCATAAGCGGAGCTGACGGTCTGATAGAAAACCTGGGCCAGAGGGAAGATGTGCATGCAACATTCATTACGGGAACCAACCGTGAACTGAAAGATCAGCTGACGGAAGAGGCTGGAGACAGGTTTGACAATATTGAGATACTGGGATATACAGACAATGTTCCATACTATATGAGCAGGGCAGACGTCATACTGACGAAAGCCGGCGGAATAACATTGTTTGAATCGATCCAGGCAGAGGTGCCGATGCTGGTACCGGCGCCTTTCTTTGCACAGGAGAAGGCCAATGCAGATTACATAATCAGAAAGGGCATTGGTGTTGTAACAGACAGCGCAAGCGATGATTCTCAATACGAGGCACTGACGAAAATGCTGGACGATGAAGCAGGGATGAAAGGGATGCGGAATCAAATGAAACACATTAAAGATCATTTGCGCGGGAACGAAATAAGCAGTATAATTTATGCACTAACTTATGCTGCAGAGATGGAGGCTTAAGATGATAGGCATCATGAAGGCTGCAATGGATCTGACTGCGGTATGGTATGCAGTTTATGCCGCGGTCCCAGCGCTTGTCGATAGAATGGAAAACTGGATAAAACGTCCGGTCAGGCTGAAAAATGCGGCAGAAGAAAAGGTGCTGTATCTGACTTTTGATGACGGGCCAAGTGAGGAATACACGCCGCTGCTTCTTGATCTTCTTAAAGAAAACCAGATCCAGGCGACTTTTTTTGTAGTGGCAGATTTTGCAGAAAAGAATCCGGAAATCGTAAAGAGAATGAAAGAGGACGGGCATCTTATCGGTGTGCATTCCATGAGCCATAAATGTGCCATGGCGATGCTTCCGAAGAACACAAAAAAGGATGCCGCGGGAGCCTGCGAAGTTGTAAAAAGCCTGGGAGTAAACACAAGCTATTTCAGGCCGCCTTGGGGACTGGTCAATCTGACTCTCAAGCGGTTTTTGAAGAAATCCGGACTCAGCGAGGTGTTGTGGGACGTGATGGCCGGCGACTGGAGCGGCAAAACGACGGCAGAAGCCATTGAAGCGAAGCTGCGTAAAAGGGTAAAGAGCGGCAGCGTCATATGCCTGCACGATGGCAGAGGCAAAAATGAAGCACCGTCAAGGACGATCAAAGCGCTCAGCGTAATGCTGCCTGAGTGGAAAGCTCAAAATTACAGTTTCCTTAGGATCGACGAGATGCCGGCAGCATAAAATTGCGCAATCACAGAATGCATCGGCAGATGCCGCAAGTACGGATGGCTAGCCGAAGAGCAATTTTACTTAGGATTTGAACGGAGGTGTGCTGGTGAGCATACGAAAAAAACTGATAATGTCTAATGTACTTCTCATCGTTGTGCCTGTTCTCGTGGCACTTATCACACTGGCTATCTTTACCGAAGGACCGGGAGGGCAGGCATGGGAAACCATGGAACTGCTGTTTGACGATTACAACGGCACATACACAGCACAGAGCCAGCTGGAAACTCTGGAATGGAGAGGCGATTTTACTGATGCAAAGAAAGCTCTTTCACGAGCTGGCTATCATTTTTCTATCACGGCTGAAGGAGAAGTGATCTACTCCAATCTGACAAAGGCAGATGTGGCGGCTGCTAAGAAGGCACTTGGCGACATGTACGACGGCACCGCCGACTTCACATATGATCGGGGTGATGTGGCCGTTGTAAAATATACGTCAGAAAAGGAAAACTATCAGGCAATAGGCATTCATACAAGTGATAATCCGGGGGCAGACACAGATCTTTCCTATATGGAAAAATATATCATGCTCTATATTGGATTCATGATAGCCATTATCATTGCAGTCGTAGTGGTAATGAACATCATAATGTCATGGTGGATTGCAAGAAACATACTCGCACCTCTGAAAAAACTCAGTTTGGGCAGTGAGATGATCAGAAAAGGCGAACTGGACTTCGAACTTGCGTATCCGAAAAAAGATGAGATGGGGCAAGTGATCTCTGACTTCAACGACATGCGGCGATATCTGAAGGATTCGGTGACTGAGAGAATGAAATACGAACAGTACCGCAGAGAACTGATCAATGGCATTTCCCACGATCTGAGAACACCGCTCACATCTATCAAAGGGTACGTCTCAGGGCTGCGTGACGGCATAGCCAGCACGCCGGAAATGAAAGTAAGATACTATGAAGCCATTGAAACCGGCGTTGGCAATCTGGAGCATCTGGTAGACGATTTGACTAACTTTTCCAGAGTAGAGATGGGAGAATCCCATGTAAAACTTGAAGAAACTGACCTGGCTGCCTATTACAGAGAAAGAAAAGAGAATCTGTCACTTGAATATTCAATTGACGGAGTGGAGATAGATATGGAAGTGCCAGACACTCCTGTCACTGTGCGTATGGACAAGCAGGAAATGGACAGGATAAACCGCAATATCATTGAAAATTCCATTAAATACCGCAGCGGGGAATGGACCATATTCAAGATCAGCGTAGGTGTTACCAAGGATAAGATGGCGGAGATCAGGCTCTGCGATGATGGCCCTGGAGTCTCAGATAAAGAGCTTGAGAAGATATTCACTTGCTTTTACAGGAGCGACGCCTCCAGAAAGAATCCTGCAGGGGGCAGCGGCATAGGGCTTGCCGTAGTCAAGCAGATCGTGGAACTTCAGAACGGAAAAGTACATGCAGAAAACGATGGAGGACTGGCAATCGTCATCGACTTGCCGTTGTCGGAAGGAGAAAGAAATGTCTGAACAGGTGATTTTGATAGCGGAAGATGAGCAGATGATTGCAGAACTGGAGCGTGACTATCTGGAAGCAAGCGGATATCATGTTGATATCGCTGCCGATGGAAAAGAGTGCATCCGGAAATTCATGTCAGGAAGCTATGACATGGTGCTGCTGGACGTGATGCTGCCAGAGGTCGACGGTTTTGAGATCTGCCGGACAATCAGGATGAGCAGCAACGTTCCGGTGATGATGATCACGGCGAGGAAGGAAGATATAGACAAGATAAGAGGTTTGGGCCTTGGGGCTGACGACTACATGGTCAAGCCTTTCAGCCCGCCGGAGATGGTTGCCAGAGTAAAGGCTCACATCGGCCTGCACGAGAGGCTGAGCGGCACAGCTCCGGTTTCTGATGGAGCTTATAAGGCTAAGGTCATCCGCAACGGTGAACTGGCGATCCATCCCGATGAATTCCGTGTCTTCATGGGCGAGAAAGAGATACTGCTTGTAAAAAAAGAGTTCGAACTGCTTCTCTTCTTTGCTGAAAACCTGGGGATAGTATTCTCCAAGGACAACCTTTTTGAAAAGGTATGGGGCATAGACGCTATCGGCGACACTTCTACCGTAACGGTCCACATAAAAAGACTGCGCGATAAGCTGCGTGATGCAGGCGCGGAGGATGAATACATAGAAACTGTCTGGGGAACTGGATACAGGATGAAAGCTTTAGAAAAGTAATGAAAATAGAGATGAGCAGGACGTCGGCGCTAATAAACGCCGGCGTTTTCATATGGGAATCTTGCAGCCGGTGTCACTTTCGTCTCTGCCAGTGCGATTTTGCCGCAGCAGCCCCACTTGTTTAGGCGATTCTGCTTGTTTATTGCAGGCTTTTAAGGTATAATAATATGTTACACTTTGAGAACAAGGGCGGCTCTACATTGGGATCTGCCGTTGGAATATATGAAAGAGAGAAATAAATGAAATTCAACGAAACAAATATCAGCGATGACATACTAAAAAGTCTAGCCGAAATGGGATTTGAGGAAATGACGCCTATACAGGAAGCGGCAATTCCGGTAATGCTCAGCGGCAGGGATGTGATCGGTCAGGCACAGACGGGAACTGGCAAAACAGCCGCCTTCGGCATACCGATGATCAACCTTATGGATCCTGAAGAGGAATGTGTGCAGGGGCTGGTCCTCTGCCCGACAAGAGAGCTGGCAGTCCAGGCATCCCTGGAAATCAGCAAGATGTCAAGGTTCGTCAAGGGCGTCAGAGTTACGCCAGTCTACGGCGGACAGGACATCTCCAGACAGATAAACGCCCTGAAGGGCAACATTTCCATCGTTGTCGGCACGCCAGGCAGAGTAATGGACCACATGAGACGCAGGACGCTGAAGTTTGACGGCCTGAAGATGCTGGTGCTTGATGAAGCCGACGAAATGCTGGACATGGGCTTCCGCGAGGACATAGAAACCATCTGCAAGTCGATACCAGACGAGAGGCAGACTGCTTTGTTCTCGGCAACCATGCCGGACGAGATCGTTGCCATCAGCAAGAAATATCAGAAGCACGCGGAGCAGATCACCGTGGTCACCGGAGAGGAACTGACGACCAACCTGGTGAAGCAGCTTTACTATGTGGTCAAGGGCAGAGAGAAAGACACGTCACTGTGCAGGCTGCTGGACTACCTGTCGCCAAAGAGAGCTTTGATCTTCTGCAATACCAAGAGGAAGGTCGACGAGCTGACGCTGGTGCTGAAGGGCAAGGGCTATTCGGCTGAGGCGCTGCACGGAGACCTGTCGCAGCACCAGAGAGACAGAGTCATGAACCTGTTCAGAAACGGCAATCTGGAGCTTTTGCTGGCCACCGACGTTGCGGCCAGAGGTCTGGATGTTGATGACGTTGACATGGTATTCAACTACGATATGCCGCAGGACATGGAATATTACGTTCACAGAATCGGACGTACAGGCAGAGCCGGCAAGACTGGCCGAGCAATTTCAATCATCAGCGGCAGGGAACAGTACAAGATAGATTCACTGGAAGAGTACACCGGTGCCGAGATACAGCGCAAGGAGATGCCGACGGCCAACGATGCGCTGACGGTAAAGGCTTACAAGAACCTGTCCGACGCCATCGAATACTGCGAGGGCATGGACATAACCCAGTTTATGAAAATCGTATATAAACGATGCGACGACGACGACCTGGATCCGCTTCAGGTTGCGGCAGCATTCCTGCGCATGAGCATGGGGAATATAGAGGCGGAGCCGAAGGATGACGACCAAAAGGGCGGCAGGCGCGGCGATCGCGAGAAGCCGGAGAGGCGCAACAAGTCGTACCGTTCATCAAAGGACAGCGACAAAGCGCGCAGCGGCGGACGTTCAGGCGGAAGACGCCCGGCGGGACGCAGAGACAGCGGCTGGACTACAGAAGGTGAAGGAAGGCGCGGCGGCAGAAGCCGCAAGCCGGAACTGCCGGATGGTCTTGGCGACAGCCTCAACAAGAGAAAGAAATCAGGCGGCTCCAAGGAAACCAAGAAGGGCTCGCCGTCATACGAAAAGCACGATAAATATGCTAAGATGAAGAAGGAAAAGAGACAGTGGTAAAGGGAGATCAGGTAGAAATCAAAATAGAAGATCTGACGGCGGAAGGTCAGGGACTTGGCAGAAGCGACGGCATGGCGGTATTCGTCAAGGGCGCGGTGCCGGGAGACATGGTACGCGCCGAGCTCACAAAGGTGAAGAAAAACTATGCTTTTGGCAGGCTGACACAGATCATAACTCCGTCGGAAGACCGCATAGAGAATCTTTGCGAACAAAGCGGTCAGTGCGGGGGCTGTCCTTTTGACGGCCTTGGCTACGAGGCGCAGCTGAAGATCAAAGAAAAGAGAGTTCGCGACAGCCTCACAAGGCTTGGCGGGCTTACTGATCCGCTGATCCAGCCAATCGTAGGGATGGAGACTCCGTTTCGTTACAGGAACAAGGCTTCCATGCCTGTTTCTACTGGCGGGATCATCACGCGCAAGGGCGGTCTGGTGGAAAACCTCGGCCCTGCTGCAATCGGATTCTATAAGGCGAAATCTCACGATGTCGTAAACTGCTATGACTGCATGCTGCAGAGCGAGCCGGCAATGGCTGCGGCTGAAGCGGTGCGTCAGTTCATGGAAGAGGACAACATCACCGGCTACGATCCGAAATGGGAAAAAGGCCTAATGCGCCATTTGGTTGTGCGCACGGCTTTTGGCACCGGTGAGGTCATGGTCATCCTTGTCATCAACGGCAAAGGAATACCTAACGTTGCCAAATTAGTGGAAATGCTTGACGATGCTATTGCAGAACTGCCGCCGGCCTATGAAGACGGTCCGGAGTACAGTCTGGAGAGCGTTGTTGTAAACGTAAATAAAGGAAAATCAGCCGACATTTTCGGCGATGAGTGCATCACTGTTGCCGGAAAACCGACGATCACGGAGATCGCCGGCGGCATGAAGTTCGAGATATCGCCGTTGTCTTTCTATCAGGTAAATCCTGAGCAGATGGTGAACCTCTACGACAAGGCGGCAGAATACGCCGGACTGACAGGGGGCGAAACGATCCTCGACCTGTACTGCGGCGTAGGGACTATCGGCCTTTATCTGCTTGGCGAGCTGAGAGAGCGGTCAGAGATGGCAGACGAAGGGCCGGACAGCGGTTTTGATGCTGCCCGCGTGATCGGAATCGAATCGATCAAAAGCGCCGTAATCGACGCTAACCGCAACGCGGTGATCAACCACATCGTAAATGCGCGATATGTCTTCGGCCGTGCGGAAGAAGAGTTGCCGAAGCTTTTGAGCGGCGAAGGCATTGCCGACGAAGGCCTGAAAGTGGACAAAGTCGACGTTGCTGTCATCGACCCGCCGAGGTCAGGCTGCGACACGCGGCTGCTGGAGGCTTTGATCGACGCAAAACCCGAGCGCATCGTCTACGTGTCCTGCGACCCGGCGACGCTTGCCCGCGACGTGAAATACCTGGGCGAAAACGGCTATGAGTTCGAGGAGGCCACGCCGGTGGACATGTTCCCATGGACCGGGCACGTTGAGACGGTAGTATTGATGTCAAGGGCGAAAGAGTGAGTGTGTGAAAAAGCCTTAAATATCAAGGCTTTCAGCACACATGGGCGTAAAACCCATTGAACGAAAAACATGAAAATATCGCTTCGTGGAAACAAGTCCAAAGGGGCTGTTTTGATAGTCAAGTGGTCAGGTTAGATGTCATAGCCCTGCGAGTGGTCGAGTTAGATGTCAGGGGTCATGAGTGGTCAGGTTAGATGTTTTTTCGGGGGTTTTTGAGGTTGTGTGGTCAGGTTTGATGTTGACTAAAAATGTGTTTATTGAAGCGAAAGATTTAAATTTGAACGGAGGGGTTGCATGGTAAATGAAAAAGATGCCATTGAGATAATTTTTTATGCCGAAGAAAATGAGATTGCCATTTGGTTAGATGGCGGCTGGGGAGTTGATGCTCTCTTAGGTGAGGAAACAAGGGTCCACAACGATATTGATTTGTTTGTGGAAAAAAGCAATAGCAAAAAATTTCTTGAAATAATAAAAGAAAAAGGCTTTTCTGAAGTTATCGAAGCATATACCACTACAGATCACACGGTTTGGAAGGACGCTAAAGGTAGGATAATCGATCTTCATATATTTGAATTCGATGAACAGGGATACCTTGTTTTTGAAGGAGAAGCTTATCTTCCAGAAGTGTTTAGTGGTATCGGGAAAATAGGAGATAAAGTGGTAAAGTGTATAGATGCTAAGAATCAAGTTTTATTTCACCTGGGATATGAGTATGATGAAAATGATGTTCATGATGTAAGACTTTTGTGCGAGAGGTTTAATATTCCTATTCCTAATGAATATAAATAACTGACAAATTTTAATTTGTCTTTGAGCCTAAACGCAAGAAAAAGTAAGGCTGCCTATTTAAAATTACTTTCTACTATTGTCGAGGTTTTATGCCAGGTTGAATGTCGGCTCCGAGACTGACTATTTACATAGGAACGACCGAAACTATAAGGAGAATTATATATGCAATATGGACCAGATCCAAATTCTATTTATCCGAATGAAAAAATAAAAAGCGTATGCTATATTAAAAATGTAATCACACGCCCAAATATTATCGTCGGTGATTACACCTATTATGATGATATCAATGGGCCGGTACGGTTTGAGGAGCGCGTTACACATCACTATGAATTTTTAGGTGATAAGCTCATCATTGGGAAATTCTGCGCTATAGCAAAAGGTATCGAGTTTATAATGAACGGTGCGAATCATAGAATGTGCAGCGTCACTACTTATCCATTTAATATCATGGGACATGGTTGGGAAAAGGCCACTCCGACACTTGGGGATTTACCTTTCAAAGGAGATACTGTTGTTGGCAATGATGTGTGGATAGGTCAAAATGTCACTGTAATGCCCGGCGTGCATATTGGTGATGGAGCAATTGTTGCTGCCAATTCAGTAGTTACAAAAGATATACCGGCTTATCATATTGCAGGTGGCAATCCTATCAGAATTATTAAGAAAAGGTTTGAGGATGAACTCATTGGCTATCTGCTGGAATTAAAGTGGTGGGAATGGCCTGCTAAAAAGATTTTTGATAACCTTGAGGCTTTGTGTAGTGCCGACCTTGAAAAAATAAAGGAGATAAAATGAGCGTGTACTCGAAAGAAGAACTGTTCGAAGCCAAACGGCAGATTGATTCAACCATTCACAAGCTAACAGAAACACTTAAAACACTTGAGTCAAAGGAAAATCCTGATAGATATAAATCGCAGGTTACACTTGCAAAAAGACGAATCGTCGCTTTTGAAATTGCGGTGAATTTGCTGGAAAAAGAGCTAAAGGAGATATACGATGAAAAATAAAACAATAACAGAATTCGAATTATTAATCGAAAGCCATCTCGACTTAGAAAGGCAAGGCCCAGGAAGTGCTGAAATGACGCTAAAAGCCCTAAGTTTCATAATGAACCTTGACAGCAATTCAAAGATAGCAGATATCGGCTGCGGTACAGGCGGTCAAACGATGATACTTGCAAAGAATACTGGTGGTCATATTACAGGCGTAGATATGGTAGCTGATTTTATAAACATTTTTAACGATGCTTCCAAGAAACATAATTTTTCCGACAGAGTGCAAGGTATTGTCGGCGACGCCCTAAAACTCCCTTTTGAAAAAGATGGGTTCGACCTTATCTGGTCTGAGGGAATGATAGACAGCTTAGGGTTTGAAAAAACACTTAGCTACTGGAATGGCTTTCTCAAAACAGATGGATATATAGCCGTAACCAGTCCCTCGTGGCTTACCACAGAAAAGCCTGCCGAAATAGAGAAGTTCTGGATTGATGCAGGTAGTGGTTTGTATTCGATAGAAAGCAATATCGAATCAATGCAAAAATCGGGGTATAGTTTTGTTGCAGCATTTACATTACCAGAGGAATGTTGGATTCAAAATTATTTTATCCCACGTCAGGCAACAGAAAAAGAGCTTTTGATAAAATATCCGGAAGATAAAACCGTAGAGGACTATGTCCACAGTATGAAGTATGAGGTTGATTTATATGAAAAGCACAAGCAGCATTATGGGTATGTTTTTTACATCGGCAAAAAAATGGGTGAGAAGTTGAGCAGGAAGTAGCAAACCTTACCAGTACGCTTTTATGCAATAAAATTAAAAACAGGAAGTGAGGCAATGACCTATGTGGATAGTATTCATGTAATATATGTTTTTAAGCACGAACTCTTAGGAGTTTATTTGTTGTGTTTAAAAACATAGTCTATAAGGAAAATAAGATTCCAAATCTTCCTTATAAAATTATGTTTTTGTAAATGTGCAGCTTGTAATGTTGCATAAACTGATTTTATAAAAGGAGATTTCTTAAAAATGAACAAAATAATAAACTGGAAAAAACAATTTGCTATAATATATGCAGGACAAGCTTTTTCAATATTGGGTTCTGCCGCAGTGCAGTTTGCCATTATCTGGTGGCTTACCATCCAGACTGAATCCGCAATCACACTGACGATTGCATCCGTTGTTGCTTTTCTCCCCAATATGTTAATCGGACCATTTGCCGGTGTATGGATCGATAGATACAATCGTCGCTCGGTAATGATTGCAGCTGACGGCTTAGTAGCCGTATCCAGCATCATTCTTGGCGCAGCTTTTTTACTTTTACAGACACCGCCTATTTGGTTTATCTACATTGTTTTATTTATACGCGGATTGGGCAATACCTTTCATGGCCCGGCTATGCAAGCGGCTATACCAATGTTTGTGCCTACCGACATGTTGACCAAAGCAGGCGGTTGGGGTAACATGATTCAATCTGTATCTAACATGATGGGGCCTGTGCTGGGTGCTGCACTCATGGTATTTATGCCTATTTATGCCATTATGGTTGTGGATATACTGGGGGCTGCTTTTGCGATAGTTTGCCTTTTGTTAATTATAATTCCGGATATTCCGCAAGCCAGTGAAAAGATGAATCTATTGTCTGACATGAAGCAGGGTTTTATCTCAATGAAAGCAAATAAGCCTTTAATGGCTGTGTTTTTCCCCATGCTGCTGATGACCATACTTTACATGCCCTTAGGTTCTTTGTTTCCTCTGCTGGTACGTAGCCACTTTATGGGCGAAGCATGGCACAATGGCATTGTGGAATTTGTATTTGCAGGCGGATTGCTTCTTTCATCTTTGGTTATCGGTGTGTGGGGCGGCATGAAAAGGAGATTTTTCATGGCATCCTTAGCTATTGGCTTAATGGGACTGACTACACTAATTAGTGGGGCGCTTCCAATAAGTGGTTTCTGGATTTTTGTTGTATGCTGTTTCTTCTTGGGTGCCTCCGGTACATTTATGAATGTTCCAGTTATGGCCTATGTTCAAGAAAGCATTGCACCTGAAATGATGGGCAAGGTGTTTTCCCTCTTGATGACTGCCATGACTCTTGCTATGCCGATAGGTCTGCTTGTTGCAGGTCCGGTTGTTGAGGTCGTAGGTGTGAATACATGGTTTTTCTGGTCGGGTGTTGCGTTGATGGCAGACGCTATTCTTTGCCGCCTTCTGACAAGGCGTTATGATAAAGTTACAATGAGGCCGTAAGTGAAAAAAACGGCAAGGCACTCTACAAGAATTATACAACGTAGGGTGCCTCGTTCTTTATCGGGCTTGTTCATTAACATCAACCGTCACGCCCGATTTAAATTCCACAGTAAATTTGTCCTCATATACTGTGACCTTTTCGATCAACCGCCGAATGAGCTGTTCTTCGTATTCAGCAAGGGCGGTGGACTGCTTCTTTAGGAATGTACTCATATCAGTAATGCGTTTTTTAAGTTCATCACGGTTGGCATTTTCAACCTGCAGCTTTTGCTTTTGGTCACGCAGGCGGTAAATCTCATCGCCAACCTTATCATAATCCGCGTTGGAAGTGGCCAGCTTTAATAGCTCCGTTTGAAGTTCCTCCAGACGCTTATCGATATCCGCCAAGGCTCTGTTGCTTTTGCGATTTATGACGGTGGCGATATTGTCCCGTAGAGTTGTGAGGAAAGAGTCTTTGTCGCAAAGCGTCTGATTAATGGCGGTGACCAGCACTTGCTCGATGGTGCTTTCCGGCACCGTGCGGGCATCGCAGAACAGGCCAGTGTTTTCTAAGCGACTGACGCAGCGCCAGACGACGGACTTTTTGCCACGATTGTTCCAGTGAACCCTGCGAAAAACCTCACCGCATTTGCCGCAGATGATTATCTGAGCAAAGACGTGGTTGCTGCTGAAAGTTCTGGTCTTTCCGTTCGGACTGGTGTGGACAATTCGGCGGCGGATAAGCTCTTCCTGCACCTGCATGAATAGTTCCTTCGGAATAATGGCTTCGTGGTCGTCCTCGACATAGTACTGAGGAACCGTGCCGTTGTTCCTGATCCGCTTCTTGGTAAGGAAGTCTGTCGTGTAGGTCTTTTGCAGCAGGGCATCGCCCATGTACTTCTCATTTCTAAGGATCTTGTTGATGGTACTTGTGTGCCATTTTTCTTTACCGGCACCGGTGAGAATGCCATCGGCTTCAAGCCCAGCGGATATTTTATCCATGCTGGAACCCTCAAGGTACTCACGGTAAATGCGTTTTACGACTTCAGCCTGCTCCGGATCAATGACAAGCTTTCCATCATTGCCCTTTGTGTATCCGAGAAAGCGATTACAGTTGACAGTTACCTTTCCTTGCTGGTAACGGTATTGCAGGCCGAGCTTCACGTTCTGGCTGAGCGACTGGCTTTCCTGCTGGGCTAAGGAAGCCATGATTGTGATTAGCACTTCGCCTTTGGCATCCATTGTGTTTATGGATTCTTTTTCAAAATAGACTGGGATGTTCTTGTCCTTGAGCTGCCTTATGTACTGCAGGCAGTCAAGAGTATTGCGGGCAAACCGGCTGATTGATTTTGTGATAATCATGTCGATGTTTCCGGCCATACATTCGTCGATCATTCGATTAAATTCGTCACGCTTTTTAGTGTTGGTTCCGGAGATGCCGTCATCTGCAAAAATCCCTGCCAGCGTCCACTGCGGATTTTGCTGAATGTATTCCGTATAGTGGCTGACCTGTGCATCATAGCTTGTTTCCTGCTCGTCGGAGTCGGTACTGACCCGGCAGTATGCTGCGACCCGGAGCTTTGTAACCTCGTCCCCGCTGACGTTATTTCCGATTTTGTGTTTTGCCGGAATGAAGGTTACATTTGCCATTACATCGCCTCCGTTTCAATTAAGCTGTATAGGTATTGCGCCTGCATGGCAGGATCTTTGTAGCTTTTTTCAGGCTTTTCAAAGCGGAAGTTTGTCGGTATTACCTGAGCAGGCTTTTCTTTCTTGCGATCAAGTCGTCCGAGCGCTTCTGCCCGGTGCTGTTTTTCTGCTTCGGCTTTATCAAAGGTTTCACTGTCTATGATTGCCGGATAGAAGTCATCACCGAGGTAGTGGCGGTTAGCCATCATCCGTTTTGCACCGCAGTGCTGGATTTCGATGCCGGCCATTTTAGCGGAGGTTTCAAAGGACGCACCAGCCAGGTAAGCTTCATAGAGTTTTCTTATCTTCGTGGCGGCAGTTTCATCAATAACCGCATTCCCGTTTTCAATTCTGTATCCGTAAGGTGTATGTCCCATTGTCATATCCTTTCCGTCAGGCAAAGTCCGCATTTGAGTTCAAAACTGAACTCGGTGCGGTTTTTTACCGTGATTTGCCTGACATATTTTTCAAAGAGCTCCTCATCGAAGCCGTGCAGCATTTCACCTTTTCCTGCAAAATGCAGAAGATCGGTAGCTGCCGTGACTTTGGAAACATCTGAGGAGACAGTGTTATTCAATGCCTCGATCTCCTTGCGGAAGTCATCCGCATTGGAGAGCAGTTTGTTGGTTTCTGTGTTAAAAAGAATCTTGTCTATAAAACCCTGTGCCGCCAGTTTCTGTAGATTTTCCCGCTGCTCTGTGTTCTTGGCAAGCTGGGTCGTCAGTTCCTGTACCCGGTGAAAAGAATCGTCTGTTGAGCCATTTCTTATGCCTTCGACGTAGGGCTTAAGAATGACTTTGCCGGAAAAGATCAGCTTATTCATCATGATAGTGAATGCCAGCTTCAGGTCATCGTCCCGAATGAACATCATCGGGCAGGCTTCCTTATCAGCAAGGTGGGTATTACAGCACCACGCGACGTAACTCGTTCCTGCTGTGCAATGAATCCGGCGCTTGAAAGTGCTGCCACATTCTCCGCAGATGATCTTTCCTGAAAAAGCATAGCGCTGCTGATATTTCTTACTGTCTGATGAGATATTCTTTTCTTTTGCGTGCTGTTCAAGTATTCTCCCTGCGGCCTCGAAGTCTTCATGGCTGATGATGGCTTCGTGATGATTTCTGGCAAGGTACATATTCTTTTCTCCATGATTATGGTGGCGGTTAAAGAATGAATCGGTATAGGTCTTCTGGAAAAGGCAGTCGCCCGTGTATTTCTCGTTTCTGAGAATACCCTTAACTGTGGTGGCGTTCCAGTGTCCGCCTTTCTTAGTAGGCACCTGATCTTCATTCAGTCTCCGCGCGATAGCACTAGTACCTTGTCCAGAGAGGGCATAGGTAAAAATCTGTTTTATGGTTTTTGCTTGTTTTGGGTTTATCACCATCTGATCACCATTCCAGTCATATCCGTAGGGCGGGTAGCTGATTTTGAAAGTTCCTATTTCAAACCGGTTCTGGATTGACCATTTGCTGTTTTCTGAAATGGAAAGGGATTCGTCAGCAGCCATGCTGGACAGGATAGACAGGAAAAGCTCGCTTTCCATCGAACCTGTGTTGATGTTCTCTTTTTCAAAATAAACAGGAATATTCAGGGTGAGGAGTTTTCGTACCAGTTCAAGGCAGTCTGCAGTGTTACGAGAAAAACGGCTGATCGACTTCGAAACGATAAAATCAATCTTTCCGGCTTTGCAGTCTGCAAGCATATGCTTAAGCTCCGGACGTTTTTCCTTTTTTGTGCCAGTAATGCCTTCATCGTAATAGACGCCAGCGTACTCCCAATCGCTGCGTGAATTGATGTAATTTTCATAGTGGTTAATTTGAGCCTCAAGGCTCTCGGCCTGTGCGTCAGAGCCTGTGCTGACGCGGCAGTAGGCAGCTACGCGGAGTTTTTTTCCGGCGGCCTGAGGGCTTTTATTTTCTTCTATTTTCGTGACTTTCTTCAAAGCCTCATTCCTCCTTTCGCATGTCTATACATCACTCTAAAGCGTCTACACATCAAGCATTTTTCGGATATATTTCCGCGAACAAAGGAGAGAAAGTTTCTCGATTGATGGCGGTTAATTTGTTGAATTCAGCAACGGATATGAGCCCGGAATCAAGCATCGTTTTCGCGATGGCCTGAGCTCTTTTGTAGTTAAGGTCTCCCTGAATGCGCTCCTGTGTGAAATATCCAGATGGAACATTTGTATTATTGTCTGTCATAACTTATCCACCTCCAATTTCCCACTGGAGATGAACAGGTGATTTGAGCGGAAGAAAATAAAAAAAACCTGCGGGTATTCCAAAAAAAGGAACACTCGCAGGCGAGAAACCAGATGATGGTTATTTCACTCTGATCTTCCAGCCGACCAGAATCATATTGACATTTTGAATCAGTGAGCTGTTCATGGACTGGATAGCAGAAACAGTTGTATCGTACTGGCGGGCGATGGCAGAGAGCGTATCGCCTGACTTCACGGTGTAATAAACAGGCAAAGGTTCATTATGGACACCGCACAGCTCGTTCACCTCGGACTGCACGGAATCATAATCATAACCGGCAGCAGTGAGGCGGTTCTTCCGATCTTCGCCGTTGCCCCAGTTCCCAGCGAGCACTTCATGCGCCAGCTCATCAACGGTTTTTGAAGCGACCGGAGTAGGAGTATCGTCAGCTGATTTTGAGTATCCGTTAAACCCGCCGCCAATAATGACTGTCGGGAAGTCCTGATATGACCAGTCCATATCCACACGGCCATTGATGCCGGGAACGGAGCCATTGGAGCTGTGCTGCCAGATTCCGCAGGAGTCTTCATAGCTGCAGGCATCGGCCCACTGGGCACACCAGTAACAGTAACGCTTGCGGACAGTGTCCGTCACAACAGATCTCGCGAAGGATGCAGAGGTATAAAATCCAGCAAAATATCCGGCAGCCTCCAGTCTGTCGCAGAAAGACTTAATCAGGCCGGAGCAGAAATCAGTCCCGGCTTCAATCTGCTTCTTTTCCTCCATATCGAGGAAAACAGGATAGTCAAACTGCTTCCCGGCAAGTGTAGACAGGAACATTTCAGCTTCCTGTACGGCTTCAGAGAAGCTGTCTGCATAGCTGTACCAGTAAGCGCCGACGTGAAGTTCGGCAGCTTTTGCCTTCCTGTAGTTTTCTTCAAAGTACTTGTCTTTTGAGCTTGTACCGTAGCCTGCGCGGATGATCACGAAATCCACTCCGCTGTTCCTGACAGCGTTAAAATCAATCGTGCCCTGCCATACCGATACGTCAATTCCTTTTGTAGCCATGTTATTTTTCCTCCTTATCCGTGTCTTTTTCATCACGGTTATGCAGCTGCTCCAGTACTTCCTTCAGCTTTCCCGGAATCGGAAGTCCAAGGTGGGCAGCATTTTCAATCAGGGACAGACCTTCATTCGAGATGTAGAAGAAGATGACTGCCGTCCGCAGGACACCAACCTGTCCGAGTACATTGATGTCGATGACGTTTGCGATGCCGACCAGAATGAAGATCAGCACCTTGCGGCAGATGCCGCGAAAGCCGACCGCCGAGGAGAGCTTTTTGTCGCTGATCGCACCCATGACGCCGGTGATGTAGTCGCAGACGACAAAGATCAGCAACGCGTAGAGCAGGCCGTCGCAGCCGCCAAGAAAGTAGCCAAGCCAGCCTCCGACAGCGGCAAAAACAAGTTGTAACGTGTTCCAGAATTCTTTCATGAGAAATTCCTCCTTTGATTTTTTGCATGAAAAAGGCGGCCTTCCGATACGAGAAAGCCGCCAGGTTAATTGAGCTTGTTAAATCAAGAATCCGTTTCTGTTAGCGTATAAGTTATCTTCATTGTCTTATCCGCCGTTTTTATGACAGGAGTGGACAGGTTGTTGATCGTAGCCAGGTATGGAGTAAAGAGATACAGATCTTTTGAAAAATAGTAGTAATTGTAGTATTGATAGTATTCTTGATAGGCAAAGGTTTTGTATCGGGACATATGTTTCTTTCCCCAGCGGTTTCGATATTCTTCGGCTTGATACCCGACATAAAGTTTTGGCTCCCCATTTAGAAAATACCAGCCGTTTATTACCACATCATCATCAATGGAAAAAGTGTATTGATACGAGTTGTTATACGTGATATTTGTTATGACTTCGAGATTTGCTAGCCTAAAATGCTTGCAGGAACGTTTACACATTTATCTTGACACTATCAATAGCGGGACAAGGCTTTATTCTATGCCACACGATGCAACGCCTTAAAGAATATTCTTCCATCATCGCCGCCATCTTACGAACGCGCATATTTATGTGATTCCCAATAAGACCTTCTTGAAATTGCTTCTGGATACCAAGAACTA